>QWCU01004639.1_pt1 | contig 29148 bp, 20 predicted proteins | sample 1972601 | NCBI WGS metagenome assembly QWCU01 (sample SAMN09866700, study PRJNA288562) | Human vaginal metagenome isolate pre2_vaginal, whole genome shotgun...
TTGATTGATAATAATACGTTAAAAGTCGTATGGAAAACAAAGGACGTTCCTGCAACTATTCCAAACGATTATACTTTGTCTGATGTAGCTAATTTGAGCGTTGGCTACATTGATGGTTATCCAACTTACACTGGCAAAAATAAGGGTGGAGTTGTAGTAGTCGGATTTCCACATAACAGCTTTTGGAAACATACGCGACCAAGTTGGAACTACAGTTTAATCTCAAATTTTCCGCAGATTGTTTTAAGGGTATTCTTCATCAACATTTTGCTTATTCTTGGAATTTATTTAATAGCTAATATAAAACTACTAAAATCAATTAATCCGATTACAAAAGGGATACAACGTTTATCTAGTGGAGAAAGCGTGCATATTCCAGAAACAGGAGCGCTTTCAGAAATTTCATCTAACATAAATTCTGCTTCCGATATTTTGCAAATACAAAAAGAACAATTGAGAAAAAAGGAGACTGCAAGAGCGAATTGGATAGCTGGAGTTTCGCATGATATTCGTACTCCGTTATCCATGGTTATGGGATATGCGGGACAGTTAGAAAATTCTCTACATATTTTGGAAGAAGATCGTAAAAAAGCGACGATGATTATTAAGCAAAGTGCCAGAATGAAGAATTTGATTAATGACCTTAATCTGGCTTCAAAACTTGAATACAATATGCAACCAATTATGAAAAAAGAAGAAAATGTTGTTGCTGTTGTTAGGCAAGTTGTTGTGGACTTTATGAATATGGGTATGCAAGATGAGTTTTCGATTAAATGGGAAACAGATGCTAAATTGACTGTTTGCAATATTAGCGTAGACAAAGATTTATTAAAACGAGCAATATCTAATCTTATTCAGAACAGCATATCTCATAATGAAAATGGGTGTACGATTTATGTATCCGTTGCTGCAAATAATAACAATTGTATTATTTGTGTTGAAGATAACGGTATAGGTGTTTCTGATGAAAAAATAGAAAAGCTTAATCATGCACCGCACTATATGATTTGCGATACAAGTACTGCAGAGCAACGGCATGGTTTGGGTTTGCTGATTGTTCAGCAGATTATTGGCGCTCATAATGGAACAGTTGATATAAGTAGAAGCAAATACGGTGGGTTTAAGGTTGAGTTAACATTGCCTAGTAAAAAATGTTTCTAACACATTTGCAATGATGCTTATAAAATTGTGCTTATAAAATTATGCCTAATAATCATATTCGTTAACTGTATAAGTATTATCTTTGTTTTGGCTTTTGATTAAATACTTCTAAGCGCAAATCTTCAAAAATGGCGTATTTCTGCGCGTGTTGAGAATGTATCTATAGTTGTATAATATACTATGTATTGTTTATTTATGCAATATTATTTATTCAATATATGACCGTGGGAGGTCGCTATGACTAATAAGAAGCGTATTGTATTGGCGTATTCGGGTGGCCTCGATACATCTGTAGCAATTCCGTACCTTAAAGAGCAAACAGGCCAAGACGTTGTAGCCGTGTCATTAAACGTTGGTCAAGGCGGAGAAGCGCTTGAAGTCATAAAAAACCGCGCTTTAGCTTGCGGTGCTGTTGAGTCGTATGTAGTTGATGCGCGCGAAGAATTTGCGGATAACTATTGCATGCTTGCGTTAAAAGCAAACGCAATGTACGAAGATATGTATCCTTTGGTCTCTGCGCTTTCTAGGCCGCTTATTACTCGTCACTTGGTTCACGCAGCTCACGAATTTGATGCCGATACAATCGCACACGGTTGTACGGGTAAAGGAAACGATCAAGTTCGTTTTGAAGTTGCGATTCAGTCTTTGGACCCAGAATTAAAGGCAATTAGCCCAATTCGTGATTTGTCGCTTACTAGAGATGTGGAAATCGCTTTTGCAAACGACCATAATCTTCCGATTACTCAAAGCAAGAAAAGCCCATATTCCATAGACCAAAACGTTTGGGGAAGGGCTATTGAAACAGGCTTTTTGGAAGATCCGTGGAACGCTCCAACCGAAGAATGCTACTCTTACACAAAGAATCCTTTGGAAGCTAAAACTCCAGACGAAGTTACAATCACGTTTGAAAAAGGCGTTCCAGTTGCGATTGACGGCCACAGTGTAACTCCGCTTCAAGCAATTGAAGAGATGAATAAAAGGGCAGGCGCTCAAGGAATCGGCAGAATCGACATTATTGAAGATCGTTTAGTTGGCATTAAGTCTCGCGAATTGTACGAAGTTCCAGGCGCGCAAGCTTTGTGTACGACTGGCCAGTGGTTCTCGCCAGTTGTGCGTTCTTTGAATGCGTTTATAAACGAGACGCAGGAGCATGTTTCTGGAGATATTCGCATGACTTTGTACGCAGGAAAGGCTGTTGTAACAGGCAGAAAGTCGGATGAGTCTTTGTATGACTTTAACTTGGCTACTTACGATTCTTCCGATACCTTCGACCAGCGCGCTTCCAACGGATTTATTGAGATCTACGGATTGTCTAGTAAAGTTGCTGCCGCTCGAGATATGCGCGTTGCAAAGAACGACTAAGAACTACTAAGAACGACTAAAAACAACTAAAAAGACGAAAGAATAACTATGCACGATGCAAATGCCAATGACAGCGCAAATTCCAACACAAACCATCCAATAGCCTTGTGGGGCGGCCGCTTTAGCTCGGGTCCTTCTGCAGAGCTCGCAAAGCTTAGCAAGTCAACGCAATTTGATTGGCGGTTAGCGGATGACGATATTGCAGGCTCTCGTGCACACGCACACGCATTGCATCGTGCAAGTTTATTAACAAATCAAGAATATGCAGATCTTTGCAAAGCGCTAGACGAGTTGCAAAAACGCGTAGATAATGGCACTTTTGTGCCGATTGAAGAAGACGAGGACGAAGCAACAGCATTAGAGCGCGGTCTGCTTGAGATTGCAGGAAGCGAACTAGGTGGAAAACTTAGGGCTGGCCGCTCTAGAAACGACCAAATCGCAGCTTTAATACGCATGTTTTTGCGCAGACACGCTCGCGCGTTAGCTGCACTCGTGTTAGATGTTTGCAATGCTTTAGTCGCTCAATCTTTAGAAGCAAAAGACGCTGTAATGCCTGGCCGCACTCATATGCAACACGCTCAACCTATTTTGCTTGCACACCAGCTAATGGCTCATGTTTGGCCGCTTTTGCGAGACGTAAATCGCCTTGCGGACTGGGATTTGCGCGCAAATAAAAGCCCATACGGAGCAGGAGCTTTGGCTGGCAACACTCTTGGCTTAGACCCCGAAGAAGTTGCTAAAGAGCTTGGTTTTTCCGCTGTTTGCGCAAATTCGATTGATGCTACAGCAAGCCGCGATGTTGTTGCGGAATTTGCGTTTATTGCATCTATGATTGGCGTTGATATTTCTCGCTTAAGCGAAGAGATTATTATATGGAATACTCAAGAGTTTGCGTTTGTAACTTTAGACGATGCCTATTCTACTGGCTCTTCGATTATGCCTCAAAAGAAGAATCCAGATATTGCGGAGCTTGCTAGAGGTAAAGCTGGGCGATTAATCGGAGATTTAACTGGATTAATGGCCACTCTTAAAGGTCTTCCAACCGCTTATGCGCGCGATTTGCAAGAAGATAAAGAGGCGGTTTTTGACCAAATCGACACTCTAGAAGTTTTGCTTCCAGCGTTTGCAGGAATGGTTAGAACAATGCGATTTAACACACCTCGCTTGCTTGAGCAGTCTGCAACTGGTTTTGCTCTTGCTACCGACATTGCAGAATGGCTTGTAAAACAAGGCGTTCCTTTCCGCAATGCGCATACATTATCGGGATTATGCGTAAAGCGCGCTGAAAGTCTTAAATGCGATATTAAGCGATTTGAGTAATGACGATTATGCAACGATTTTAGACGGCATTATTGATGCAAATAAAATACCAGATCTTAGACTTGTTCTTTCTAGCTATGGCTCTGTTTCTTCTAGATGCGGCAAAGGCGGAACAGCTTTTGTGCGCGTAAAAGAACAAATTAATCAAGCTCAGCTTGCGATTAGCGAGTACAAGAAATTCGCTGAATCTGTAAGCGACGGAACAGCTTATAAGAGTGTCTCCATGTGCTGCCAAAATTGAAAGGCTTGTAGCGCGCAAATGCGCCCGATATTTTCGGTAATTTTTGCAATAATAAGGAGATATAAATGGCTCAGGTGAGGAATTACAAAGAGGCTGGATTTGCTTCTTTGTTTGAAGAGCTAAAGTGGCGTGGATTGATTTCTCAATCTACAGACGAACAGCAACTTGCTCAAGCACTTGACGGAGAACCATTAACTTATTATTGCGGCTACGATCCTACTGCTGCATCGCTTCATATTGGCAATCTTGTTCAGCTTATTAACATGCGTCATTTGCAAGCTGCAGGCCATCATCCTATTGCTTTGGTTGGCGGTGCTACGGGCTTGATTGGAGACCCTCGCCAAAGCGGAGAGCGCACGCTTAATTCTAAAGATATTGTTGCTGGATGGGCGGAGCGTTTGCGCAAGCAAATCGGCCGTATTTTGCCTCTTGATGGAGAAAATCCTGTTCGTTTTGTAAGCAACTACGACTGGGTTTCTAAAATGTCTGCTATCGACTTTTTGCGCGATGTTGGCAAGAACTTTAGAGTCGGCACAATGCTTTCTAAAGATATTGTTGCTCGCCGCTTAAACTCCGACGAAGGCATTTCTTTCGCTGAGTTTAGCTACCAAGTTTTGCAAGGAAACGACTTTTTGTACTTGTTTGATAATTACAACGTTACTTTGCAACTTGGCGGATCTGATCAGTGGGGTAATTTGACTTCTGGCATGGATTTGATTCGTAAGGTTCGCGGAGCTTCTGTGCATGTGTTTACAAGCCCAATTATTACGGATAATCAAGGTCGTAAGTTTGGAAAATCTGAGGGTAACGCAATGTGGCTTGATCCTACAATGCTTAGCCCTTATCGCTTCTATCAATTCTGGTTTAATCAGCCAGACGATGAAGTTGTTAAGCTTCTTAAGGCTTTTACGTTCTTGCCTAAGAGCGAGATTGAGCGTTTGGAAAAGCAAATTCAAGAAGACCCAGGAAGTCGTGAAGCTCAGCGTGTGCTTGCTTGGGAAGTTACAAGCTTTGTTCACGGAGAAGACGTTACGAATCAGGCGATTGCAGCTTCTGGAGCGCTTTTTGGTAAGGGTGATTTAGACGCTATTGACAAGCAAACTCTTGAAGCTGCTTTGGATGGTGTTAAAGTTAAAGCACAAGATGGCACTTTGGAATTTGCTAAAGCGCATGTTGCAGATCGTGTTGTTGAAGCCGCTGTTGCTGCTGGATTGTTCCGCACTATTTCCGAGGCTCGTAGAGCTATTGAAGCTGGAGGATTGTACGTTAACAATAATCGCGTAGAAAGCGTTGATGACGTTTTGAGCGATAGCTCATTCTTGCACGGTCGTTTTGCTTTGATTCGTAGAGGCAAGAAGGCTATTGGTGCAGTTAAGCGCGCGTAGTTTTTAAGTGCGCTTGATTTGTTTTTAGCATTAGATTTTTAGTATAATTTTATATTTTTAGACTTTGAAAGGTATGCCAATAATGGGCGAAGAACGCGGATCGCGTAGTGGTAAGTCGTTTGGTAATCGTGGCCATTTTAGCCGTCAAAATGGCGGTAAGAACGGTGGAACATCGCGGAGGATTCCACAAAGGTGGGTTCCATAAAGGTGAGGAAAATCACGGCGGTTTCCACAAGGATGGATTCCACAAGAGTGGCTTTAAGAAGAACGGTTTTAAGAAGAACGCGGATCGCAAGTTTGATGGCGATAGTGAGCGCAGGTTTGAGCGCGATAATCGCAAGTTTGACAGAAAAGATAATCGCGAAGATAGGTATAATCGCGATAATCGATACAATCATAGCGATTACAATAAGCGCACGAATCGTGGTTTTGAGTCTGATTCAAAAGAATCAGGAAATCCAAGATACAAGAAGTTTGATCGCGATAATCGCGCAGAACGTGGCGAGCGCAAGTTTGATCGCGATGGTGAGCGCAGGTTTAACCGCGATAATAATGACAATCGCGGCGGATTCCACAAGAGTGGATTTAAGAAGAACGATTCTAGAAAGCGCGATTCGAAGTCGTCTTTCCGCTTTGAAAATGGCCCTCGTAGAAACTCGGATGGAACTGTTTCTTACCCATCTCAAAACCCGTATACCGATAGGCGCCCAGGCGAGCCAAAAATGCCTAAGGGCTTAGAATATTCAATGCTTTCTAAGGAGTCTCGCGAGCGTCTGCGTGGTCTTTCTAAGGAGCATTCCGAAAACATTGGCTTGCATATTCTTGCTGCATACGCTTTGCAAGACGAAGATCCAGAGCTTGCTTTAGAACACGCAAAGTGGGCTGCAAAGCAGGCATCTCGCATTGATTTTTCGCGCGAAACGCTAGGATTTATTGCGTATCGCCAAGGCGATTATAAGCTTGCTGCACGCGAGTTTAGAACGGCTATGCGAATGAATGGTTACACGGATTACCTTCCATTTATTGCAGATTGCGAGCGCGGTATGGGCAACCTCGATAAAGCGCTGGAAATTTGCATGTCGGACGAAGCTAAAAGCGTTAGTGGCGAAGTTAAAGCAGAAATGTTCCTTGTGTATGCAGGCGTTTTGGCGGATACAAACCATGCAGATAAGGCGATTGAGCTTGTTCACGCAATGGGCAGGTCTAAGGGCTTGCCTGGCGAGTATAGAATGCGCGCTGTGCAAGCGGAGCAGTACTTCCTTGAGGAGGCTGGGCGAAGCGATGAAGCGATTGAGCTTGATTCTTTGCTGGATCGCTTAGAAGAGCAGTATGCAGATATTGAAGACGAAGAAAATCCAGAAGATGTTGTAATTGACTACGATTTGGAACATCTTAATGATGCGATTATGGACGAAGTTGGCATTAGTGAAGATGATGCGCAATTTGCTCCAGATGATGATTTGGAAGATGATTCGGATGACTTGGATGACTCAGACGATTCGGACGATTTGGACGATGATTCAGATGATTATTCAGACAATTCAGACGAAGATTCACAAATCGCAGATAATACTGAAACTGTAGAGATGAATGCAGTTAAGCCTAAAGAGGAATAGTACAAGTCACATTCTCTAAGCCCAGCTTCTGTATTGTAAAAGTATAGTAAGCTGGGCATTTTCTACTTTAGTATTTTTAAAATCATGTGGGGATATTCTATGCAACTTGATGAACGAGCGAATTTTTCAAATAGTAAATCTGCGTTAAGCAAGGATTTTCGCTTAGCTTTGCTTGACTTAGATGGCGTAGTGTATAGAGGCGGAAAATCCGTTGAATACGCTGCTGAATCAATTGAAAATGCTCAAAAAAATGGCATGTTTGTTGAATATACAACTAATAATTCTTCTCGTTTTCAAGAAGTTGTAGCAAGTCAGCTAGAAAGTTTTGGCTTAAAAGTAGAGCCGTGGCAAATAATAACGTCTTCGCTTGTAGCTGCTCGAATGGTTGCTCGCTATGTTCCAAGCGGCTCAAACGTTTTAGTTCTAGGCGCAGATCACCTTGTGCAAGAGGTTAAGCATGCTGGTCTTAATCCTGTAAAGTCTTGTAAAGACAATCCGCAAGCTGTAATTCAAGGCTGGTATCCGCAAATGACTTGGCAAGAAATGGCACAAGTTGCTTTTGCTGTAGAGCGTGGAGCTAAGTATTTTGTTACTAATCGCGATTTAACAATCCCGCGTGAGTTTGGTATAGCTCCTGGATGCGGTTCCATGATTCAAGCTGTAGTAAATGCCACTGGAGTAGAGCCTATTGCGTCTGCAGGAAAGCCTGAGTGCGCAATGTATGACGAAGCGCGATTGCTGGTTGCTTCAAACGCAAAGCACAATGATGAAGATGTTAAAGAATATTCGCAAAAAGACGAATTTGGAAATCCGCTAATAAGCATTGAGCGCTCGCTGGCTGTAGGAGACAGATTAGACACAGACATTGAAGCAGGTACCAGAGGAGGGTATAAGTCGCTTCTTGTTCTTACGGGCGTTACAAATCCGCGCATGTTGCTTGAAGCTCCAAAACACTTGCGACCAAGCTTTGTTTCTAAAGATTTAAGAGGACTAAACGAGGTGCATGTTGCTCCAAAACGCGTTGACGATTCTACGTTTACGTGCGGCGATTCTAGAGCGCAAATCGTTAGTAACTCTATTGAAGTAAACAATCCTAATGATTGCAACGCTTTGCGAGCTGCTTGTGCGCTCGCTTGGAGCTTAATAGATAGTGGAAAATCGCTTGAAGATTACATTCTTCCAGAGTTTTCTTTGTGATTTTATGACTTTGTGACTTTAAGCGAGGTTTTTAATGCTAGACGAAGATGATTTAGCTCAGCGCTTAGACTGCGCGCTTGTAAATCGTAGTTTGGTAACAAGTAGAACTACATCTCAACGCTTAATCAAGTCTGGAGTAGTAAAAGTAGATAATCGCATTGTTAAAAAATCGTCATTTTTAGTAAAAGAATCGCAAAAAATAAGCCTTGACGAATCAAAAGAAGAAAATTCTTGCGTTAAATACGTTTCTAGGGGAGCGCTAAAACTCGAAGGCGCATTCCGCTTATTTGAGAATTTGGGCTTAAAAGTTGATTCAAATACTAAAGCATTAGATATTGGCGCTTCCACTGGCGGTTTTTGCGATTATTTGTTGCAAAATGGCGCAAATAGCGTTATAGCTTTAGACGTTGGACACGGTCAATTGCACCCAAAAATCGCAAGCAATCCGCGCGTTATTGAAATGAGTGGCGTAAATATTAGAGATGTTTACGAAAAAGATTTGCCATACAAGCCGAATCTTATAGTCTCCGACGTCTCTTTTATATCTCTTAGCTTTGTTATTCCAGTAATTGCACGTATTGCGCAAAATAACGCGAATATTGTTCTTCTTGTAAAGCCGCAATTTGAAGTTGGTAAGGGGAATCTCGGTAAGCGCGGAATTGTAACAGATAAAAACCTAAGACTTAAAGCCTTAGAAAATATTAAAGAATGCGCTAAAAACAATTGTTTAAGCGTTATTGCAACTCATGAATCTCCTATAGAGGGAACTCACGGAAACGTTGAATATCTTCTTTATGCGCAATATGTAGTGCAACAACTAAAATGATGATTAACTTTTGTAAAGCTACAAATAAAGCTACAAATAAATCTCAAAGGGGGCGCTATGCAAGAACGTTTAGAAGGGAATTGTACTTCTCGCAATGCTCTTGTGGTTACTCATGCGCGTCTTGATAGCAACAGTGCTGTTGTAAATCAAGTTACTACTCAACTTAAAAATGCTGGTTTTAATGTTAGCGTGTTTCATAGTGCTGCAATATCGGATTTTGCTCAAAAAATCGCTCAAGTGGTAGATAAAAATACAGAAATTGTTGTTGTGCTAGGTGGGGATGGCACAATGCTTCAGGCTGCAGAATTGGTGCATTGCACTCCTGTTCCAATAATTGGAATAAACCTTGGGCATGTTGGTTTTTTGGCGGAATTTGAAAGCTTCCAAATAGATGAGGCTGTGCGCAGAATTGCGCAAAAAGACTACTTCTTAGAGCATAGAATGGAAGCGCATGTAGATGTTTGGCTTCCTGGAGCCAGCGAGCCTTTAAGTGATTGGGCGCTTAACGATATTACTTTAGATAGGGCAGATCGCGGGCGAATGGTGGAGCTTTCGATTCGCGTTGACAATGTTGAAATGTCGTCTTTTGGATGCGATGGCGTGATTGTTTCTACGCCTACTGGTTCTACTGCGTACGCGTTTTCGGCAGGCGGCCCGATTATGTGGCCAAACGTTGAGGCTTTGCAACTGGTTCCTTTGGCTGCGCACGCACTATTTTCTAGGCCGCTAATAATTGGAGCAGGATCTACTTTTACGATTGATATTTTGCAAGAATCATCTTCTGGTGGGTGGATTTGCTGCGATGGAAGGCGTCAAAGAGCTTTGCCGCAAGGTTCTAGGATTCAAATTAGGCAATCTAAAGATGAGTTGCTTTTAGCGCGACTTTCTGGAGTTCCGTTTACGCAAAGATTAGTCACAAAGTTTGATTTGCCAGTTGTTGGATGGCGTGAAAATCGCCGAAAAGTGGACGCTAGACCTAAGATTTATGAAGCAAATCTTCATAATGAAACCGATAGAAATTATGAAGATGGTGTAGGCGTAAAAAACGCGGACTGTAACGCGGATGGTAACGCGGATTATTCAATCGTCCCTAATAATCTAAACCTATAGGGGGTATTTGTGCTTGAAGAACTTGAGATTCGTAATTTAGGCCCAATTTCTAACGCTGTTATTACGCCTTCTAAAGGAATGACTGCAATAACTGGCGAAACGGGTGCTGGAAAGTCCATGCTTTTAAGCGCTATAAAGCTTATATCTGGAGGAAAAGCAGATTTGGCAAAAGTATCATCTTTTGCAAATGAGTCTTGGGCTCAAGGCGTGTTTTCTGTGCCAAAATCTAGCGATGTTGCACAAATATTGCAAGAATCTGGGATTAATGCCGAAGAATGTGAAGATGATGATTCTAAAGAAGACGTTTACGTATCTAGGTCTGTTCCAAAAAATGGTAGATCAAGAGCTGTAATTTCTGGTTATTCTGTTCCAAAATCCTTGCTAGAAAGTGTTTGCTCGCACACAATAACAATTCATGGCCAAAGTGATCAGCTTCGCATAGCAACAGCTTCAAAACAGCGTGAATTCTTGGATTCAATCTCGTGCAATTCTAAAGAACTACAAGACTATGAATCAGCGTTTAATAAGTGGCAAAATGCTGTTGAAGCATATAATCGCCTTATAAATCAGCAGTCGTCTTCTAGGCAGCGCGCCGACTATTTGCGCGAATCGTTAGAAAAAATTCGCCAAATCGATCCAAAACCAAATGAGGATGAAAATCTTAAAGCTAAAAGAGATCGCATAGAAAACGCTGCTCAAATCGTTGGAGCTATTAGCGAAGCAATTTCTTCGTTAGATGCAAGTCAAATTGATTACGGCGCAATAGATTCAGTTGACGCATTGCATTTGGTTGACAATGCTGCTAGGTCAATTCGTTCGATTCGAGTTGACGGAGATTATAACGCTATTGCAAATCAACTTGACGATATTTCTTCCCAGATTTCCGACATTGTTATGCAACTTGCTCAACAATTAGATGTTGATGAAAGTCAGGAAGATTTAGACGCTATTAATAATCGTATTCACGATTTAAGCGATTTAACACGCAGATGGGGTCCGCAAATCGCAGATGTTTTAGAGTGGGCCAAAAAAGCGCAATTTGAGCTTGAAGATTTGGATGATTCACCAGAAGCTATTTCGCGCGCTAAAGACTTGTGCGAGAAGACTTATAAAGACGCTGAAAACCTTGCAGAAGATCTTTATAACACGCGCAAAGTTGTTGCAGAAAAGTTTAGCGACGAGGTTAGCAAAGAGCTTGAATCCTTATCTATGCCAGATGCGCAACTTTTGATTAATGTTTCTAAGCGCGCTAAAAATAAGGACGGAAAATTTGATTTAAACGTGCACGGCTTAGATAGTGTTGAGTTTCTTTTTAAGCCTTTCCCTGCATCTAATTATTTGCCAATGGGCAGTAGTGCTTCTGGCGGTGAGCTCAGTAGGCTTATGCTTGCAATGGAGCTTGTTGCTGCAAAGTTTAACCACAGCAATAATCAATCAATGACGTTTATTTTCGACGAAGTTGATGCAGGTGTTGGCGGAGTGGCAGCCGTAGAGTTAGGCAAGCGCTTGGCTTTGCTTGCTAAAAGTTCACAAGTGATTGTTGTAACGCATTTGGCTCAAGTAGCAGCTTTTGCAAACGTTCAATTTGTTGTTAGAAAAAAGATTAAAAGCGCGGCGGATTCTGGAGCTGATTCTAGTGCGGATTCTGGCGAGAATTCTAGCTTTGCAGATACAACTGTTAGCAAATTAGATGAAATTAGTCGCCAAAGCGAAATCGCAAGAATGCTTTCGGGAAGCCAATCGCAAGCATCTTTGGATCATGCAAAAGAATTGCTTGAAAATAGTAAAGTTTAATGAAAAATCTTAAGCTAATTAAAAGTAATTTCTATAAAACAGGATTAATATCAGGATTAATAATATGAGCGAAAATGCATTAGTTGATAATTCAAATTGTGCTGCGATTTTTGATTTTGACGGAACTTTGCTTGATTCTTTGGACGTTTGGGACAAGATAGACGAAGAGAGTTTTGCTAAACGCGGTATTAAAGTGCCGCTCGATTTTGCCGATTCCACTGCCACAATGACTCCTCGCCAAGTTGCGGATTACGTTATTGAGCGCTTTGGTTTTACGGATTCTCCCGAAGATTTAATGAAAGAGTGGCAAGACATGGCTTTTAACGCATACTCAAAGCATTTGCCGCTTAGAAAAGGCGCTAAAAATTACGTTGATTATTTGCATAAAACGGGTGCGAAATTAGTTCTTATAACTACCCTTTCTAAGTCTTTATGCGTTGCTGCATTAAAGCGTACGGACTTGTATGATTACTTTGATTTGATGATTTTTGGAGAAGATTTAGAAAGTAATGCAAAAAATAGTCCTAAAACTTACGTTGACTTAGCAAAGCAAATTGGCGTAAAACCAGGCGATTGCACTGTTTTTGAAGATTCTGATTCAGCACTAAAGTCAGCTTGTTTAGCTGGAATGAAAACTTGTGGGGCAGCGGATTTAATAAATGGCGATTTTGATTTTGCGCCAAAAAGTCTTAAATAAAAGTCTTCAGTAAAAGACAAAAATAAAAGCCAAAAAGTTGAGGTGAGGTTTCACATACCCCGGGTTTTGTCGCGTGCAAATATGCACACGGATGACCATCCATCTCGATTTGACGTTACCGCCAAACTCTAGCAGTCTACCCGAAGACTTAGGCGAGCAGCCCTTAAACACCTTCTGCTTGACCTTGCTCCCAATGAGGCTTGCCATGCGGCTAACTGTTACCAGAAGCCCGGTGGTCTCTTACACCGCCGTTTCACCCTTACCTAAACAAAAGTTTAGGCGGTCTATTCTCTGTTGCGCTATCTCTCAGGTTGCCCTGGGCGGACGTTATCCGCCATTGTGCTCTACGGAGCCCGGAAGTTCCTCAGCTACTCCGAATGAACATTGCAGCCGCGGTCATCGTGAAACCTCAACCTTCCCAATTATAGCAGACGTCTTAATTTTGCGCATATTTTGCGACTCGCTAGAAAATGGCGGCTTTTAGCGGATATAATAGATGTATCAGCGGCGCTGGTGCCGTTGACGTGTACACAAACCGATTTATATCGGATTACTTAAGGAGGTTCGCATGGAAATCGTCATCACTGGACGTCATACGCAAATTAAGCAAAGATTCCGTGACGTTGTAGAAAGCAAGATGAATCGTGTGACCGCCATTGCTCCAGATGCGCAGCGCATTCAGATTGTGCTTAACACTGAGGGCAATCCAAGGCAGGCAGATACTGCAAAAAGAGTTGAAATTACTGTAGTTGCAGGAAGTACGGTTATTCGCGCAGAAGCATCTAGCACAGATCAATACAGTGCATTAGATATGGCGTTAGATAAGTTGACGCTTCGCTTGCGCAGAACTCGAGATCGCCGCAAGGATCATCGTCGTGGCTACGAGCAGATGGTTCCAGTTGATTTGGGTGTTGTAGAGCCAGAAGTTGAAACAACTGTTGAAGAAGTTGTTCAAGAAGATGGAACAAATAGCGCAGATGCTGCGGTTGCTTCCGACTTAGGTCCTGGCGAATCTGTAGAGGTGAGTGTTGGAGATACTCCTATTGTGATTCGTCGTAAGCTCCACATTGCCGAGCCAATGAGCATTGATGAAGCATTGTACGAGATGGAACTTATTGGTCATGATTTCTTCCTGTTTGTTAATAAAGAAACAATGCGTCCATCGGTTGTATACCGCAGGCATGGATGGAGTTATGGTGTGTTTGAGATTGATACTCCAGAAAATGTTGCTAAAAAGAAGTAACAAAACAGTAAAGAAGTAATAAAAGAATAAAAGCAAATAAAGGTAAATAGAATAACTCATATGAGTTCAATGCCCGTCTAGTAATAAGCTAGGCGGGCATTTTATACGCTGTTTTGGACTCGCGAGCTTATAAAAATCGTAGCCGTCGCGTAATATAGGCACAGTTTACGTCTATATTGGCTAGCCGAATAATAGACACGACCTAAGGGAGCTAAACGTGGTAGATATCGTTGATAAAGCCTTGCGCATGGGTGAAGGCCGTCAATTGAAGCGCCTTGAGAACGTTGCGAAGGCTGTGAATGCGCTTGAAGATCAGATTTCTGCGCTTTCGGACGAGGAACTTAAAGGACAAACGGCAAAATTCAAGCAAAAGTTAGACAATGGTGCGAAGCTTGATGACTTAATGCCAGAAGCCTTTGCTACAGTGCGAGAAGTTTCAAAGCGTACTCTTGGTCAGCGTCACTTTGACGTTCAGCTTATGGGCGGTGCAGCATTGCATTGGGGCAATATTGCAGAAATGAAGACTGGTGAAGGTAAAACACTCGTTGCAACACTGCCTAGCTATTTGAACGCTTTGGAAGGCAAGGGCGTTCATGTTGTTACTGTTAACGACTATCTTGCTAGCTACCAGAGTGAGCTTATGGGTCGTATTTACAGGTTCCTTGGCATGAGCGTTGGATGCATTATTACAGATCAGCAGCCACCAGAGCGCAGGAAGCAATATAACGCAGATATTACTTACGGCACAAACAACGAGTTTGGCTTTGACTATTTGCGAGATAACATGGCTTGGGAAAAGGGCGATCTTGTTCAGCGTGGTCATCACTATGCAATCGTCGATGAGGTTGATTCCATTCTTATTGATGAGGCTCGTACGCCACTTATTATCTCGGGTCCTGCCGAAGGCGATGTTACGCGTTGGTATCGCGAGTTTGCAAAGCTTGTTCTAAAGCTTGATCGCGATGTTGATTACAAGATTGACGAAAAGCGCAAGACTGCTGGTATTTTGGATCCAGGCATTGCAAAGATTGAAGATTATTTAGGTATTGATAATCTTTACGAGCCAAGCAACACTGCTTTGATTGGCTACTTGAACAATGCTTTGAAAGCTAAGGAATTGTTCCTTCTTGATCGCGATTATGTTGTTACTAATGGCGAAGTTTTGATTGTTGACGAGCACACTGGCCGTGTTCTTCCAGGTCGTCGTTATAGCGAAGGCTTGCATCAGGCGATTGAAGCTAAAGAGAATGTTGAAGTAAAAGCAGAAAATCAGACTTTTGCAACTATTACTTTGCAAAACTACTTCCGTATGTACGACAAGCTTGCTGGCATGACTGGTACAGCAGAAACGGAAGCTGCCGAGTTTATGGGAACATACAAGCTTGGCGTTCTTCCAATTCCTTCTAACCGTCCAGTTATTCGTATGGATAAGGATGATTTGATCTTCCGCACTAAGAAGGAAAAGCTTGCTGCGATTGTTCGAGATGTAGCTCAGCGTCATGCAAAGGGTCAGCCTGTTTTGCTTGGTACTGCATCGGTTGAATCTTCCGAAATCGTTTCTTCGCTTTTGGATGTTGCTCGTATTCCTCATCAAGTGTTGAATGCTAAGCAAAACGCTAAGGAAGCAGCTGTNNTGTTGCTGTTGCAGGTCGTAAGGGTGCTGTGACTGTTGCTACAAACATGGCAGGTCGTGGTACAGATATTATGCTTGGCGGAAACGTTGAGTTCTTGGCAGATGCAAAGCTTAAAGCAGAAGGCTATTCTCCAGACGATACTCCAGAAGAGTACGAGAAGCGTTGGCCAGGCGTTTTGGCAGAAGTTAAGGAACAAGTTAAAGACGAGCACGAAGAAGTTAAGAAGCTTGGTGGCTTGTATGTTCTTGGTACTGAGCGCCACGAATCTCGTCGTATTGATAATCAGCTTAGAGGCCGTTCTGGCCGTCAGGGTGATCCTGGCGAATCGCGCTTCTACTTAAGCTTGGAAGATGACTTAATGCGTTTGTTCAACACTCAGCTTGTTGCGCGTGTTATGGCTAAGGGCTTGCCAGAAGGCGAACCAATCGAATCTAAGTATGTTTCTAATGGCGTGCGCACGGCTCAAAAGACTGTTGAAGCGCGTAACTTTGAAATGCGTAAGAACGTTTTGAAGTATGACGATGTTATGAACAAGCAGCGTACGGTTATTTATTCAGAACGTCAGGCTGTTCTTAAGGGCGAAGATATTCACGAAGATATCTTAAAGTTTATTAAAGATACTGCAGATAGCTACGTTCGCGGAGCAATGAATGGTTCCGATAAGCCTAAGGATTGGGATTGGGAAGGCCTTAAAGATGCTGTGAACGCAGTTATGCCAATTATTGTTGATTGGGATCAGCTTCGCTTGCAAATTGAGCCTCTTAAGGGTCAAAAAGCTGTTGATGCTTTAAGAGACACGATTGTAGATGGTGTAACAACTATTTATGCAGTGTTTGAAGAGCGAATGGGCTCCGATAGCTTGCGTCAATTTGAGCGCAGAGTTGTTTTGGCTGTTCTTGATAGAAAGTGGCGTGAACATCTTTACGAGATGGACTACTTAAAGGATGGCATTGGCTTGCGCGGTATGGGTCAGCGAGATCCTTTGGTTGAGTACCAGCGCGAAGGCTTCCAAATGTACAACTCTATGATTGAGGCCATTAAGGAAGAGTCTATTCAGCTTCTGTTCCGTATGAATCTTGAGCAGATTGTTGCAGAAACAGAAAATCAAGATGATTCTTATATTGACGAAAGCATTGAGCAAGAAGAGCAAGAAGAAGACGAGCATTCTGGAATCGTCGGCCCTGCTCCTATGAGCCATGCAGAAGGCGAAGTTCCATTAAGCAAGCGTCCAAAGGCGGAGGAGTGGAAGACTCCTTGGGCCGATGGTCGTACGTTCCCTGGAACAAATAAGAACGACGAATGCCCATGCGGATCTGGCAGAAAGTACAAGCTTTGCCACGGTCAAAATGAGGATTAAAGTCAAAGTCTTATAAAAGTAACGTTTTATAAAAATGAGGCTGGTGCTAATGCATCAGCCTCATTCTTTTGCGCGAATACACCTAAACTCGCTAGTTCTAAACTCGCGCGCCTTTTCCAAACTCGTTATAGTCTTCGCTAGAAGTATTATACTTTTTTCTGCTCATAAGTAGGCCTGCGCCACCAATCAAAAATAGGAAAGCGCTAACAGAGCCAGTGTAAATCGCAAAATATGGCACTAGAACGCTCAAAATCATGCCTAGAACGCCCAAAACAAACACGCTCCATAAAACCTATAAGGGTAATGGAAACGTTCTTAAAATGGGGGTTTGGGGCAACAAAGTCGTCTCCGTATTCGTCCATTGTTTTATCAACATCGAGCCAGCTTGATGTTGTGTTATCTCTTGGACCAGGTTTAGTGCTAAATGCTATGTTTCTTAATGGTTCTGCAGCTTGATTAATGCGTTTTCTAAAGATTTTTGCGCTTTTAGACTTTTCTAAATCATTAAAATCTTTTTTGTGCTCGCTAACGAATTGAGACCAGTCGTCGTTAAAGTTTTGACTAAACGAATCGTCATCATTGCTGTTTTCGTTATTGTACAAACGGTTATGGGAGTTGGTATTCTTAGAAGAAGTCATGAATTATACTGTAGCAAGTCTGCTTGATAGTTTGAATGCTGTTTTGTGAATCTTGCTAGAATGGGGATTAGCATGTTGTATTGGTTCTTTGTAAAGGGGTTTGGATTCATTGCTCGCTTAAGGATTCATCCTACTGCTCAAGGAGTCAACAATATTCCTAAAACAGGCGGAGCGATTATTGCAGCAAATCATCTTGCTGTTATTGACGACGCGCTTTTGCCTCTTACATGCCCGCGCATGATTCATTTTATGGGAAAAGCTGAGTATTTTGAAGGCAAAGGATTAAAGGGCCGCTTTAAAAAGTGGTGGTTTACGTCTGTTGGCGTGTTTCCAGTGGATCGTTCTGGCGGATCAAAATCGCTTGGTGCGCTGAATCATGCTAAAGAAATCCTAGAAAAAGGTCAGCTTTTTGGAATTCACATTGAAGGAACAAGAAGCCCAGATGGAAAGCTATATAAGGGTCATTCTGGCGCTGCAAGATTAGCTCTAGAAACAGGATGCCCGATTGTTCCAGTTGCGATTATTGGCACGCGTGAACTTCAAAAACATGGCCAGATTATGCCTGCAAAGGGCAATACTAAGGCGATTTACGGAAAGCCAATCGAAGTTAGCAAGATGAGTCCAGAAGAAATTACGCACGATATTCTTCGAGATCTTACTAATAAAGTAACAAAAGCAATCCAGCAAATGAGCGGTCAAGAGTACGTTGACGAATATGCGCAAACTGTTAAAAAGCGCATGCTAGAAGAGTCGCAAGCAAAAGCGAATAATCGTTAAGCTAAGCTAAATAATCGTTAACGTTACTGTTGTTGGATTTCCGCTTTCGTCTAGAACTCTAACTTGAGACCCTGGAGCCGCGGATTGGAATCTAACAGTGTGCATAAGATCGCCCAAAGGAGCAGAAATATTAACTTTTAATCCAAGCGATTCAAGTATTCTTCTAGCTTCATTAGCGTTCTTATTGCGCACATCTGGCATTGTTATAGTCTTTGGTCCTTTAGAAACAACAACATCGAGTTTATCTCCCCAATGCATTTGCGTTCCTTTTTGCACGGACGCGCTAATAATCTTGCCTTTTTCTACTTTGTCATTAAATTCTTCGCTGTAGTTTGGAACTAATTTTGCTTCGTTAAACGCCTTATCTGCTTCTTCTTTTGTAAGATTAACAACGTCTGGCATAGAAACAGGCATTGGCCCTTTAGAAAGAATCACAGTAATATTTTTATTGTGATTCATTTGCATTCCAGGAGTTGGCGAAATCTCAACAACGCATCCTTTAGGAATTTCCAAAGAATAAATGTCTTCGCTTGGTTTATGCGTAATAGAAGTAAATCCTGCCTTTTTTAATGCTTTTATAGGATCTTTTCCAGCATTAGAAGTTGGATCTATAATATCTTCTGGAATGGTTGACTTGCGTACGCCTTTTGAAACAACAATTTTAACGCGGCCATTATTTCGCTTAGAAATTTTGCCGCCACTAAAATCTGGATTAGTGAAAATAATGTTTCCTTCGGGTATGTTGTCGCTAAAGTCTTTAGAAACGGAATAAGGAATATTAGATATTTTAAGAGTGCGCTCGTAGTCTGCCCACGGAACGTTTGTTATTTTGCATGCACTTTGGGATGCGCATTCTTGCGTGTTTGGTTTTGGTAAAGACCAATAGCTTCCAGGGCCTAAATAGTACCAGTACGCGCCAAATGCTACTGCGGCTGCTGCGATTGCTGCGCAACTTGCAGATATAATAATAATGTTTTTGCGCGTTTTCTTGCCATTGTCGTCTGAATTATTAGGCTTATTTCTTTTAGCTTTTAATCGTTCACTAATAAATTGCGGTGCGCGCATTGTAACAGTGAGCATATTATTATCGTTAAAGTCTTCTAGAGGATTGCTATTCGTTGAAGTTGAATAGTTTGAAGAGACTTCATTAAAATCGGAGCTTTTTGTAGATAATGTAGGTGATGTAGATAATGTAGATAATGCTTGAGTTGCGTCAATATCAGCTGTTTTATCTATGTCTGTAGTTTTATCTATGTTTGTAGTCTTATTTAGCTTTTCTGTGTTCGCAAGCGTGTTACTCGCAAGCGTGTTGTTTGCTAATGCATCATTAGACGAATCAGAATCACTCAAAGTATTGTTATTCAAGCTAGGCGGAAGTGGTATTTGAGATTTTAGATTAGAGTTTTTATCTTCAATCTTGTTTGCGATTATTGAGCCTTCAAGAGGTTGATTTTTTTCGTCTAAATCTACTTCAAACTTATATTGCCACTCTTCTTCGCTTAAGCCAGAGCACACGCTTCTTAAAATATTAAGCGCTTTAGAAGCGTCACTTGGTCTTTTTTCCATTTCTCGAGCAGTAATCGAACTAAGAAAATCAGCAACCGAAGAATTGATATCTTTGCAAACAGTTTTTATAGAAGGGGTGTCTTCGTGAACATGCTTAAAAACAAGAGTTACTGGATTATCCGCGTTAAAAGGAACTCTGCCAGCTAGCATCTCCCAAGCCATCATTCCTGCGGAATATAAATCTCCTTGAGGAGTTGCAAGATTCTTCTCAATCATTTCTGGAGCAAGGTATGCAGCAGTTCCAAGAAGAAGACCCGTAGAAGAAAGAGTTGCTTGAGAAATTGCACGCGCAAGTCCAAAATCGGTGATTTGCACGTTTCCGCGGTCGTTAATCAAAATGTTTTCTGGCTTAATATCTCTGTGTACAACGCCAGCAAGGTGTGCGGATGCAAGACCATCTAAAGTTTGAGCTAACACGCGCAAAGTATCCTTTACGCTAAAAGTGCCGTATTTGTTCATCTCGTATCTAAGATTTACGCCATGAACATATTCCATAACTAAGTAGTCAAGTCCTTCAAACTCGCCAGTATCGTAAACTTGAACAATATGCGGATTTGCGATTGACGCTGCAGAAGTTGCTTCTCTGCGGAACCTTGCAATAAATTGTTCTCGGTGGATTCCTTGAGCAAGCTGAGTATGCATGATTTTAAGCGCAACAGGGCGATTAAGACGCTCATCTTGCGCTTTATAAACAGTGGCCATGCCACCTTCCGCTATCTTTTTAACTATGCGATAGCGATTTTCAACACACATTCCCAGTTGCGCTTGAACTTCACTCATGTAGTAAATCCCTTATACGCGTATTAAACCCACTACTTAAAAGTGTACAGGTAATACAGTAAAGAATAGTCGCAATTTGCGCTTATTGCCATTCTTTAGGAATAAACATGCTAGAAATATTGTGCAAAATGACTTTACTATGATTGCTTAGCGAACTAGTATCTATTTTTTCTTGCGATTCAACCCAAAGATTGTGAATGCGCTTTTTAGACTTACCTATAGCGCCACTTTTACTATAAATATCAATGATTCTTTTAACATCATCTTCGTTTCGGCTTTTAGAAGTGTATGCGTTTATTAAGAAGAGATTATCTTCGGGAGTGCAAAGTTCTAATGCGTCTGCTAGAAGAACAGCGCGTTTTCCTTCTCGAATATCTCCTCCGATTGGCTTACCTGTGTGAGCAGAATCCGAAACAATATCTAAAAGATCGTCTGCAAGTTGGAATGCGATTCCTAAAGGATCTCCAATTTGATTCGCTAAATTGATTGCGTAGTCTTTTTGCATTCCAGCAGCCAAAAATCCTAGAGCAAGAGGCGCAATAGTTGTGTAACTTGCAGTTTTCCACCTAAAAACGTTTATAGAAGATTCGGCAAGTTTTTGTGGATTATCCAGGCTCATCATTTCGATTGAAAGGTCTAGAATTTGGCCAATTCCAACGTTTTTTTGCATGTTTGTAAATTCGCATAAAACCTCATTAGGATTTTGCAAGTTTTCGCACGCTTTTCTGGTTATGTCGAAGCTTTGAGACGCTAAAATATCTCCGAGCATTAATCCAAGCCCAGTTCCAATATGACTATTGTTTGTGGCTTTAGATAGCGCACAATATGCGCTTGGTTTTCCTCGTCTTAAAGCGGATTCGTCGATTATGTCGTCGTGAACAAGAGCTGCTGTTTGAAATACTTCTAGAGCACAAGCAACGTCTAGCATTGCGTTTTTTGAGTTTTTGTAAGAGTCGTCACTTTGCGTATCTGAGTAGCTCTCTTTTGCTGCATCAAAAGCATATAATGCGAATAAAGCTCTAAGTCGTTTTCCGCCTTCGCTAGACAAAATTGCTTGAGAAACAACGTTTTTAAGTGTTTTATTGCAATTAGAAATAAGATTTTTGCAAGCTAAAGAATCAAATTGACTATAAATTAATTCGCCTATACGCGTATTGATGCATGACTTTTGCGAATCTAAACTCATATCTACGAGTTATCCACATGCCTTAGACATTATAAAAGTGAGTATTTTCTAAGACTTTTCTAGTATTTTTCTAGTATTTATAGCCTTTAACCACATTGCTTAGTTTTTATTGCGCTATCGCTTTTGCAATGCAAAACTCTTATTTACAAAGTTAAAAGAAGCCACAAAATCAATACTGCAAATAGCAAATAACGAATAACGAATAGCAAGTAACAAGTAACGAATAACAAGTAACAAATAACAAATAACAAGCACAAACAAACAGGGGAGGAATTATGAAAACAATAAAAAACGAGTCTAAAGGCTGCGAAATCAGCGAGACACAATTTTTTGAAGACAAAGATCATGAATATTCAACTTTTAAAGAGATGACGAATATTTATGCTGCAAGTATGATTTGTAACAAATCCGAAGACTATTTTGCTGTGAGCTATGCTTCTGGAAAAACAATAGAAAAAGTGGATCTTAATCATCTTCCAAAAGAGTGTATAGCAGTTTTAGACATTCCTAAAGATTATGTTAACAATCATCATGATTACAACGATAATTGGATTGAAAATCTTAGATCTTTAGCTCCAGAATTTTTTGAAAAGTATATTGATTACATAAACAGAGATTTAGATGTTAAATGTAAGCAAGAAGTATTCTCGGCTTTTGATATTTTTGTAAATCAATCAATACGCAACTGGAATAATATGATTTGCAAAAAAGAAGGAAACATTGTAGGTTACGATCTTATAATGCTGCCGATTGCAATGTTTGACAATATTAACGTTCGAGACACTTTGCTTGTGGCTTTACTGGACTCTAAAGAGGAGTACTACAATATCGACTCGTTGCTTACTCTAGCTTTAGAGCCTAGAACAAAAGAAATATCTAAAGATTTAAGACGTTTTCTAGAAGAAAAATTTAACGAAGATCACGAGCTTCCAGATATTTGTAAAGCGTTAGACGTTGTAAATCTACTAAAAGCTATGGCTTGTGTTGTAGATGGAATACCAGAATTAAAAGTGCAAGTTTACGCTTTAATGTGCTATATAAGTTGGTGGTTTAGGCTAGGTGATGTTGAAAAATATGTTGAAATGGCGTTAGATATAGACCCTGATTGCTCAATGGTTAGAATAGTAGATAACGCATATAGGAATCATGTAGAGCCAGCGTGGTGTAGAAAATTCGCCACGCCGCAAGAAGAAAGTAATAAGGAATCGTCCTTAGAAGATGATTAACTTCTTAATGAAAAGTTGCCCTTGCCATAACTATGCCTTTATGGTATAGTAGAGTGCCTTTAGGGTATAGCAAAATTAAATACCCTATTTTGGCGGATTACTTTGTGTTAGCGGGGAATCTACAGGAGGAAAAGTTTGGCGAGCGAAAATAAAGCAAGTGTCGATTCCAAGACGAGCAAAGAAGAACAACAAGACTTTAAGATTGATGAAGACGTTGATGCTCAAGACGTTGATGCTAATGTTGATGCGCCAATGGATCCAGACGAAGATCACATGGATTTAGAAGATTTTGATGACATTCACGATGATCTTGATGTAGACGACGTAGACAACTTGGACGATGTTGACGACATTAATAATCTAGACGATATCTCTGAAGACGAAGACGGCGAAGATAACGAAGAAAACAAGCCAGAAGCTCCGCAAGTTCCTCAAGCAAAAGGCGCTTTTATTGTTCGAGATGACGACGATGACGATAATTTAACGCCTTCTGGTAACCCAAAGCGTCGAGTAATCGCTACTGGAGCTACGGCAGATCCTGTTAAAGACTACTTAAAGCAGATTGGTCGCGTTAGCCTTCTTAACGCAGAGCAGGAAGTTGATTTGTCGGAGAGAATCGAAGCTGGTTTGTATGCTCAGCATTTGCTTGACACGCAAATCGACCAAATGGAGTTTAAGCGCAAGCGCGAGCTTAAGTGGGCTGCAGCAGATGGTAAGAAAGCTAAAGATCATCTTCTAGAAGCAAACTTGAGACTTGTTGTTTCGCTTGCTAAAAGGTACACAGGCAGGGGCATGCTTTTCCTTGATTTAATTCAGGAAGGTAATCTTGGTTTAATTCGTGCAGTAGAAAAGTTTGATTGGAAGAAGGGCTTTAAGTTCTCAACGTATGCAACTTGGTGGATTCGCCAGGCAATTACGCGTGCTATGGCAGATCAGGCTCGTACAATTCGAGTTCCAGTGCACATGGTGGAAGTTATTAATAAGCTTTCTAGAGTTCAGCGCCAAATGCTTCAAGACTTGGGTCGCGAGCCTACGCCAGACGAGCTTGCACGCGAGCTTGATATGCCTGTAGAAAAGGTGCAAGAAGTGCAAAAGTATGGTCGTGAGCCTATTTCTTTGCACACTCCTTTGGGCGAAGATGGCGATTCAGAGTTTGGTGATTTGATTGAAGATACCGATGCAATCGCACCTTCGGATGCAGTAGCATTCTCGCTTCTTCAAGAGCAGTTTAGGCAAGTTTTGGAAACTCTGGCTCCTAGAGAAGCTGGCGTTATTAAGATGCGCTACGGCTTGGAAGATGGCCAGCCTAAGACTTTGGACGATATTGGTCGCGTGTATGGCGTTACTCGCGAACGCATTCGTCAAATCGAGTCTAAAACAATGTCTAAGTTGCGTCATCCTTCTAGGTCGCAAACCTTGCGTGACTTCTTAGATCAGTGATTTGCTATTAGATACGCTCTAGTAGCTTTAATTGTTGTTGTATAAGGAGTAAAAGTGGCTTCTCTTAAAGAGCAAGAGCAATATGATGCCGATAGTTTGACCGTGCTAGAAGGCTTGGACGCTGTTCGCAAGCGCCCAGGCATGTACATTGGCACTACCGACAGCCAAGGATTAATGCATTGCCTTTGGGAGATTATTGATAATGCGGTTGATGAGGCTTTAGCTGGTGCTTGCAATCATATTATTGTTACTCTTCACAACGATGGCTCTATTGAAGTTGCGGATAACGGTCGCGGTATTCCAGTAGACGTGGAGCCAAAAACAAAGCTTACGGGCGTTGAAGTTGTTTTAACTAAGCTTCATGCTGGAGCAAAGTTTGGTAACGCTTCATACAACGCTGCTGGCGGTTTGCACGGCGTTGGCTCTTCTGTTGTAAACGCGTTGAGCTTGCGATTAGATGTAGAAGTAGATAGAGACGGAAAAACGCATCATATGGCTTTTCATCAGGGGCATCCTGGTGTGTATAGCGATGCAGATCCAGAAAATCCGTCTCCAGCTTCTCCTTTTAAGCGCACGCGTAAGAACAAGCCTACCGAGCTTGAGATTATTGGCACAGTTTCGCCGAAAACTACTGGTACTCGAGTTCGATATTGGGCAGATCCCGAGATTTTTAATTCAACAGCTCGCTTTAGTTATGAGCAGTTGATTGACAGAGTTCGTCAAACGAGCTTTTTGGTTCCAGGCTTGCGAATTACTGTTATTGACGAGCATGTGCCAGAAGGCGAATTTAGCGATATTCAAGAAGTTGACAGTAGTTCTAGCGATGATGCGAATATTGATGCGAATGCTAGCGATTTAACAGATGATTTAACAGATGATTTAACGTTTAAGGATGAATCGCAAGCAGCCGAAGATAGTGAATCTAATGAGATAAATCAAACTGAATCGGAGTCAGAAGAAGCTCAATTATATGGCGAATCGGAAGCTGAATCAGATAGCGAAATCGAAGAATCCACCGAGCAATCTGTTGCAAATAGTGAGTCTGCTAGAGAATTGCAAAATAATCATCATCCTAGAGTTGTTGAATTTTTGCACAATGGTGGAGTAAAAGATTTTGTTGACTTTCTTTCAAAAGGTCAAGCAATCTCCGATATTTGGCGAATTACAGGCCAAGACACTTACTTGGAAGAAACGCAAGCTGTTGATTCTGCTGGAGATTTGCATGCTCAACAAGTAACGCGTAAATGCGCTGTAGACATTGCAATGCGCTGGGTAAACGGCTACGATTCAACGATTGTTAGCTTTGTGAACGTTGTTGAAACTCCTGGCGGAGGTATGCATGTTGACGGATTCTTGCAAGGATTAACTAAGCAAATCCGCAAGGCTGTTGAAGATAATGCTAGAAAACTTAAAGTAAATCTTAAAGATTCAAACACTAAGATTGAGCGAGACGATATTCTAGCTGGAATGGTTGCTGTTGTAACAGTTCGCATAGCAGAGCCTCAATTCCAGGGTCAAACTAAAGATGTTCTTGGAACTGCTCAAGTTAAGCCAATCGTTACAAAAATGACGGATGCTCAATTCGGCGAGATGATTAGTGGGTCTAAGCGAGGATTCAAAGAGCAGTCTGCTAGAGTTTTAGAGAAAATTGTTTCCGAGATGCACGCGCGTATTCAAGCGCGTAAAACTAAGGAAGTTACTCGCAGAAAGAATGCGCTTGAGTCTGCTTCTATGCCGCCGAAGCTTTCTGATTGCCAGCCTGGAAACGACGATGTTGCAGAGCTTTTCATCGTTGAGGGCGATTCTGCACTCGGTACTGCAAAAGCTGCAAGAAACTCTGCTTTCCAGGCGCTTTTGCCAATTCGCGGTAAGATTTTGAACGTTCAAAAAGCAAGTCTTGCGCAAATGCTTTCCAACAAAGAGTGCGCTGCAATCATTCAAGTTGTTGGAGCAGGGTCGGGCGCAAGTTTTGATATTTCGCAAGCGCGTTATAACAAGATTGTTATGATGACCGATGCAGATGTTGATGGCGCGCATATTCGTATTTTGTTGCTAACGCTGTTCTACCGCTATATGCGTCCGCTTATTGAGAACGGGCATGTTTATGCTGCTGTGCCGCCTCTTCACAGAATTGCTCTCGCTGGAAAGCACAAAGGCGAGTATATTTACACGTATTCCGATGACGAATTGGCTGGAAAGCTTGATGATTTGCAAGCTAAGGGCATTGATTTTAACAGCGATATTCAGCGCTACAAGGGCTTGGGTGAGATGGATGCGGATCAGCTTGCAGACACCACTATGGACCCTAGAACGCGAATGCTAAGAAGAATTCGTATGGAAGATGCTCAGCAGGCGAGCGAAGTATTCGATTTGCTTATGGGTGATGATGTTCCTCCGCGCAAGCAGTTTATTGTTGATAATGCGGACGACTTCGATCGTTCCAAAATCGATACCTGATTTTGTTTTACTTGTGCGTTAAGTTACTTAATTTGTAATTTTCTTCGCATTGCATGATGTGTATGACAAATTTTGAATTGTAATTACATTATGACATTTAGTTAAGTTATAATGATTTTATGATATAATTGCGAATGCAGGTTTGCTTCAATAGTGGAAGTGAGTCTGGGATTTTGCATTTACTGATTTTATTAGAATTTGTTTTATAAGAGGGAAAAATGAACAAGAAAACTGTGATTTTATTATCGACTACGATGATGAGTATTGCTACTGCTGCTTGCGCTTTTTGCATGGCTCAAACTGCAAATGCTGCTGATACTTACGTGGATTCTGGCACTTCCACTGCAAAAGTTACTTCCCCCCCCCCCCCAATTGAAAATAGCTCTTCTCAAAAAACCAATTCTTCTGAGACAAATGGCATAAAGTCTTCTGATCCTTCTGATTCTTCTGATAAAGATAATATAAAACCTGAAACGAATTCGAAACCAAATTCTAATACAAAGACTGAATCCAAGCTTGAGACTAAGAGTAATGTAAAGTCTAGTATCAAGCTTTCTGCAAATACTAATGTAAATTCTGTAGTTGAGACTACTACTAAATCTAATGCAGATTCTGTTGTAAATACTGATACAAAGACTGAATTAAATATTTATTCAAAGTCTAAGGGTGAGGAAGCTCCAGTTTCACCAACAATTTTTAATCAAGCGCTTTTTGCTAGTGGTAAGCCAGCTCCTAATCAAACTCCTAAACCTCAAACACAAACGACTGAGCTTAAGGTAAGTCTTTGCTGGGAAACCATGAACAAAGATAATAAAAATGCATTTATTAAGAGCGATAGCGATTTTGGTCAATTGAATTTTGAGAATTGGGACTTTGGTTCCACGCTAGATTCTTCTAGGAAAGACGTAAAGGACGCGTTTAAGAATATCCAGTTTCAGATAAAAGATACAACTGATAACAAGGTAGTAGCAACAACTACTGGCACCTATGATCCTGATACTGCTACTAGTGCAACCAAAAGCTTGGGTAGTTATGATTCAAACCATACATATGAAGTGTCAGTGGTAAACAGCACAGTTCCAAGCCCGTATTATGTGACATACAATAATGTTTCTGTAGATGAAGGTGATGAATTTACACCTAGTGTTAGCAACTTTACGTGGAACCCATCTAAAGGGTCTAATAAAAAGTCTCAAAACAAATATTTCCGTTTAAATGTATTGGAAATTGTTTATGCGAAGGATGAGTCTGTGGCAGACAAGTGCTTCTCGTATGAGCAGCCAAAAAAGGATGACGGAAACTATCGATCTGATGGTAACTGGAATTTCAAGTATAACAAGGATAATATTTTTGAGCGTATTCGTGTAAAAGATAATGCTATTCAGTTCCCAACGGATGAAAATGGCAAACCTAAGGTTCCTGTTAAAGCTGGTTACAAGTTTGTTGGTTGGCAGTTCTATGTTGCTAAAAAAACAGATAATCGTCCATACACGTCGTTTGACCGTATGAGTGATGACGATAAAAAGATCATTAATAGTACAACTGTTGCGTATTCGGATTTTGGTACTAAGCCATTTATTGATTATCCGTATATTTTTGCGCTGATAAGGGATAACAAGGGCGTTAATACATTTGGTAGTAAACTCGGTACGCAGTATTGCTCTACAAATCACACATTTGTTGTATTCCCTAAGTGGGAGGTTGCTGGTCATACAGTTACTTTTATGGATGGAGATACTCAATATGCACAAGTAAAAGTGCAAGACAATAAGTCTATTAGTGGTGATGAATGGACTGACCAGTCTATGCCTGCTAATCCTACTAAAGCTGGTTTTACTTTTAATGGTTGGTATCAGGATAAAAATGGAACTGGTGATGCGTTTACTGGTGATACTGTTGTAGCTAATAGTGATATGACTGTATATGCGTCGTATGTAAAAGAAACATCTCCTACACCATCTCCTACACCGTCTCCAACTCCTGAACCAACACCAACGCCGACTCCTATGCCTGAGCCAGATGTGACTCCTGAACCTGAGCCAATACCAGTTCCTGACGTTCCTGATGTTCCTGATGTTCCTTATGTGCCTGATGATCCGTGGATTCCTGTTCCTGAGATTGTTCCTGAGAATCCA
>QWCU01004650.1_pt1 | contig 28651 bp, 28 predicted proteins | sample 1972601 | NCBI WGS metagenome assembly QWCU01 (sample SAMN09866700, study PRJNA288562) | Human vaginal metagenome isolate pre2_vaginal, whole genome shotgun...
ATCTGCGCTTGATCCAGAAATGGTTAACGAAGTTCTTGATGTTATGGTTGAGCTTGCAAAAGAAGGTATGACAATGATTTGCGTTACTCACGAGATGGGCTTTGCGCGTAAAGCTGCAGACAAAATCGTGTTTATGGCAGATGGTCGTATTCTTGAGCAAAATACGCCAGAAGAGTTCTTTGAGAATCCAAAGACAGATAGAGCAAAAGACTTCCTTTCAAAGATTTTGACTCATTAATTTGATTCTTAATTGAAATCATTAATATCGATTTTTAAGTCTTTAAGAGGTAGCTATGAAATATTTACACAATATTGCTCTTAAGTGTAAGCGTTGCAGACTGGGATTCAGGCATACATATCGCGCAATTTTATCTATGGTTTGCGTATTGTGCTGCGTTTTCCCGCTTAGCGCTTGCAGTAGCGATAATCGCAGTAACGTAATACGCATTGGTATTAAGTTTGATCAGCCTGGTCTTGGTTTCAAAAAGTCTGGAACCTACGTTGGTTTTGATGTAGACGTTGCAAAGTATGTTGCCAAAAAGTTGGGTTACTCCGAAGATAGGATTGTTTGGAAGGAATCGCCTTCAAAACAGCGCGAAGCAATGCTTCAAAATGGCGATGTAGATATGATTGTTGCAACATATTCCATAACAGATGCCAGAAAAAACGCTGTTTCTTTTGCAGGACCATATTTTATTGCTGGTCAAGATTTATTGGTTCGTAAAGACGAGCATAAAGTAAGCGGTCCAGACGATTTAGATGGAAAGCGCTTATGCTCCGTAACTGGCTCAACGTCTGCAATAGTTATTAAAGAGAAATACTCTTCAAAAGTTCAACTTATGCAACAGCCTGGCTATGCAGAGTGCGCAACAGCATTATTCTCTGGAATCGTAGACGCTGTTACAACAGACGATATTATTCTCGCTGGTCTTGCTACAGCATCTAGAGGCAGACTAAAGCTTGTTGGTAAGCCATTTACCGAAGAACACTACGGAATTGGCATTAAAAAAGGAAACACTAAGCTAGCTAAGCGCATTAATGCTGCTCTTAAAGACATGATTAAAAATGGTTCATGGAAAAGAGCTTTAGACGATAACATGCGCGGAACTGGTTTTAAGCCAAACGCAAAGTATAATCCGCCAGTACCAGAAGAGGGGGAGGAGTAAAATGCAAGACTTTGTGCAATTATTTACCTCATACAATATTCCAGGAGCATTCTTAGTGAATATTGAAATCACATTGTGGAGCGTGCTTTTTTCCACGATTCTTGGCGTGATTCTAGTTATGATGAGGATTTGTCCAATTCATTCGCTTCGCATTATTGCAAGCGCATACGTTGAGTTCTTTAAGAATATGCCTCTAACTATAATCATGGTTTTTATGGTTCTTGGCGTGTATGCACAGCTAAAGCTCGGTTTTTCCACTGTTTTTAGCGTAAACTTCTTCTGGCTTGCAATTGCTGGCTTGAGTTTTTACACTGCAGCATTTGTTTGCGAATCTTTAAGATCTGGCTTAAACACTGTACCTTTGGGTCAGGCAGAAGCATGTAGGGCGCTTGGACTTAACTTCTTCCAATCGGCTTTTAGTGTGATTTTGCCTCAAACTTTCTGCGGATCTGTAGCACCACTTGGAAACACGTTTATTGCGTTGCTCAAAAATTCCACTGTTGCCGCTGCTGCATCTGTTGCTACAGAAACATCTACTCTTATGAGCGAGATGATTGAAAGGCACGCAGATTTGATTGTTCCAATCTTTTTGATTTTTGCGTGCGGATACATTGTTTTGATTATTCCAATCGGTATTCTCACAACTTATTTGTCTAATAAGCTTGCGGTTAGAAGGTGATAAAAATGGCAAAAGAACAAGAAAAATCTCTGTTATTTGATGCGCCTGGACCTAAGGCTCTAAAGAAGATTCGTATTGCAAATATTATTGCATGCGTTGTGTTTGCGCTTTTTGTTATTGCTTTGCTTTTAAGACTTAGCAATCCTCCAGAAGGCGAGAACCAGCTTTCGTGGGCATTGTGGAATCCAGCTGTAGAATCGGAAGCTTGGAGCGATTTTTATCTTCCAGGATTGTGGATGACTCTTAAAGCTTCACTTCTTGCTGTTGTAGGCTCAATAGTTTTTGGACTCTTATTTGGTCTTTTAAGACTATTGCCTAGCTTGATTCTTCGTAGCATTTCTGCAGTTGTCGTTGAGTTTTGCCGAGCTGTACCAGTGCTTTTGCTTATGATCTTCCTTTGGCGAGGATTTGCATTTGCTGGAATAAGTGGAGCGTCTTATTGGGCTGTTGTTTTGTCTTTGATTTTGTACAACGGTTCTGTTGTTGCAGAGTTAGTTCGATCTGGCGTTGGAAATCTTCCTAACGGTCAGCGCGAAGCATCTTTAGCTCTTGGACTTTCGCAATATCAATCTTTAACACAAATCGAAATGCCGCAAGCAATAATCGCAATGCTTCCAGCAGCTGTAACTCAGCTTGTTGTTGTGTTAAAAGATACTGCATTGGGTTCCATAATTATGTACACTGATTTGCTTCAGGAATCTAGACGACTTGGATCAATGTACTTTAACATTTTGCAAACTTTGACTGTTGCTGCAGTTGTATACTTCTTGATTTGCTGGGCGCTTTCTTGGTTTGCTGAATGGCTTCCATCAAAGCTTAGTAGCAGAACTGCAGCTCCAACAGAGCCTGAACCTGTTGCACCAATCGCAATTATGGATCCTTCTAACGTGAATCAGATTGCTGTTGCTAAGGAAGTTAAAGAGCTGCCACATGGTGGAACTCCTAGAAAGTACCACGTGCATCACCGCGGCACAAACGCTTCTATTCACCATTGGCGTCGTACGCGTTACTTGCAAGGCTACGATGAGCATCATCTAGAAACAGGTGACGAGATTCTAGAAGATAGTCAAAATACTAACCAAGATAAAAATAATAAAAAGCATGATTAATCTTAACTTTTAGATTAATCATGGATTGATAGCGCAATGGGTTTGATTCCGCCTATTGCGCTATTTTTATTCGTTTGATTTTATTAATTTGAACAAAACGCTTTTAGCATTTACAAAAAACACTGCTAAACATGTTCAAAATAAAAATCGATAAAAATCTACACAATCATGTTAAAAATCGTGTTGTGATGTGTCGTTATTGAAAGATATCATAGCAAAGATATGCTTGCGTTCGCCGTTATGACTGGAGGAAAGTTTTATGACTATCGCACAAGCGGGGGAAAGCAAGTCTCGTAGAGTTTTATTGAAACTCTCGGGAGAAGCATTTGGCGGTGGCGCCGTTGGTATAGATACTCATGTTATTCGTAGAATTGCTGGCGAGATTGTAAAAGCAGTGCATGAAGGCGTGCAAGTTGCAATTGTTGTTGGCGGCGGAAACTTCTTCCGCGGTGCAGAGCTTCAACAAGCTGGCATCGATCGTAGTCGCGGCGATTACATGGGTATGCTTGGAACTGTTATGAATTGCTTAGCTTTGCAAGATTTTCTTGAACAAGCAGGGCAGGCAACTCGCGTTCAAACTGCTATAACAATGGGTCAAGTTGCTGAGCCTTATATTCCACTTAAAGCAATTCGACACTTAGAAAAAGGCCGAGTTGTGATTTTTGGTGCAGGCGCTGGCATGCCTTATTTTTCAACCGATACCGTTTCTATTCAGCGTTCTTTAGAGATTCATTGCGATGAAGTTCTAATGGGTAAGAATGGCGTTGACGGAGTTTATAGTGCAGATCCTCGTAAAGATCCTAATGCTAAAAAATTCCTCACTCTTAATTACCATCGCGCGCTTGTTGATGGTCTTGCTGTTATGGACGCTTCTGCGCTTTCTATGGCTAGAGACAACAACCAAAAGATTCGCGTATTTGGCTTAGAAGGAGAAGGAAACGTTACTCGTGCATTAGTCGGAGATCAAATTGGAACTTTGGTTTCTAACGACGAGCCTACGTTTGCTTAATAGATGAAATATTAGTGCATAATCACCAATAAATAAATCATCAATAAATAAAACATGCAAATTAGGCAATAATTTAACAACGTAAAATTTAACAATCACAAAATTTATAAATAAAATTTTAATTGGCACAACTAATACCAATAAAGGAGAACACATGCCAGCGATTATTGATCAGGCTCTTGAACAAATGAACAAGTCTGTTGAAGCTACAAAAGAAAACTTTATGGGCATTAGGACTGGTCGAGCTAATCCTGCTCTTCTTAATGGCATTATGGTTGACTATTATGGTGCTCCAACTCCTATTAAGGCCGTAGCTTCTATTGGCGTTCCAGAGCCAAGAACTCTTTCTGTTACTCCTTTTGATGCATCGCAAGCAAATGCTGTTGAAAAAGCTATTCGCGATTCAGATTTGGGTGTTAGCCCTAACAGAGATGGCAATGTTATTCGCGTTACAATGCCAGAGCTTACTGAAGATAGACGTAAGGAATACGTAAAGCTTGCTAAGACCAAGGCAGAAGAAGGCAAGGTTGCTGTTAGAAATATTCGTCGCAAGACTAAAGAAAGCATTGATAAGTCTGTTAAAGATGGCGAAATCGGCGAAGATGAAGGCGATCGCTTGCAAAAAGAACTAGATAAAGTAACTAAGCAAGTTACCGATTCCTTAGATGCTTTGCTAGAAGGCAAGCAGAAGGAAATCATGGAGGTTTGATTCTTTGGATTCAAATGCTACAAACGATGCTTATGAAGCTTTAACAGATATAAACAAGCGAACTGGCAGGAACATGCCACAAGCTATTGCAACTGCAGTGCTGCTGATTGCTGTAATTGTGGCATGTCTTCTTGTAAGCATAGATGCTTTTGTTGTTCTTTTAACTGTTTTTATGCTTCTTGCATTGTGGGAATTGCACGTTGACTTTGCTACAGCGGGTTTTAGGATTCCTTTTGCTATACTGTCTATTTGCTCGGTTATTCACGATTTTTTCAACCTTCTACGCAAAGTGGCATGCAGTTGCAATGGCAAGTGGAATAACAGCCTCGCTTATTTTAACTGTTATTTTTGCAACTCTAAATAGCACTGTATCTAAAAGAACTATGCGTGCTGTAGAAAAGAAACTACAGCATGCAACTTCTAAAAGCACAAAAGCTAGTACTTTTACTAATACAGCTGTTTCGTTGTTTGTAGTGTTGTATATTCCTCTTCTTGCTTCTTGCATTATTTTATCTATAGCTGATTCTAAACAAGCTGTAGCGCACGCAATGCTACTTATATTTTTACCTGCTTTAAGCGATACGGGCGGACTTTTTGCTGGAGCATGGTTAGGTAAACATAAGCTTTCTCCACGAATATCTCCAAAAAAGTCTGTTGAAGGACTTATAGGATCTATGCTTCTTGCACTAATCGGAGCTTACGCGATTGTTGCTGGATTCTATGGAACATCTTGGATTAAATTCTGGTGGATGCCTGCTGTTATGGGCATTTTGTCTGGAATTGTTGGAACTTTTGGTGATTTGTGCGCATCTATGCTTAAACGAGATATTGGCATTAAAGACATGGGTCATTTGCTTAAAGGTCATGGCGGTGTTCTAGATAGAGTGGACTCAATCTTGCTGTGCGCGCCAGTTTTAATGGCCTTAATCAAAGCAGTTGGATTCTAATATTAATTTTTACCAATTAAACGTTTTAACAAAAGTCCTTATGTTTTGTTGAAAGTAAAAGAAAATAAAGGAAAGTAAAGAATATGACGATTTGTGCTATTCCTAGTCCAAGTATTTCTCAAATTACATTCGGACCTATTACATTAAGATTTTATGCGCTTTCGATTCTTGCTGGAGCACTAGTCGCAATTTGGATTGCAAATCGCAGATGGAAGCGAGAAGGTGGAGATTTTAATCAAATTTTAGATATAGCTCTTGTAAGCCTTCCTATGGGAATTGTTGGCGCGCGTCTATATCACGTTATTACAACTCCAGAGAAGTTTTTTGGCGCAAATGGCGATTTTCTAGAAATTTTTAGGATTTGGAATGGTGGACTTGGAATCTGGGGCGGAGTGATACTCGGATCTTTGGCTGCTAGTGCATTTTGCGCGTACAGAAAATATCCTATAAGCCTACTTGCTGATTGTGCAGCTCCTGCATTGCTTGTAGCTCAAGGAATAGGGCGTTTAGGCAATTGGTTTAATCAAGAACTTTATGGCGCTCCTACAACACTTCCATGGGGATTAAAACTTAATTATTCGGCATCAAATGCAATTGGTCACGCTGAAAGATGCTACGACGGTCTTACATGCCCAGAAGGCACACTTTTCCATCCAACGTTCTTGTACGAGATGCTTTGGAATTTTGCAGGCGCTGCTTTGCTTATATGCTTTAGCAAAGCGCTTAAAAGCAAGCTTAAGTCTGGTTCCGAGTTTGTTCTTTACGTAATGTGGTATACAGCTGGAAGAATGTGGATTGAAGCTTTACGCATTGATTTTTCACACACTTTCCTTGGAGTAAGAATTAACGTTTGGGTGTCGATTGCAATTTTTATTGCTTCGATTATTGTTTTTGTTATTTTGCAAAATAGTAAAAAATCGCGAGCAAATCTTGTGAACCGCTTGATTGACATTACAGCATACGAGCGTGAGCGTGAACTTCAATCCAAAGCAAAAATGGTTTCCAAAAACGAAGCGAAAGAGGAATCTAAGTTAAATAGTTAGATTTAGCTAGATTTTGCTTTTCTAGTCGCTTGCTTTTCTTAGAATGGAACACATGAATATACAAATAGCACCTAGCATTCTTTCTGCAGATTTTTGCAATCTTGAAAGAGATCTTATAGATGTTCATTTGATGATTGAGGATCCAGACCGTTGGGCACCAGAATACGCTAAGCTCGGGGCTGATTCTGTTAGCTTCCACATGGGTGCAACTCACGCTCCTGTGCGCCTTGCTCGTCAGCTTAGAGATATGGGTTGCAAAGCTTGCTTTGCGGTTCGCCCAGCTGAGCCAGTTGAGCCTATTTTTGATATTTTAGACGAGTTAGACATGGTTCTTATTATGACTGTAGAGCCTGGTTTTGGTGGTCAAAAGTTCTTAAGCAATCAAATGAACAAGGTTCGCCGCTTACGCGATGAGATTACGCGCCGCGGACTAAGCACGCATATTCAGGTTGACGGCGGAGTTAGCCCATCTACTGCTGCAACTGTTGCGCAAGCTGGAGCAGATGTTCTTGTTGCTGGATCTGCAGTTTACGGAGCAAGTAGCCCAGCTCAAGCAATTGATTCTATTCGTAATATTGCTCAAGAAGCTTGGCGTGCGTAGAAATATTGGGGCATAAGAGTGCCCCAATATTTTATTATTCGCAATAGTATTAGTATTGAAATTTTATTTTTAGCAAGTTTTAAGGAAATTAGGTATGGTCAAATTCGTTTATAGTCAGGAATACAGTCCTGAAGCGCTTAATCGAGTTCTTACTGTGCCTAATGTTATTAGCTTTTTAAGAATATGCTCAATACCTTATCTTGCTGTTTTAATTGCGCAACACAAAATGTGGCCTGCTTTAATTGTTCTTGCAATAGCTGCACTTTCTGATTGTATTGACGGTTATATTGCAAGAACTTTTAATCAAGTTAGCAAATTAGGTCAGATTCTAGACCCAATTGCAGATAGGCTTCTTATAGTTTGCAGCACATTAGCTTTAGCATTTGCAAAGATTATACCTTGGTGGGCATTAGCTTTAGTTGTTTTGCGAGACGCAATAATGGCAATTTTAATTGTGATTCTTGCACAATACGACTATGGCCCTTTGCCTGTTAATTTTATGGGCAAAACTGGAACAGCATTGCTAATGGTAACTATTGTTCTATTTATGATTGTTTTCGCGATTGCAACAGAGCCAATGCTTATTCTATATGCTGCTGCAATTGCATGTGCGATTTGGGGAATAACGCTTTATTGGTTTGCGGGAATATTATATTGCATACAAGCTTATAAGCTAGCTAATAAAAAAGGCTAAATAATTCTTACGATTTTTGAAAACTAATCAATAACAACGGATGAATCATGGTGGAAAAGACTTCTAATCTAAATCAAAGTGGAGATTATGCCTCTAGTGGCAAAGCTCCAGAGTCTTTTCCTGCTCCAACTGTTGTTTTGTTTTCTAAGCGCAGAGCAGTATTTTCTAAATCCGTGTTTAATTTAGGCGCTCATCACGTTACAAATTCATCGTATACTTTTTCGTCGCATCGAGATAGGCGTCGTAGGCTTGAAGATTATTCTCTTAGACTAATAGATGATTTAAGCAACAGGCCAGTGGATCCGCTTTTTATGGATTCTAGACTAAATAAGCAAAATGTTAGCAAGATTAGTATTTGGATTACAAGAATAATTGTTTTTTTAATTTGCATTGCTGTTGGTACTGTTGGTAGCCAATTTGTACGTAAACTACACGCTGATTCGCGTAAAGCTATACGCGTATCTTTAGCGAACGAGCTTACGACTCACGCAAGCAGATTCGATAATCTTGTTAAAGAAGTTGCAAAGCTTCGCGCTAGTGTAGACAAAGAGTCTAAAAGAATTAACACTCCGTACGAAAATCAAGTTGATAAATCCGACAACATGACTAATGGTACTCACGCTGTATATGGGCCTGGTGTTGTTTTAACTATTGCAAATCCTATTTCTGCAAGTAACGATGTTTCTAATGGCTCTATTCCTAGAGAAATGTCTAAAGGAGCTAGAATCAAGGTTGTTAGCGATAGGGATATTCAAATCTTTGTTTCCATTCTTTGGGATGCTGGAGCGGAAGCAATATCAGTTAACGGATACAGGATTGGCTCTCAAACATCAATTCGTACTGCAGGATCCACAATTCTTGTTGGTGTTAATCAAACTCAAAGCCCGTATACGATTGAGGCAATAGGAGACAGCTCTAGCCTTATTGAAAAGTTAAATTCTCAAAAGCATTCTGAATGGTTTACTTCTCTTACAAATGCTGGTATTAATCCACAAGTTTCAACTACTAATAACTTAAAGTTGTCGGCAGCTGGAACTGGAGAAGTCAATTTTGCAAAAGAGTTGACTAGTAGAAGATATGAAAGATAGGAAATAGGTTATGACAGCTATTCTTGGATTGATTTTAGGAGCACTTATTGGCATTGTTGTGCATCCAGATATTCCAGTGGTTATTCAACCGTATTTGCCAATCATGGTGCTTGCTGCACTAGATGCTCTTCTTGGCGCTGCTAGAGCTTATTTCGAGCGCAGCTTTTCCGACAAAGTGTTTGTTATTTCGTTCTTCTCAAATGTTATTGCTGCAACGCTTTTAGTTTTGCTTGGCAACCAGCTTGGAGTTGGTGCACAATTGCAAACAGCTGTTATTGTTGTTTTAGGAATACGAATCTTCTCTAACGTTTCTGCAATTCGTCGTTTTATATTTAGGGGATAGATTCAGGGGATAATATGAAACATCCACTTGCGAATACTTCAAAAAACAGCGTAAAAAACAATGAATTAAGCGATAATAATATTGATAAAAATGTAGACAATATTGTTAAACGGCTTCATCGCCAGCATGCTAAAGATCGAGAAAGCGACCGCACGCAAACGGGTTCCTTCCCAATCGTTAAGCGCAAAAATAAGCCATCTTTGCAAGGTCATGTTACTAGAACGCGCATTATAACAGGCTTGCTTGTTATGCTTCTTTGCGCTCTTCTTAGCTTTGCATATATGATTCAAGTTAATCGAAGTGCTCTTGTGTATCAAACTATGAGCGAAGACGAGCTTACGCGATTGATTACGGAAACTAATTCTCAAATACAAAATCTTGAGCAGCGAAAGTTTGAATTAACAAGTCAGCTTAATTCTCTAAAAGCATCTGTTAATAAGCAAGAAGAAGCTGCTAGAATTGCTAAGCAAAATTCGCAAACAAGCGGCTTGATTTCTGGTAGACTTCCAGCAATTGGAAAAGGTGTAATTATTCATATTACAGCTGGAGAAAAAGAGCGTGTAGATGCTGCAACCATGTTTCAACTTATAGAGGAGCTTCGCAACGCTGGCGTGGAAGTTATGTCTATTAACGATATTCGCATTGTTACTTCTACTTATATTTCCGACACTAAGCATGGATTGCTGTGCGATGGAATCGAGATAAATCCTCCTTACATAGTTAAGGCGATTGGCGATGCGCAAAATTTGCAAAACGCCGTAAATATTGCAGGGGGAGTTGGATCTAGATTAAAAGTTAAATTTGGCGCTTCCGTATACGTTTCAACGCCTGAAGAGGTTGAGATTCGTTCAACACGCGAACCAAAACAGTACCAATACGCAAAACCGGTCGAATAAGAAGGTAAAATAGCAATTATGACTGAACCTATTCCTACAGCTGGCGAAACAACCATTATTGGCATGCCAGCAATAACTATTCCAATAAACTCGAACGCAGACCGCCCACTAAAACAGGATGATTTAGACACAATAGCAAAACTGCTGCCAGGCACCGCTTTGCTTATTTCTACGCGTGGAGCAGTTTCTGGGTCTCGTTATTTGTTAGACGAAGATGTTGTATCGGTTGGGCGTGATTCTAGAGCAGATATTATGCTTGACGATTCTACTGTTTCTAGAGCGCATGCTGTTTTTAGAAGGAATGGGAACGTTTTTAGCATTGCAGATGCGGGCAGCTTAAACGGAACATATGTTAATCGTAATCGAGTTGATGAAGCAGTTCTTAATAATGGCGATGAGATTATGATTGGCAAATATCGCTTAATGTTCTTTACGCAAAGTGCTGTTAGTAAACGATAGCGATAAACACAATAAACAATAATGGTATTGAAAAACTCTTCTAAAAAGAATGCACTGGCCGATTTTGATGAATCTAATAATCAGCCAGTGCAGGGGGAGTTGTTTTCTTTTTCTAGCGATGGAGAAGAGTCCGTTGGATATCGCGGAAGCGTTGCAATGAAGATTGCTGGAATAACCTATAGGCAACTTGATTATTGGGCTAGAAAAAGCATTATTATGCCTTCGATTAATCCTTCACACGGGTCTGGATCTAGGCGTTTATATTCTTTCAAAGATATTTCTATCATGGCGGTTGCTAAGCGACTTTTAGACGCTGGTGTAAATCTTACAAACGTTACAACAGCTATAGTTTTTTTGAATTGTTATAGTGTTAATCATCTTGAGCGCATGACAATAATTTGCGATGGTCAATCTGTTATGGAATGTAACAATAATCAAGAAAACATGTTTAGCATGCTCGAAGGCGGCTCAGCTGTTTTTGCAATCGCAGTTGGATGCATTGTTAAGCAAGTACGAGCTGATTTATCTAAAGAATCTTAAAACTAAAGAATCTTAAAACATAAAATTTATATCATATTGAAAATATCGAAATATTAAGAATAAAAAAAAATAATGAATAATAAAAATGAAAGTGGTGTGCTGATTCTAATTCTTATGTAGTGTGTTGTATTCGTGATTTATAACAAATCTGACATAACGTACATTATCGGATACTTATATAGAATTATTTTTATATAGAAATATTATTTGCGCAAAGTATTATCAAAATATTCATCAATAGCAATGCTCAAATCACAAACATTGTCAATAATCCTATAAGCACCGTGCTTTTTAAGCTCACCAGGCTCTGCGTAGCCCCAAGCGCAACCAAGACAATCAATGTAGCATGCTAAAGCACCATCTGCGTCCGTCCATCGGTCGCCAACCATTAATGCCTTGTCTAGCGAATAGTCAAAACCAATATTTTTCAAAACATAGCGAATAACTTGGTCTTTTTTAATTCTAGACATATCGGCACTCGCGCCGTAAATTCCATCAATCAAATCTGTTAAACCAAAATAATCACAAATAGGCTTAACTTGATATTCTGGCTTGCAAGATGCTGTAGCAAGATAATATCCAGATTCACGTAGTTTCTTTAATTGTTCTGGAATACCTTCGTAAACCTTATTCAAAAGACTTCCAGTGATTTTACTACCACTAGGATTTTTCGGATTTGTAAAAGTTGCAACTTCGGAATAATACTTTCGATACAACTTTACGCCTTCTAATTGCAAATCTTCTGGCATGCCATTTCGTTGAAAAGATTCAAGAATAGACGGTCCTACAAAGCGCATCATCTCTTCATCGTCTGGAATTTGCATGCCTAAATCGCTCATAGCTCTTTTAGCACACGCAATAATTCCCATATGAGATTGAGTCAAAGTGCCATCTAAATCAAGCAAAACAACTTTCATGGAGTTTTCCCTAAAATCCTAAATTAAATAATTAATATTAGTGATTAATCACAAAATTAAAGTAAAACTACACATCAAAGACTACTCGTAATCAGGAATCCAACCTTCGTGATGCATTTTCAAGCGCTTATCAAGCAAAGCTTTTAGCTCTTCTTCGCTTCTACGCTCTAAAAGCATATCCCAATGAGTTCGAGTTGGCTTATTAAAATCATCATCTGGCCTATCTGCGTCGCCTTCTTTATGCGCTAAAGCACCGCAACGGCATTCCCATTCTTCTGGAACTTCTGCACCTTGAGCAAGAGGGAGAATAGTCCTATGCCCTTTAGGACAAACATATGTAACATCATTACGAGCTGCAAAATCAACATTATCGTCGGATTCTAGCGACTTTGCACCAATGCTCATACCACGTAAACTGCGTTCTGCCATATTATATTCTCCTTTTAGTTTCCATTATAAAGCTAGCGAATTGCACGGACTATAAAGATTAAACATCACAATAGGCTACTACCCCACGATTAATTATTTGAACTGCTTCATATGCTTTGTGTGCTAAAGAATCGTCTACATTAGGCAAAATTCTTAAATAATCGCTAAGAACAGCAAGCTGATTAAGCAAGTCTATAAGTCTTTTAGCAAAGCGAACAAAATCTCCACCCGTAATATCCGTATTTTGCAAAATATCAAGCAAGTCAGCGCCTTGCGCCCAATCGTATATAAGGTCTACTGCTCCAAAATCCAGCGATTTCAACGCATCAAGATGATTGTTTAAGCACATATTGCTTATGCTCATAAACAATTCTTTTAATCTAGAAACAGTATTGAATACAGCGCCGTCTAATCCGCCAGGATATCTTCTTGGCTCTGATCCCACTGGCCCTCTAGACTCATAAACTAAAGAAGATACGCAACTCAACAGCTCAATAGGAGTTAAATCGTTAAAAATACCTTCGCAAATAGCTTGCGCAAAAACAACATCAAGCTCGTTATAAAGTCGTCTAAGAAGCTGACCCTTATTAGTCAAAACAAACGTATTACCTGTTTGTTTTAAGTAATCCAAACTACATAAAACATTACAAATATTGTCAAAACATCTTGCAACAGAACCAGTTCTAGAATTATAGCGTTCTTTAACTTGATTTAGCTCTTTTGTTTCTCTAGCCCAATAATATCCCCAATGTAAATGGTTTTGAATATCTTGGCAATTTGCGCAAGGATGATTTCTTTCTTGAATGCGCAAGCTAGCAATTTTGTTATCTAACTCTTTGAAAGCATTTGAACGCTCTAAATCGCTAGAAAACAGAGTATGCTTAAGTTTTCTACGCTGATCATGTTGAGCGTCTTTAAGGCGCATTCTAAGAGTCATAAACTCAACAAAATCGCCATTAGAACAATGGAAAGCTTGTTCGTAGCCACTAATCGCCTCTTGAAGCTCTTCAATACGACTCAAAAGGCGCGTTGCAGAAGCATTTGCTTCCCATTGCGCAAACGAGCTGCTAAGTGTTACTCGAGCTGTTTTTGCATCGCTATTATTAAGAAGATTAACAGCCATGTTAAAAGTTGGAACAAAGCTAGAGTGAAGAGGATAAACACGCTTGCTAGAAAGAGAAGCCGCTTTAGCTGGGTCAAAATCAGGATTGTCTATTAAAACAGCATGACCAATATCGTCAATTCCACGCCTGCCAGCTCGGCCAGTAAGTTGAGTAAACTCTCCAGGAGTAAGAGGAACATGACCTGTGCCATCATACTTAACTAGCTTTTCTACAACAACACTCCTAGCTGGCATATTTAAGCCTAAAGCAAGCGTTTCTGTAGCAAAAATAATCTTAATAAGACCACGCTCAAAAAGAGTTTCAACAATATGCCTAAAAATCGCGATCATACCTGCGTGATGAGCCGCAAATCCTTGTTCCAAAGCGTATCTAAAGCGTTCAAATCTAAGCGCTTTTAAGTCACTTTTAGAAAGCTTATTTTGCGAGATCATTGAATCAACAATTCTACGAATCTCGTACATCTCTTCATCGCTTGTAAGAGCTAGACCAGCGTTTAAGCATTGCTGAACAGCTTGATCGCAACCAGAGCGTGAGAAAATAAAGTAAATCCCAGGAAGCATATTAAGATAATCAAGCTCGTCAATAACAGCCCATCTTTTAGGAGTATGACGAACAGTTAAAGACGACTTGGAATTTTTTTGTAAATCACTAGAACGCTCACGTGATTTTCTTCTAGAAAACTTACCTTTATAAGAACGCTTATCTTTACTTAAATAAGAAGATTTTTTGCGCAAAGCAGCGTTTTCCCACTGGCTTAACTTTCTAGTTAAAGCAAGATTTACACGATTCGTTGCATTACCATTTTTGTCTGTATCGTAAAGATTAAGAAGCTCTGGCTCTGTTTGACCATCTTTTTGAATAATAACATGACGTTCAAGAGGAACAGGCCTATGCTCATCTACGATTAAATGAGTGTTTCCGCGAACAGAAGAAATCCATGCGCTAAAATCTTCAACATTAGAAACAGTTGCCGAAAGTCCAATAATTTTAACACTTTGCGGAAGATGAATAATAACTTCTTCCCAAACTGCTCCTCGGAATTTATCTGCTAAATAATGCACCTCGTCTAAAACAACAAATCCAAGAGAATTAAGTGTTATTGAACGTTCATAAAGCATATTGCGTAAGACTTCTGTTGTCATAACAACAATATCTGCTTCACTGTTAACAGACGTGTCTCCTGTTAACAGACCAACTTTATTAGATCCGTAAACTTCACAAAAATCATGATATTTTTGGTTACTAAGAGCCTTGATTGGAGTTGTATAGAAGGTTTTAACACCGCGATTAACGCCCAAAAAAACAGCAAAATCTGCTACAACCGTTTTACCAGCGCCTGTAGGAGCAGCAACAAGAACATTATCTCCATTTTCTAGAGCATCAATTGCCTCAAGTTGAAAATCATCCAAGTCAAAGCTTAAGGAACTTTCAAATTTTGCAGCCATTGATTTAGAATGCTGCAAAGTCTTGCGAAACGCACTAAATCGTTGCGACGGAGATAATGGGAGCGTAGTCATAAACTATTCGTTAGTTTCCTTTAGTTTCTTTAGATTCCTTAAAAATTGGATTGTCAATATCTTCCTTGCGCAAAGACACATTATTCCAATGCTGCCAAACAATTCTATGAGAATCCCCTACTTTTTCTTGGCGCTTTAAAACTCGAATGCGAGCCTCTTCTACATATTGCGCAGCATCGCTAATCGGACGCGTAAAAAATGGATATGAATTCTTTTTCAACGAATCATCACCGTTTTGCAACTTTTCAAAACAAGAATAAGCCTTAGCATAAAAACTCGTGCAATTCGTTAAAATCTTATACGCGCATTTAAGCGCGTACGCAAGCCCTGCACCAATCATGCATAGCATAAAAAGAATTAATAAAAGCCAAATCCACCATGGCATTTTAATTCTCCACGTTTTGGAAATCGCTATTATTAACGCTTAATTCTCGCTGTGCTCGAGCAATAATCATAGTGCGCAAGGTCTCTGGAGAAACAGCTTTAATATGACGAGCGTGAGCAATGCAAAATGCAACAAACCAGGAGTCGGAAGAAACCGTTAAGTGAACCTTAACACCAGCTCCACAAGGCTCGATGGTAGCTCCAGAAAGACTCTTTAAGAAGTTCAAATCTGGCTCATCTGTAATAAAGCATGTTTGAGTGCCATTGTCAAAACTCCATTTTCTAAGTTCGCTAACTGGAACATCTGGAATTTCTACAGGGCAAATAGGCTTAACAACTTCTGCACGCTCAATTCTTGCAACGCGCAAAACCTGCCAAATTCTAGGCAAACCGTTTGCTTTATTAATTGAAGTGTCTTTTGCAACAAAACTACGCTTATCTTGTGGAGTTTGATCTTCAACATCTGTCCAAACAGCAACGTAGTACACACCTTCGTCGACAAAAATCTTAGAAGGAGCAACAATCTTTCTGCGTGTTCTACCAGCGCCATCAGTGTACTCCATGTCGATTAATGCATTAGCGCTAATCGCACTGCGAACAACGGAACAATTTCTAGGCTCCACCTCGTAACCAGTAAGGCTAAGCCAAGGAGTCTCACCAGGGCTAACATGCCTACGCAAACGCATGTAAAGCGCTTTGGCTTGATCTCTTTGTTCAACAGGCAAAAGAGGAGAATGCGCAAGGTAATTGATAGAAGCAGTAAGCATGCTCATATACTGTTGAGAAACTCCTGCTAAACGCTCAAGACCCAGCGAATTAGTTGCGGAAACAATACCTTCCGTTTCTAAAAGCGACCAATCAATATCGAAGAATTGGCTACCTGCCATCTCTCCATCGTCGGAAACAGTAGTAAGCGTATTAATGTCTTTATGCAAAATCGCAACAAATCTACGAAGCTCATCGTCATTCTTAGGTTTGCCAATAAATCTTACAGCAAGCTCATTTAGTGGGAATTCTTCTCCAAGATGAGCAGACAGGAAGAGCATTAGTCGAAGTCTGCGATCTACTTCACTTCCCGTTTGGAAAGACGTCTTTTTTTGACGAGACTTGTCTGGCTCGTTTTCCGAAAGGTCTTGATTATCTTCCGCATTAGAACGTGCAGAATCAACGCTTTGATCAGCGTAATTCTCGTCGCATTCAACGAATTGCGTAGCAGCATTAAGTCTTCTATGGAAAGCATCAACCGCTTCTTGAGGGCTTACAACGCAAGAACCTGGATGCTCAAGAACAAACATTGCTAAATCGTCGGAATCAGTGTATGCAACGTTCAAATGTTCACCATCAACGTCAACAGTTGCTGCAAATCTTCTAGAATCAATAACCTTAACCAATGCGTCTGGAATTGTTTGAGTTCCAAGCCCTGGAGCAATCGAATCTAAGCCCAAACCAGGAATAGGCGTTTGAGGAACTCTAGGAGCAGTACGAGACGCAGAAGAATGTTGCTGATCTACTTTGCGTGATTCAGAAGAAGAAATCGACATAGAACGAGCTAAATAATTAGCAGCCGCAAGAACAGGGAGCTCTTCTTGTTCAAAACGAATACGCACGCGTGGTTCGTCACCAAGTTGCAACCTGTAAGATGCAAAATCTTGGCCTTCAGACTTTGAAGAATATTCAGGCTGGCGAGATTCAATCGCAATACCCATAGCTGCAAGCTTGGCACGATCTCTTTGGAATTGCTTTGCAAACGCAGCCTTTGCAGCTTGATCGGCAAGCTCTCCATAAGAATCGGCATAAGCCTTAACTCGTTGCGCAATCTGACGCGAAGTCAGCCATTGTGGAAATGCGGAAGACAACACAGCCAGTACATCAAGCTCGTGTTTGCCCCACTTATCGGAAAAACGACGTCTTCCGTTACTTCCTTCTGCCATTTGTCCTCACGTATCGTTTCTTTGTAATTTCACTTTGTGTTAAAAACATGCGAAAAACGCTAAATTCTCAACACACACCTTAACTATTTTAATGGTGTTTTGCCATACGTGTGGACATTTTCAAAAAAAGTCATCAAATTTCTTGAAAATACAATAATCAACACTATAAAAACGTTGAAATAAGGCCATTTTCCACACGACACGCCCGAATGAATTTATTTTGTGACTACACCCACTCGTCTGGCTCAATGCCCTGAGGGCCCACAAATTCGCCATTTGGAACGTAACTTGGCTCCCCTGTATCTTCTAAAATAGCATCCGCAAACATAGAAACTTGGCTTCCAAAAGTCCAATCGCCTCGGATTGTAACGGATTTTGCAGCAGCCAAAGCTGGAACAGAATACGGGAATCTTTCGTTAAAATCATCAATAGTTTTGTAGAATCGTGGATCTAAATCCACATCTGGAAATATGTAATTGCCATCTTCCATCTCGTAAGAATCTGTAAGATGGAAGCGGTCAGAACGCATTATAAACAAATCGTTAGTAGTCTTTACAGGCAAAAATCGCATTCTATCAACCTCAACACAAATCGCATCGTCAAAAAGCGAAACAGCGGAACCCATAGCAGTTTCAAGCTGAATCACTTTTTCGCTTGAATCATCAGTTGGGTCAACAGTCTTGTGATTGCAAATAACTGGAAGAGGAAGCACACCTTTATATTTTTTAAGAATCTTTTGCAAAGCATCAACGCGAATCCAAATATTATTAGTATTAAAATAAGGATGTTTATTAATACTTTGCGCACTTCGCCTATCTTCTGCGGCAACCTGAGTCATTTCTCGAAGCATCATTCTGCCAGTTTCAAGACTTCTAACAATATGACCGCCTTTACGGTCTGCTTGAGTACGCTTAGCAACCTCAATCATGATTGAAGCACCAGTATTTTCAAAATGCTGAGCAAGAGTTCTAGAGGGTCTTGCACCTAAATTGTCGGAGTTAGAAATAAACAAGTATTTAATGCCATTTTTCTTTAGAATATCCAGCAATCCAGATTCCCAAATAGTAGAGAAAATGTCGCCATGGCCTGGAGGGCACCATTCTAAATTGCTATCTTTAGAACAAGAAACAGGCTCCCCCGTTTCTTCTAGAAGCTTTGGCTCTTGATGCTGAATAATTTCAACAGGAATATTTTCTTGAGAAAACTTTTTTGTACGCTTTAATACTTGTAACGTATCTTTAGACGTTCTAAAAGAGTTCATAAAAATCAAAGGCAAATCAACGCCTAAACGTTGGCGCGCTGTAAGAACTTGACCAATTATAATATCAATAAATCTCATTTGACGAGCTTTATGTCTTCTAACTGGCAATAGCGACTTTGCGCAAGACAATCCCATTGACGTTCCAAGACCACCATTTAGCTTAATAAATGCTGTTTTTGAAAACGCGTTAACTGCTTTATTGTGATCAATTGTTTCATAAATCTCATGAAAATTTGGCACAGTCTTAATAGGTTCTACTGCGTTTTCGCGAATAAATCCGCCAGTTTTATCTTCATTCCACACTTTATAAAGACGTTCAAATTGGCTAATAGCAACTTCGCTCATACCGTGTTCGCGCATCTTTGCAGCGGACAATTCAAAAGTGTTGTCCATTTAACGCAGCCTCCCTGTATGCATTGTGATTAATAGTTTATCTGCTCAAACAATATGTTGCAAACAAAAATGGACTCACGCGTTAAACACGCAAGTCCATTTTTACATTTCAAATAGTTTTCAGTAAAAGAAAATTATTTGAAACTTAGCAAAAACTATTCAGCAGAGCCTTTGCCAACCTCAACACGAGCGAAAGCTAAAGCAGAGCCGCCAACTTCCTTGAACAAGTCGCCAATAGTCTTGGAAGGATCCTTAACATAAGCTTGCTCAAGAAGAACAGTTTCCTTGAAGAAGGCGTTCAAACGGCCTTCAACAATCTTCGGAACGATCTTTTCTGGCTTGCCTTCTGCCAAGGACTTTTCGGTAGCAACGCGACGCTCGGACTCCAACATATCTGCTGGAACATCTTCGCGGCGGAGCCACTGAGCACCCATAGCGGAAATTTGCAAAGCAGCTTCGTGAGCAACCTTAGCGCCTGCTTCGTCGGTAGCAATCATAGAAACAATGCTTGGAGGCAATTCAACGGACTTCTTGTGAGCATAAACCTCAACGTGAGGACCGCTAACCTTGGCAATCTGGCCAACCTTAACGTGCTCGCCAAACAATGCTGCTGCTTCTTCAACTTCTTCCTTAACAGTAGCATCTCCAGCCTTAGCGGCAAGAAGCTCTTCTGCATTAGAAGCATTGGCTTCAATAGCATTGTTCAACACAGTTTCGGAGAATTCAACAAACTTTGGTGTCTTAGCAACAAAGTCAGTTTCGGAATTCAACTCAACTGCATAACCAGTTTCGCCTTCTGCAGTCTTAACAACCTTAGAAGCAACGGTTCCTTCTTGAGCCTTGCGACCTTCACGCTTGCCAGCGGCCTGAATGCCCTTAGCGCGGATGATTTCCTTAGCGCGAGCTACATCGCCTTCGGCTTCAGTAAGAGCCTTCTTAACGTCCATCATGCCTGCGCCAGTTTCTTCGCGCACCTGCTTAATCAACGCTGCAGTAATTGCTGCCATTTTGTTCTCCTCATTAACTGCCAACAGGCTTATTCAGCCTTGGCTTCATTGTCGGACTGTTCAGATTCCTTAGTGAGCAATTCCTTTTCCCATGCTGCCATTGGCTGAGCATTGGCATCTTCAGCCTTTGCACCCTTGCCAGCGTGATCAAGCAAACCTTCTGCAACAGCATCGGCCATCAAGCTTGTAAGAAGCTCTACGCCACGAATTGCATCGTCGTTTGCTGGAATTGGATACTCAACGGATTCTGGATCGGTGTTGGTGTCAACGATTGCCACAACTGGAATACCGAGCTTGTGTGCTTCTTCAACAGCCAAAGCTTCCTTGTTAATGTCTACAACAAACATTGCAGAAGGAGTACGGTTCATATTACGAATACCGCCGAGCTGCTTGGAAAGCTTATCCTTTTCGCGCTCAAGAAGCAAAAGCTCCTTCTTGGTTAAACCAGATCCACGAACGTCGGTAAAGTCCATTTCCTCGAGTTCCTTCAAACGCTTTACGCGAGTAGAAACAGTCTGGAAGTTAGTCAACATACCGCCGAGCCAGCGCTCACTTACGTAAGGCATGTTTACGCGAGTAGCCTGATTTTGCACAGCTTCTTGAGCCTGCTTTTTAGTACCCACAAACAAAACAGTGCCATTATGAGCAACAGTCTGCTTAATAAAGTCATAAGCCTTGTCGATCATGTCGAGCGACTTGAACAAATTGATGATATGAATACCATTGCGCTGAGTAAGAATGAACTGCTTCATCTTTGGATTCCAGCGACGAGTTTGGTGACCGAAGTGCAAACCAGCCTTCAGCATTTCGCTCATGGTAATCTGTGCCATATCTATATACCTTTCTTGTCGGTTCTTGCCTGGCCATGTCTGTTCGCATGCAACTTGGCTAGCATATAACTAAATCCAAGCCGACCGACACGAACGGACGCGTACATGGCGCGTATATGCGCATTCTGATAGACAATAAAAAACGAGCAATCGTATAACGCGACAACACTCATGCTCAAAGCGAACACGCAAAGTCATATTATAGCAGAAGCTTTATACTAACTTTGTAATCAATCTATATAAAAAATCGCGATAATTTATTGAATTAGCTACTTAGAAGAGCTATTGCGCAATTGACGCAAAGCTTGCTTTCTAACATCTTTTTCTAAACGGTCAATATACACATGACCATCAAGATGATCACATTCATGTTGAATCATGCGGGCCATTAAGCCTTTACCTTCTAGAACAACAGTTTTACCGTCTAGATCTATTCCTCTTGCTCTAGCATAATCAGCTCTGCGGGTCTTGTACCACAATCCTGGAACCGATAAGCAGCCCTCATCTCCGTATTGTTCTCCACTAAGCTCTTCTATAACAGGATTCAAAATATAGCCTATTGTTCCATCAATATTATAAGAAAATGCTCTAAGATTAACACCAATTTGGTTCGCGCTAAGTCCTGCACGACCTGGATCGTTTACAGTTTCTAATAAATCTTCTACAAGACTTCTAACGGATGGCGTAATCTCGCGAATTTCATCACAAGGCGTTCTAAGAACAGGGTCTGGAACAACGCGGATTTGTCTAATAGTCACGGCACTCCTTAAAACAAAAGGCTAATTAAAATCGCAATCCATAATTATACAAACTTTATAGTAATACCATCTGTAAATCTGTATTTGCAATTGTTAATTAGCCTATTAATATCCTATTTTATAATCTTATTCACTAACGGTTTGGTTTGCTCCATCTTCATCATTTGAATAAGATTCTCTAGAATCGGATTGCAAAGGCAAATCTTCTCCAAAACGCTTCAAATGCGTTGCAGCTTGATCAATAGCTTGCTTAACTTTAGGAGTAACAACCTCTTGAGCCTGCTTAACAGTTTCTTGAGCTTGCTTAACAGTTTCAGTTGTTTTATCTAAAATCTTAACCGTTGCAGGAAGTGGCCTACTATTTGGTTTTGGAGCATAAAGTTGCGATTCAATAATATCGCTATATTTCTTCAAAACTTTTGGACGCACAACCTTCATACTTGGCGTTAACGTACCAGCATCTTGAGAGAATTCTTCATCTAAAATAACAAATTTACGAATAGATTCCGCTCTAGAAACTGTGCTATTAGCTTGATCAACAAATTGCTGAATAACAGATCGTATTGCATCATTTTGTACAATATCTTTCATTGGAATAGTCTCATCCATTCCTTGATTATTAAGCCAAGAACGAACCATATCTAGCTCAAGCTCAATAAGAGCAGAAACAAATGGCTTTCCATCTCCAACAACCACTGCATGCGAAACAAGAGGACACTTTGCAATAATAGTTTCAAGAGGAGCAGGGCTTATGTTCTTTCCACCAGCAGTGATTATAATGTCTTTCTTTCTGCCAGTAATTGTTAAGAAGCCCTCATCATCAATCTCGCCTAAATCGCCAGAATGAAGCCATCCGTTTTCGTCAATAACTTCTGCAGTAAGATCTGGCTTTCCATAATATCCAACAAAAACGTTAGGACCTTTTACAAGAACTTCGCCATCATCTGCAATGCGAATGGTAATTCCAGGACCAGGCTTTCCAACAGAACCAACTTGATTTGCGTGTTCAAAATTAACAACGCATGGAGCAGCCGTTTCTGTCATTCCATAGCCTTGAATAAAAGTTATTCCGTCCAATCCATTAAAGAAGTGAGCAAGCTCTGCATTTATTGGAGCACCGCCACAAGCAAGCCACGCTAAATTAGGACCAAGCGCAGATCTTATAGAAGAACCAACAGTCTTCATATAAAAATCATGCTGAATCTTTGCATAAATAGAATGCGCTTTACCATCAACTTCATCTTTAGACCATTCAACAAAATGCTGAACAGCCCTTGCAAAAATCCTACCTCTAATACCAGCGCCAGCCTTTTGAGATGCTGCGTTATAAACTTTCTCAAACACTCTAGGAACACCAAGTAAATACGTAGGCTTAAAACTACGCAAATCTGCCAACAAATGTTTAGCGTTTGGCACATAGCCAATAACACCGTTTGCTCCAATTGCAACATATTGAATATACCTTGCAAAGCAATGCGCAAGAGGAAGGAACAGAAGTATTCTGCTTGGCTTGTACAACATGTCGTTTAACACGTCGTATGCTGCGTAAACAATGTGCGTAAAGTTTCTGTTTGAAAGCATTGCTCCCTTTGGCCTGCCAGTTGAACCAGAAGTGTAAACAATTGTTGCTAAATCATCTGCTTTTATTTGATTAATAGCATTATTCAGCTCATCATCGCTTATTGACTTGCCAAAATCAATAACAGCATCAATACCATTGGCCTTAAAGTTAAAAACCGTCTTTAATGAAATTCGCTTATTGTCTTGACGAACTCTTTCTAAGCATTGTGCATGCTCATCGTCTCCTGCAAAAGCGATAACAGGCTTTACTTCCGAAATAATATCTGCAGCTTGAAGAGCGGAGTCAGTTTCGTAAATAGGTATGCTTACAGCACCAATACAAGCGCACGCAAAGTCCACAACACCCCATTCGTAACAAGTTGGAGAGTAAATAACGATTTTGTCTCCTTGCTTAACGCCAAGAGCGATTAAGCCTCTTGCAGTAGAACGAACCTTGGATAGCATCTGTGATGCGCTAACATCGTGCCATTGACGAGTATTGTCATCTTGCCATTGTGCAATCACGCCTTGCGGGTCTCGCATTGCCCTATTGGCAAGCAATGAATAAATTGTGTCACCATCGTTAGTTGGGTGAATGTCTTCTACAGAAAATTCTCGCAGCATATTCTTAATTGTACGGTATAAGCATGCCAACACAAAACTATGAAGATACAAAAATATGTACAGAAAATTGGCGTTTTTTACAAAATAACAATTTAACAAATAATGATTTAGAAAACCCCTTGAGTAAAACAGCAAATGCAAATTATATTCTAGGGGCGTTACGCAAATAATCTACATAATCCAACATGTTTATGCATGTACATACTTAATTAAATCAATAACTACTTAAAATTCATATTATGCAAACTACGATTAGGTAAAACCTAACCTATATCTGCTAACGTGCAAACCCATTTTCCCATTATGAATCTAAGTGTTAAAGATGTCCAATATTCTGTATCTCCAATATGAAGCAAAACGACTGCCTCTAATTGTGATGGAGAAACCAGTATTCCATTTATCATCTTAGGTATTGTTGGATTGCTTCTTAGCTTAGAAACTTCTGCCTCATTATGCTTATCTTTGTAGCATTCATTAATCAAATACCACATATTCTCGAGTTTGTATATACACTCTTTTGTTAATGCTCTTTTCATCTCTGGCGATATTGGCCTACCGTGAGAAATATCACCTACTATGCACGCTACTTTGCATATTTGCATTGCAAGATATAGGTACATCTTTTTACCATGCGTATTATTGAAACACGATGATACGTGATAACTTGCCATTGAGCGAGAAGACCCAACTGGTATTAAACCTTCATAAACTGGAAAAGGTCTTCTATCTTTAGTCTGGAACCGCGACGGATCTACTTGATCTGGGAAGTTACTATTAATAACCTCCCAAAATGTCTCATTATCATCGTCGTTTGCGTATAACAGAGTGTTAGAAAAATTTCTCATTCTCTCCTTCTTTCCTAAAATTTTGTCAAGTCATTTATTTTTTAATTCCTTATTTGTTAATTTTGTTTTCACATTATTTTCTAATGTTTAAGTAAAGCATACAGCTTATTGCAAAAAATAAAAGAGTTAATTTAATATGTGGATAAAACATTCATAACGCTTGAATTTTCACCGAAAAATCAAGGATTATCTAACAAAAGTTATACACATTGAATAAAAAAGAATTGCTTTATGGGTTATAGTCCAAAGATAAGCTGACTAATTCTATTTCCAGAATATTCATCAGCTTAGCTTTACACACTTTTGGACTATGACCCCAGTTTTGGCCTATGACCCTTAGCACAGTTTTGGACTATGGACCAATATATGTGCTGAGACATGCGATAGAAAATAAAAAATCTCAGCGGAATATGAGGACATGCTCGCTGAGAAAACAAATGGAGCGGACAGCGGGACTCGAACCCGCGGTCTCAACCTTGGCAAGGTTGCGCTTTACCAACTAAGCTATATCCGCAAGCAAGATGCCATAGTAGCCTGATTTATTGTTGAATGCAAGTTATAATCAAAAATAAAAAAATATATAGTGATTTTCTGCGATATTCAAGCAATTTTACGGAGTGTTGAGTAAAAGAAAAATATAAGAAAACGATAATTATTATCATTAAGTCATAAATTTTTATAAAAATTTTCTTAAAATGTGATTTTTATCATGAAAAATCGTAAAAATAATGTAGAATAAAAAATAGCTTTTACCAAACAGGTAAAAGAAAACCGAAAAAGCAATGTTTTCTAAATGAAGCATAGAACAAGGAGGTTTCTATGAAGGCTATTGTTGCAACCAAAGATAAGAAGGCACAGGTTGTAGAGAAGGAACTCCGCCCATTGGAATTTGGCGAAGCGTTGCTCGATATGGAATGCTGCGGCGTATGCCACACCGATCTTCACGTTAAGAACCAAGATTTTGGCGATAAAACTGGCGTTGTTCTTGGCCACGAAGGTATTGGTATTGTTAAGGAAGTTGGTCCTGGTGTTACCACATTAAAGCCAGGCGACCGCGCATCTGTAGCATGGTTCTTTAAGGGTTGCGGTCATTGCGAATATTGCACCACTGGCCGAGAAACACTTTGCCGTAGCGTTTTGAACGCAGGATACACTGCAGATGGCGGCATGTCTCAAGAGTGCATCGTTGCAGCTGACTACGCTGTAAAGGTTCCAGAAGGCTTGGATCCAGCTCCTGCAAGCTCCATCACTTGCGCTGGCGTTACAACCTACAAGGCTATTAAGGAGTCGGGCGTACACCCAGGCGAATGGCTTATTCTCTTTGGCCTTGGTGGTCTTGGTAATCTTGCGTTGCAATATGCAAAGAATGTATTTGGTGCGCACGTAATCGCAGTAGATGTTAACGATGCTCAGCTTGAATTTGCTAAGGAATATGGCGCAGATTTGTGCGTAAACCCACTTAAGGAAAATGTTCCTGAATTTGCTATGAAGAAGGTAGGCGGCGCACATGGCGCTGTTGTAACCGCTGTAAGCAAGGATGCTTTTAACAGCGCAGTTGACTCTGTGCGAGCAGGCGGCACTGTTGCAGCTGTTGGTCTTCCACCAGAGGACATGGAACTTAGCATTCCTCGCCTTGTTCTCGACGGAATCCGCTTGGTTGGTTCCCTTGTTGGAACTCGTAAAGATTTGGAAGAAGCATTCCAGTTTGGTGCTGAAGGCAAGGTTGTTCCAAAATGCCATATGCGCAAGATGGAAGACATTAACGACATCTTCGACGAGATGCTCAGCGGTAAGATTCGCGGTCGAATGGTAATCGACCTCTCCCACTGAAAAAAGAGATAAAATAAAAATCTAGAAGCCACTTAGCAAACGCTAGGTGGCTTCTAGTTTATGTTTTAAGTCTTAATGATTTGTAGACTATTTTAACGGAGGCATTGGCTTCCAGTTGGAATCATGCAAAATTTTTCTGCTTGCAATCCAACCAGTAAAAAGCTTTTTAACGCCACTTAAAATATGCTCACGATCTACAGCAACAAGCCTAATAAGCTCTTTTGCAGCAGTCAAAGCAGTTCCAAGAGCAAACATAAATGGCCTAAAATCGCCATGTATCATAAAGTAGCGCGCCATAAAACCACGGTTTCGCATAATATGGTAACGATTCATGTCGGAAGTGGAATTTAGTTGGCGAACGCCAGCAATATCCCAATTAGGAATATTACGAGTTCTGCGAAGAATAATGTCATTTACAACAATCGGATTTGTAACTTTGCTAGCCAGATAGCCGTAAGTAGTGTCATCCCAATAAATAAAGTAGCGCGAATCTGGAAGTCCAATTTTCTCTACAATATTGCGCTTAAACAATCCACCTTCAAAGCACATTGTGTTCATAACACGGTAGCCAGATGGCCCAAATGCTGCTGGAGCGATTGGATTAGGGATTCCAAGAGAAACAATAAAGTTATATTGCCAATAAAAATCGCCACCGTCGTAGTCTAATCGGCTGCCTTGAATCACATCGTGGCTCTTAGTCCACTTGCAAAGACGCTCAATAGATTCTGGAACAGTTTCAACGTCATCGTCCATAACCCAGAACCATTGTGCGCCAAGCTCATAGGCTTTTTTAACGCCAGCACTAAAACCGCCAGCTCCCCCAAGATTGCTACTTTGTGGCGCGTAAACAACGCGGTTTGAATCGCCAGAATCGTCCGCGCTAGAAGCGCCCCATCTGCGCGAAAGAATATCGCCTAGATCATCCACCATTTTGTGCGTTTTTTCGCTACTTTCGTTGTCTACAACAACAATTCGCCAAGGGCATTGATTCAGGCACTCAAAAGATTTAAAAAGATTTGCAAGAAGCTCCTGGCGTTTATAAGTAACAACAATAATCGCAAGCTTATCTATAGAATTAACAGAAGTATTCGTAATTTCACTCATGCTTTTAATCTTACACTTAGCATTGCCATCAAAAAACGTTATAAGTCAAAAGTTACCCAAACGTGCTAAATGTTCTTAGCATAAGATAAAAATAAAGAGTAGTTTCAGGGAAGGTGAAAATCCTTACTGGCGGTAACGAGGTAATTCTTGGATTATTGAATTGACTCGAAGCCCGCGAGCGGCATTGCGCTGCTGATTCGGTTAAAATCCGAAGCCAACGGTTAAAGTCCGGATGAAAGAAACGGAGGCTCTAATGAGCATTTCACGCGAAAATAATCATAAAACTAGCAATAACACAGCAAATAATCACACAGCAAATAATCACGCAACTTACTCTGGTGCAAACTATTGGTCAAGCGAAAAAATTGCTAAATACGCGCTATTCGTTGCGCTCTCTATTGCTGTAAGCTTTATAGAATTTCCACTTATTCCAGACGTAAACTACCTTAAATACGATCCTTCGGGAATTGTGTGTTTGATTGCAGGATTTGCATACGGACCATTCGCCGCTGCAATCGTAAGCGTTCTAGGATTTGCTCCGCACTTCTTCACTAACCCGTTTGGCGCAATAATGGCAATATTGGTTTCAATGGGCGCTTCTGTTAGCGCTGCAATCGTCTACAAAAAAATTAGAACCAAAGAAGGCGCTATTATTTCACTTGTGGTTGGCTCTGTAGTTGCGATTGCTCTTGCAATAGTCGGAAATCTTATAATTACGCCGCTTTATGCTCATATTAGCGTTGAGCAAGTTGCTGCTCTTATAGTTCCAGCTCTGCTACCGTTTAATGCTATTAAGCTTGCGATTCATTGCGTAATAACTATGCTTGTTTATAAGCCTGTTTCAAAGCTTCTTA
>QWCU01004646.1_pt1 | contig 28628 bp, 20 predicted proteins | sample 1972601 | NCBI WGS metagenome assembly QWCU01 (sample SAMN09866700, study PRJNA288562) | Human vaginal metagenome isolate pre2_vaginal, whole genome shotgun...
CGCTGTGTTTGGAATGCAATTCTACAATCATTGGGTGCAAATTTTGCTTATGTTTAACTACCAATCATTTGGTATTAAAGATCCGCAATTTGGATTTGATAACGGTTTTTACGTGTTTGCTTTGCCAGGCTTGCGACTTTTTACAAGAGCGTTTATTGTTCTTCTTGCTGTTTCTTTGCTATTTAGCGTTATAACAAACGCTTTGATGGGAGCTGTAAGAATTACGCTTCCTGTAGATGGAAAGGGCATTTTTAGCATAACTAAAAGCGCAAGGCGTCAAATTTCTGCGTGGTTTATGCTTGTTATTATTTTCTGGTCCGTTTTGCAAATATTAGATGTGTTTGCGATTGTAAATTTGGATGGTTCTAAGATTACTGGCGGATCTTACACAGATATGAATGCTGGTGTGCCTTCCAGCATTGCAATGGCTGTAATAACACTAATTGTTGGAATTGTTATAACAGCGTGGCTGCTAAAGTCTCACGCTCTTAATGGAAATGTAAAAATTGGCACGCGATTTGTTGTAGCTGTTAAAGCTTGGCGCACGCCTGCTATAGCTGTTGCATCTTTAGTTGTATGTGCTATGGTGTTGTCTTTTGCTTGGCCTGCTCTTTTGCAACGTTTTAAGGTAGCGCCGAATGCACAAGAATTAGAAGCCACTTATATTCAGCGAAATATTGATGCAACTAAGTTTGCGTATGGCTTAAATAATGTTAAAAAAGAATCGTATAACGCTACTTCGGAAGGAAAGTCGGGAGCGCTAGCAAAAGAAGCGGAGTCTACTGCACAAATCAGGCTTTTAGACCCTCAAGTTACTTCTCCAACATTCCGTCAATTGCAGCAATCTAAGCAATACTATACTTTTGCAGATACTCTTTCTGTAGATAAGTACGACATTGATGGAGTGAGTCAAGACACGGTTATTGCTGCGCGCGAGCTTGATCTAGCTGGAAACGATAATCGAAATTGGGTTAATGACCACACTGTTTATACGCACGGGTATGGCGTTGTTGCAGCTTATGGAAACAAGGTTACTGCAGATGGTCAGCCGCAATTTATGGAGTATGGAATTCCAACTCAAGGAAAGCTTACAAAGTTAAAGAAGTATGAGCCGCGTATCTACTTCTCGCCAAATGCTCCAAAGTATTCGATTGTTGGTTCTCCAAAAGGCTCTGCTCCTTGGGAATTTGATTATCCAACTGGCTCAAATGGCGCTTTAACAACGTTTAAGGGAAATGGTGGACCAAGTGTAGGTAACTTCTTCTCTAAGCTGCTACACGCTATTCGTTTTGAATCAGATCAAATCTTATTCTCGGATAGAGTTACTGCAAATTCTCAGATTTTGTATGATCGCGATCCTAAGACTCGTGTTTCTAAAGTAGCTCCATACTTGACATTAGATGGGCGCGTTTACCCAGCAGTTGTTGACGGACGAGTTAAGTGGATTGTTGACGGATATACAACGTCCGACTCTTACCCATATTCGCAAATGACTGATTTTGGGCAGGTGACTCAAGATTCTACAACAACAACATCTCGTTCGATTAAAGGCTTGACTAATCAGCGAGCAAACTATATTCGCAATTCAGTTAAAGCTACTGTTGATGCGTACGACGGTTCTGTTGACTTGTATGTGTGGGATAAAAAAGACCCTGTGATTAAAGCTTGGAGATCAATATTCCCAGGGCATTATCACGATATTTCTAAGATTTCTGGCGATTTGATGAGTCATATTAGATACCCAGAAAGCTTGTTCAAAGTACAAAGGCATTTGCTTGCAAAGTATCATGTTGACAGCGCAAGCCAGTTCTTCTCGGGAGAAGACTTCTGGCAGACTCCAGTAGATCCTACAGAATCTCAAAGTCTTCAGAGAGAAGATATTTTGCAACCTCCATACTATTTGACTTTACAAACTAGAGGAGCAAACAAGCCAGTATTTTCGCTTGTTTCTACATACATTCCTGCTGGAAGATCTACTCGAGAGATCCTAACTGGATTCTTGTCTGTAAATTCAGATGCTGGAAATGTTGCTGGAAAAGTAAGCGAAAATTATGGCCAACTAAGACTTCAAGAGTTACCTAAAGTTTCCAATGTTCCAGGACCTGGTCAAGCTCAAAACAACTTTAATGCTAATGCAAATGTTTCTAAAGAGTTGAATTTGCTTGAATCTGGATCAACTAAAGTTAAGCGTGGAAATTTGCTTACATTGCCACTTGGCGGTGGATTGGTTTACGTAGAGCCTGTTTACGTACAATCTAGCGGATCTACTAGCTACCCATTGCTTAAGAAAGTATTGGTTGCTTTTGGAGATCAAGTTGGATTTGCAGACACTTTGGATGAAGCATTAAACCAAGTATTTGGAGGAAACTCTGGCGCAAATGCTGGAGATGCTTCCAATAATTCTGGCGTAAACAATATTGCTTCTAATCCTAAGCAAAAAGATTCGACTAAGAATAGCGAAAATGGCAATAAAAATGCTAATGCTAAGGCAGGCGCTGATTTTAGTGCAAAAGCAAAAATGGCTCTTAAGCGAGCGGCTCAAGCGCTAAAGGATTCGGATAATGCAATGAAATCTGGAGATTGGCAAGCGTATGGCAAAGCTCAAAAAGAGTTAAGCGATGCGATTAACGATGCTATTAAAGAAGACTCTGGAAAGTAAAAGCAAAAGTCAAAGAAGCGCCTAAAGCAGCTTTAGATTAATAAAAATAATGCCGAGCATAGTTTAGATTATGTTCGGCATTATTTTATGTGTTGGCTTTATGCGTTTTTACATTTGATTATCTGGGTCTTCGTCGTCTTCTACAGGACCTAGCAATAATCGCTCGCTTATATTAACTACGCCCATCAATATTGCTGTAAACGCAATAATTACGAATGTTGCAGAAAAAATAAGCGGAGTGCGGAAAGAATTATATGCAGCTTGCAGCCAAATACCTAATCCTTGACGAGCGCCAAGATATTCTGCAGTAGTAGCTGCGCCAAAAACGTAGGCTGTGCTAATGCGAATTCCACCAAAAATTTGTCGAGCTGCAATCCTTAATTTTACGTGCCAAAGCGTCCAAACTCGTCCCGCTCCGCATGTTAGAGCTACATCGCTATAAAAACTTGGAACTGCATCAAGACCTCTAATTGTTTGAACAGCAATAGGGAACATGCTAAAAATAGCTACGATAACAATTTTTCCAGACATTTCGAAACCGAACCATATAAGAAATAGCGGGGCAATCGAAATAAGTGGTAACGTTTGTGCAGCACAAAGAAGGGGGAACAAAGCTGCGTGAACCAGCTTGCATACGTGAAAAAGTACGCCCAGTAAAATGCCGCACACAATGGCAAGACTAAAACCAACAATTGTCTCTTCAATAGTTGCAAGGGTTGCAGGCCATAATTGTGGCCACACTTCACAAGTTGCTTTAGCAATATCTGTAGGAGTTGGAATAGAATTTTCTGGAATTTTATAGAATTCGCAAGAAAGCTGCCAAAAAATTAGTAATGTAATAGTAGAAATTATTGTTGGCAGATAATTGTGCAGTAGTGTTTTCCAGCGCGCGCGCGTCATGGAATATCGTTCCTTTCAGTACACAAGCCATAATGCTTGTTGTAGCTGCTTGACTGCTGCCCCAATCAAACAACGTAAAATTTTACAAACTTTCTTGTATGAAAATATCACATAGCTAGTATGTAGTTCGCAAGCGTGTATTTTATGCGTATTTGTCTTTCGATTAGTGCATAATTTAGTCGTTTCGTGAGTCAATGCGTGGCAAACCAAAAGTTCTAATTTTGGGGGCATTGAACGGCGCGGGCTAGGCCCTTGATACCGTTTTCTGCCAAGTTCGTGTCACATTCCCAGAAAGCGGTTATTTATAAGAAAGCTAGGGAATTCATGATATGCGAATTATGGCGTAATGTGCGAGCTTTTTGTTTGAAATCTAATAAAAATATTATGCGTGCAATAGCAGTTTTTATAAGCTCATGCTGTATTCTGTCTTTGTGCGCGTGCGGATCAAACAATAGTAAGCAGAATAGTAAATCTGGTCTTCAAAACGTTTCGTTTATGCTTTCGTGGATACCTGATACTAATCATATTGGCATATACGTGGCAAAGCATATGGGATGGTTTAAGCAAGCTGGTTTACACGTGAATATTTTGGCTGTGTCTCAAACTGGTGCCGAGCATGCTGTTGACTCTGGTGCTGCGGATTTTGCTTTAAGCAATATTACTAGTCTTGCAGATTTCAGTACAAAAGGCACTAAATTGAAGGAAGTTTTGCAAGTTCAGCAAAAGCCTAGCGCAATTTGGTGCTCTCTTTATAAAAATACTAAAATTCATTCTCCTAAAGACTTTGATGGTAAAACTTTTGCAACCTTTGGATCTGCAGAAGGTGATGCTGTGATTCGTAGAATGATTCAGCACGATGGTGGCAAAGGTAAGTTCGATAAGGTTACTGTTGGTACTTCTACGTTCCGTACGCTTGAATCTGGAAAAGCTGATTTTGGTGGTTTTTATGGTACTTGGGAAGGTGTGCAGGCGGAAATGTATGGTCCAAAGTTGCGTTGCTTTAAGACAGCAGATTATGGAGTTCCTGGTCAGCCAGATACGATTGGTGTTATTACTAACGCAAACACAGTTAAGCGCAATCCGAAGCTTGTTCGCGCTTTTGTTAAAGCCGTTAAGCGCGGTTATGAATACGCTTACAATCATCCAGATGAAGCTGCGAACATTTTAGTAAAAGAAGCTCCTGAAGCTAATCTTGATGTGAAATTCGTTAAGCGAAGCATGAAGATGATTGTTGACGGGCAATATTGGGGTAATCGTGCAGACATAAAAAGCGGCAAGTTTGTGTTCGGCACAAATGATGTTAAGGGTGCTCAAGAATACTTCGACTTCCTAAGTAAGGAAGGTGCGTATACGGATTCTAAAGGCAAAGTAACATATAAAACTCCTCAAGCAAAAGAATTAACTACGGACGAATTTTTGAAGTAGTTTACGCAATGACTTGAGTCTTGCTAAAATAAAGTACAGTATATGAGGGCGTATCGGGTAGTTGTATAATCCAACTTCAATCGGTACGCCCGTTTTGTTGTTGAGTTTATAAGATTGGGCGTGAATTATGGCTTCAGATTTTTGGCTTATTGCTGGCCTTGGCAATCCTGGATCTAAGTACGAAGGTACTCGTCATAATATGGGATTTATGGTTGCGGATTTGCTTGCTGAGCGATGGTCAATATCTTTTTCTGACCATAAAGGCTTGTCTAAACTTGGCAAGGGAGTTATGAATTTAGACGGTAAGCTTGCAAAGTTCTTCCTTGCTAAGCCGCTTACTTTTATGAACGATTCTGGAGCTGCAATATCTTCTATAAGTTCTTATTATCAAATTGAAACTGACCATATTGTGATTGTTCACGACGATATGGATTTGGATTTTGGGCGCATTAAAGTAAAAGCTGGAGGTTCTGCTGGAGGTCATAACGGTATTCGTTCTATTGATCGCAGTCTTGGAACTCCGCAATATGCGCGCGTAAGAATGGGTGTTGGGCATGCTCAGCGTGGTGCTCATGCTCACGATAATACTGTTAATTGGGTTTTGGGCGGATTTGCTGGTGCGCAAAAATCTGAACTTCCTAATTTTTTGGCAGATGGCGCAGATGCTGTAGAAAGTGTGATTTTCCGCGGGCTTGCAGCCACTCAGGAGCATTTTAATGGCAGATAAGTATGATTCTTTTGCTAACAAAATGCTAGATTCTAAAGATTTTAATATTTCTGATGCTTCTTTTGAAAGCATACTTAAAGATATTTGTAAGAAAAATGATTCGTTTAAGTCTTTAGCTTTGCTTGAAGAAGATTTTTCTAATCCTCTTAATGTGTATTGTCCAAGTGGAGCTAGATCTGCTGTAGCTGCTGCAATGGCTACTAAAAAGCCTGTTGTTTTAGTAGTTCCATCTGGTAGAGATGCTTTAGAATCACTTGAATCAATACGCGATTTTTATAATGGGAACCCTAAAGATATTGCTAATCTTGAAGCTTGGGAAACTCTTCCGCACGAGCGTCTTTCTCCTAGAGCAGATACTGTAGCAAGCAGAATGGCGGTTTTTAGGCGATTAAAGCATCCGCAAAGTGGGGAAGATAGCAAAAGTGGCAAAAGTGGCAAAAGCAGCAAAAGCGGCATGTTTAGCCCAATTCGCGTTCTTGTTATGCCAGTTCGATCCCTTATTCAGCCAGTTGTTAAGGGTCTTTGCAACGTAGAGCCGCTTGTTTTTGAATGTGGCAATGAGATTTCTATTGAGGTTGCTACAAAGCGACTTGTTGAAAACTCGTATAATCGCGTGGAACTTGTTATGAATCGCGCTGAATTTGCTGTTCGAGGCGGAATTATAGACGTTTTTCCTCCAACAATGGATCATCCTGTGCGTATTGAGTTTTTTGGAGATGAGATTGACGCAATCAAACAATTCCATGCATCTGATCAGCGCACTTATGGGAAGAATATTAATAGTGTTTGGGCTACACCTTGCCGAGAATTGCAACTTACAAAAGATATTCAAAAACGAGCGAAGTCTTTGATTGGTAAGATTCCAAATGCTCAAGATATGCTTGAATCAATCGCAAATGCAATACCCGTAGAGGGTATGGAGTCTTTGATTCCAGCATTAGTTGACAACATGGAACCAGTGGAAAATTTGCTTGATAAAAACGCAATAATTTTGGTTTCCGACTTAGAAAAATGCAAGCGCGCAGCTAACGATTTAGTTAAAACAGCAAACGAGTTTTTGGCTGCAAGTTGGCATGTTGCTGCGTCTGGTAAGGGTGCTGGCGCTCCAATAACATTCGATAAAGCGAGTTTTCTTGATTTTGGCAGCGTTTTAGAAAATCTTGAAAACAACAATCATCAAGTAATTAACTTAAACAGTTTTGCAATGGATTCAACGAGTAAATCGCAAGCAACCGTTGATTCTAAAGAAGAAAACGAAAATAAAGTCGTAAAAAATAACTATTTAGACTTGTGCATTAAATCTCCTCAAGAATTTAGAGGAGATAGTGAGAAGATTTCTAACGGAATATCTGGTCTTATTTCTAACGGATACAAGGTTTATATTAGCGCTGCTTCAAGTGGAATTTTATCAAGACTTGCGCGAGCTGTACGCGCAAGTGGCGTATTTGATTTTTCGGCAGTTCAATCGAAAATAGTTGACGGTTTTATAGATACGCAAAGTAAAATTGCAATTCTTAGCGAAAGAGATTTAACAGGAAAGTCTTCTTCTGCAAGTGGTTTTAAGTCGCCAAAGCGTAGAAAAAAAGAAATCGACCTTCTAGACCTTAAGCCAGGAGATTTTGTTGTTCACGAACAGCACGGAATTGGCAAATTTATAGGCATGAGGCAGAGGAATGTAAAAACTTCAAACGGAGAAGCTGCACGCGAATATTTGGAAATTGAGTATGCGCCAAGTAAACGCAACGCTCCTGCGGATAAGCTTTTTATTCCAACAGATCAGCTTGATTTGGTTAGCAAATATATTGGTGCAGAGATTCCAAAGCTAAATAAGCTTGGAGGCGCAGACTGGGCTGCTACAAAAGAAAAAGCGCGAAAAGCTGTTCAAGAAGTTGCGCAAGACTTGATTAAACTTTATTCTGCACGAGCATCTAGCAGCGGATTTGCTTTTAGCGCAGACACTCCTTGGCAAAAAGAGCTTGAGGATGATTTTCCATACCAAGAAACTCCAGATCAGCTTACGACTATTGACGAAGTTAAGCAAGATATGCAAAAGCCAATTCCAATGGATAGGCTGATTTGTGGAGACGTTGGTTTTGGCAAAACCGAGATTGCTGTGCGCGCTGCTTTTAAGGCAGTTCAAGACGGAAAGCAAGTGGTTGTTCTAGCGCCAACAACTCTTTTAGTTCAACAACATTACGAGACTTTTACTAATCGTTTTTCTGGATTCCCCGTAACTGTTGCTGCAATGAGTAGATTCCAAAGCGAAAAAGAGGTTAACAATACTATTCAAGGCCTTGAATCAGGCGAAGTTGATGTTGTTATTGGCACGCATAAGCTTTTGAATCCAAACATAAAATTCAAGGATTTAGGTTTGGTGATTATAGACGAAGAGCAACGTTTTGGCGTTGAGCACAAGGAGACTTTGAAAGCTTTGCGTACAAACGTAGACGTTCTTAGTCTTTCTGCAACGCCAATTCCTCGAACGCTTGAAATGGCTGTTACTGGTATTCGCGAAATGTCTACTCTTGCTACGCCTCCAGAAGACCGTTTGCCAGTCTTGACTTATGTTGGAGCTTACGAAGACGCGCAAGTGGCAGCTTGCGTTAAGCGAGAGTTGCTTAGAGGTGGCCAAGTATTTTACGTGCACAATAGAGTAGAAGATATTAGTAAAGTTGCGACTAATATTCAAAAACTTGTTCCAGATGCTCGAGTTGCGATTGCGCACGGAAAAATGGGTGAGAAGCAGCTCGACACTATTATTCGTGATTTTTGGCATAGAGATATTGATGTTCTTGTTTGCACTACGATTATTGAAACGGGATTAGATATTTCTAACGCTAATACGCTTATTGTGGATCATGCAGACAGATTCGGCTTAAGCCAGCTTCACCAATTGCGCGGGCGCGTTGGCAGAGGTCGTGAGAGAGCGTACGCATACTTTTTGTACGATCCTACTAAGCCTATGACTCAACAAGCGCATGATCGCCTTGCAACAATCGCTCAATATACTGCTCTTGGATCTGGGTTTGATGTTGCTATGAAAGATTTGGAGCTTAGAGGCACTGGAAACTTGCTTGGCAATGCGCAAAGTGGCCACATTGAAGGCGTTGGATTTGATTTATACGTGCGAATGGTTTGTGAAGCTGTTGAAAAATACAAAGAGCCAGAGCATAAAGAAACTATTTCCACGTCTATTGATTTGCCTGTTGAAGCTTCAATTCCAGTTGATTATATTGCTTCCGACAAGCTTCGTTTAGAAGCGTACCGTAAGCTTGCTTCCGCTAACAATAATAAGGATTTACAAGAGTTGCACGATGAGTTACTTGATCGTTTTGGTGAGCCGCCTGAAGCGTTTAGCATATTGTGCGATGTTGCTCGCTTGCGTTTTAAGGCTCGTGATCTTGGTATTACGCAAATTAGCTCTCAAGGTAAATCGGTTCGTGTTATTGGTTTAGATCCAAAAGAATCGTTGTGGATGCGTTTGCAAAGGATTTACCGCGGAGTTAAGTATCGTCCGCTTACTCATACGCTTATTATTCCATCGCCTTTTGAATCTTTACTTGGAACTAGCGCAATGAGTGAGCGCGAAATACTTGATTGGGTGCGCCAACTTCTTGAAGATTTAGCTTGGTAAGGTAAATCTTGCACTGTTTATAAATAAAGGCGGCCGCTATTTTTGCAGTCGCCTTTATTCACATTATTTTTGCGTTACTTATTGCAAAGCTCCTCTAAGCTCATCTTCTATTTCACTATGATTTACAGGGCGATTTTGAGCGTCAAGATGCTCGCGATCAATGTTCCATTGCTTAGCAATCTTGCCATTTTTTATCATAAGAATGCGGTTAGAAAGTCTTACAGCTTCCGCAATATCATGCGTAACCATAAGTGTAGTCCAGCCATATTTAGCTTGAAGATTATTAAGCAAATCTTGCATATCGAAGCGCGTAAGAGCATCCAAAGCTCCAAAAGGCTCGTCAAGCAACAATAATTCAGGACTTCTAACTAAAGCTCTCGCTAAAGATACGCGCTGCTGCTGGCCTCCAGAAAGCTCAGAAGGCCACTTGTTATCGTAGCCAACAAGCTGCATTTGGCAAAGCGCTAAATGCGCAATATTCTTAAGATCTTGCTTGCTTCCTTCCATGCCGAAAACAACATTTTTGTTTACAGAAAGCCACGGTATTAGTCGTGCATCTTGAAAACCAATAGCCTGACGGCTTGTTGCATGAATGCTGCCTTCGCTAGGAGTAAGAAGTCCTGAAATTATTTTCAAAAGCGTAGTTTTTCCGCATCCCGATCTACCAATAAGCGAAACAAATTCGCCCTTTTTAATTCTCATCGTAATGTTTTCCAATACAAAAGAAGAATTATTTGCAAAATCGTTTTCTGTATTTTTATCTTTTGCACTTGCGAAAGAAATGCCCAGATTCTCTATACTAACGCAGTAATCGCTATCGTTAATATTTGATTTGCAAGTAGATTCTTTGGAAACTTCTACATTGCTACGCTTATGAAAAATGCTATTAAACATAGTCGTATTCTAAAGTCGTATTCTAATTACAATTAGTAATCGTTTACTTGCTGCAGTCGATTACAGCTTTAGAGAAATCAGGAACTTCTTTAATGAATCCGTATTTAACATATTCCTTAGCTTGTTGTTTAAGCATTTTCATAGTTTCTGCATTCATTGGTCGAATTTGCGGAATGTCAAACTTAGCTAATTCTTTCATTGTTTCATCGGATGCACCAAACTTCTTATACATATCAAGAATAATCGAATGCTTCTTCTTAACTCTCTTACCTTCTTCTACTAAAGCACGATACATTTTCTTTAATAACTGTGGGTGCTTTTTAGCAAATTCAGCAGATGCAACTTGGATTCCGAAGTTAATATTTCCATAATCTTTTGCAGTGACTAGAAGTTTTGATCCTGGAGTTGCAAGAGCTGCAGCAAAGTTCTGGTCGAAGGTTGCTAATGCGTCAACTTGACCAGTTGTGAATGCTGCATGGAAGTTCTTTGGACTCATCTCTACTTCTTGAACCTTGGATGGGTCAAGTCCTGCTTTTTCAAAGGCTTTGTGAATTATATAATCTCCACTTCCACCTTTAGCAATAATTCCAATCTTCTTTCCATACAAGTCTTTAAGTGATTTGATTCCGCTATTTGGTGCTGCTACGATTCCTTGAGCGTTTCCATTGTAATAGTTAATAGCATAAGCAACCCATGGCTGGCCTTTGGAGATAAAATGAATAAAATGGCCAGATCCTGTGGTTGTTACGTCTGCGTTTCCAGAAGTTACTGCAGTGTTTGCTTCTGGAGGAACATAAGGTCCGCTAAATGTAACCTTTGCCTTGCCAAAGATCTTATCTGCCATCTTTGTGTTATTTGAAAGAGTTGTTAAATAATTTGCAGAAGTCAAGTATGCTACTCTTAAAGTTCCAGTATCTTCTTTTACTTGCTTAGTAGTATTTGTGGAAGATTTTGCGGATGATGCTTGTGTTTTGCTGTTGGAGCTTCCGCATGATGCTAGGGTGATTGCTGTGCAAAGCGCGCAGAAAGCTGCTAATGCTCGCTTGCTTGTTGTAGATAATGCGAATTTAGCCATTTTATTCTCCTAATTATTTTGCTAATATTCTTAGTTCTGTTTGATTTTAACGATGGATGAACGTCGCTCAGGCATGCAAATTTTTTCTAAAAGTGTTGCAATTCCTTCAGAAAGTAGGCCTGCAATCGCGTATAAAACTATGCATAGCAGCATTTGATCTGGTCTGTAAAATTCTTGTGATCTTGCAAGAACATATCCAATTCCTTTTGAAGCGTTGACTGTTTCACACGTTACCAATGCCACCCAAGACACTGATATTGCAAAGCGTAAAGCAGTCATAAAGTTAGGTAGCGCTCCTCGAAGAAGAATTGTGAAAAATACTGTTTTGCTATTTACTTTGTATGCGCGAGCTAATTCCAAGAGTTTGGGATCAATATTACGAACTCCATCCCTCATATTTACGTAGAACGTTCCAAATACGCCTATAGCAATAAGAGCTATTTTCATAGTCTCACCAATGCCTAATAAAATAATAAGCAAAGGTGCTAGTGCAGTAAAAGGAACAGACCGTAGCATGTGGCCAGGCTTGTTAATAATAATGTCGCCCAGCTTTGTGCTACCAGAAATAACTCCTGCTGGAACTGCAATTATCATTCCTAAACATAATCCTGCAATAACTCTTGCAAAACTAATTCCCAACGAAGGCCAAATTAAACCTTCTGAGTTTAATTCTTGAAAAGCGTTAATTACTTCTGCAGGTGATGGAATGTGCCTAGTCTCTTTAGGCCCAAGTGTAGCTAAAAACCATCCAATAAGTATGACAAGTGTAGAAAGCCATGGCACAAATAAACGTAGTGAAGAAGATGCATTTTTTAGCATGCTCTTACAATGGCTAACCATTCGACATTCCCTTCGATAGTACTAGCTATATCAGGTTCGACGGGTATGATCTCAGCAATTACAATCAAGCAAATAATTGCACCCCGTGCCAGTTTGTTATTATTGTACAAAGGTGTGGACAAATTAAGAAAAGCTTAGATTATATAGGCTTGTATGCTTAACGACTTACGTTATTAAATAACGTCCATAAAACGCATTAATCTTAAATATGTTACACAACCAACAGAATAAATAAGGAGTAGTTGTGGCAGCTATTGAAAGCGTATATGCACGCGAAATTTTGGATTCTCGTGGAAATCCTACTGTTCAGGTTTATTTGGAGACCGAAGATGGCGCTCAAGGAATTGGTTTAGTTCCTTCTGGTGCTTCAACTGGTGAGGCAGAAGCTTGGGAGCGTCGCGATGGCGATAAGTCTCGCTATCAAGGCAAGGGTACTTTGGAAGCAGTTAAGGCTGTTAACGAAGTAATCGCTCCAAAGGTTATTGGCATGGATGCCTCTGATCAGCGCGCTCTTGATGAAACAATGATCGAGCTTGATGGCACTCCAAACAAGGGCAAGCTTGGCGCAAACGCTATTCTTGGCGTTTCTCTTGCTGCTCTTTATGCTGCTGCTGAGTCTGCTGAGCTTCCTTTGTATCGCTACATTGGCGGTACAAATGGCCACATTCTTCCAGTTCCAAACATGAACATTATGAACGGTGGTGCTCACGCTGATTTTGCAACCGATATTCAGGAATACATGATTTCTCCATACGGTTTTGCTACTTATAGCGACGCTTTGCGCGCTGGCGTTGAGGTTTATCACACCTTAAAGAACGTTTTGAAGAAGGAAGGCTTGGCTACTGGCCTTGGCGACGAAGGTGGCTTCGCTCCAAAGATGAAGTCCAACGAAGATTCTTTGAAGTACATTATGGATGCAATCGAAGCTGCTGGTTACGAGCCAGGCAAGCAGATTGGTATTTCCCTCGACGTTGCTTCTTCTGAGTTCTACAACAAGGAAACTGGCAAGTATCGTTTCGACGGCGAAGAGCGCGAATCTGCTTACATGCTTGATTACTACGAGAAGCTCATTAACGAGTATCCAATCGTTTCCATCGAAGATCCATTCCAGGAAGAAGGCTGGGATGATTGGGCAGCAATCACCAAGCGTCTTGGCGATCGTTTGCAATTCGTTGGTGACGACTTGCTCGTTACTAATCCAAAGCGTTTGGCTAAGGGCATTGAGCTTGGAGCAGCTAATTCCTTGCTCGTAAAGTTGAACCAGATTGGTTCCGTTACCGAGACTCTCGACGCTATTGAGCTTGCAACCAAGAATGGCTTCACCTCTATGGTTTCCCATCGTTCTGGCGAAACCCCAGATACCACCATTTCTGATCTTGCTGTTGCTAAGAACACCGGCCAAATCAAGACTGGTGCTCCTGCTCGTGGCGAGCGTATTGCTAAGTACAACCGCTTGCTTGAGATTGAAGAAGAGCTTGGTTCTACTGCTCAATATGCTGGTTACAGCGCATTCAAGGCTTGCAAGAAGTATATGAAGTAATATGCTAGAGCTTTTATAAGTTCTACGTAAGTCTTGTTTAAGATCTAGACTGTAGCATAATTCGGCCAGTCGCATTCATGCGATTGGCCGTTTTTCGTATATTTTAGCGATTTTTTGAAAAAATATATAAATTTTTCTAAAATTACTTTCATTCTCATCAAAATAGTGCTATTTTTTATGGAAAACTAAAAACGGAAGGAGATGTTTCATATGAGAAAAGTCGCAGTTATAGGCATGGGAAACGTTGGTGCAGCAGTAGCGCATCAACTTGTTGTTGGCGGTCATGCTGATGATTTGTATCTTTATGATACAAACGAGGCAAAAGTGAATGCCGACGCATTGGATTTTGAAGATTCAATGGATAATGTGCCTTTTAACGTTAATATTACTGTTAATGATTATGAAGCATTAAAAGACGTAGAAGTAATCGTAAGCGCCTTGGGTCACATAAAGCTTTTGGACGTTCCTCATCCAGATCGTTTTGCAGAGCTTAAATATAATCGTAAGGAAGTTGCAGAAGTTGGTGCAAAGATTAAGGCTTCTGGATTCCACGGTGTTTTAATCGACATAACTAATCCTTGCGACGCTATTTGCCAGCTTTACAAGGAAGCTACTGGTCTTCCTTACGAAAAGATTATTGGAACTGGCACTTTGCTTGATTCTGCGCGCTTGCATCGTGCAGTAGGAAAGTTCTTTGGCGTGCATCCAAAGGCTGTTAAGGGATATAGCTTAGGAGAGCATGGTGATTCGCAATTTGTTGCGTGGTCCACAGTTAAAGTCTTTGAGCAGCCTATAACAGAGCTTATTAAAGAAAAGAACATGGATTTAGACGCTATTGATGAGGAAACTCGCGAAGGCGGATTTACAGTGTTCTACGGAAAGAAGTACACAAACTACGGTATTGCTGCTGCTGCAGTTCGTTTAGTGGATGCAGTTCTTTCGGATTCTAAAGAGCAAATGCCTGTTTCTAACTATCGCGAAGAATACCATTCTTATCTTTCTTACCCAGCAATTGTTGGTAGAGAAGGAATTGTTAAGCAATGCCAGCTTGATTTGACTCAAGAAGAGTTGCAAAAATTGCAACATTCTGCAGATACGATTTTGAGCAAAGCTCAAATGGAGTAATCTAAAGTCAAAACTCTAAAGACTACAGCTTAATAATAAAGTTTAATAATAAAGCTAAGAGTTGATTGCGGTCAGTGGCCTTGTGTTGCTGGCCGCAATCTTATAAGCGCGTGTGCGTCACGTCGAATATTCAAAGTAATTTAGAAGTATGATTTTAAGAAATCGCCGCATGACTGCAAATACAGTTGACGAATCAAATCAGCCTCAAAAAAAGAAGCTGTTTTCTGGTTCAATCGTATTTGTTTCCATGATAGTTGTTGTATTTCTTTGCTGTATTGGTCTTATATCAACAATTCGTAACTATGCTTTAAGTTTGGCAGAATTGCACGCTTTGCAAAGGGATGAGTCTGCTTTGAAAGATAAAAAGCAAGCTCTTAATAACGATGTAGAGCGTTGGAAAGACAAGGCGTATGTTGCAGCTCAAGCAAGGGAAAGATTGGGGTTTATATTTCCAGGGGAGCAGGCTGTTAGAGTAGAGCATCCAGAGGCGATTACGGGTTCTGTTCCAGAATCGTTTAATAAGGATGATTCTTTGTACGAAGACAGAAAAGCGTTGCCGTGGTATAGTGACTTGTTTTACGCGCTTCACAAGGCAGACAAGCCAGACGATATGAGCTTTAAGGCTAAAGAAAATGATGAAGGTAGCAAGTCTTCTAAGATTAATACCACTAAGCAAAGTGGCAAACAAAATAATCACTCCAATAGCACAAGCAAGTCTAATAAATCTAAAAGTAATAATGAAAAGTCAACAAACAAAAAACATAGTAATAATGGTAATAAAAGTAGATAGAATTAAAACTAGATAGAATTTAACAATAAGAGTTATATACGATTTTAAGATGCGCAATGCATATGGAGTGTAACATGGGCCTAAACGCAAAGTTATTAGTAAGTTCGCTACTAGAGAATCCTGCAAATAAAGCAGACAAAAACATTGTAAAGCGTCAATTAGGAAGATTTCCAAGGGGCATGGTTGCTGTTGGCGCTAGATGCGTTTGTGGTAGGCCACTTGCTGTTATTACGCGTCCATGCTTAGAAGACGGAACGCCTTTTCCTACAACATGCTATTTAACAAGTCCAGAGGCTGTTAAAGCTGCTTCGCACTTAGAAGCGCAAGGCTTTATGAAGGAATGCAATGATTTGTTAAACACTAACGAAGAAGTTGCTAAAAAATACGAATATGCGCATAAAGCGTATTTAGAGTTTCGCAAAGAGTTAGCTAATCGATTAAACGATAGCGAAGAGCATATTAAAAACATGAGTGCAGGCGGAATGCCAGTTCGTGTTAAATGCTTGCATGCTTTGCTAGCTCAAAGTCTTGTTATGGGCAGAGGCGTTAATCCTATTGGAGATATTGTTTTAGACAAAATCGCAAGTGAGTTTAGTCCAAAAGTTTGCAAATGCACTACTCCTTGGGAAGATAATGACTATGCTCAAAATGAAGATGAAGAATCGCTCAATCTTGGTTGCAAAAAAGTTAATCGAGAAGGCGTATCTAACAAGTCTGTTTGTGTTGCTGCAATCGATTGTGGAACTAATTCGATTCGTCTAAAAATTGCTAGAGTTGATGAAAATGGCATGAAAGATGTTGTTCCTAGAATGCTTAGGGTTGTACGCTTGGGGCAGGGAATTGACGAAACGCATATGTTTGCGCCCGATGCATTAGAGCGTGTAAAAGAAGCTGCTAAAGAGTTTGCTAAGGTTCTTAGCGAGCATAAGGTGGATGCTATTCGTTTTGTTGCAACTTCTGCAACAAGGGATGCTCTAAACAGAGATGTGTTTGAACAAATGATGTTTGAAGAACTTGGAGTGCATCCAGAGGTGATTAGTGGAACTGAAGAGGCTGCTTTGAGTTTTTTGGGAGCAACAAGTGTTGTTTCTAGAAAAGACTTGCAAGCGCCTTATCTTGTTATTGATTTAGGCGGAGGCTCCACAGAGCTTGTTTTAGGCGGAGATGGCGTAAATATTGCTGAAGATAAGGTTGATTCGGCATATTCTATGAACATTGGTTCTGTGCGCATGACTGAGCGTCATTTGCATACGGATCCGCCTACCGAAGAAGAGATATCTTGTGCAATTAAAGATATTGACAAGAATATAGATGAAGCGTTAAAGCATGTTGATGCTGGTAAAGCGCGCACGATTATTGGTGTTTCTGGTACTGTTACAACTATGGCGGCTCTTGCGATTGGCTTAAAGCATTATGACCATAAGGCTGTTGATGGAGTAAAAATCGCGTTAGATCAGGCATATACGGTTAACGATAGGTTCTTGCATATGTCTAGGGAGAGGCGCCGCACGTATGCAACGATTCATCCTGGAAGAGTTGATGTTGTTGGCGGAGGTGCAGTTGTGCTAAGTCGCGTTCTTGAGCGTCTTGCTAAAGAGGCTTATCAAGATCATGGTGGCGTCTTGGAAACTTTTGTTGCAAGTGAGCACGGCTTGCTGGATGGAATCACTCTAGATTTGGGTCGTAGAACACTCGCCACACGCTGAGTTGTTTTTAATTGTTTTATATGGCATAATTAATGACTGTTGCCTCCGTGGCGGAATTGGCATACGCATCAGACTTAAAATCTGACGCCCTTACGGGCTTGTGGGTTCGAGTCCCACCAGAGGCACAAATCTTACGCTGCGAATTTATTTTTTTCGTATATTATGTTAATTCTTTGTTGCAAATCGTAAATCTTTAGCCTAAATGCTTGTTTTTCTATAAAAAATATTTGTATACGGGCTTGCGTTAATTGAGAATCGTACTAATCTATACCATTAATTGCATTAAAAGCAATTGCAATGCATTAATTATAAAGCAATCACAAATACAGTAATTGCAAATAGGAAAAGAGACATAATGGCCGATTTAGAAGTCGCTCCAGAGTTTAAGGATGCCTACGGTTCTTACGATCATAGCGATCCTGCTCTGTTAAACAAATTAGCTGGCAACTTTACCGTTTTGCCTAACGATAATCCAGTTTCTAGTGCTAAGCGCAACGAACTTATTGATAAGCCAGCATTTGGTCAGATTTTCTCCGACAATATGGTTCATATGTCTTGGACCAAGGGAGAAGGCTGGTCCGATAGGCGTGTTGAGCCTTACGGTCCGTTGAAAATGGATCCAGGCGCATCTGTTCTTCATTACGCGCAAGAATGCTTTGAAGGCTTAAAGGCTTATAAGCGTTCCGATGGTTCTGTTTGGCTTTTCCGCCCAGATATTAATGCTGCGCGATTCCAAAATTCTGCTAAGCGTTTGTATTTGCCAGATCTTTCTATTGACGATTTTATTGGGTCGGTTGCAGCTTTAGTTAAGCGAGATAAAGATTGGGTTCCAAGCAGGCGCGAATACACGCTTTATATGCGACCATTTATGTTTGCTTCCGAGCCTTTCCTTGGTGTTCGCGAAGCTCACGAGGTTGAGTATTGCGTAATTGCTTCTCCTTCTGGCCCATACTTTAAGGGTGGCTTAAAGCCTGTTAGCATTTGGGTAGAAGATCAATGGTTCCGTACTGGTCCTGGTGGAACTGGTTTTGCTAAGTGTGGCGGAAATTATGCTGCTTCTTTGCTTGGCGAATATAAGGGTATTGAGCACGGATGTGAGCAGGTTTGCTTTGTGGATGCTGCAACTAAGACTTATTTGGAAGAGCTTGGCGGCATGAACATGTTTGCGCTCCACAAGGATGGTCATTTGGAAACTCCATCTTTGACTGGTAGCATTCTTCCAGGCGTTACTCGCCGTTCTATTATTCAACTTGCAAAAGAGAAGGGTCATGATGTTGTTGAAACTATGATTCCTCTTAAAGGCTTGCTTGACGACATTCGCTCTGGAGAAGTTACGGAAGTTCTTGCTTGTGGAACTGCTGCAATCATTACTCCAATCGGCAGGTTTAAGTCGGAAGAGTTCGATCTTAAGGTTGCAGATGGTGGCGTTGGAGCCCTTACGCAAGAGCTTCGCGATGAGCTTCTTGGAATTCAGCTTGGAGATGTTGAAGACACTCACAACTGGATGTGGAAGGTGTGCGACTAGTTAAGAATTGAAATCGTTCAAAATTAGTCGTAAAAAACGTTAGTATATTTTATTTAGCGCGTCATTGTATGTTTATAACAAGTGGCGCGCTAATTGTATGCTTGGTTAGATATAGGTTAATTGTTGGTTAGATTTTGTTTTGAGTGTTTAGCGCATGGAAAGGAAGTATTGTGGAAGGGGCATTAGGTGACAACGTTTTCTTCCTTGTTGTTGAATACATAGCTGTGGGTTGTTGTGGAATGGTTGGCGGAATGTGGGCTATTCGCAAGAACTACGATATTTTTGCAATAATTACAACGTCTTGGCTTACCGCATTGGGTGGTGGAATTGTTAGAGACGTTTTGCTTGGCGCTTTGCCTCCTGTAGGAATTGCGGATAGGGGATTTGTTTTTACTGGATTGGCTTCTGGTGTTATTGTTGCTTTTGCTCATCTAGAAATTGACGAGTGGAAGTGGTTTATGTTAACTCTGGACGCTTTAGCATTGGGTCTTTTTGCTGTAAATGGCACTGCTAAGGGGCTGGATTTTCACATGTCTGGAATGGCGTCTGTGTTTTTGGGCATGGCAACGGCGCTTGGTGGTGGATTAATTCGAGATATGGTTTTGAATCAAGTTCCTGTAATTGTTCGAGATAAGCATTGGTATGCGCTTCCTGCTGCAGTCGGGTGTGTTTTAACAGTATTTGTTGTAAAAGCACAACGAGCAGGGTGTTTTGACGTTATTACAGAGATGATTTTAGATACTCTTATTGTTGTGCTAGTAGTTGCGATGCGATTAATGTCTGTAAAGTTTGATTTAACACTTTTTGGCGCAATGAATCGCAAATCGCCAATAAAAATAAATAAATATCGCAGACATAATGCATATAGTCGTAAAATTTCCGATAAAGCCATAAAAAATACAGAAAAAAATAATCAAAATAACTAGAAAATCTAGTCTAATCTGAATAAATATCGGTTAGTGTCTAGAGTTTGTCTTTGCCTATCTTAATAATAAAACACATCGACCAGAGGTCGCGCTCAACAAGAGTAGCAATCATTAGCCAGAAAGAGGCGTTAAGTGATTTGCAAAAGGGGAGAGCGCCGAAGTTTGTAGGTTATTCTTTCTAGCTTACAAGCTGGGACTTGGCTCAATAGGCCAAGGACTGTCGCAGCAATTTTGGCAATTTGCTGCGGAGTGCTATCGACATGCATATTGTTGCCTGTTTGCCTCTGTTTGAATATTGTCAAAAGGAGGAAACAATGAGTAACAACAGTTCATCAACTACAGAATCTCAAACCGTTCATCGCGGTCTAAAAACACGCCACATTTCCATGATTGCTTTGGGTGGAAGCATTGGAACAGGCTTATTTGTAGCTAGCGGTGCAACAATCCACATGGCAGGCCCAGGGGGAGCGCTTTTAGCGTATGCTGCAATCGGCATTATGGTTTATTTTCTTATGACATCTCTTGGCGAGATGGCAACTTATATGCCAATTAGTGGATCTTTTGCATCTTATTCTGGAAAGTTTATTGATCCAGCTTTAGGATTTGCAATGGGTTGGAATTACTGGTTTAACTGGGCAATTACAGTTGCTGTAGATATAAGCACTGCAGCAATCGTTTTGCAATATTGGCTTCCAAAGGTGCCAATATGGGTATTTTCGCTAACAGTTCTTGTTATTATTCTTTTGATTAATATTCTTACTGTTAAGTGCTTTGGAGAAACCGAGTATTGGCTTTCGATTATTAAAGTTGTAACCGTTATTATATTCCTTGCTATTGGTTTGCTTACGATTGTTGGCATTTTAGGCGGAAAAGCGCCATTGCTAAGCAACTTTACGCATAAGAATGCTCCATTTGCTGGCGGAATCCCAGCTGTTTTAGGCGCGTTTGCTATTGCAGGCTTCTCGTTCCAGGGAACAGAGCTTATTGGTATTACAGCAGGAGAATCTGCAACACCAGATAAGAGCATTCCAAAGGCTGTAAAGCAAGTGTTCTGGCGTATTGTTTTGTTCTACATTCTTGCAATCTTTGTAATCGCATGCATTATTCCATACACAAGCCCAAGTTTACTTGGATCGGAAGCTAGCGATATTTCTATAAGCCCATTCACTCTTGTATTCCAGCGCGCAGGATTGGCAGTTGCAGCAACAATTATGAACGCTGTTGTGCTTACATCTGTTATTTCGGCAGCAAACTCTGGAATGTACGCTTCTACTAGAATGCTTTACGCTCTTGCAAAAGATAATCACGCTCCAAAGATGTTTGGAAACGTAGATAGAAGAGGCGTTCCAATGCAATCTTTGGTTGCAACGTTTGTTGTAGCTCTTTTAACATTCTTGATGAGTATTTTTGGAACGCAAATTTACATGTTCTTAGTTGCTGCAAGTGGTTTGACTGGATTTATTGCGTGGGCAGGAATCGCAGCTGCGCACTACAGGTTCCGCAAGGCGTATATTGCTCAAGGAAAGTCTTTGGACGATCTTGTTTATAAAGCTAAGTGGTATCCATTCGGTCCTATTGTGGCTCTTGTATTGTGCATTTTGGTTATTGTTGGCCAAGATCTTGAATCGTTCCACACGCTTAATTGGCAAGCGATTGGCATAACTTATATGTCTGTTCCGCTGTTCATTGTGCTTTATGTTGGATACAAGATTAAGTATCACACTAAGGTTATTCCGTTAGATCAAGTTGATTTAACAGAGTGATTAGATTAGAGTATAAAAAATGCGCTCAGTGATTTGCTGAGCGCATTTTTTTATTGATTAACAGAGATGTTAGTGGTTGCCGCCATTATTTGTGTTGCCTGTGCCGCCGCCGTTACCAGCTGCTGGGTTTGAGGCTGGAGTTTGTGGTGTTGGTGGTTGCGGAGTTGTAGTGCTAACGCCCGTAGCTCCACCAGTATTTACTGTTCCAGGCGTTCCTGATCCTGATCCAGAACCACCAGCAGGTGGCGCAGAAGGAGTTTGAGGCGTAGAAGGAACAGGCGGAGGAGTTTGCTGCTCTTTCTTCTTTTTCTCTTCCTCTTCCTTCTTCTTTTTCTCTTCTTCTGCCTTCTTTTCTGCAGCCTTCTTTTCAGCTTCTCTAATCTCTTTTCTCATTTGCTCTAATTCTTCTTTTCTCTTTTCAGCTGCTCTCTTTTCAGCTGCCTTCTTTGCAGCTTCAGCCTTCTTCTTTTCTGCTTCTCTAATTGCTTCTTTTGCAGCAGCATCTTCTTGAGCTTTTTTCTTTGCTGTTTCTACAGGATCTGGAGGAATGTTAGGGATGGTAAGTCTTGGCCTGCGTTGTACTCTAGGTGCTTTTCTAATAACAGGAGCAGTAAGCTCTTGCAATTGCTTTTGGCTTTCTTCTTCCTTCTTTTTGTCTTCTTGAGTAGACTTGTCGCCTGCAGCTTTATCAATCATAATAGAAGTGATGCTGCGAATTCGTTGAGCGTTATCGGAATACCATTGCGCTGCCGCAATAGCTTGAGCATTTTGCGCACCTAAAGCTTCTGGTGAATTTGCGTTGCACACAACTGTTTCTGGAATGCGCAACTTCATAAGCTTATTTAGTAGTTTGCCGTTTTCGGAATCTTCTTTAGCAAAAGACACAAGTAGAGAATTTTTAATAAGTTTGTTCCAAGATTTGTTTGCTTTAGCTACTTGTGCAACTTGAACTTCGCAAGCTTTACGAGCCTCTTTTACGCGAGCATTATGCTGAACGCTCCAGCATATTGTGCCTATGCAAAGAACTAGCGCAAGTACTACAACGCCAGTTATAAGAACTATCATCTTCTTTTTATTGCCATTATTCATGACTTTGGAGATGTTTTCTAACATATTTATCCTCTGTTTATCAATATTTGCCAAGATTTGCTTTATGCAAACGACCTTTACAGTTTACGCCAAAGCAAGTACGTTAACGCATTGCAACTTATAGGTTTTTGGCCTATAACCCGAGAGTTTGACTTAGATTTGATGTATCTAAAATTTTTCTAAAACAAAAAACCACCAGACGAACTGGTGGTTTATTTTGCTCCTGCGGCTGGGCTTGAACCAGCGACCATTCGATTAACAGTCGAACGCTCTGCCAACTGAGCTACGCAGGAATATCTTCCATGCTTGGCTTTGTGCCGTGCACAAGACATTTATATTACACGGAATTTTGCAATATGCAAATATATGCGCATTTGGGCGTGTCGAAAATTGTTAAATGTTGAAATATCAAGGTTTTATAGCCTTTAACCACATTGCTTAAAAAATCTTTACTAAAAAAGAATCGTATGAAAAACTTTTAAGAACGTAAATGAAATTAGCAAAAACCCTTAAAATACGCCATTTTTAGTGTGAAATTCAAAGGAGAGAAAATATGTGGAAAATATTTAAGATGAAAGTCATTTATAAAAAAATGATGCAAAAAATCATCAAAAAAATTAATAGAATAAAAAAATATGTTTTGAAACATAAGATAATTTTTGTATACATAATAGCGTTTTTTGCTTTGATTGCATTTATTACACTAATTCGTGTTATAGAAAATACGAGTATTAGCAAAAGCATTGAATATGAGTACATTCAAGCTAATCAGCAAGATGCGTACAAGAAATACGCGAATATTTGTAAAAATAATTATAAAAAACATGTTTTAGCTACAAGTATGAGTGAGGATTATGATAACGAATATTGCAAGTCAAGGATGATATATCCAATAAAAGAAGCAAATATTATTAAGGATTTTGATGCTCCAAGTAAGCCTTGGCTTGCAGGCCACAGAGGTGTTGATTTGCAAGCCAAAGAAGGCGATGAGTTGCGAGCGCCACAAGATGGAATAATCGCCTTTGTAGGGCTGGTTGCTGGAAAATCTGTTGTAACAATAAGTCATGGTGTTTTAACATCTACATTTGAGCCTGCATATACGGATTTACCTGTTGGGTCAATTGTTAAAAAGGGTCAGAATTTTGCATATGTAACAGTTGGGTCGGATCATTGCGATAATCTTTGCGTTCAATGGGGATTAAAACGAAGAAACAGAACGTACGCAAACCCAAAAAAGATGGTTCAAAAACAAAAAATAGTGTTAAAGCCAAAAGAAGACTTAAAAGAAAAATAGTAAAATACGTATCGTATAGTGTGTATAGATTCTTGAGTAAAATATTGAGAATCATTGCTTAAATAATATGCGCAATTTAAGGAGCGGCTATGCAAAAGTATTCTCGCAATCTTAATGAGAAGATTGATTACGACGCAAATGTTTTTTCGCTTCTTGAAAATCGCGTAGAGCGCAATGCAAACGGATCCTTAATTGAATATCTTGGCGAAAATGGAAAATGGGAATCCTACAGCGCTAAAGAGTTTAGAGATTTAGTTATATCTGTTGCAAAAGGGTTTATAGCACACGGCGTTATGCCAGGGGATTCAATATCTATAATTGCTCATACTTCTTGGCAGTGGACTTTGCTAGATATGGCAATAATGTCTATTGGAGCTTTAACTGTTCCAATCTACGAAACAAGCTCTGTGAGTCAAATAGAAAACATTGTTAACGATTCCAATGTGAGCATGATTTTTGTTGAAGACGAAGCAATTAGAGATAATGTATTGATTGCAAAAAAGTCGTGCAAATGTCTTGAAGAAATATTCGTATTGAGTTCAAACGCAATCGACACGTTTATTGAATACGGAAAAACCGTTACGGATGCAGAATTTTACGAGAGAGAAAAAGCTGTTAAGGGCAAAGATTTAGCAACAATTGTTTATACTTCTGGATCTACTGGAGAGCCAAAAGGCATTGAGCTTTCACATGGCAACTTTGTTTTTATAGCAAAGTCTGGAATAGTTTCTATGCCAGATATAGCGTTAAAAAGTAAGAATGGTAATCCACGACTTTTGCTGTTCCTTCCTCTAGCACACGTTTTTGCACGATATATGCAATTCTTTTGCTTTACTGGAAACGTTACGCTTGGATTATCTAGTAATCTAAAAACAATACTTAGTGACTTCAAAAGCTTTAGGCCAACATTCGTGCTTGGTGTTCCTAGAATATTTGAAAAAATCTACAATGCGGCTTCTCAAAAAGCAGGCAGAGGATTAAAAGGCGTTATATTTGCGTTAAGCGTAAAAGTTGCTAAACAATGGTCAAAGGCGCAGCAAAATGGTGCAATGGTTTCGCCATTGATTGCAATAAGTCATGAATTCTTTAAAAACACTGTATATAAGTCGATTTTGCAAGTTTTTGGAGGATGCGTTGAATACGGTGTTTCTGGCGGTGCTCCTTTAGACACGTCTATATCTCACTTCTTTAATGGAATTGGGCTTCCAATCCTGGAAGGCTACGGAATGACAGAAACATGCGCGCCATCAATGGTAAACCCTACAAAGGGATACAGGATTGGAACAGTAGGTATTCCAGTTAAAGGTGTGTCTGTTGCAATAGATGATGAAGGTGAACTTTGCATTAAAAGCCCTGCTGTTTGCATAGGATACCATAATCATCCAGAAATAACAGAAAAGCAAATAGTAAATGGTTGGCTGCACACGGGAGATTTTGGCACGCTAGAACCAGATGGATTTGTTAGGATTACAGGCCGTAAAAAAGATTTAATAATAACTGCTGGCGGTAAAAACGTTTCTCCAAGCATTCTAGAAGCTTCTGTTATGACTTGCCCAATCGTTTCTCAATGCGTTGTTGTAGGAGACAGAAAGCCGTTTATATCGGCAATTATTGCGCTTGATTTGGCAGAAGTAAACTCATGGCTTATATCTAGAGGGGCAGGACCTGTGCGCTCGCTGGATGAAGCTCGAAAAAATTCAATTGTAAGATCCGAAATTGAGCAAAGTGTTGTAAAAGCAAATTCTAAGGTTTCTAGAGCACAATCGATTAGAAAGTTTGAGATTGTTCCAGACTCATTTACGCAAGAAAATGGATTGGTTACTCCAAGCCTTAAAGCAAAAAGAAGCGTTGTTTTAGAGCGTTATAAAGATCTTATTGAAAATAAGATTTATGCTCCAAGAGTCAAAAGATAATCGAATTAATCTCTACTAATAGTGCGCAAGCTAGCGCATAAGCTTAAGTTGATTAGCGTAATCGTTTGAGCAATGCGCTAGCGTAATGCGCTAGCGCAAATCAATTAAAGACCTGCGTCTGCAAGAGTCACATAGCCTGGGTCTATTAAAAGCGCTTTAAGATTAGTTGCGCTGATTGCAAGAATATCTTCATTTGCAACTGGTACACCTTTTTGCGAATCACTATTGTTTACAAAAATGGTTACATCTTCTAGTTGCGTAATCTTTCCAGTAGTATTCAACGAATTACACTGTTTTGCAACATCGCTAGAAATCTTTTGGATGTTTTCTATAGAAGTCATCCATTGCTTTCCGTTTACAAGATTAGGCAAAGCGTCTTTGTATGCTCCGTAGCCTGTAATAATAGGCCATTTTGAATCGTTTACAATAGTGTTTGCATAATCACTTTGACTATCTTGGCTGCTACTTTGATTGCTATCTTGTGTGTTTTTATTTTTGTTACTTTTTTCGTTTACTTTTTGTTTTTTGAGCTTATTATTTTTTACATTAGATGGCAAAGGTACGCGCTTTTTGCTTAAATTACGTTTTCCAATAAAGTTTCCAATAATGTCTGGAAGAGTAAACGAAGGATTAATGTTTGCAGAGCTGCCCTTATATCCAAGCTCTTCTAAAGCACTTTCTGTTTGCATAGCAACTTGATCTTCTAACGCAATAATTCCATCTACGTGTTTTGTTGGAGTTGATTTAGAACTATTTTTTTCAATAAGTCTAAATTCAAGTTCTGCTTTAACAGAATCGGAATTATCTGCGTCTATAGCAACGTTTTTCCAATCGTTTGCAGTGGAATTCTTGTTAAGCTTTCCAGAAGGAGAAAACATTAGTCCAGATTCAAAATATGGCTTTAGAACCTTCCAGATTCCTTCAAATGCAAGTTTGGAAAATTCGTCATCAAACTCTGGAGTTTTATACAAAGAATCTTCGGAGTTTATTGTGCGTTTGTTTATTCCAACATGAAAATGAATATTTTGCTTTTGATTATGGCAAGGCAAAAGCACTTCCACACTTTTTGGATTATCTTTAGATGCTTGATTTAGAGCCAATTTTTGTACAAGAGTATAGGCTTGAACCTCTCCAATTCTTTGTGCAGAAGAAAGATCAAATAGAATGTCTGGCTTAAAACCCCTACTTAGTCTAGAAAGCATAACAACATGCATTCCAGCTTTTTTAGCAAGCTCTAAAGCGTTAGAAAGTCTATTTTCTGCTTCTTCTTGATTCTTTAAATCATCGTCATTTAATTGATCACTATTTGAATCTGGTTGAGTTACATAATCTCCATAATTGTTGTGTCCGTTTTTATTAGTCCAAGGAGCAACAACAATAGTCGTTTTTGAAAGCTGCTTTTTTGCGCTATCTTGAAGATTCTTAACATTTGTTTTTGCGCTTTTACTTTTAGTATTTTTAGCGCTGTTTTTAGAATTTAGTGACGTAATAGTGTTTACAACATAATCTTGAATATCTTGACTTTGATTGTACAAGCTGTTAGAAGACTTAGTTGCGATTGAGTTGTCTGGAAAATCCTTGCTTTTTTAACGATTTTACTATTTCTGGAACAAGATTATCCCATGTACTTAATGGAGTTTTTCTACTTAAATTTAGACCATCAGAAGGCGTAAAAACTATAACGTTGCCGTGATTCACTTGAGGCTTTGCGCTAGGCGATGCGTTTTTTGCATTGCTCGATCCGCATGCGCAAATCGCAAGAAGCATTGTGCTAGCTGCTATAACAGCAATAGTTTTGCGCAAAATATGCTTATGCGTGCGAATCATAGTTAAAACCTTTCGTAAATTTTAGTTTTGTACTTATTTATCTATTAGCTTACTTATGTGTTAGTTTCTATTAAATTATCTAATGCAAATTTAGCGATTAAGCAAATCCAAGCACATGTCTCGATATTCGCTAACGTAGCCTCCACCAAAGAAAACACAATGACCAGCAATAGGGTAGAGTTGCCAAATTGTCATGCGATTTTCAAAACCAGATTTTAGCTGATGAACAGACTGGTAGCCGTCTAGAATCTGCTTAAAATAGCTGATTCCGAATAAGTGAAGCATTGATAAATCTTCTTCGCGATGGCCGCCATGAGCTGCAGGATCAATTAAAACAGCTTCTGTGTGTTCTCCGTCTTCGCTTTTAGTCCAAAGCACGTTTCCGCTCCACAAGTCTCCATGAACGCGAGCTGGCTTATCTTCTGCAGCTTTTCCAAGTAAATTTGGCAAAGCGTCAATAACTTTATTTGTAAGATCTAAATCGCTTTTTGTAAGACTTCCTCTAGAAATGCCAAGATTTACCATTGGCAAGAGCCTGCCTTCTGCTAAATAGTCAATAGCATTACTCCAAGTGCCACAATCCATTTTTACAGGGTCGCTTAATGGTCCAAAATAGCATGTGCCATCATAATCTGCAGGTGGCTCCCCAAAATATTTCGCACCGAAATCGTGCATATGCGCCAAAGATGCTCCAAATTCAAACGATGCTAAAGGAGTAGGGCTTGTAGTTTCAATGCGTTCAATGTTTAAGTAGTCTTTTCCCCAATCAAAAACTTTAGCTACTTTAGGCCCGCCATAGTCGTAAGCTTCTCGAAGCCAATTAAGGCCACGACCTTCGCATTCAAAGAATCGTTCTGGTGCGTATGATCTACTCTTTTTATACACGTTATTACTCATAGCAACCTTCTTAATGTAGTAGCATATGCGGCTTATAGTTACACACTTAATAAATATTTTATGAATAAACTAAATTATT
>QWCU01004664.1_pt1 | contig 27907 bp, 32 predicted proteins | sample 1972601 | NCBI WGS metagenome assembly QWCU01 (sample SAMN09866700, study PRJNA288562) | Human vaginal metagenome isolate pre2_vaginal, whole genome shotgun...
CAAAAATTCCAGATAATAATGCAGCAGAAGCTACGCAAGCGAGCATAGAAAGTAAGTATCCAACTAGCTGCGTGAATGTTATCATAAAGAACCCATGGCATAAAACAGCAACGGTAATAATCGCAAGCGGCATACCAATGCACCCAAGTAAAGCTGCGGATCCTACAATAGGAAGAAACACTGCAGAAGGTGAGATAACACTTAAAGTTAAATATTGCAATGTTCCTAAATAACGCTGGTATCCAATAATTCCAACAGCAGTAGTTGTAGCAGACCATAATCCAGCTATAGAAGAATCAACCCAAATATTATTAAGACAATTAGCGCAATCATGAGAAAGACCATAGTATGCAACAATTTTCATCAACGCAAAACATACTGGAGCAAGTATCGCATTTTGCAAGAAAAACGTTGTTTTCGCTAAACTTTTAAGCTGAAACCACATGCCACGAATCACAGAAGCGTATGAATGAGTAGAAGTATTCATATTAAACCTCCTACTTACTTAACGGGAGCAAGGACGGCGAAGAAGACGGCGTAGCAGCAGAAGAAGTAGAAATATTTGATGCAGAAATATTATCATTTTGCACAATAGCAAGATACGTTTCTTCCAAACTTGCAGAGCGATCACCTAAACGCGTAATCCCATCAACAGGAATCTTGATATTTCGTTCTTGAGATAATGTTTTGCTCCACGCGATAGTAATATTTAACACTCCATGCGATTCAAAAACATCACACCACAACACTCCATCAAGTTTTTGCAATTCTTCCTTAACACTAGGAGTTCCACTTGATACTTCACCGTCATACGCGTACATTGTTACATGATCAATATGCTGCAAAGAAGCCAACTGCTGAACACTTCCCTGAGCAATAATATTACCGTGATTTATTACAGCAACAGTATCAGCTAATTTCTCAGCCTCACTCATCTCATGCGTAGTTAACAAAATCGCTATTCCTTGATCTCGTAAAGCATGAATAATTTCACGTACTTTCCTAGCATTTTCAGGATCCAAACCAGTGGTAGGCTCATCTAAAAGCATAAGATCCGTTCTAGCAACCAGCGATCGAGCAATATGCAACCGCTGCCACATTCCCCTTGAAAAAGTTTGAACAGCATCATGGGCTTTATCAAGTAAATCAACTTGCTCAAGAGCATCGTGAATACGCTTTCCTTGCTCCCTATATGGAACAGCAGAAAGATCCGCAAAATAACGAAGATTATCTAATGCACTTAACTTTTGATAAAATCCTCGCTCACCTCCAAGAAGTAACGACACGTGCTTACGTGCTTCTCGAGGATTACTCACAGCATCAATATCGGCAATACGAACACTACCACTATCAGGAGCTAACAATGTACCAACAATTTTTACAGTAGTTGTTTTACCTGCACCATTCGGACCAAGCAAGCAAAATATTTCACCAGAATGAATATCAAAAGATACGTTATGTAAAACTTGGCGAGTTGTCTTCTTACGACCAAATCCACGAGAATAAGATCTTGTTACATTATCAATACGCAATATTAACTGCTTATTATTGTTATCGCGACTATTAGTTGCGTCTTCTATATTATTATTCATTATTATTGCTTCGTTCTTACTTGTTATTAAAGCTTAATTTTTACTGTTATTAAACCTTAATTCTTACTGTTATTGAATAAATTTCAACAATGAAAATCAGTTAGATAAAAAAGATAACGCTTGCTTACAAGAACGATAAGAACGCGCAAAAACATGCAAAAAACGTGCAAAAAACTAGCGCGCATGTGCAAACATAATGACAAAACATCATGTGCAATGCGTGTTTAATACTGCTAAAGAATATGTATCTTAAGCTGTTTTATGTGCTTTTATATGCCTTTCAAACCGTTCTTAAGACTAGCGATCATTTGGGCAGTCATAGCGCAACACCTCATAAACTTAAATGTGCTTTACGTGGAAAATTATATGAGCATTCCGTAAAAAACTCAAATATAAGCAATCACAAAACATTTGTTTAACATTTGCAAAATATTACTATTTCTTCTTATAACCTATAGCAACATTACCTGTTTTATTAAGCCCTGGTATTTTAAGAACACAAGAGCTTGACTTACAAGAGCCTGGCTTGTCTTTTAAATCAAATTTCCCAACTAAAAATAAAGCTTTAAGCCCTGGACCAGGTAAATTGAACGATGAGTCAACTAATTTGATGGGCTTATCTCCAAGAGTGACTTTAGACAAATCATAATGAGAATCAAGAATATCTCGTGACGCAAAGAGATACAACTCACCTTTATCCATATAGTTTTCTGGTATACGAAACTCTTCCCGAGACACCTCTACTGTTTCCCAATGATACGACGCAAGCTCCGCCTTCTCCTCATCGTCAGCACATGCAGAAAGAGAAAATAGAGAACCTAGCAGCAGAAGCATAACAAGACAACTTTGAAAAATGTTTTTACAAAAAATAGTTTTACTCCTCATAACACCACTAGCCTCCTTTTCGTTAACACGACTCTGTATCAAATGATTATAAAACAGACTATTAAGTAAACAAGATCTCCCATTCTCTCTGATTACTGTAATAATCTTAATAAATATTCTATTTTTTTTTTATTAATTTGTCTATACTATCGACGCTAATCTCTTCACTTACTAGCAAACTATAATTTTTATAAACAGCAAGATTCGCAGAGCCAGAGGAACCAACATAATCGCGAGCGTTTAACGCCTCCAACAATATTCCCTCATAAACGAAGCAACCCCTGCAAATCTTCACCCTCATAATACTCAACAAGCAACTTCTTAAACTCAGGAACCTTAGTTTCTGGAATAACCAACAAGCCATTACCATGAGAAATCAAACAGTGTAGGGAACTTTTTACTATTATTGCGACGATTTGTTCCCCAAAACACAAGCAACTAGAGCACACATAGGCTATCTGTCATTTATAAAATAACTCTCAAAATACTTAGGATTTATTTATCCTAAAATATATGCTATAATTCTTCTAAAAATGGAGGTTCTTGATATGAATGTAAATACAGACACACTTGTTTCTATTTCCGAAGCAAATCAAAACTTTTCTAGAGTTGCGCGACTTGTTGACACATACGGATCAGCTGTTATTTTGAAAAACAATGCTCCTCGCTACGTAATTTTAGAATTCCCAAAAGCCAAAACTGAAAAAGTTACTGTTCCATCAGACGATGAGGTTATGGCTTTATCGGATATGTTCATCAAAAAGAACAAAAAAGTTTATGAGGAACTTGCTAAATGAAGAACTGATTGATATTATTCTCAAAGTCGCAACACTTGGATTAAAAATCACCAAGCCTAATACTCCAACATTCTGAAGCATTTTTTAGAATATGCCAAACTCTATTTCGTGCGATTGGTCAAAGTAACGGACATAAAACACCACAACAGTATTACTTCACTACAGCTTTTCCATTCAAGCAGTGCACAGCATAGTGAGCACATCCATTTGTTTTGCGCCCAAGATCTGCTTTATGCTTATCACAAACTTCAGCCATACCATTCTCACAAACTACTTCAAGACATGCGCCTTTGGTAATTTCTCCTTCTAAAACACTCGTACCATTTAACGTATCCACCATGCAACCTTAACATTATGCGCCACAGCAGAACCATTAAGACACTTTAGAAAAACATCATTCACCTGAGCATTCCTTGCTTCCACCCCTGCCGTTATGAACTTCTGCATAAATCTTGTCAGCTTTAATATCTGCTACTAATACTTGATTAGACTCAGCTTCAATCTCACAAAAATCAACATTCTCCGGCAACGTAACAATGACCTCAGGACTGCCTTTAGCAAGCCACTTAAGCCAGTAAAAAGCCGACACTTTTTCTGTTTGAACGAACTTTATACCGTCTTGATTTTCTTCAACACAAAATATATCTTTTTCACAATTAACATAACTAATGCTAAAAGAATCAGCCCTTCTCACCGTTAAGCTAACATCTTTCGTTTTTGCTACAAACTTCCTACTATTCACCACTTGAACAACTCCCTTGTTAAATATCGGGTTATAGACCAAAAATCAAAAGACCCGACTTGGTCCGCATTGCTAAGAGGCGCGTCGGGTACTGTTAATTATTGTAATATACCATTGGCGGTGATTGTCAATTTTAATGGAATAATATTTATGTAACGATCTCTTGCCATAATAGCGGGATTCATTAATATCTTTCATCTGAAATTATATGCTCTATTCCACTATGCTCCGATTTAAGATATTCTTTCATAAATGTCGGGTAAGCCTTGAACTTATCAAGCTCATCTATAGGTAACCAATGCATTGTCTCTTTAGCACCTGACTCTGTAGTGCTTTGGCTCGTAAAATCTCTTTTGCCCATGGACTTCATCAAGTAGTAGAGTGTAAGCTCATGGAAGTCTACTCCTTTTAAGCCAGAGCTGCCGATGAATAAGTGCTCGTGTATGACGGCAAGGTGATCTACTTCGTAATTAAGACCTGTCTCTTCAAATACTTCTCTCTTAACGGCTTCTTCTGATGTCTCGCCCACGTGAACCGCTCCGCCAACTGAGTAGAAATAGTCGTCCTCATCATTTCTTGCAAATAGCACACAACCTTCTTCGACTATGATGGCTGCTGCTCTATATCTAAATGCTTTTTCATCGTTAATAAATCCGCAATTATGTTCCATGGTTTACTCCTTTATTTTTTATCTAATGACTGTGACTTATGGTTCAAATGCAAACAAGTTCCCAATCTGAATTGAAAACCCAAGTGATTGATACATTTGTATATCACATTGTGCACAAGCAACAGTCATTGAACTTATTACACTCGACCCTAGAGCGTTGATATCTTCCCTCATACAGCCAAAGTGGGCTCAAAACCGCTCCAAGCCAGCCTAAAGCTGCCACACGCTAAACCTTTTAACGATAACTCTCGCAAACCCCTGCTACACAAGGGCAAAAGCACCCACCTAATCAGCCTCCTGCATCTTATAGCACGGTGAAACGCCGTGACGGTGGGAAGCACCACTTATTTTTCTCGTTTGAGTTTGAACATAAAAATAGCAGATAAAGGGAAGGAAATGAATTTACACCACTTTTAGGACTTGACCTATGAAATAATTAATAGTTCCATTTTCAATCAATATATAGAGACCGAGTCCAATAAACACGACAGGTACAATTACTTTTTCGTACTTTTCCACAGTCTCTCCGATAGCAGAAATTGAGGCGAGATTTTGAGATAATTTGCATAGAATCAAAATCCCTAAGGCAAATATTACTAAACTTATACTAATCTCAATCAAACTCTTTCCTGTAAAATAGGGGATATAAATTCCTAAATTATCTCCACCCATTGCCACTGTTAAACTTGTAAATGCTAAGATTTTTGATCCATTTCCGGTAATTTTCCCCTCTATATCTTCTTCATCAATATCTTCATCCACAAAAATTGCTCTTATACCAAGAGCTAGCGGAATTAGACCAAGGAGTCCGATAATCCAATCTTGTGGAATAAAATTTAAAAAGTAAGCGGCAATAAGACTAGCCAGTACAAGCAGTCCTGTACCTAAATACTGCCCTACATAAATTGATTTCAAACCTTTCTTTCCTTGACTAGCGAATAAAATAGTCAAAACAACTAAGTAGTCAATGGATGTAGAAACAAAAACTAATAAAGCGGATACTATTGTTTCCATTATTTCTCCTTTCAAAATGTTTAATGTTTACAGCCAATCAAAATTGACTGCACACACATTGTGCCTCGGCAGTTGCCAATGGAGACATTTTAAGAAATAACTTCACAATTTTCCCACCTTTCCTTGAAATATTACTTGTGAAATTTACTTAAACTATATGATTTTGTCAAATATGCTGATAGATATCCACGCAAACTGTGAAGATTGAAAATATATAAAATTAGATAGACCAAACATTATTCATCTAAATAAAGCCATTGTTTTCAAAAGTCTTATAATCTATTATTTTATTTTCTTGACAACAAACAAATTGATTCTAAATGGATTGAGAGAACGGGTAGTATAGCTACACTTTTTTGAGTGCCAAGCCACTAATATAATTGTAATCTTGATAATATTATGATACTTTTTTGATAAAAGGAGGTTGATACTATGATTAATATTCGTCCAGTTTCCGACTTAAGAAATAAATTCCCAGAAGTAGAAGAAACAGTTATAAATTCAAATACACCAGTATTCCTTACAAAAAATGGTTATGGAACTATGGTTCTCATGAGCATCAAACAATACTCTGCCCTCACTGACAACATTGAAAGAAAACTCGACGAAGCAGATACTTTTGCCGCAAACACTTCTACGCGTCTTTCTAAAGACGACGTCTTTGATAGCGCAAGGAGAAGGATTAATGAGCAAGAACACGTATAAATTAACCTTTCTCCCACTATTCAAAGAAGATTTATTAGAAACAGTTGACTATATAACCAATACACTGCAAAATCCAAAAGCTGCTCACAAACTTGTTGACGATATAGAATCAGCAATCGATAAACGACTTGAATCACCCCTCTTATTTGCTCCTTACCAATCATCAACTAACACGAGAACACCCCTACTACAGGATTAGCGTACGCAACTTTTCTGTTTTTTACGTTGTCATCGACGACACTATGGAAGTGCGCAGACTTCTATATTCAAAACGAAATATTGACGCACTACTGGAATAACTATTCCTAATAACTATCATTATTATGCTAACGATTATTAAAAAAGCTATCGTTAAAAGGTTTAAGATTGGCTTAATAGCTTGATTTTGAGCATGATATCCATTCTCCTCAAACCATGTCCATGCAATATTAGATTGTTGGCTGGAAGCCGTGGTGTTCTAATAATGGGCGTAAATTTCAAGTTCAACTTTAGAATTACGCCCAAAATAGTCAACTTGCTTTTTACACGTAAAAGACACACAGAAAAAGAATTGCTCCGTACACTAAATATTTTGCCCCTTATGAATTGATGACATGTATTTTACACACCGTGCTTTCCAATCATCCTCACTAACGCAAGCAAACGCATCAGTCACAGCCTGCAAATCTAAACTTTCAACATACTTACAAGCAATACTAAAACTATTATCAATGCTAATCTCTTCATTTACTAGCAAACTATACTTCTCATAAACAGAAGGGACAGCAGAGCCAATATCGTCAAATAAAAAAGGATTCATATCACTTAAAAATGAAGTCAATTCTTCACTTTTATTTTCTTTCCAATAATGATTTAACGCGTAATAAATCATAGAAAACAATTCAAACTTATTCATAACTATTCCTCACGCGAATCATTATTTAATCCTGTCCTATCACGCCCCAATTAGTTTTTTCACTATGCTACTTCAATCTTCATATTCAACAAATTGAGTTTTCAAATATTTCTCTTTAATTTCATCTGGCATTTTACTATACACAAGAACTACTTCAGGCTCCAATTCTTCCATCATAGAGTCCATACCAGCTTCAAAATAGTATCTGTTAACTCTGTTCTTCAATTGACCATAACTACCAACAGAAACAATTGAGTGCCTCTCAACACCTAAGAACGCAATCTTTTCAGGCAAAAATTTTGTAGTATATGTCCTATCATCACCCCATCTAACACATGGTATTAGGGCAATCGGCTAAACAGGACGGACATTGAGCCTGACTTTAAGATTCATAAAAAGAAGTGACTATTACTGACAGAAATCAGTAATAGTCACCCAACGTGAGATATTCAACTATTGACTTGAACCAAACAAAATTCAATCAGTCTTTCGAAGGACAGTCTTAAGCGAGATCACTGTGACACCAATAACAAAAGAGGTAAAACCAACTCTAATAGCAAGTGTGCCATCCCATATTAAGGCAACCAGCATCGCGATTAAGGCAACCGTCAAGCCGAATGTCGCTACTTCACGGCAAAAACGAACGAGCTTATCCATTCTCCTTAAACACCTCCTCGTACACATACTAATAATCAGGTTTCATTTTACCTTTTGAGCTATATTTTCCCACTTCACCAGCTGGGTGCAAAGTGTGTGCACTTTTTAACGATAGGAAGGGCTATCGTTAAAAAGTTTGAGAATCTATCTTCTACAAAACAATTTTTTATTCTAGTAGAAAATTAAAGCACCTTTTTGTAATGATCCCCAAAAGTTAGATTTTTGGTCCAACCTTTGGGAGCACTACATTAATTAATTAGGTGTTTTTAATCAATAATTCGATTATAAAACTTACTTGCAATAATATTCGATTGCCTTGTTGACAAATACTGATGTCCCTTCGCCTGCCAACGCATCTATATTTTTCGTAAAATCACCACCAGAAGCATACATCTTCCCAAGTCCGGATAAAATCTCATTCGAGCACTTATAGAAATTAGCTGTAATAAAGTCCTGCAGTTTCTTTACCAAAGCCTGAACTTCAACTGAATCGCTGGGTTGTGATTTTACCTTGCCAAATTCTGCAAAAATCAGCATGAGTTGTTGATGGAGCATTTTTGTTTCCTCGCTGTTTCTCCTTTTTTCTTTAGCTTCAAATTCCTTGAATTCCGGTGTATCTCCCCAATACTCTTTTGCCTGTTTGGCATACTCATCAATTTTGCTTGTATCAAATGCTGTAAAGTTCATATAGTTACCTCCTAATGCTTTTAATCCCTTTGCAAAAAGAATTAAATTTTCCAAATGCTCTTTTTCAGGATTAATAATTTGATTTGTTGTTCCAGCACTAAATCTTTGTCGAAATTCTCACTGGTTATTATTTCTTTAATTTCTTTGAGCGGAAATTCCAAAGCTTTAAACAGCAAAATGGATTGTAGTACCTTTAGATCCTCATCACCATACAACCTATATCCTGACTCCGAATAAGCGGACGGTTTTAACAAACCGATTTTGTCGTAATACTGAAGAGTACGAATACTAATTCCTGCTATCTTGCTGACTTCATTCACTGTTTTCACTATCTCACCTCCTTCCTTATCACTAGAATAAAGTATTACGCAACGTCATGGTCAAGTATTTTTTGCGAGCATTTTTTGCTAGCATTGCCGTCTAATGCTCAACCTAAGACTGTTGTATTTATACAGCCTCAATCGGCAAACCATGACCGTTCCGATTGACACCTGTCACATCTTTTCTGAGTTAATAGTTATGACGTAGATTTGAAATACTTAGGATTGATTCATCCTAAAATATAGGGTATAATCTTCTTAAAAGGAGGCTATCGTTATGAATGTAAATACAGATACGCTGATTTCAATTTCTGAAGCCAATCAAAACTTCTCAAAGGTTGCTCGTCTTGTCGATAAATACGGTTCAGCTGTAATACTAAAAAACAACTCTCCGCGCTATGTGATTTTAGAGTTTCCTAAAGCCGATGAGGTTTCTGCTCCAGCTGATGATAAGGTCATGGCTTTATCGGATATGTTCATCAAAAAGAACAAAAAAGTCTATGAGGAATTAGCTAAATGAAGTATCTAACTCAAGATCAAGTAGTTAGACTTCATCAAGCTCTGATTGAAACAAGTGGTGGCTCGTTAGGTATTCGTGATGAGGGAATGCTCAACTCTGCGCTAAAACTCCACTACAGACTTACATTTTAGAGCATTTTTAGAACTTGTCAAAGTCTACCTGACCTGCAAAGCCTACCTTTTATTTTNTTGACAGAGCTTGAAATTGCATAACGCATTTCAAGCTCCTTCAAAGCGTGATTTGGCTCAAATGTAAAGTCCAGTGGACTTTACATGCCAAATCAGCCGAACGGCTACTAATAGCCGTGAGGAATAACATAATTCGCGAATGCACTTCGATTCGCTGAGCCTGCTCAAAGTTGAAAGCACAGTGTGCTTTCAACGCAAGCGAAGTACGTTAACATCCTGTGCACTCGACCCTAGAGCGTTGATATCTTTCCCCATACAGCCAAATCACGCTCAAAAACCGCGAAAACCCAGCTTAAAGCTGCTTCGCATTAAACCTTTTAACGATAGCCCTCGCTAAGACTTGCTACACAAGGGCAAACTTGCACCCACCTAATCAGCCTTTGACATCAATACGACACTCTCAACTTGCTCATCATTGTCCAAACCAGTCTTAATAACATCTCCGACATCCATAATGTTTTTTAAACCTTAAATAAGATTTAGATAAATTTGTTTGTAGGTTAAACCATCATGAAATGTCAATTCACAGATAGTTTTACTTATATATTTATACAGTCTTTTTGTATTTATAAATCATCCTCTTAAAATCTCGTCTATCTGCTCCGCTTCGATTTGTTTTTGTAAATCATCAATTTTTGTTTCAATATAGTTTTTATGTTTTATCCACTTTAAACCTATAAAATTTGGTAACAATGATTCAAGAAATTCAATCCAAGCTGAATACATAGGTACTGCACTACCTGAACAACTCCAAGAAGTAGGTGTTAATGGTATTTTTTCAAAGTCTTCAAATAACGTATTATTCTCAAGAAATAGCAATATATACTCTTTTTTTCTTTTGATCTCTAATTTTGACACAACTGAAAATAGGCAATACATTTTTTCTTCATCATTGCAGAATTGTTGAATACATTGTCGAATCCACATATCTTGTCTTTCTAACAGCTTTTTCTCATTTTGCTTTGGCAATAATAAAGATTCTAAAAAACACGGTACTGACAACCTAGGATATTGACGGTTTCTTATCAACTGCTCAAAGATTTTGTTATATATTTCTACAAAATCGTCCAAATCAAAAAAGCAACAATGCTTTTCTTGATGGTCGCTAAAGGAGTCACTATTTATTAAATAATCTATATACTTGTCCAGTATAGAAGGTCTAACCGAATATATTTCCTTCAAAAATTGTCCGTCATAATCATGATGTTTATCATATGACAACATAGCATGGTATATTTCTTCAAGCAATTCTAAATTGCAATTAAATTTTTGAATCACTTCCTTTGGTGTATTATGATGATAATTAAATAACAAGCCAAAATAAATATCCACGATAAAAGAAGAATACTCTTTTTTATCCAAAATAATTTTGCAACCTTCTGTTAATGCTAATTCATCTATTGCTTTATATTTATCCAGAAAATCTACATCACGCATTGATGATGAGGTAATATATCTGTCAGAAGTATCTTTCAAAAAATTATAAAGCCCTTGTAAATGTTTTTCTGTAATTAATCCCTGCGGTAATTCATGATAATATGCATATGTCCAAGCATTTTTCTGACTATATTCTTCACTAATAATAATTTCATACACTTCTGAATCGGATAATAATGAAAATAAATTGTCTACTAGATGGTATGGATGTAAATTGTTTGGTGTATCGTTTTTGATATAATATTTAATTGCATCAACATACCAATCTGCTTTATCGGAAATAGCATCAAAGGCAATGCCTAATCCTTCACCAACCTCCCAATATGAATGGTTATCTAGCTCAGAAATACCGTTGCAAACATCAATTAACTTCTTAAATATCTGTAAATCACAATTCAAAGTGTAATGATTAATTGATTGCTGCTTTTGTTTTCTATTTTCTTCATAACCAGTTTCTTTATAATCTGGTCCTTTAAGAAGACAATATAATTGAAAGCCCTCTCCTTTAAAATATTCAGAAAACAAGGATTCACAAGAATAATTCATTCTGCTAAAAACTTGCACTATTTTGTCTGCTAAAAGGCAATTTGCCAATTTATCTGGTGGAAAATTTAACTTCAAAATTAATTCAATATATTTTAAATCAAATTGTAAAACAGGAATGCTTATATCGTCAATAATGCCACCATAAGAACTAAGAATTTCCCTAACTTTTTCTCTATACTTTTCAATTTTACTCAAAGAAGTTAACGATTCCCAAATGAACCCACGATATTTTTCAACACCTTTAGACATAGTTAATGGAATCTGATATATGGTTATTGCATTCTTTCGTCCTTTCTCCGCTGGAGAAAATTTTAACTTCAGAAATTCTTCTGCTATCTGCAAAAAAATTATTACAATAAATTCTTGTTTCCAATCATTTGAATATTCTATTATTTTTTCAAAAAAAATTATTTGAGTATAAAAACTATTACGAAAAGAATCCCTCTGAATACCAAAATATATATTAACTGCATGGTAAAATTCCATAAATAAATCTGGTCGCTTTAGATAATATTGAAAAAACAAATCACAAGCGGTTGGCAAATCATTCATATCTGCAAATCCACCAAGAGTTTTAATGATATCATTTTCCACATATTGATAATTTTTTCTTTTTTCAGTATCTATATCAATCCATTCACAAATCACTCTTTCTTCAGATTCAATTTCATTTTGCAAAAGCAAAAGTGTTTCCGTAGGATTAATGCGAAAAAAGACTTTTACAAATTCAAAGAAGATTGGCGATTTTTCTGTTGATAATTCATCCCATAATAACTTTATTTCTTTCTCAGCAAAATTTAAAAGTGCCTTATTTTTAAAAATATTAAGCAACGTATTAACAGAAGATATAGTTCTCTCTCTGTAACTTAAAAAGCAAGCTTTAATCATTTTCGACAAACTAAGTAATTTTTTGTCAAAGAAAATATATTTTAACAAATAATTAGACAAACATTGATCAGAAAAACGAACAGCTTTATCATTACAAATATTGACAATCTCCAGCTCGTGAAGCATACGGATATTTTCAATGAAACTATCTCGATTTAACCCTTTTTCCTGTAGAATTGGTAAAAGTGCATCAATATAATCTAAATGAATTGCTTCAAGAAAAGCAATTATACCAGAAGTTATACACAGATTTTTGTCTGTAAAAAATTGATTATTTTCTAAATTAGAACCATAATAATCTTCATATAATTGTGACACATCGTCAATAGAATCCAAACGATTTGAACTGCATGCTACTTTCCCAGCAAGTATAGCAATACGGGCGTTCCCTTCTGAAATTCTTATAATTCGTTCTTGATAATCTGAATTCAAAATGCCCAATGAAGTTTCAAGTAATTCCTTAATCTCATTCTCTGAAAATACATTTACATTCACAATTTCATAAGAAGTGATTGCTTTAACATCGTTTATCACTTTTTGAAGTGCATAATCCCTTACTGTAATAAGTATTTTTACATTATATCCCTCTGATTTCATACTAACGTATCGAATAATATGCTGCAATCCTGACAATTGATTGGCATCATCAATAAAAAGAAAATAATCTCCTGGTCTATCTAAAAAAAGTTTTAAATCCTCGTATATTGGTAATGCATTACTATGAATACAGTAAGTCTTTTCATTCTTTGCATCTGCATGATTTTTTACATAATGCAAAGCTAAACGTGTTTTTCCCGTACCTGATGAACCACTAAGTATAACAACATCCACTTTAAGATAAGCATTGATGATATCTTGAAATTCTTTTTCTCTGAATAGAAATTTAGTGTCAATTGGAGCAGCCATTCTATTTGCATTGTAACTATTAATAAATTCATCATATGATTGAATTTGATCTGTACTTATTGATATTCCCAAAAAATCACGTGAAAGATTATGATGGAAAAGATATATATCTTCTGCAAGCTTATCAATTCCAATAATTACAAGCTTAACTCCAACATCTTCACACAGTTTTTTTACTTCACTATCTTGCAATGGCGTAAAGTTTGATGAAGTATGACAATAAATAATTTCAGAGATTTTGTCATGCGGAACACCTGTCTTTGCTGTATCAAGACATTTTTCAAGATCATCACTAATTTTTGCAAATAAGTTCGTCCTTTGAGTTGTGTATTCAACAAAAACATACTTTCCATTTGATGCAATAAAATAAGTATCAGGTGTACCTAAAGTAGTCTTACGTGTACCTGCCTCTCCACCAAGAGATACTATACTCGGATAGCCTGTTTTATATAAATAAGAATCACAAAGATTTTGAAATGAACCTGCATCCAGTTGTAGTATTTTTTGTTTAATACTTTCAATATTAGCCACTGTCTATGCCCCCTATTGTTTTAATAATACACCATCTTAAAATGCTTCAACGCATCTAAAACTGCTTCTTCCTTTTCAATTGGACACTTTGGTATTTTCTGTTTCTCATTTTTTGAAATATTATAATGTTCCCTAACTTCTAAACCATGCTTTTTCTTAACTTGTGCAATGTACAGAGTAGATACTTTAAACCCAAACTTTTCCAAAACATAGTTTTGAATTTGTTTATATGTTGCCTTACTTTCTGCACTTGTTAAGTCCATATCATACATCGGAAGTTCTACACTAATATATTTCTTAGAATCTAGTTTGGAAAGCAGCGTGATTACTTCGACGTGGATTGAGAGAACGGGTAGTATATTTACACTTTTTTGAGTGCACACTATGGATAGTGGGTGCACTTTTTAACGATAGGAAAAGCTATCGTTAAAAGGTTTAAATCATCTAATTAATCTCCCTTTTTAGCACTTTACCAATCTCTTCGTTTAGATTAATTTGATTTTGTTCAAGCTCTTTTATTTTTGTATCAATATCATAAACACGCTCCATGATACTTTCTTGTTCTTCTCGTGAAGGTAAATTGATTTTTAAGTTTTTATAAAAATCAATTGGAACTCTTCGATGACCACTTGCGCCAGTCATAACTTTAGCCGCGTCCATTCTTATTTTCTCTCTATTCAAAAAGCCAAATAAAATCATAGGGATAATGGTCTTACTATCACATCTGAAAACATGATACTCAGAACTACCAAACCCAATACCGTTTCTTAAATTAGTTGCAATGGCACACTTTCCATTTTCCATACAAGGAGTAATTTTAGCTATCAAAACATCATTTTCTTTAAAGTATTTATAGCTACCATTTTTCAATTCATTAATATTTCTAATCTCGGAATTAATAATTCTTCCATCCTCGCTTAAACTTTCCATAGGGATAAAAGAAACATCAATATCTTCTATATCTTTTATTTCACTCTTGCTTGGATTAAATATTATGTTTAAATCACTTAGTCTGTACCCCCCCCCCCGTCAGATTTTATGACATCAAGCTCTTCAAAGATTTGTTGAATTTGAGCTTTATAGTCTTCTATTTTCATGCGGGTAGTTTCGTATTGTTTTTCCAACTTTTCACACTCGGCTATTATTTTTTCTTGAACAGAAATAGGAGGAACAGGTATTTTTATATTTTCAAAATCTGATGATATGTTTTTTATGTTTCCACCCAATGCAAGACTTTTTATTTGTTTCATAATTGCACTGGAAATCAAAACTAAAAATAGATATTTAGGTAATAATTCTTCTGCTAGAGATACTCTTATTATGCCCATAAATCCGCCGGCATATTTTCCAATATCATCATTTATAAAAGCCATTTTCCCAATATGTTTTAAACTCCCACTAGAAAAGCATATAAATATGTCATTTTTACGTAGCATTTTTTCAGCAGGGAAAATACAACTATCTTCGACATAAATTTTTTTCTTAATTTCTATGCGATTATCTAAAGTTACATTATCTGCCGTTAAAACTACATTATTTGTAACAGACAAACTCTGTTTATCTTTTGAATATGTCACTCCTCTAATTACATCAATGTTCTTAATTTCTTTTATTCGCTTTATTCTATATTTACTCTTTAGTTTAATATCTTCCTTCAGTACCAAACTTAACGCCTTATCAAATTTTTCTCGTTCAAAATCAAGCATATTTTTCGTCTGTAATACGCTTGCATATTTTCCCATTTCTTCATTTATATCGATTAATTCGTTACAAAATGTTTTTCTAATGAGTGGTGCTATATGCTCATTACTATCCCTATTTTTAGGATCATACATAACACCACCTTCGTTTTTAATTTGTATACCTTCATTGCCTTTACGTTTGGACCATGAATAGCCTAAAAATTCGGTTTGCTCAGCATTTTTTTCCGGTGCTTTAATAACTAAAGTCTCCTGATCTTTAACAAGTGCGAAATAGAATAGTTTTTCCATTTCTACAGACTTAGTAAATGTGTAAAACATAGCATTTAGTTTCTGCTGCTGTTCATCTTTATTTAGATTGTTGAAACTTGTGCGACTCAAAGTATTTTTAAATTCTGTTGATTTTCTAAAAGTATCCACATACATTTTAAAATACTCATCATCTTCAAAATCATCATAGTTAGATTTCTCAGCTATGAAGTCTATGTACATATCTTTATCTACACCGATATGGTTTAAGTACTCGTCTAGAACTTCATTATCTTTCCAATCGTCTACTTTTTCATTGTTAAATATTGCCTGCACGTTATCTTCAACCATTTTGAAAAATGTAGGTGGTTCATTGTATTTTTGCAAGAAAAGTACGACTGTGTTTGTGCCTGTTGCTCCAAACGTTTTAGCACCTAATTGAGCAATTGAAATGATTCTGAAATTCTTAAGTAAAACATCCCTTGCACCCATATATGATTCAGAGGAATTACTTAATATACTTGAAGGAAGTATAACTGCAGCAATGCCATTTGGCTTTAAAAGTTGTGCTATTCTTTCAACGAATACTACTTCAATTTCTCCGCCGTCATTTGAAATACAATCTAATAATTCAAAATCATTATTCTGCAGCTTCAGATGTGCCTTAAACGCTTTTACTGAATAAGGTGGATTTGCTACTAGGACATCAAAGCACTTATCGGCGATTCCTTTGTCCTTGTGATTATCCAAACCATCTCCAAAGATAATATTTCCGCTACCTGCACCGTTCATAAATAGAGAAATCTTGGATACACGTGCAAGACGATAATCTTTTTCTATACCATAAATTTTTTCACTAACCCAATCGTTGTTATCACCCTTAACTAAAGCGTTAATCGTTTCTATTCCCTCAGTAAGGAAGTGACCACTACCGCAAGAATAATCGATCACCTTAGGATGTTTATCTCCTTGTAAATTTTCCGATAATTGTTTGATTGGTAGACTTTCCCATATAAACCGAGTGATAGGAATGGGTGTAAAGAACTGCCCTTCGTTTTGTTTAAAGCCTTGATTTAATAGTTGCTCAAATAAATCTCCTAAAAATTGATGCCTGGAAGAGTAAACAATTTTATAATTTTCAAATAGCTTTACCACTTCAACGAGAATCTTTCCATTTTGCTGGAATAATTCTTCGTTATGAACGTCTTTAAACGCAAAGTCACTGTTGGAGTAAAACTTCAATTTTCTGAATGTTTCTTTTAAATTAGCAATTGCATTTTTTCGATTTTGCCCTTTGTAATATGCAAACAAATCAGACGGATATTCAGGAGAAACATAAAATATATATTCTTTCATGAACTTATTCATGCCATCTTTATATAATCTTTGAAGTCGATCTAACAGGGTTTCATAAGTGTCTGTCCCATACTTATATTGAAAATCTACAATGTCGTTTTCATCTTTCGTTATTTCATCTACTAGTTTACAGATAAATAATGCAGTCAATTTATTAAACGCATTTTCTTTATCAGAAACATTATTATGTCTTAGAATTTCTTCGAATCTATTAACGATTTTATCGTTAGGATTAAATTCTTTTAAGTCTTTTTTTCTTAGAGGTTTCTCACCTATGTTGTAAGCTATAGTGTCATCAGAGAAAATTAAGTCATCGTAAAGTTTTTTCTTATATGTCTCTTTCCAAACTTCGAAATCCTGCTCTGTAGAATTTGCACTTTCAAAGAGTTTAATAGATTTATCTTTTTTGGCTTTTAACATAACTTCTTCTGTGTCAAAAACAGGCACAGTATTAATTTGGTGCAACACCTTGTCATTATCAATATCTGACGCATAAAGCATTAACCATTTAGCTGATCGCTCTTGTTGATAATAGGAAAATAATTGCCCACCATCATTCTTTAAATCTTTTAGAGCATTATCAAACTCATTACCGTAGGTTTTACATTCAACAATAAAAAGTAAATTATTGCCGGTAGCATTCATTACACATATATCCGCACGACCACTTTTTTGAGAGTGTCCTAAAGTCCAACGTCTTTCAAGTTCTATGTGTTGAGGTTTATATCCTTTTTCTAAAAGACGATGAACGCATTCTAAAACGACAAAATTTTCATTATCTGAAAAATTACACGTTTGTCTTTCGTTTACAACAAGACCCTGTTCTACAGGATAAAGTATTTGCTCATTTTCAAAATCAACTTCAATTTTACATTTACTCTCAAAGTTATAAACGTACCGCTGTTCTTCCTGTTTATAACCCATTTTCATTAATAACGCTTGAAGATTGTCTACCGTTATCATCTTTATCTCCTTATATCCATTTTGTACACTCAACCCGTCTCGAAACTACTCCTTAGACATTAGGCAAACACTCTCGACGTGGATTGAGAGAACTCCTAGTATAGCTACACTTTTTTGAGTGCACACTATGTATACTGGGTGCACTTTTTAACGATAGGAAAAGCTATCGTTAAAAGGTTTAAGATTGGCTTGATAACTTGGTTTTTGAGCATAAAAACAGCCTAGAGAGGATTTCCCCCCTAGGCTGAGTTTTGTAACATTTCAAACGCTCACATTCTTTTAGCTTTTACGATGCCCTTTCAACATCCACACTAAACTCTGATTTAAAAGTTACGCTGAACCTATCCTCGTAAACTTTTATTTTCTTGATGTACTTTCTTACCAGCTTCTCATCATACTCACTAATATCGTGACGCTCACTTTTCAGAAAATCTTCCATTTCTCTGATTCGTCTTTTAGCATCTTCTTGACCTGCTTTTTCTATAAGAAGCTGCTGTTTCTTACCTTTCAGCTCATCAATCTCGTTGGCAGTTTTCGTGTAGTCTTTTTTAGCTTTAAGCAAGGTTAATAGTATCGCTTGTTTATCCGCGATTTTTTTTATCAACCGTTTCAATCTCGCTTAAGTTGTTGCACGCGATAATTTCTCTAATATTGTTATTCAACGTATCCAATACTTCATCCGGTATACTAAACACCTTGTTTATGGCTTTCACTGTAGCAGACTGCAGTTCTTCCTCTTTTACTGTCGGAGCATCACAAGCACTAGGACCATTTTCCCATCTGGTACAACAACGCCAAACAACAGAACGCACTCCTCGATTGTTCCAAGCAATTCTTCTGTAAACATCCCCGCATTTAGAACAAACACATAGGCTGGATAAAGCGTACTTACTGGAATAAACTCTCCTTTTTTTGTTCTCCTCACCACTAAACATGTTGGCTCGTCTTACCATTTCTTCTTGAACTTTAAAGAAAATATCTCTTGGAATAATAGACGCGTGGCTATCTTTTACATAATACTGCGGTTCTGTTCCATCATTTTTTATACGAACATGGTTAATAAAATCTGTCGTGATGGTTTTTTGTAAAAGTGCATCACCAATATATTTTTCGTTTTGCAAGATGGTTTTAATATTAGACAAGTGCCATTTTAAATGCCCAGCGCCGTTTTTAATACCGTCTTTTTCAAGACCCTCCGCTATATCTCTAAGACTTGCTCCTTCTAAATATTCTCTATAAATTCTTCTTACGACTTTTGCTTCCTGTTCAAGAATTACAAGATTCCCTTCATCGTCTTTTGTGTATCCTAAAAACCAGTTATGGTTGATTTGCACTTTGCCTTCCTGGTAGCGGAACTTAAGTCCAAGCTTCACATTCTGAGAAAGCGACGCGGATTCCTGTTGAGCTAAAGAAGCCATGATAGTAAGCAATAGTTCTCCGCTTGCTTCCATGGTGTTGATGTTTTCTTTTTCAAAAATGATCGGGATGTTTTTGTCTTTCAACTGTCTAACAAACTTTAAACAGTCGATAGTGTTTCTCGCAAAACGGCTAATCGACTTAGTGATAACCATGTCTACTTTGCCACTCATGCAATCGTGGATCATGTCGTTGAAACCGACACGTTTTTTCGTGCTGGTTCCTGAAATACCGTCATCAGCGTAAATGCCGGCAAACTCCCAGAGAGGATTTCTTGAAATATAATCCGTATAATGCTGAACTTGCGTGTCATAACTTGTTGCCTGTTCTTCACTGTCAGTACTGACACGACAATACGCTACTACTCTTAACTTCGGCTTATCTTTATGCTTATCTACCGTATTCCCCGCTATTTTTCTTGGTGGAATAATTGTAACGTTGGCACTCATTTTACACCTCCCTTGATTTGACTGTACGCGTATACTGCTTGCCGATAAGGATCATCATGTTTCTTTTCTATAACGCCTATTTCATACGTGAAATTTGTTGTAATTAAAGGTTTTAGCTCTGTTGTACGAGGTTTTCTTCTAAAATTGTTGGCTCTTAACTGCTGAACTTTATAAAAAGTTTCTTCATCTAAAAGACTCGGGTAAAGCGATGTTCCTAAGTACGTTTTATTTTTCAAAATATTGCTAACTACAGAATGTGCTTTATCAATGTTCACCGCTCGAGCCGTTTCAGAAATCGTTCCAAATTCTAAGAATTTACGGAAAAGCTCTCTCACTTTTTGAGCCTCTTTTTCGTCTATAACCGCTTTACCGTCTACTATTCGGTAACCATATGGGATGTGTGCCATGTTTCTTTCACCTCTTCTTCTAATTCCAATCCGCATTTCAAATGAAAAATAAATTCTGTTCTGCTTTTAACTACGACATCGTCTACAAAATCCATAAAATCCTCGTCCTTAAACTCGCTAAATACTTCTGTGACGCTTACAAACCGTTGAAGTTTTTGCGCCTCGTTTAAGTGCGTTAAGTTACCGTTTAAACTGTTGGAAAGCTGAAGTTTTTCCTTAAGACAAGTATCCATTTCCGTTTTAAGCTGATTGCTTTCCAGATAATAGGAATCCATCTCAATGTAGCCACCGGCGAAAAGCTTACTGAGTACTTGCTCTTGTTCTTGCAGCTTAAGCTTTTTTTCTTCGAGTTCGATAACCTTGTTCAAACCGTCTTTACTATTCACGTTTCTTAAGCTTTTTATGAAAGGCGCTAATATTTGAGCAGATGTTGCTTTGAACTTGTTAAGCATTTGAAGAAAAGCTAATTTAACATACTCCTCTTTTACAGCTTTCATAGGGCAGCATTTAATTTCACGTATATGCTTGGTACAACACCAAACAGTATAGGCTCCATCTTTTTTATGCCGGTCGTGTTTCTTTAACCTACTATGGCAATTACCGCAGTAAAGTTTTCCTGAAAACACATATCTAGCAAGGTATTTATTACTACCGCTGGTAATATTTAGTTTTAATTTTCTCTTCTGTCTTAGCTCATGCACATTATTAAAAGTTTCATGACTGATGATAGCCTCGTGATGGTTTTCAATAACATACTGTTTTTTCTCACCACAGTTTTTATGGCGGTTAAAACTATCATCCGTAAATGTCTTTTGAAAAATCACATCCCCTGTGTATGTTTTATTAGTCAAAACAGCGTTCACGGTAGTTGAAGTCCAACTTCCGCCCTTTTTAGTTGGAATCTTTTTATCGGTCAATACTCGTGCTATTGCTTCTCCACCCATGCCGGAAAGAGCCATGTTGAAAATTTCTTTTACTACCTTGGCTTGCTCGGGAACTATAATCATTTTCTTATTCTCGTTTTTATACCCATACGCAGGGCAGGAAATGACGAAGGTTCCGTTTTCGAACCTTTTTTGAATTGACCACATGCTGTTTTCCGAGATGGATCTTGACTCGCTTTGCGCAATGGAACTCAGGATGGAAAGCATAAGCTCCGAACTCATATGCTCGGTATCAATGTTTTCTTTCTCAAAATACAAATAAATACCAAGACCGGTAAGTTTTCTAACTATTTCAAGACAGTCAACCGTGTTTCTTGCAAGCCTACTAATAGACTTTGTAACAATCCTGTCTATCTGACCGCTCTCACAGTCTTTAAGCAGTTGTTTAAGACTTTCACGCTTATCGATTTTCGTGCCGCTAATACCCTCGTCAAAGTAAAGTCCCGCATACTCCCAGCATGGATTAGACTTAATATAGTTTTCGTAATGCTCCTTTTGCACTTCTAGACTGAGAAGCTGCTCATCACTGTCGGTAGAAACTCTCGCATACGCTGCAACCCGTATTTTTCTAAGAGAATTATCCGGCTGTTTGGCTTCCAGTTTTGTTATCATTTTCATCATCTCACCTCACTTTCTTACAGTCATATACATCACTCTAAAAGCAGTGTTTATCAAGCTTTTAGCCCAATAATTCCTTGTAAAACGGGTGAAATTTTTCCCTGTTAAGACGGCTTATTTTTTCTTTTTCTTGCTCGCTGATAAGCCCTTTTTTAAAGAGTGAAACGGTAAGTTTTTCGGCTATTTCAAAACGAAAATCCGCCTGCATACTCTCTCTCGTCCAAGCCCTCGCTTTAACATCCGTTAGCCCGTGAACATCCTTACTGATTTGCATGACGTTCACCTCCAAAACGATGTTCTATATAGCAGGCGTGGCAGCAGTATTTTCTGGTTTTATTACCGTAAGAGATAAAAGAATTTTTGCAGTTAAGACAAGTGCACTCATAGTTTGCCTGTCTTTTTACCAACTGTGTATGCTTGTTCCACCACGTGTTTCTACACGCATCAGAGCAGAAACGTTTAACTTTTCTTCCTGTGTTTTGCTTGATTGGTTTTGAACAAGATTCACATAATGCCGTCTGTGTTTTCGTAGACTGGATTACGCCCAGGCTGTTACGTTTGCAGTAGCTTTTAATCGTATTAACGGAAATATCCATACGGTTTGCAATCTGCGTATAGCTAAGGCCTTCATCTCTTAGCAATTTGACCTTGCGTTGTTCTTCCATATTCATAAAAAGGCCACCTCCTATGAGGTAGCCTTGGGAAAGAATAAAATCTGACGATTTTTTAATCTTTTTTGTAAAACCCGCACTCGTAGCCGTCAGCTCTAAGAAGTAAACCTTCTGCCCAGGGTGGTGTTCTTCCCATGAGCTCGCACACGCTTTGAATACTCACGCTTTTATCGGTTTCGATAATGGCTTCATCATGCACGTGAGCAACGATGCGATATTCTTTCAGCGTTTGCATGGCGTAAAGTAGAATGTCACGAGCTATAGCTTGCGTAATGTTTTCCACGAATTTAGGCCCGTAGCTTTCCAGCCGCTCCCATTTTTTAGTAGATCCCACACCCTCATAGGTGACTGATTCGCCACCGTACTTGTTTTCTTCCACACGTGGCTTCACATAGTAAAGGCATCTTTTAGACGGCAGTTTGATGATAAGAAACCCACTCTTGTAAGTGAACACGATGTTGTGTGTTCGAACAGATACGTGTTCGTGTACACACTGTTTTACCGCTCTGTCCACGTCCCACCACAGTGTTGTCACCATTGGATTAGATGATCTCCACGCGTCAACAAGTGGCTGCAGCTCATCCTCTCTAAGACCCATGTCGAGTGCTCCCATGGCTTTTAACGCTCCAACAGAGCCGCCGTATCCAAGAGCGAGTTCTGCGATCTTACCTTTCTGCCGTAAATGCCCGTTTACCCCGTGTTTTTCAACAGGTACGCCAAACATTTGAGAGGCTGACGAGCAGTAAATGTCTTTACCTTCCGCGAATACTCGCATACGCCATTTTTCACCCGCAAGCCAAGCCAAGACTCTCGCTTCGATCGCTGAAAAGTCTGCGACAATAAACTTAAATCCCGTGCGTGGAATAAAAGCAGTGCGGATAAGCTGGGATAAAGTATCCGGAATATCCTCATAAAGCATTTCCAACGCTTCAACATTTCCCTGTTTAACAAGACTTCTAGCCTCAGCTAGATCAGGCAAATGGTTTTGCGGCAGGTTTTGTAATTGCACGAGCCTTCCCGCAAATCTTCCTGTACGGTTTGCACCATAGAAGCGAAACATGCCACGCTCCCGATAATCCATGCAGGCAGCGTTTTTCATCGCCGTATACTTTTTCACAGAGGATTTAGCAAGCTGCTGACGAAGCCGTAAAACTTCAGCCAACTCTTTACCCACTGTTTTAAGCTCTTTAGCGACTTCTTTTTTACCAAGCGACTCCATTTCAAGACCATGCTCTTTAAGCCAAGAGCGCATTTGTAACACGGAGTTCGGGTTTTCTAAACCGGTAACATGCTTAAGCTCACTCATGAGATGCGTTTTCACCTCCTGGTCGAGTTTTATGGCTGACTCAACGAAAAGAGAATCTATTCCTATCCCACGGTCGTTTATCTGTTGGTCGAGATAAAACTCCTGCCACAAAAAATCAGGCACGGGAAAGCGTGAGAGTTTTTCTTGAATACTCATCTCAACTTCCACATCACGCTTGTTATACGATTTAAACAGATCCCACTTTTCCTTATCGTGAAAATACTTGTTTCTTGTTCTTCCACCGTTTACTTTCGTAGGATTACACGGCAGGCAGAAATATTTAATAAGATTCTTACCCGAAGTTAGTTTCTGCTTATCAAGCCCCAATACTGCACCCACGCTTTCCAAAGACATGGGAAGTCCCAGGGTGGCTGACCAGATCATTGTGCAATGCCACGAGCAGGGATTTAAAAATAGGCCTTCACTTTTCACTGTTTGACCAGGGTTAACATTGATGCCTTTATCTCGCAAGTAGCGTGATAAGCACACTCTTTCAAACTGAGCGTTAAACGCCCACTTGGTCACTGTTTCATCTGTTAAAGCAGAAAGCACGGTATTAGGTATGGTTTCACCTTGCACTAAATCAACGACCCGAACCTCACTACCGTCCACACTGTAGCCAAAAAGCAGTATCTCAAAATCATCCGATTCTGCGTACTTGTAAACACCACATTTTTTAAGGTCAACGGAGGAAAACGTCTCTAAATCTATACTCAAATTTTCCAAATTACATCACCTCCAAGTTAATAAAAGAGGTGACAGAAAAACCTGCCACCTCCTTGACTTTCTTACTTTCTGTTCAGCATGTTTTTGACTTCGATATAAAGACTGACAAGTTTTCTTACCACGAAATCAAGAAGCAATACGCCAGCAAATACTCCAACAAACCAGCTAATCATCTTCACATGCTCCTTATGTTAGAAAGTCATCATCTTCTAAAGTCGTAAAATCATCAGTTGCGAGGCTACGTCCACCGAGTGGCTCACCGTCTCGAATTTTTTGAATGTTGCCAAGACCGCAAGCGATACCCTTATTACCGTTAGAGTTAAAAGCGTAGAAGTTGATGGAAACTCTCGCATAGCAGCCTGAATACACTTCACTACGATCCATGATTGGTTTTACCTGCTTGTCTACAATCTGCGGAGGCGTAGTAGAGTTTGCGTTAATGAAGTAGTGTCCTTTATACGCTTCATCATCACGCTCAATGTCCCCGTCCCTCAGTGGTAGCTTTATCACTTGCTTGTTTGGTTTCTTACCGCCGAACTTACCGACACCTTCCTCAATCGCAGCATCAATAGCTTTCTCAATAGCGTTTACTGTTTCAACATCACTTTTAGGGATAAGCAGTGAAACACTATATTTTTCAGGGCCGCCGTTAATAGACTTTGGCTCCCAACCATTGAAATAGGAAAGACGCGTGTTCTTACCAGTGATAACCTTCGTGTTATTTAATTTAGACATAGTACTAATTCTCCTTTTTGAATTCTTGATTTACATTTGTTACATTGACTTTTGCCCGCTTATCCGAATCGGGTACGAGCGTAAGTTTTCCAGACGGTTTTATAACGAGGTCGCCCAGAATATCCTCAAATTTTTTCTTGCCCATCAGCTTTTGCATTTCCGTTAAACCGATAAGACTAGTTTTGAAAATGTCGGTAAAGCCATGAGCTTTCGCTTTCTCAATAACCGCTGTCTCATCCTTAAACTTGCGAACTGAACGTCCTTCCACGAGTTTGAAACCGCTCCACTCTTTACCATGGTTTATAGCGGAATCTGTGGCGTACGCTAAAACATCATCAGCCCACTTAGTTAACTGTGGGATAAGCGTGAGTACTTCTTCAATCTCACTATCTGTTAAAACAGAAGGCGGTTTGAACTCAAATTCTGCAAGTTTAAGGTTTTCTTCCGCCCGTTTACGGCACGTGGCTTTTGCCCTGCAAAACCTGCACCAGTCACCGGCTTCAAATTCACCTTCGCCTTTAATAGCAAGCTCTGCTTTAGGTTTAAGCACGCTTTCAGCCCAAGAGATAAGCTCCGTAGCAGGTAGTGTGAAAGTTGATACGTTGTCACGTCTTGGCTGAAAAATACTCATCTCAACAGTTTGTATCTCGTACAAGCTGTCGAAAAGCGTTAAAGCTCCAAGAGCGTAGCATTTCATCTGAGGATTCTCGTAAGCGTCCACTAGCACGCCTTGACCGTACTTAAAGTCGATAACCTGCAGCGTTTTTTCGCCTACAATAATGCAGTCCGCTGTACCAAACCCACTAGGCACGTAAGCTGAAAAATCAACCTTCTGCTCTATGAGAATAATAGGATCTTGACAGTTAAGTTTTGCCTGCTCGTATTTTTCCAACACGAAATCCACGTAAGCATCCGAGCATTCCTGCATCTCACTTGAGTCATACTCGGTTAACGGTTTTTCGCATGGACGGTTAAGAAGCTTATTCAGCTTGTACTCACACCACGCGTGTGCCGCCGTTCCTTCCTCAGCTGCCATAGAAGTAGTGTTTTCAAACTTTTCTTCTAAAACAGCACTAGGAGTACACTTAATCCACCTGTGAGCAGAAGATGGGGAAAGTAAAGCATGCTTAGTCACTTGTCATACCTTTCGCCTCTTCAAGAAGCTCAGCGTACTTACTTTCATCAAGTTCTGAAAGCCTGTTAGCTCCAAACTTGACGATAAGCGCTTTTACCTCCGCGGTTTTACCATGTTGGCTAAGTTTTGCTAAAACCGCCCGCACATCCTCTAAACTCACCTTTTTAACAGACTCCTTATTATTAGAAGCTGTTTCTTTAAAACCAGCACCAGAAGCACCTGCATCATCAAACAGCGTTTTAAGATGAGCTGTTAAGTTTTCCAAGTCTTTGATGACTTCTCTCAATATTTCCTTGTTCACGGTTTTTNTCCTCCTTAAACTTCTTTGACATCAACTGACTGAACGCTCTTTCCAGGATCTAATAGGTAGACTTGCGAGTAATCACCAAACAGCCAGCGGATAAACCGCTGAGGTAATCGCATCACAGCTCCACGTAGAACCTGTTTCTTCTCACCGTTTTCACCGGTGACGTTAATAACGATCTTGTGTTTCACGAGTTTTGCCTCCTTTCTGTAAGGGGTTTCTTCCTTACACATCACAGGCAAAGAAAAAGGAGGAGTTTTTAACCTCCTCCAAATAAAATTTCTAGAATTTTTCTGGTAAAACTTTTTTAAGATTTACGATGGCACTATCGAGATGCTTTTTCACGCCAGCAGACGAGATACCAAGCATGCTTGCAATCTCTGACTGAGTGTATCCTTCAATAAACATCAAACGAATAACCTGACGTTGCTTGTCAGTAAGCGTTGAAAACGCATTCTCCATTTCTTCTGACATTTCAAAACCATAATCGTTGGTAATAAAACCATAATCATCAGTAGTACTGAGAGCTTCAGCAAGATGACTTTTATCTACTTCAAGCTCGCCATCTGCATCGAAGTCAAGCGAAAGATTATAGTTACGCGGGAAATGCTCTTCAGCAGAGTAGTCAACGTCGTCTTTGTTTGGTTTGTAGCCGTATCTTTCTTCGAAACGTTTGACATACTTCTCTTTCCACGCCTTACTTTCAGCTTTTTCTTCAGCAGTTCTAGTAGGACGCAGGTTCTTATTGTTGTAGTAAACCTCACTGTCATCCATTGAGTGAAGCATCTTAATATCCGCAACGGTTACACCATTTTCGCCAGGCTTGATTTCGATAGTTTCTTCACTATAACTACCATCTTCATTACGAACACAACTTGTATACTTATATGTTGCTCGATCGTTGCTATTAGTTTTGCGAGTCCTCATGCTCACCCTTCCCGCCTGCAG
>QWCU01004640.1_pt1 | contig 23640 bp, 16 predicted proteins | sample 1972601 | NCBI WGS metagenome assembly QWCU01 (sample SAMN09866700, study PRJNA288562) | Human vaginal metagenome isolate pre2_vaginal, whole genome shotgun...
AAGGTAATCTTGGTTTAATTCGCGCAGTAGAAAAGTTCGATTGGAAGAAGGGCTTTAAGTTCTCAACCTATGCTACTTGGTGGATTCGCCAGGCTATTACTCGTGCTATGGCAGATCAGGCTCGTACTATTCGAGTTCCAGTGCATATGGTTGAAGTTATTAATAAGCTTTCTAGAGTTCAGCGCCAGATGCTTCAAGATTTGGGTCGCGAACCTACGCCAGATGAGCTTGCGCGCGAGCTTGATATGCCTGTTGAAAAGGTGCAAGAAGTACAGAAGTATGGTCGTGAGCCAATTTCTTTGCACACTCCTTTGGGTGAAGATGGTGATTCTGAGTTTGGCGATTTGATTGAAGATACTGATGCAATCGCTCCATCGGACGCTGTAGCATTCTCGCTTCTTCAGGAACAATTTAGACAAGTTCTTGAAACTTTGTCTCCTAGGGAAGCTGGCGTTATTAAAATGCGCTACGGTTTGGAAGATGGTCAGCCAAAGACTTTGGATGATATTGGTCGAGTATATGGTGTTACTCGTGAGCGTATTCGTCAGATTGAGTCTAAGACAATGTCTAAGTTGCGCCATCCTTCTAGATCGCAAACTTTGCGTGACTTCTTAGATCAGTGATTTTAGAATAATTAACAAGTAAAGTGTCGTATTGTTGCTTTGTTTAGCAGGGATGCGACACTTATTGCTTAGTGGTTGCTTAATATTCGTGTTGTACAAGGGGTAGAAGTGGTCTCTAATAAAGATCGAGAACAGTATGATGCCGACAGTTTGACTGTGCTTGAAGGCTTGGATGCTGTACGAAAGCGCCCAGGCATGTATATTGGCACCACTGATAGTCAAGGTTTAATGCATTGCCTTTGGGAAATCATTGATAATGCTGTTGATGAGGCTTTAGCTGGGGCTTGTGACCATATTATCGTCACTCTTCACGACGATGGTTCTATTGAAGTTGCAGATAATGGTCGTGGTATTCCAGTAGATGTAGAGCCTAAAACAAAACTTACAGGTGTTGAAGTCGTTTTAACTAAGCTTCATGCTGGAGCTAAGTTTGGTAATGCTTCGTACAATGCTGCAGGTGGCTTGCATGGCGTTGGATCTTCTGTTGTAAATGCGTTGAGCTTGCGATTGGATGTTGAAGTTGATCGTGATGGTAAAACGCATCACATGGCTTTCCATCAGGGTCATCCTGGAGTTTATAGTGACGCAGATCCAATGCATCCGTCTCCAGTTTCTCCGTTTAAGCGCACTCGCAAGAACAAGCCTACTGAGCTTGAGATTATTGGTACTGTTTCGCCAAAAACTACAGGTACTCGAGTTCGCTATTGGGCTGATCCTGAGATTTTTAACTCAACAGCTCGCTTTAGTTATGAACAGTTAATTGATCGAGTTCGTCAAACTAGTTTTTTGGTTCCAGGCTTGCGCATTACTGTTATTGACGAACACGTGCCAGAAGGCGAATTTAGCGATATTCAAGAGATTGATGTTAGCGCTAGTGATGATGCGAATGCTAATACTAGTGATTTAACAGATGATTTGGCTTTTAAGGATGAATCGCAAGCAACCGTAGATAATGAATCTAATGAGCTAAATCAATCTGAATATGAATCAGAAGAATCTGAATCTGATGGCGAATCAGAAGAAACCACTGCGCAATCTGTTGCAAATAGTGAGTCTTCTAGAGAATTGCAAAATAAGCATCATCCTCGAGTGGTTGAATTTTTGCATAACGGCGGAGTAAAAGATTTCGTTGATTTTCTTTCAAAGGGTCAAGCAGTCTCAGATATTTGGCGTATTTCTGGCGAAGATACGTATGTAGAGGAGACACAAGCTGTTGATTCTGCTGGAGATTTACATGCTCAGCAAGTGACGCGTAAATGTGGCGTTGACATTGCAATGCGCTGGGTAAATGGCTACGATTCAACGATTATTAGTTTCGTAAACGTTGTTGAAACTCCTGGCGGAGGCATGCACGTAGACGGATTCTTGCAAGGATTGACTAAGCAAATTCGTAAAGCTGTTGAAGATAATGCTCGCAAGCTAAAAGTAAATCTTAAAGATTCAAACACTAAGATTGAGAGAGACGATATTTTAGCTGGAATGGTTGCTGTTGTAACAGTTCGCATTGCTGAACCTCAATTCCAAGGTCAAACTAAAGATGTTCTTGGAACTGCTCAAGTTAAGCCAATCGTTACTAAAATGACGGATGCTCAATTTGGGGAGATGATTAGCGGGTCCAAGAGAGGATTCAAAGAACAGTCTGCCAGAGTTTTAGAAAAAATTGTTTCCGAAATGCATGCGCGTATTCAAGCGCGTAAAACTAAAGAAGTTACTCGTAGAAAGAATGCACTTGAGTCTGCTTCAATGCCACCAAAGCTTTCTGATTGCCAGCCTGGAAATGACGATGTTGCAGAACTTTTCATCGTCGAGGGCGATTCTGCACTTGGAACTGCAAAAGCTGCTAGAAACTCTGCTTTCCAAGCGCTTTTGCCAATACGCGGTAAGATTTTGAACGTTCAAAAAGCAAGTCTTGCGCAAATGCTTTCCAACAAGGAGTGCGCTGCAATCATTCAAGTTGTTGGAGCAGGGTCGGGCGCAAGTTTTGATATTTCGCAAGCGCGTTATAACAAGATTGTTATGATGACCGATGCAGATGTTGACGGCGCGCACATTCGTATTTTGCTGCTAACGCTGTTTTATCGTTATATGCGTCCGCTTATTGAGCACGGGCACGTTTATGCTGCTGTGCCGCCTCTTCACAGGATTGCGCTCGCTGGAAAGCACAAAGGTGAGTATATTTACACGTATTCCGACGACGAATTGGCTGGGAAGCTTGATGATTTGCAAGCTAAGGGCATTGATTTTAACAGCGATATTCAGCGCTACAAGGGCTTGGGCGAGATGGATGCAGATCAGCTTGCAGACACCACTATGGATCCTAGAACGCGAATGCTAAGAAGGATTCGTATGGAAGATGCTCAGCAGGCGAGCGAAGTGTTCGATTTGCTAATGGGTGATGATGTTCCTCCGCGCAAGCAGTTTATTGTTGATAACGCGGACGACTTCGATCGTTCCAAAATCGATACCTGATTTTGTTATGTATTATTTTATGAAGGGGCGTTCGCGTTGCAAATATGAAGAACTAGGTTGGGGAATTTTATGATTAACCTTCTTCTTGCAATTATCTATTTAGCATTTATTAGCTTGGGTTTGCCAGATGCTCTTTTAGGATCTGCTTGGCCGACTATGAGCCGCGATGTTGGTGCGCAAATTTCTTGGGCTGGCGGAATATCAATGGTTATTTCTGCAGGAACTATTGTGTCTGCTCTATTGAGTGACAGAATAACTAAGCAAATTGGCGTAGGAAAAGTTACTTCTGTATCTGTTGCTTTAACTGCGTTGTCATTATTAGGTTTTTCTTTTGCGCCGAATTATCTTGTGCTTATTTTTCTAGCTATACCATATGGTTTAGGTGCTGGAGGAGTAGACGCTGCTCTTAACAACTATGTTGCTTTGCACTACGAAAGCCGTCATATGAGCTGGCTTCATTGTATGTGGGGTATTGGAGCTTCAGCTGGGCCTTACGTTATGGGTTTTGCGCTTTCTTGCGGATTTGGATGGTCTGCAGGGTATCAATATATTGCTATTGTTCAAGTTATATTAACTGTAATATTGTTTGCAAGTTTGCCATTGTGGAATAATCGTAAATCGCATAAATTACTAAATCCTATTAAGATATCTAAAGAATATTCTAAAACGTTATCTTTTGAAGAAGTTTTGCGCATTCCTGGAGCTAAAAATATTTTTATAATGTTTTTCTGCTACTGCGCTATTGAACAGACTGCAGGATTATGGGCTAGTAGTTACATGGTTTTGCATGGGTCCGTTAACCACGTTGTTGCAGCGGGTTGGGCAAGTTTATTTTATGTTGGTATTACAGCAGGACGATTTATAAGCGGATTTTTGACAATGCGTTTTAATGACGAAACCATGATTCGTCTTGGGCAACTAGTGATGATTTTAGGCATTATTGTATTGTTATTGCCATTGCCAAATCATATAGCATTGGTTGCAGGATTTGTGATTATTGGTTTAGGTTGTGCACCTATTTATCCATGCATTATTCATTCCACACCGCATTATTTTGGAGCTGATAAATCGCAAGCGATTGTTGGCGTGCAAATGGCTAGCGCATATATTGGATCAATGCTAATGCCTGCAATCTTTGGGTTTATTGGTCAAAACGTGTCTATGTCTTTGCTGCCAGCATATTTGATTATTTTGCTATCTATAATGGCGTTTATGCATATGAAATTGATTCGGACTTGCAAAAGTTTAGTATGAAAATATTTTTGTGTGATTGTTTGCTGGTTTTGGTTTAAGATTTATTAAGATTATTGTGAGTTTAGTTACATTTTATTGCTATTGAAAGTATAAGTTGTAGAATATGTGAAGATTCAAACTAATACTGTTAAGCACATGTATTATATTAATCGCTAATAATTTTAGAAGAGTTGGTTTTGCAAGAGGAAAAAATGAGTAAGAGAACTAATATAATTTTGACTAGCGCTATGATGGGTATTGCTACTGCTGCGTGTGCTTTTTGCGTAGCGCAAAGTGCGAATGCTGCTGAAACTTCAACTGCTTCTGGTGTTACTACTACTGTAAATTCTTCTGCGGTAGATTCTGAAACATCCATTGGGGGGGGGGGCTTTAGATAGCGGGGGGGGGGCTTTAGATAGCACTTCCGTAAAACCTTCTGAAAGTATTAACTCTTCAAATTCTAACGAAACTGAAAAAACTAACGAAACTACAAAATCTGCTAAATCTGCTAAAACTTCTGAATCTGTAACTGATACTGAAAATTTTGAAACTAATAAGATTACGCAAACTCTTATAGATGTAAGCAATACTAATCTTCCAACAAGTAATCGTGGAAGTATAAATGTACATGAATCTGCAGAATCTAGGGAAGCTTCAAATGATTCAAGTAGCACAAATGATGCATCTTTAACTTGGACGCGTGACGACTTTAATATTTCTGCCGATGGTAAAACTGTTGGTGGCAGGAAAGATGTTTATCATCCTGAAACGAATGAAACAGTAAATGAATATGTGGATGGACTTAGCGCCAAAGGCAAGGAAAAGCTTAAGAAAAATCATCACATAGTTATTCCTGAAGGTATTGAAGTTATTCATGAATGTGCTTTTACTGGAAGTGCAAAGCAGGTTGGGAATAAGCATGAACACATTGATGGCGAAACTTATATTGAGGGTGTAACTCTTCCGCAGTCTCTTAAGATTATAGAATATGGCGCTTTCGGTTGGAATAAAATTAAGGGAACTGTTGTTATTCCAAAAAATGTTATTTCAGTAAGCAATGCAGCCTTTGTTGCTAATGAAATTGAAAAAGTTGTGTTTGAAGGTGTAATTGATGGAACTGGCAAAGAGCATGATACTGATGCTGACCCGTATTATCTTGCTGGAGTTGGTAGTGTTGCTTTCCAAGGTAATAAAATTTCTGAAATTGTTGTAAAAGGTAATTTAGGACAATATAAGTTTCGCTCAGGGGAAAATGATTCACCGTTTGACAATCAAAATCCTGGACCTTTTACTATTGAGGTAGGAGAGGAATATAAGCGCCCTATTACAATTACTCAAGAAAGCTCTGGTCATACAATCAGTGTTATGGAGGGTTTTGAGGAGAATGGGAATCCCGTAACGATTGACCGCTCGCCATATTTTAAGAAAAACTCTGATGGCAAATATGTAGCAGTGAAGACTGGCACCCTTGAAGGTCAGTGTATATTTTATGATTTTGTTAATAATATGCCTAGGATGATTGGTAGATCGCACTTTACCTACAACATTATTCCTAAGGCTAAGATCTACACTGTTACTTTTGTAAATGGCAATAATTCTAATTATGCTTCTGTGCAAGTTAAGGAAGGCAAAAGCATAAGTGAAAACAGTGTTGCAGGTCAGATGATGCCATCGGCACCATCTAAAGAAGGTTATACTTTTGTAGAGTGGAATGCCGACTCTACAGGTAAGGATAAAAGCAAAATATTTACTGATCAAACTTCAGTAAAAAGTGATATGACGGTTTATGCTATTTATACACCTAAGCCAGCTCCTGCTCCGATTCCAACGCCTGTGCCAACGCCAACGCCAAATCCTGCGCCAGAGACGGATGAAGAGCAAACTCCAGCTCCAGATTCTACGCCTATTACAGATTTTGTTCCTTCGCATGGGCAAGAATATACAAAGAATCAAGATTATTCGTTTGATGTAAAGAAACAAGATGAAGCGCCATTGAAAATGCAGATTCAAGCTAATTCTGCTAAGCATTTGCCTGAAACTGGTTCTTCAGTGACTATGGCCATGAATTCTTTGTTTGCATCTGTGTTTGCAGGAATTTTCGTACTTGTAGGAGCTAGAAAATCACTTCGTAGCTATTCCAAGCATGCTCGCAAAAACTAGCTACGAAAATTGCAACTTTAGCATCCATCGAAACAATTGCATAAATGGAGTAATTACACAGCGTAACTACCCAATATGCGCAATTGGGGAAACAAGCTCTGTTCCCGAAGCGTCTCTTCGCATATCTGGCTTAGGTAGTTCCACGTTCGCTCCGCGTTGTGTAGTCGCGTAAAGCGGATAATTCCCAACGTATGCCGCCAAAAGCGTGTTTTGACCTTTAAGGAATCGCTGCGATCGCACGCCTCCCGTGCCTCTGCCCTTTGTAGGATACATTTCTAGCGGCGTAATCTTTGCAGCTCCGTTTTCTGTTCCAGCAAGCGCGTCGCTGTCTCCAGCAAGAGTGAATACTACGCTTCCAGAAGCAGAAAATAGTCCGTTTTCGCCCTCTTCGTAGTTCCATTCAACATCATTTTTAACAACTACAGCAAAAGCAGAAACAACACATCCTTCGTTAAGCCTAATTCCTGCCATTCCAGCAGAGCTTCGCCCTTGTGCGCGCACTTGCTTTGCGTCGAATGTAAGTAGGGAAGAGTCGCTGCTTATAAACACAATCCTGTCTTCGTCTTTTGCAAGAGCTGCTCCGATTACTGAATCATTATCTTTTAAGTCAATAATGCTCCAGGAATCCATTGTTGTTGGCGATTCAAAATTCCATCGTTTTACAACGCCATTCTTTGTTCCGATTGCAAGAGGAGTTTTAGAATCATCGCTTAGTGCAATAGCAGCTACGACTTTTTCTCCTCTAATCGGGTCTGTGCTTTGAGTAGAAGTTAGCAATTCGTTTGCGTTAACGCCATTAGAAAGCGATTCTAAAACGTCTTCGTTTCCTTGATTTAAGTGTGGTAAATCTGCAACATGCGCTATTACTAATCGCCCTGCGGATGTTATTAAAGCGTAGTTTGCGCGAGTTGTTGTTTCAAACACGCTTAAGCATGGAGTGTCAAAAACATTTGAAGAATGTGATTGCCATCTATTAAACGTTTCAACGCTTGTTCTTGCTATAAGTCCAGACGTGCTCAAAGCTACAGCGCACGGATCGTCGCTTAATTGCAAAGCTATTGCAGAAGCATCACTGCTCCCAGACTTTTTGGCGGCCAGAGCGGCTGCTGCAACGTCTGCTTGAGTGCTTGTAATCTTATTTGCTGCAATAACTGCGTCCATTGCTAAATCATTGTTTGTAACTTTAGTGTTTTTAGTGCAAACAGGCGTAAAGCTGCCGTCTTCTTGCTCATCTAAAAGAATTGTTCTGCGAGGAGTATCCCACTGCTTTACAGCGTAATCCATCTCTGCAATCACAACTTTGTCTAGCTGGCTGGCAGAGCTCAGAATCTCGTTAAGTTCATCTATTTTTTGCAATAAGTCGTTTTTTTCGCTTTCTAGCTCAATTCGACTCATTTTTGTAAGTCTTCTAAGTCTTAAGTCAAGAATGTATTGCGCTTGAATCTCGTCTAAATCAAATACGCTAATAAGCTTTGATTTAGCGGTTTCTGCATCTTCGGAAGACCTAATTACTTGAATTACTTCGTCAATGTCTAGCATTGCAAGAAGCAAGCCTTCTACAAGGTGCAATCTTTCTTTGGCTTTGTTTAGTCTAAATTCGCTGCGCCTTCTAATAACGGTTCTTCTGTGCGAAATCCACACGTCTAGAAGCTCGCGAAGACCCATTGTGTGCGGCCTGCCGTCTACTAGCGCAACATTGTTAATCGTAAAGCTTTCTTGCAGTGGAGTATGCTTAAAAAGTTGCGCAAGAACAGCGTTTGGGTCGAATCCTGTTTTTATTTCGATTACGATTCGCGTTCCATTGTGCCTATCTGTTAAGTCGATTGCTCCAGATATTCCGTCTAGTTTGCGCGCTTTTATACCTTGAGATATGCGTTCGAGCACGCGCTCTGGGCCAACCATAAATGGCAATTCTGTAACAATAATCGCCTTTTTGCGTGCTGTAACGTTTTCAATATGCGTTTTTGATCTTGTTGTAAAAGCGCCTCTTCCAGTTTCGTACGCTTCGCAGATTCCGCTGCGTCCAATAATTATGCCGCCGCCTGGCCAGTCTGGGCCTGGAACTATTTGCATTAAATCGTCTAGAGTAGCATTTGGGTGCTTCATAACGTATTTTGCTGCAGCAACAACCTCTCCAAGATTGTGAGTAGCCATGTTTGTAGCCATTCCAACTGCGATTCCAGAAGCTCCGTTTACAAGCAAGTTTGGTATAGCAGAAGGCAAAACTGTTGGCTCTTTTAGCTTATTGTCGTAGTTTGGCGCAAAGTCAACAGTGTCTTCGTTTATGTCTGCATTCATTCCAAGCGCTGCTGGAGCTAGTCGCGCTTCTGTGTACCTGGATGCTGCAGGGCCGTCGTCTAAGGAACCAAAGTTTCCATGACCGTCAACCAATGGGAGTCTAAGAGAAAACGGCTGAGCTAAACGCACCATTGCTTCGTAAATCGCGGAATCTCCATGCGGATGCAGCTTTCCCATCACTTCGCCTACAACGCGAGCAGACTTCATATACGCGTGATCTGGCGTAAGATTCATGTTTCCCATTTGGTACACGATTCTGCGCTGTACTGGCTTCATTCCGTCTCTTGCGTCTGGCAATGCGCGCGCGTAAATCACAGAGTATGCGTATTCCAGAAAAGATTTGCTCATCTCTTCGTTAAGCGGCGTTTCAACAATATTCTCTTTAACCTTTCTAGGGTCGAAGGCTGCTTTTGTTGACTTGCTGCGTGAAGGCATAATTTTGAACTCCTTGAAGTGACTTACAAGCCTTTATAATACCAATTTATATGCACAAATGTTTGTTAAATGCTTATTTTCTTGCCATTTTAGTGGTGATTTTTCTGGTGATTTTAGTTGCGTTTTTCTTGTGATTTTTCCTGTGATTTGAATCTAACTTTAGCGCTAACTCGAATTTCACTTTATATGTAGTCTTTTTTAACTACAATGTAGCTTATGACTATTGAGATTCCACAATTGGATGACTTATTGAAGTTTGTTGAAAATAGCAAAATTCGTGACGCATACAATAATCCTAAATTTGCTCTTCATCTATCTTCGATTCTTCCAGCTCTTAGTGCTTCTATAGGATCGCCAATTTGCACACAAATCCATAAAAACCCTGATTCTTTGCGAGATTTGTTTGGGTTTCCTAAAGTAAAAAGTGCTGTTGTTGTTCTTGTGGATGGTCTTGGATATTGGAATCTTGCTATTAGAAAAGGTCATGCTCCATATTTGCGTGCTCTTCTTAACAACACTGCAAACCAGCGCCCTATAATAACTTGCGTTCCTAGTACTACAGTTGCAGCAATGGCCACTTTTGGCACTGGAACTTGCCCTGGTCTTACTGCAATGACAGGATACACTCAAAAAAATCCTAAAACTGGCGCATTATCTCAATTAATCCAATTTAGGGACGCTCCGAATCCATTAGATTTGCAGCGCCAGCCTACAATATTCGAGTCGCTTTCTAGATTGGGTGTTAGAGCGAATCACGTAAGTCTTTCAAAATTTGAGGATTCTCCTTTAACTCAAGCAGCTTTTAGAGGAGCTAAATTTATAAGCGGATCAACTGCTAGAGCGAGAATTATGAACGCTGCAAATAGCACTAAAACGCCTGGTCTAACGTATTTGTATCTTAGGGATATTGACAAAATCGGTCACAATTATGGTTGGGAATCCGAGAATTGGGTTTCTATTTTTGAGCAGATTGATTCGCAGCTAAATCTTTTAAGAAAAAATTGCCAAAAAGGCACTTTGATTGTTATTACTGCAGACCATGGAATGATTGAGTCAAATCCAGATTTGAAAATAGATATTGCAAAAGATAGTCGTCTTACTAAAGGAGTTAAGCTTGTTGGGGGAGAGCCGCGTTCTGTTATGCTATACGCGGAAGATGGTGAAAATCCAGAAGACATTGCGTTAAGGTGGACTAATGCTTTGCAAGATAAAGTGCTTGTTAGAACTAAAGAGCAAGCTGTTAAAGATGGCGTTTTTGGAGAAGTCAGCTCGCTTGCGCTAAGCGTTATTGGAGATGTTCTTGTTCAAGCAAAGTCATCTGTTACAATCGTTGATTCTAGAATCGAAACAGAAAAAGCCATGAACTTGCCGAGTGTTCATGGCTCTATGAGCGCAATGGAAATGGATATTCCGTGCTTAGTTGATATAGCTTAATTTACGCTAAATCATCCTTCGCCAAAAAGAATCTCATCCCAGCTAGGAACAGCTGCGCGGCTGCTCTTTTTGGCTTTAGAATGCTCATTTGTGCGCGCTTTAGTAGACTTTTGCGTTTGCGTAGACTTTGGTGTTTCTATCGAAACAGTTTTGTCTGCTTGAACATGATTGTCTTTTTGATTTTCTTGTTCTTCTTTTGCTTCCTCGTTGCGCGATTCACTATTAGAGCTATAGCTAGAGTTATTGCTAAAAAGCGCATTTGAATTGTTGCTATCTTTGCTCGAATCGGAATTGGACGAGTTTGCTATATTCGATGCGATTTCTACGGCATTTATACTGTTAGATACAGCATTTGCATCCACTTGGTTCTCGCTATTGGCAACTAGAGTACTTAGATTATTGTTTTGCTCGTAGCTTTGCAAAGAATCTAAAGAACTTGCATTATTTTGGTCTAGTGATTTATTCGCATTATTTGCATTGTACTGTTCTTGTGCGTTTGCGTTTTGTGCGTTTTGGTCTTGCTCGTTATTTGCATTTTGCGCTTGCATTGTAACATTTGCAACATTTGCAATGTTCTCACTATTCCTTGATTCCCATTGAGAAACAGCTCGCTCTATTCTTGCAGAACGAATTGAGTTTCCTGGAAGATCTTCGTTTGCAAACGGGAAGCTAATGCTTACAGTGTCTCTATAAGTTCCGCCAAATTGTGACTTTTTAGAAGAATCATTATTCATGACTTCTTCGCCAAGCAATAACCTTGCAGAAGGATTTGCGCAAGCAACGGAGTTATCGTGCATGTTCCAAGTCCACTCGGCTTTTATTGTGCGAGTAGCGGTGTTGAATTCTGCTGTTATAAGCCATGGTTCAAGTCCGCGTCTTGTAGCACGCCACTTTACTGTTTCCATTCCAATATGCGCTTTTGCAAGAGTGCGTTCAATCAAATCCGAAAGAGTTCGCATATTGCTTTGCTTAGGCGCTGGAACAGTCAAGAATTGTTCAATAGCATATTGCTTTTCGGTTTCTACTCCGCTTGAGAATCGTCTAACTTGAGATTCGCTTACGTTGTATCGCTTTGCAACATGTTCTGGTTCTAATCCAGCGCGTATTAAAGCTTGAATTTGAGATATAGGCAGTGTTGCTGTAGTTGCGCTTGGCGAATCGTCCGACTTGCCAGTCGAATTAACTGTATTTTGATTACGTTCATCAACATTTGTTAGTTTTTTCGACTCGGCGATTGCGCGCTCCAGCGTGTCGTCAACATGAATTTTTAACGGCGTGTTTTCAAAAATAAAAATTAAATCGCCATTATTATCCACATGATCGAAGTATGCCTTCTTTGCCATTTTCTATTAATAAAAAAGCGAGTATTCTATGCGGGGTAGCTTTCATGTATGCTATGCGCGTAGGTAGATTTAGACTAATTGCTATAAATAGTGCTAATCGCTATAAGTAAAGTAGAAAAGTAGTTTTAAGCAATAAGTAATCTTAAAAACGAAAGGACCATAATGGCACAGGATTATGATTCTCCTCGTAGTAAAGACGAAGACGAGGAGTCGTTGGAAGCATTGAGCAAAGGCTCTCAAAGTTCCGCAAACGATATAGACGATGACGAAAACGCTATTGCAGAAGATTACGAGTTGCCAGGCGCAGATCTTAGCAACGAAGATGCATCTGTTACAGTAATACCAATGCAAGGTGATGAGTTCATTTGCTCCGAGTGCTTCCTTGTAAAGCACAGAAGTCAGCTCGCTCAAATGTCTCAAGACGGTCAACCGATTTGTAAGGAGTGCGCAGCTTAATGGCTTACGATGATACCTATACGGGCCCAGAGCAGGTGGAAGTTCTTATTAAATATTTGAACGATGGAACAGATAGCCAGGCTGCAATGGAGCATCTTTCTTACGCTCATGCGGGAGATGCTGGAGCGGATTTGCGAACTACGCAAGACGTTACCTTGCGTCCTTTTGAGCGCGCTCTAGTGCCGACTGGCGTTGCAATCGCCTTGCCTGCTGGATATGTGGCTTTGGTTCATCCGCGTTCCGGTTTAGCTGTAAAACAGGGTGTTACTGTTCTTAATGCTCCAGGAACGATTGATGCTGGGTATCGTGGAGAGATTAAGGTTCCATTAATCAATATGGATCCAGAAAATACTGTGCAGTTTAATCGTGGAGATCGCATAGCTCAGCTTGTTATTCAACGCTATGTTGAAGCTAGATTTGTTGAAGCAAGTCAGCTTCCAGGCTCCGATAGATCCACTAAAGGATTTGGCTCTACTGGCGTGCAATGAGGTGACATTCAATGGGAGAATCTCAAGAAGATATTAAAGGCGCTAATATGCTCGGGTGTGAAATTAGCGAAGATATGCGAGACCCATTGCGTCCTATATTGCAAATGTGCAAGTGGCATCATCCCGATGAAAACATGGATATTTTGCATAAGGCGTATAAAAGAGCCGTAAAGCAGCATACTGGTCAAAGGCGTAAATCGGGAGAGCCGTACATTATTCACCCGCTTGCTGTAGCTCAAATTTTAGCTGATCTTGGAATGGGTCCTATTGTTGTTGCTGCAGGATTATTGCACGACACTGTAGAAGACACAGATTACACGCTAGAAGAATGCAGAGCAGATTTTGGAGACACGGTTGCTGGCCTTGTAGATGGCGTTACAAAAATATCCAATATGGAGTACGGCGAAAGCGCTCAAGCAGAAACAATTCGCAAAATGGTTGTTGCAATGAGCCGAGATGTGCGAGTGTTGGTAGTAAAACTTGCAGATCGATTGCATAATGCGCGTACGTGGAGGTACGTTAAGGCGTCTAGCTCGCATAAAAAAGCTCGAGAAACTCTAGACGTTTATGCTCCTCTTGCAAATCGACTCGGCATGAATGCCATTAAAACAGAGCTTGAAGAGCTAAGCTTTAAGGTTTTATACCCTAAGATTTATAACGAAATCGTAGTGTTAGTAGCTCGAAGAGCTGGACAGCGAGAAGTATATTTACGTCAAATTCTAGAAGAAATCAACGAAGATTTAAGTGCGCAACATGTTAAGGCTTCGGTTAAAGGGCGACCAAAAGATTACTTCTCAATCTACCAAAAGATGATTGTTCGCGGTCATGATTTTGAAAATATCTATGACCTTGTAGGCGTTAGAATAATCGTTGATTCTATTCGAGACTGTTATGCGGCTCTTGGCGCTGTTCACGCGCGTTGGAGCCCTGTTCCAGGCCGATTTAAGGACTACATTGCTACTCCTAAGCTAAATATGTATCAAAGCTTGCACACTACTGTTGTAGGCCCTGGTGGAAAGCCTGTTGAGATTCAAATTCGCACATGGGATATGCATAGACGTGCAGAATTTGGTATTGCTGCTCACTGGAAGTACAAGGCAAACGGCCAAGCTGGGCGAGCTTTAAGTAAGCCAGATAAGGGTGATGTTAAGCGCGAGCAAGAAGAGAACAAAGAGCTTAGCGAATTAGATAACTTAAAGTGGATTCAGCAACTTGCAGATTGGACTAGCGAAACGCCAGATTCCGACGAATTCTTAGGTTCCTTAAAGCAAGATCTTGGAGCTTCGGAAGTCTACGTGTTTACTCCAAAGGGGAGCATTGTTGCTCTTCCGCAAGATGCAACGCCAGTTGACTTTGCTTATTCTGTGCATACAGAAGTTGGACACAGAATGATGGGCGCTCGCGTAAATGGAAAGCTTGTTCCACTAGATACAAAGCTTAACAACGGAGACACTGTAGAAGTTCTTACGTCTAAGTCCGATACTGCTGGACCTTCGCGTGATTGGCTTAGTTTTGTAAAAAGCCCTAGAGCTAGAAATAAGATTAGGCAATGGTTTAGCAAGGAACGTCGCTCTGAGGCGATTGAAGAGGGCAAAGACGAGCTTACGCGCGCTATGCGTAAACGTAACTTGCCTTTGTCTACTTTGCTCACTCCGCAAGCGTTAATAGGCGTTGCAGAAGAGCTTAATATTACTGCTAATGTAGAAGCCGTTTATGCTGCGATTGGCGAAGGTCAGGTTTCTACACAAAATGTTATTTCTCGTCTTGTTAAAGATGCGGGAAGCGAAGAAGTAGCAGAAGAAGCGCAAGAAGAGGCGCTTCCGCTTAGAAGAGCAGAGCGTAATCGCAAGTCTAACGGCGTTCTTGGCGTTTCTGTAAAGGGTGTTGGAGACGTTTGGGTTAAGCTTGCGCGCTGTTGCATGCCTGTTCCAGGAGACAATATTGTTGGCTTTATAACAAGAAATCAGGGTGTTTCTGTTCATAGAACAGATTGCCAAAATATGATTGATTTGCAAAAGTCGCAATCGGAACGTGTTATTCCTGTTCAATGGACAAGCGACAAAGGCTTGTTCCTTGTTAAAGTTCAAGTAGAAGCTTTGGATCGTCAGCATTTGCTTTCGGATGTTACTAGAGTTCTTTCAGATCATGGCGTAAATATTCTTTCGGGAACGATTGCTACTGGAGACGATCGCGTTGCTACAAGCCAATTTACGTTTGAAATGGCAGATCCTCAGCATTTGAATACTCTTCTTGCTGCAATTCGTAAGATTGATGGCGTTTTTGACGTTTATAGAATTACGGGTGCAAAAGATAGTGCGGAACCGCGACTTAGAAAAATGGAACGCGATTAAACTGCGACTAAACAGTAACTAAATCGTAGCTAAAGCGCAACTAAACAATAAAACTTCCAGTCAAATAATCCTTTGGCTGGAAGTTTTATTATTGCAATTTTTATACTATTTTTGCTTTATTTTAACTAATGTTTTTACTTAATAACATTAATAGATATAATTCCAACTGGCTCTAGTGGAGCATCGGACCTATCTGTTGGAACAGATTCAAGCTTATCTACAACAGCTTTAGACTCATCGTCCACAACTTCTCCAAAAATCGTGTGATGACCATCAAGCCAAGGAGTTGGAACAGTTGTTATAAAGAATTGAGATCCATTCGTGCCATGCAAGCGGCCATCGCGTCCGCGTTGCTTTCCAGCATTTGCCATCGCGAGCAAATATGGCTTATCGAACTTTAGAGATGGGTCAATCTCGTCGTCAAATTCGTAGCCAGGACCGCCCATTCCGTTTCCAAGAGGGCATCCGCCTTGAATCATAAAATCTTTAATAATACGGTGGAAAGTTAAGCCATTGTAGAAAGGTTCATTAGACTTTTCGCCGCTAAAAGGATCAGTCCACTCTTTTTCGCCAGTTGCCAAGTCAACGAAATTTTTTACTGTAATAGGCGCTTTATCGTCAAAAAGATTAATCTTTATATCGCCTTCAGACGTATGCATATTAATAAGTGTCATATTGCGATTCTCCCATACATTAAAGACTGTTCACTGTTTATTTTGATTAATATTAGCGCTCGTGATGGTTGATTTTGTTGGATATTAAATCTCCAATGCTTTGCACTAATTGCACAAGCAAAATGCACAAAATTACTGCTGCGCTCATAACGTCGTATTGGTAGCGTTGGTACCCGTAGCGAATCGCAATATCTCCAAGTCCTCCTGCGCCAACTGTTCCAGCCATTGCGGAGAATCCAAAAAGCGTAATAAAAGTCAATGCTGCTCCGCGAATTAGCGAAGGTAAACTTTCAAAAAGCAATACTTTGAACACGATTTGTGTGTTGCTTGCTCCAAAACTTTGAGCAGCTTCTATAAGACTTCCGTCAACTTCTGCCAAAGATTGTTCAACAATTCGCGCTACGAATGGTGCAGCTGTTATAACAAGCGGAACAATTGCTCCTGGAACACCTAAAGATGTTCCAACAATAAGCCTTGTAAGTGGGATTATAGCAACAAGCAAAATTATAAACGGAATAGATCGCACAAAGTTTACAATGCTTCCTAAAACAGTGTTAAGCAGCGCGTTTTTGCAAATTCCTTGCTTTGCGCTTGTTATAAGAAGAACTCCTATTGGAAGTCCTATTATGTATGCAAATAATGTAGATATTGAAGTCATAACAATTGTGTCTTTTGTGCCTTCAATAATTAGTTCTCCATATTCGTCTATAAATTGTGAAATATTTTCTGTCATTTTATTTCACCTCGCTGTTTTCGTTGCTGTTGCTGATGTTTTTGCTGTTATTTCTATGATTTTCAACATTTTCGTTTGCAATAAGTGTTTTTAGAATATTGCTTTGCGGATTCTTGAAAAGCGTTGAAGTATCGCCGATTTCTACGATTTTTCCGCCGTCAATCATTGCAACTCTATCGCAAATATTGCGCGCAACTGCAAGAGAGTGAGTAATAATAACCAATGTAACGTTAAGATCTCGGTTGATTCTTCTAAGCAAGTCAAGTATTTGCGCAGTAGTTGTTGAATCCAATGCGCTTGTAGCTTCGTCACAAAGCATAATCGAAGGATTGTTAGCAAGCGCTCGCGCAATAGCAACACGTTGCTGCTGGCCGCCAGAAAGCTGAATAGGGTAGCGGTTTGCTAAATCTTTTAAGCCAACTAAGTCAAGCAAATATTTTGCTCGTTCTTCTCGTTCGTTTTTATTCGTGTGGTTTAGTTCCAAAGGAAAAGTCACATTTTGCAATACAGTTCGCTGCTGGAAAAGACTAAAGTTTTGGAAAATCATGCCAATATTTGACCTGATATTAGATAAATCGCGATTTTTAGCGTATGTAATATCTTTTCCGTCTATTACAACTTTTCCGCTCGTAGGTCTTTCTAGAAGGTTTATGCATCGAACTAGCGAAGACTTTCCAGCTCCCGAAGAACCTAAAATTCCAAAGACTTCTCCCGATTCAATAGTCAAATTAATGTCTTTAAGCGCTTCGTGCTTAGTTTTGCCGCTTGAATAAGTCTTATAAAGATGTTCAATCTGAATCATTTTTCCACCGATTGTAGAACGAATTGTAAAACGAATTATAAAACAAATATGAGGCATGTGCCTCTAGCTTTTTTAGAGGCACATGTCTCTTTTTTTTTTTATTTTGCGATTAAACGCTGTAATCACGTTAAAACACTGGAAGAACAGCGCCGTTGTAGTTTTTCTTTATAAAATCACGGACTTCATCTGTTTTTAACGCTTTTACAAGAGCCTTGATTTTAGCAAGTTTTTCGGAGCCCTTCTTAACAGCAATAATGTTTTCGTATGTCTTAGCGGCTACGCCTCCAACTTTTTCGCTTGTAAGAGGATCTTTAGTTGGGTTAAATCCAGCTTGAATAGCGTAGTTTCCGTTTAGAGCAGCTAAATCAACGTCTTTAACGACTGTTGGAACCAAAGAGGCGTCTATTTCCTTAAACTTTAGATTCTTTGGATTAGAAACAATATCCTTCTTGGTTGAGTTAACATCCTTTGGATTCTTTAGCTTAAGAAGACCTGCGTCTTGCAAAAGAAGAAGTGCGCGAGCTTCGTTGGTTGGATCGCTAGGAACAGCAACTGTTGCGCCATCTTTTAAGTCCTTAATTGTTTTAGTCTTTCCTGGGTAAAGTCCAAATGGCTCAAAGTGGATTCCAGCAATAGAAATAATATGCGTTCCTCTTTCTTTATTAAAGTTATCTAAGTATGGCAAATGCTGATGGTAGTTTGCGTCTGCTTCGCCTTCTTCTACAGCAGTATTTGGCTGAACGTAATCAGTAAATTCCTTAACAACCAACTTATAGCCTTGCTTTTTGCAAAATTGGCTTAACTACTTTATTCAAAATATCGCTGTGAGGAGTTGGGGAAGCTGCAACCTTAATCACCTTATCGTCTTTAGTTGCTCCATTTGCAGAAGATCCGCATGCGCTTAGCGAAAGACCCAAAATCGCAGTTAGTGCTGTAAAAGCTGCAATAATCTTTGTGTTCTTTTTTGTGATTTTCATGTTTTTCCCCTTGTCCTTTAATGTTTTTTGCTAGTTGATTATTTTGTTTCTTAGCAACGGAATATCAATATATGCGATTTTGCAGCCTCTTCGCTACCTATTTTCTATTTGTATAATTTATGACGAGTTAGTAAAGCTAATAAAATCAATAAGATAATCAACAATTATTTTTTGCATTTAGGGCTTGATTTTTTGTTTTTTGCGATTTTTCTACGATTGGCGTTTTGCGATTGTTCTATTTGCAAAGCTAAAACGTTTTATTGCAACATGGCTTATTCAACATGGCTTATAATAAAAACATGACTTCTTTGCGTTTAGCTTTAGCTCAAATTGACACTTGCGTTGGAAACATAAGCAAAAATACGGATGAAATATTGCGATTTTGCAAAGACGCAAGTAGGGGGAACGCCGATATTGTTGTGTTTCCAGAAATGACACTAACTGGGTATCCAATCGAAGACCTTGCTTTGCGTGCAACATTTAGAAAAGCAGCTAATAATGCCGCTTATAGTCTTGCAAAAAGCTTAAAAGATAGCGGATTAGGTGACTTATACGTTGTTGTTGGAACTGTTGGTGTAGACGATGAGTTAGGTAAGCCAAGAAATCGCTTACTTGTTATTCATGATGGAAAAGTGGAGCTTGTTTATGACAAGCATTTTTTGCCAAATTATGGCGTTTTTGACGAATTTAGAATTTTCTCTTCTGGAGATGATTGTGGAATTCTAAACGTTAAAGGCGCAAAATTAGGATTTGCGATTTGCGAAGACATTTGGCAAGATGGCGGCCCAGTTGCGCGTCTTTCTAAAGAGGGGATTGATGTTCTAGTAACAATCAACGGTTCTCCGTACGAAGAAGGCAAAACGGATATTCGATTAAAACTGGCTCAAAAGCGTGCAAAAGAGGTTAATGCTCCGCTTGTTTATGTAAATCAAGTTGGTGCTCAAGATGATCTTGTTTTTGATGGCGGCAGCTTTGTAGTAAATGCAGACGGGTCTTTGATTGAGCGTTCTAAGATGTTTGATCAAGACTTAAGTTTTGTTGATTTTAATACAGATTTAGATGTGCAAAAGTGCTCGACGATTGCTCAAAAATTAGACCCAGACGAAGAAGTTTATTGCGCATGCGTTTTAGGACTTAGAGATTACATGCGTAAAAATGGCTTTAAGGGTGTTTGCTTAGGACTTTCTGGCGGAATCGACTCTGCGCTAGTTGCAACTATGGCGGCGGATGCTTGCGGAGGGCAAAACGTTTGGGGAATTTCAATGCCAAGCATGTATTCTTCGCTTGGTTCTAAAGACGATGCTTGCGATTTAGCTAAGCGCCTTGGAGCACATTACGATATTCAGCCTATTGAGCCGCTTTTTAAGTCATTCCAAAATCAGCTTGATTTGCAAGGTGTTGCTGCAGAAAATTTGCAAGCGCGAGTTAGAGGCGTGATTGTTATGGCGTATTCTAATTCAAAAGGTTTGCTGGCTTTAGCTACTGGCAATAAGTCGGAGCTTGCATGTGGTTATTCTACGATTTATGGAGATGCGGTAGGTGGGTATGCTCCTATTAAAGATTTGTTTAAGACTCGCGTTTGGGCGCTTTCTAGATGGCGTAATCGCGCTGCTAAAAATGGCGTAGGTCTTGGAATGTTGCCTATTGCTGGTAGTGAAGATTTTCCTAAAGAAAATAATCCTAAAGAAAAGGCTCCAAAAGATGGCATTCTTATACCTGTAAGCTCTATTGTTAAGCCTCCAAGTGCCGAGCTTAGGCCAGGGCAAAAGGACTCGGATTCTTTGCCAGAATACGATTTGCTAGACAAAGTGCTGGAAGCGCATATAGAGCTTGCTCACGGCAGGGCGGATTTGCTTGCAGACGGTTTTGATGAGCGCACAGTTGATACAGTTATTCGGCTTGTAGACCGCGCAGAATGGAAGCGTAGACAGTATCCGTTAGGGCCAAAAGTTAGTGCGATTGCGTTTGGAAGAGATAGGCGAATTCCAGTAACAACGGCGTTTAGAGAATAGGCGAAGGCTGGGAACGGATTGGTGAAGCTTGGAAAAAGTCGCAAGCAACCGCCTGTTCTCTACGCGTTGTATATGTGCTAGTTTGAGGATTCAAACTAGCATTTTTATTAAAAATAAGCTAAAAAACAGTAAAATGTGAGGTAACTCACGTTAAAAATGCCAAAAATCGACGTGTACTGTTTCAAATATGGCATCAGTGGATGCATCCGTTCTCACCGAAGAGGATCTTCGTGCAAAAGCGTGGGATGGATTTACAAGCGGCAATTGGGAAAAAGATATTGACGTTCGTGACTTTATCCTAAAGAATTACACTCCATACGAGGGTGATGAGACTTTCTTGGCAGACGCCACCGAAAAAACTAAGCATATGTGGAAGTACCTCGACGACAACTACTTGGCTGTCGAGCGCGAGCGCCGCGTATACGACGTTGAAACACATATTCCAGCAGGAATTGACGCAATGCCAGCAGGCTACATTGAAAGCCCAGAAGTAGATAACGTAATCGTAGGTCTTCAAACCGACGAACCTTGCAAGCGCGCTATGATGCCAAACGGCGGTTGGCGAATGGTTGAGCAGGCCATTAAGGAAGCTGGCAAGGAAGTTGACCCAGAAATCAAGAAGATTTTCACCGTTTATCGCAAGACTCATAACGATGGCGTGTTTGGTGTTTACACCAAGAATATTAAGATTGCTCGCCACAACAAGATTTTGACTGGTTTGCCAGATGCTTATGGCCGTGGCCGTATTATCGGTGATTATCGTCGTGTGGCTCTTTACGGCGTAAACATGCTTATTGAGTTCAAGAAGCGCGATAAGGACTCGATTCCATACCGCAACGACTTTACTGAGACCGAGATTGAGCATTGGATTCGCTTCCGCGAAGAGCACGATGAGCAAATCAAGGCTTTGAAGCAGCTTATCAACTTGGGTAACGAGTACGGCTTGGATTTGAGCCGCCCAGCTCAAACCGCTAAGGAAGCTGTTCAGTGGACTTACATGGGCTATCTTGCTTCTGTTAAGAGCCAGGATGGCGCTGCAATGAGCTTCGGACGTGTTTCCGCATTCTTCGATTGCTACTTTGAGCGTGATTTGAAGGCTGGATTAATCAACGAAACCGATGCTCAGGAAATCATTGATGCTTTGGTTATGAAGCTTCGTATTGTTCGCTTCTTGCGTACTAAGGATTACGACGCAATCTTCTCTGGAGATCCATATTGGGCAACTTGGTCCGATGCTGGCTTCAGCGATGATGGTCGCACATTTGTTACTAAGACTTCGTTCCGTTTGCTCAACACTTTGACCCTTGAGCATCTTGGGCCAGGTCCAGAGCCAAACATCACTATTTTCTGGGATCCAAAGCTTCCAGAAGCCTACAAGCGTTTCTGCGCACGAATCTCTATCGACACTTCTGCAATTCAGTACGAGTCCGATAAAGATATTCGTGAGCACTGGGGCGACGACGCTGCTATTGCTTGCTGCGTTTCCCCAATGCGCGTTGGTAAGCAAATGCAGTTCTTCGCTGCACGCGTTAACTCCGCAAAGGCTTTGCTCTACGCGATTAACGGTGGCCGCGATGAAATGACTGGCATGCAGGTTATTGATAAGGGTGTTATTGACCCAATCAAGCCAGAAGCCGACGGAACTCTTGACTACGAGAAGGTTAAGGCCAATTACGAGAAGGCTTTGGAATGGCTTTCCGAAACCTACATTGAGGCTTTGAACATAATCCACTACATGCACGATAAGTACGCGTACGAGTCCATTGAGATGGCTTTGCACGATAGGGAAGTCTATCGTACACTCGGCTGCGGTATGTCTGGCTTGTCTATTGCTGCAGATTCCTTGGCTGCTATAAAGTATGCGAAGGTTTACCCAATCTACAACAAGGATGCTAAGACTGCAGAAGGCCACGAGTACGAGTACATTGAAGGCGCAGACGACGACTTAATCGTTGGCTACAAGACGGTTGGCGAGTTCCCAATCTACGGTAACGATGACGATCGTGCTGATGACTTGGCAAAGTGGGTTGTGAGCACTGTTATGGGTCAAGTAAAGCGTTTGCCTGTATACCGTAATGCTGTTCCAACTCAGTCCATCTTGACTATTACTTCTAACGTTGAGTACGGCAAGAACACTGGTTCCTTCCCATCTGGCCACAAGAAGGGCACTCCTTACGCTCCAGGTGCAAACCCAGAAAATGGTATGGATTCTCACGGCATGCTTCCATCCATGTTCTCTGTTGGCAAGATTGACTATGACGATGCTCTCGATGGTATTTCTTTGACCAACACCATTACTCCAGATGGTTTGGGAAGAGATGAAGACGAGCGTATAACGAATTTGGTTGGTATTTTGGACGCTGGCAATGGTCACGGCTTGTACCACGCAAACATCAACGTTTTGCGTAAGGAACAGCTTGAGGACGCTGTTGAGCATCCAGAAAAGTACCCACATCTTACGGTTCGTGTTTCTGGCTACGCAGTGAACTTTGTAAAGCTCACTAAGGAGCAGCAGCTCGACGTTATTTCTCGTACATTCCACCAGGGTTCAGTTACTGACTGATTCTGATTGATTGCGAATGCCGCCGGGAGTGAGCAGGTTTTGCTCCTGGCGGCTTTTAAAATAAACGTAGTTTTTAAAATCGAATAAATTAAACCAAAGACGGTTATAGGAGGGCATATAGATGGTTGAAAACACAGCATTTCGTACCACGACTCAGCACATGTTAAAGGAGTCAAAAGAGTATGCCCGACAAACTTTAATGGGTGGTCTTTCTGGTTTTGAATCTCCAATTGGATTAGACAGAAAAGACCGCTTAGTTGCTCTTAAAACTGGCGATATTGGATTTGTGCATTCTTGGGATATCAATACTTCTGTTGATGGCCCTGGCACCCGCATGACGGTGTTTATGAGCGGTTGTCCGCTTCGTTGTCAATATTGCCAAAATCCTGATACTTGGAAAATGCGCGACGGCAAGCCGGTTTACTTAGATGCAATGATTAAAAAAGTAGACCGTTATCAAAGTCTTTTTAAGGCAACAGGCGGAGGAATCACGTTTTCTGGCGGAGAATCTATGATGCAACCAGCTTTTGTATCTAGGGTTTTTCGTGCAGCAAAAGAAATGGGCGTGCATACTTGCTTAGATACTTCG
>QWCU01004604.1_pt1 | contig 23507 bp, 16 predicted proteins | sample 1972601 | NCBI WGS metagenome assembly QWCU01 (sample SAMN09866700, study PRJNA288562) | Human vaginal metagenome isolate pre2_vaginal, whole genome shotgun...
CTGCCGGTTAGCTACGTTTGGAAGGGATAACCGCTGAAAGCATCTAAGCGGGAAGCCTGCTCCAAGATTAGCATTCCTTGCACTTTGTGTGTGAGCCCCCATGTAGAACACGTGGTTGATAGGCTGGATGTGGAAGCCCTGTAAGGGGTGGAGCTGACCAGTACTAATGGGCGATTGTGATACTACTTGTATTGCTTATCGTTTAATTCTCTTAACTTGTAAGGAGTGTTAGACGGTCATTTTATGGTTAAGTTGTTGATTTTGATGATTGTTTCTTCTGGTTTGCTCGCGTTCATGTCCGGTTCCCAAACCGCCAAGTTGCCGCTCGTTTAAAGCGAGTGTATAATCTAGTTTTGCGGTGGTCATGGCTCAGGTGAGACGCCCGGTCCCATTTCGAACCCGGAAGCTAAGGCCTGACACGGTGAGGGTACTGCACTCGATAGGGTGTGGGAGACTAGCACGCTGCCGCATTATTCTTTCTAGCGGGGAACTTGATTGTTCCCCGCTTTTTTATTATTTAAGCTTAGGTTATCGTCGAACACGTTCATATTCTTGTAGTGCGATTGTACCAAAACATGTTAGTGTAAAGAATCTTGTTAGCGTAAAGAGTAGTGTGTAAGTGTAGCTTTAACACAATTAGACGGAAGTATGTATGAAAAAGGCTCTTATTAACATTGATTATACGAATGATTTCGTTGCAAGTGATGGCTCGCTTACAGTAGGAGAGCCTGCACAAAAGCTCGAGAAGCGAATTACAGAGATATCGCAAGAATTTCTAGACGCTGGAGAATTCGTTGTTTTTGCAATCGATACGCATCATCTAAACGATCCGTATCATCCTGAAGCTAAGCTTTTCCCACCTCACAATATTGCTGGAACACACGGTCAGAAACTGTATGGCATGCTTGGCAATTTTTATGAGGCAAATAAAGATAAAAGCAACGTTTATTACATTCATAAGACGCGCTACTCGTCGTTCAATGGCACTGATTTGCTGATTAAGCTTCGCGAACGTCATATTGAGGAGCTGCATTTGGTAGGCGTTTGCACAGATATTTGCGTGCTTCACACGGCTGTCGATGCGTATAATCTTGGATTCAAGATTGTGGTTCACAAAGATGCAGTCGCAAGCTTTGATCCTCAAGGTCACGAGTGGGCTTTGCGCCACTTTAAGACTTGTCTTAATGCAGATATTGTAGAAGGCTAAGATCTTTAGCTAAAAATATAAATAATTATTAAATAATCAATTATTAAATAATCGACGCTGGTTGCTTTGAGCTGCCAGCGTTTTTGTTTAATCGGAGTGTCGACTTGACTATTAATGAGAATCATTATTATTATTGATAGACGTTGTAAAGATGTCTTCGAGTAGTTATGTGTAAAAGAAGAGTACACATTGCGAAATAGAGAAGATGAAGTGTAGAGAGCGAAATAGTAATTATGACTCAGGTCATTAAGAATATGGTAAAACGCGCGTTTGCAATGTGTGGCGTTGCGGTGCTTGCGTTTGCGGTGCTGGTATCGGGGTTCAGCGCTGCAAATCCTGCGTATGCGGATGAAGAAGATTCTCAGAATGTTTGGGTTGGCAGTGATGATGTTAGAGGAGATCAATATTCCCCTGAAGAAAAAGTCACAATTAACTCCGGGCATGTAGACGCTTTTTATTCATTCCAAACTAGAGAAAATAGTGATCTGCTAATGGGTCTTAGCTATGGGAATGTAATTTATTCTCCTAAAAATGTGACGATGACTATTTCTGATTCGTCATTTTATACTTCAAATCTTCCTTACAAAAATGCTGGAGATATACCTTTTAATACGTCAGATGGCTATTGGCGTTTGAACGGTTCAGGAAATAAGCAGAGTAGCGAAGTATTTCCTGGCTGGGATTCGTCTAATTCTCGTTTTTCTGTAGGAGCTAAAGATACTAGCGACGCTTGCGCAGATATAGTAATTGATAAAGTTATTGCCCCTGAAGGCGGACGCGTTCTTGCTTGGACTCAAAAAACAAATGATAATAATGAAACTTTTGTGTCATCTTTAGAAGCGCATGATAAAGATGATGAAAGTGTAGCTGGAAGTCGATTCGTAATGCCTGGCATTATACATCAGTCAATGGTTGGTCATGAACATGCTGATTGGGTTTTTACAAAGCCGGGAACTTACAAAATTAGCGCTTACACAATAGTAAAAAATAAGAAAACTGGCACAACTGTTACTTCAAAGCATGCTACGTATACTTTCGAAGTAAAACATAATAAAACACATGCAGTTTCAAGCAAAACAGAAACTTTGCAGATGGATCCTAATCGCGTGCCGCCAACAAGAGATCCTAAATTTGTTGAAGAATCATTGTCGGGCAGCACACATTGCAGAGAAGACGATAGTAATATTTGCATTGTTGGCGTAAGAAATACTGGTTCACATCCGCATTATCACTCGTATGAGCCGGGTGGTGAAGTTAGCCTTTCAGTGTATTTGCCAAAATCAATACGCGGTAAAAAAGATACCAAGCCATCTTGGACGTATATTCGAGAAGACGAAAAAGGTCCTGATTTTTCATACGATTTTAATAGCAATTTTCCAGTAGGGGATAGAGATCCAGATCTTAAAGAAACATTTAATATTCCAGCAGAGCCTGCATTAAATGGAATGCTTGTTAATGCAACGATAAGCGGTGGGATTGAGTTGGGATTAGGTTTTGGAGATGATAGAGATACTGTAAAAATTGTGGTAGATGATCATGGTGCTGATGGAAGGCCTGTGGTTGCTGCGGTTGGTAGGATGAAACCTCTTGGAGTTGGAGATACACTAAATCTTCGTTCTGTGCTTTATAGTCCACGAGTATCTGTTATTAAAGGTCAAAAGCAAGATCCAGACGTTCAAGTTACTTCCATAGTAAAAAGGCATGTTTGGCTTATTAAAAAAGCTGGCGAAACAAAATTTAAGTACATACCTAAAGAAGAAGGTAAGAACTTAAATTTGAAGATTGACGAAAGTATGGATGGAGCTATTGTTCGCTCGTCGCTTGTGCTTGAGAACGGCGAATTGTACAGAAATGAAGAATTTAACGATTTTACCGATTATCAAATATGGTTGAAAAATTCAGAGAAAGAACATTCTGGTAATAAGGACAATAATAAGAAGTCCAATAAGAAAAAATCTACGAACAATAAAACAAAAAACAAGAAGAATAAGAAAAATAAGAAGAATCGTAAAAAGAATAAGAACCATAAGTCTAATGGAAACGATGAATCTGATAGCCAGAATGAGATAGAAGACGGCAATCAGGACGAAGAATCCAATAACACAGGTGAATCAAAAGAAAAGAATAACAATAAGGAATCAGAGTCAGATAATAAAGATTCTAAAAAGAACAAAAAGAAAAACGATAAGGATAAAGATAAAAAGAAGAATAAGAATAAGTCAGATGAAAACGAAGATGATTCCAATTCGTCTGATTCTTCCAATTCGCATAACTCTTCCGAATCGTCAGACTCTGACAATAACAGTTTTAAGCAATCCGCAACCACTCCGTTAGTTGCAAGAACTAATACTAATAATGTATTTACAAATGCTAGTGGAAGCTTCACAAAATCTTCTTCTAAAGGATTAGGCGGATTGTCAAATGGTATTTCTTCTTCAAAACATTCTAAGAAGATGAAAAAAGTGAAATTGCTTAGTAAAAAAGGTAAAAAGTCAAATAAAACTAAAGCTGCTTCATACAATTCTGATGATGAAAACATTGAGGATTCAGAAGTACTAGAAGAGTCAGAAGAAGAACAAGAAGAGAAAAGTCACAAAACAAAGTGGGTAGCTGCTGCTGTAGGAACTGCAAGCGTGAGCTTGTGTGCTGTAACAGGCGCTGGGGCTTTCTTGATGAGACCACGTATGAAGTTGTTGTAGAAGGAGAAGAAAAATGACTAAAAACAAGCACTATATAGCAACGGCAATAATAGCATCAATATGCACAGCAATTATGCTACTAGCTACGGCTCTACTCCCATCTCCATTTATGGGGTCCGCCAAAGCTGCAACAAGCAACCAGCCAGTTATGATTCAGGCAGGTCACGCAGATTTTGGACCAACACTTTCTGGCGGAAATTGGAAAATACAAATTCGCGATGATACTGGCGACGAACCAGTATGGAGAGACCCAGAAAACGTAGTATTCAAACTTGGCAACAGTTCAATAGTTCCTATGCCAAACGATGCAACGTACAACTTTATCGGCGAAAAACCAGGAACAAAGCTTTATGTGATTCCACAAACACAAAACTCTAATGTGGTATGGCTCGGATGGAACACGCAGGAAGGCGGAGTGCTTAACGAGCTAGATCGCGGAGCAAACCTTTCGCTTGATGGCGTTAGCGGACCTGGAAAACTGCACGTCTACCTTGAAAATGGCAATAATGCTCCACAGCAATTATGGGATAGTACTAAAGGATATCCACAAAACAGTTGGATTGAAGCGAACGCGCACACTCACGTAAATTGGGTATTCTCGAAGCCTGGAATCTACCATATAAAGCTCACTTTTTCTGGAAAACTAAAGAATGGTCGCGCTGTAAGCGATACTCGTGTGCTTAATTTTGCAGTGGGAGAAAAAACAGATCCACAAGCTGCGTTAGCTGGTGCAGCAGGAGCATCATCTTCAGGCGCGCACTCTCAGGCTGGCTCATCGAATGCAAACGAAGGAAACGACGGAGAAAATAACGAAGAGTCTGACGCAGACAACAATGATGAGAATGCGGAAGGACGCGAATCGAGCAATGCTTCCGCCAGAAAGCATAAGAAAGCTAGTAGCGCTGACGATACGGTAGCGATAGCGCAGATTGTGATGATTGTGTTTGTAATTCTAACAATCGTAATTATTGCGTTTATTGTATTCGCTGTAATTAAAAGTAAGAAGGCAAAGCAGCAGGCGATTAGTCAGCATGGTGTGAATCAGCAAGTTTCGCCAATGGCTCCTATGCAGCAGCAAATGCAACCGCAAATGGTGGCTCCAGTGCAGCAAATGCAACCGCAGTACGTACAACAGCCTGTACAACAACAGCAGTATGGAGTTCCGCAGCAACCAGTGTATGCTCAGTCTAATGTGCCAGTGCAGCCAGTTGCTCCAGCACAGACTTATACTCAGCCATATTCGCAGCAGTACGTTCAGTCTCAAGCGAATCAAACTTATATGAATCCAAATCCTCAGTATGTTGAAAATCAAAGTTCACTAAGTGACTTAGTGAATCCTACAGAAGAAACAACTATCTTACCGAACACAGATTTTAATAATTTAGGACAAAACAATGCGTAGTAAAACATTAATTTGCCTCAAACTAATAAGCGCGATTATAAGCGCAATAATATCTTTTGGATTCCTAGCGTCAATATGCTGCTGTAATTGCGGTAGTGCGTATGCCGACGATGCTGTTGCAGACTCTGAACTTGCTAATGCTCAAGCTTGCGTGGCAGCTCAACTTGAAGAAAATGCTGCTCAACCAAGCAGTAATGCAACTGCCGCCGCAAACTTATGCAGAGTAAAAAAAAGGTCATACCGACGTTTTTGCAACTTATAAAGATGCCGGCGGAAATCTTGTGCTTGGAACAAGAGGAGACGCTTTTCCTGGAACCACGAAAAATGGTGTCCGATATGACCCTTCGTTGGTTCGGTTTATTGTCGGTAATAAAAGTCGCGTAAGAAAAGGTAAAACATTTTCTTTCGTGAAACAAAATGTGAAATATGTGTATCATCTTTCTTCTCAAATGGAAGAAGGTAAATTATATGCAGGTGTTTCTACTGAACATTTGAGTGAAGATCATAAAATCAAAAAAGTAACTTTCAGCTTTGAAAATGCTAAGATGCCAGAAAATGGCGCAGTTTATATGGCTGGAAAAGATGATGGCGCAATATTAAAATATCTTGGAACAAGTGGCACGGATTTTCCAAGTGAGTACACTGTGGACAATAACGCTCATGTGCATATGGATTGGGTTTTTACTGTACCAGGTATGTATATTTTGACAGTAAAGGCTGTTGCTGAAACTAGTGATGGTAATAAACTTACTGCTACACAAGATTACACATTTGAAGTTGACCTTAAGCGTGCTAAAGAATCTTCTGAATATGACACAAACGATCAATCAGGTGAGCCTACTAATAATAATGCCACTTCGCAAAATAATCAGAAAAATAAACAGTCTGAGGGTAAGGACTTAGACGATGAAGACGGTAACGATAGTGATAATGAAGATGAAGAATCTGAAGACAACGAAGATGAAGATGATGAAGATTCTTCCACTTCAATAGTCATAAACGGAAACAATAACAGAGTTTACGTAACACCATGGCCTGGAGCCAAGCCAAATGGCGGACTAGCTAACCAAAGTTCTGACGAGGAAGATGGCAATGGGAAAAGTGAAGGTGGTAACGGATCTGAAACCGAATCTGGATCTGAAACCGAATCTAAAGGCAAAAACAAAAAGCAAAAAACCGTCAAAAAATGCTCAAAATTTAAGGATTTACAAGGCGATAAGCTAGTAATAAAGCATGGTCACGTTGATTTAGCAACCTATTCAACTGGCAATGGAATAGGATTTGCAGTACAAGAAGACGTGACTGGAAGCCACGTGAAACGCGACCCGAGCAAAGTTGTGTTTTATGCTGGAAAATCAGCTAAAGATAAAGGTGTGTGGCGACTTCCACAAACGCAAAAAAATAGCGTACCGTGGGTTGGCTGGAGTAACCAGAATTTAAGCCCACACAAGCCAAGCAAGATCAGCCTTAAATCTGTAAAAGGGCCAGGTAGCGTGCGAATTTGGTTGCAAGGCGGACTTGGTGTAAAAGCTAAAACACTCATGTCTAGTAGTGGAAACAGTACGTATACAATCCCAGCAAACACGCATATGCATTTAAACTGGGACTTCTCAAAGTCTGGATATTATACGATTACTTTTGCTGTAAGTGCAAACGGAAAAACAGTTACAAAAGACTTCCACTTTGCAATTGGTGTAGACCCAATGGAAAAGCCAATGAGCTGCTCTATGACAAAAGTCGATGGCGAAGACGTAGATTCAGATGATAAGTCAAATGAAACTGATGAAACTGATGATGACTCTGAGAACAGTTCCGACGACAAAGTCAACAATAACGACAATTCTGGAAATAATGGAAATTCTGGCAATAATAGTGGCACGACGCCATTAGCAGCTGCAGCTAGAGGAAACTCCGGTTCGGGAGGATCATTCTTTGGTGGTGGAATTGGAGCATCGAAAAGCGCTAATCGAGGCAAAACTGGCAGGTCTGTAAGTCTTTCTGGCGGAATTGGAAATCATGCAAACAAAGGCATCCAATCAAAATACAATTCCAAACGAGTTAAAGGTCTAAGAAAAAGTTTGCAAAGCGGCGTTAAAAGCGAAGAGCCTAGAGGAATAGTAGGATTGTTCAAACGCAAGCCAGTAGTTGCATACACGGCTTTAAGTCTTGGTATTACAGCAATTTCTGGAACTTGCGCAGCTGGATTGTTCGTTCTACGCAAACGCGGATTAATACCTGCAGGAGGCTTATTTAGAGCACTTATGAATTTGAAATAAAGCGTAGAAAACATTGGTAAAATTAATGAAAATCGTTGATTTACTAGGTAAAAAAAGTGTGAAGCGCGCGGTTTCTGCTGCTCTAGCAGTTTTAACCGCGCTGCCGCTGGGCGCGTGCGGTGCGCCTAACAACGCGCTTCGTGCAAATAGCGAGAATAACGCAAAATCTGGGAAAATTAACGTTGTAACAACAACGGGCGTTTTGCGAGATATGGTTGCGAATGTTGCAGGAGACGCAGCAAATGTGAGTGCGATTGTGCCAGACAACGCGGATCCGCATTCGTACGAGCCGCGTTTGCGCTCAATTAGAGACGTTGTGTACGCGGATGTTGCTTTTAGTAACTACATGATGCTTGAGGAGCACGGCGTAATTACAGCTTTGGACGCTAATTTGCGAAAAGGTGTGCCAAATGTGCAACTTGCGGAAGAAAGTGTTAAGCACGCTGCAGATATTATTCCGATGGTAGAAGACGTGTCTTTAGACACGATTTGGCTAGGTCTTGCTACAGAACGCATGGCTGCGCAACCGAGCGAGGAAGCGCATAGTGCGCAAGACGGTGCAAGCGCAAATACGCAAAAGCGTGCGGAAGAATCGCCCTCGGCGGCGGCTGGTGAGTTAGCTTCGCTAAACAATCTCAATAAAACAAAAACAAATTCACAGCAAGTTAGCCAACTAGAAAAGTCAGGTCAATCTTTGCAATCAAATGCGCCTTCTACCGCAACAAAAGAAGGCCGCGCAACTGTAATAAAGCCGAACGCATACAGCATGAAAAGGTCCGACAGAATACGCTTAACGGCTACAAAAGTAAGCGGACCAGGCGCGCTATTTGCATACTTGACTGGCACTTTTGGAAGCGTAGAAACATACTTTAACAGCGCAAACGGAATAAGCGCAAACGACCACGTAGACTTGCCAGCAGACGCACACACGCATTTAAGCTGGGCGTTTAGCAAGCCAGGCGAATACACGCTTGACTTGCACGCCGACATGCTAAACGCGCAAAACGAGGTAGTGTCTAGCCTTGGAAACGCTAAAATGCGATTTGCTGTAGGCGTAAATGCGCAAAAAATAGCCAAAAAGCGTGGAGCTAGCGTAGTGCTGAACAAGGGTCATGCAGATTTAGCTTACGACTTAGCAAAACGCGGATTTGTGTACCGCGTAGATACTTTGCAAGAAAAACGCTCCACTACGCCAAAACGCGTGTATTATGCGCCTCGCGATGTGGTTGTAGAAGTTCCAACTAACGCGCTAAAAGAGATACCAGCCGAACAAGGATACAGGTTTTTGGGAGCTGCAAGGCAAAAGATTTATCAGCTGCCGCAAGCAGTTTTAGGAAAGCACGTTCACGGAGATATTGACCCGCATTTGTGGCAATCCGTAAAAAATGGCATAGCATACGTGCGCACAATCGCAGATCGCCTTTGCGAAGTGAACCCTAAAAATGCTCGTAAATATCGCGAAAATGCGGATCGATACATTAACAAGTTGTTAGACGTAGATGCGTATATGCGCAAAAAAGTGGCGTCAATACCAAAAGAGAAGCGCAATTTAGTTACAACGCACGACGCTTTTGCGTACTTAGGTAAAACTTACGGCGTGAATATTGCAGGATTTGTAACGATTAATCCTTCGAGCGAGCCGAGCGTGCAAGATAGGCGTAGATTGCAGCAGATTTTGCGCGATTTAGAGATTCCAGCTGTGTTTTTGGAGCCAAATTTAATATCGCGTTCGTCTGTGCTGAAGGAGTTGGCAGCGCAAGCGCACGTAAAAGTGTGCCCGATTTATGGAGATGCTTTCGATTCTAAAGTGCGAACTTACGCGGATATGATGCGAGCGAACGCGGATTCTTTAGCGAAGTGCTTGAAGTGAGATTGAAGTTGGATTTAAGTGAGATTGATGTTGGATTTATGTTGGATTTAAGCGATGAGGATTGACGAGGGAAATATGGACGCAAATATGGATGCGAATGCTGTTATAAACGCGCAAAACTTAAGCGTAAGTTACGGCAGTCGCACGATTGTAAAAGACGTTTCGTTTACGATTAAAAGTGGCGAATTTGTGGGACTTCTTGGTGCAAATGGAGCTGGTAAAACAACGCTTTTCCGCGCGATTATGGGGCTAATACCGCATTCTGGAAAACTCGAAGTGCACGCTAATAAAAGCGGTGAATCTTTGATTAATTCGCGAGTAAACAACGTTGGATACGTGCCACAACGCCACGATATTGCGTGGGATTTTCCACTTTCCGTACTAGACGTGGTAATGATGGGCCGCATTCGTCACATTGGATACGTGCGTCGCGCAAAAAAAGAGGACTACGAGATAGCGCTCGCTTCTCTTGAGCGCACAGGAATGGCGGATTTTAGGGATCGCACAATCGGCGAGCTTTCGGGCGGGCAAAGGCAGCGCGTACTCGTTGCACGTGCTCTTGCAGGACAGCCGCGATTGTTGCTTTTAGATGAGCCATTTACAGGCTTAGATATGCCTACTCAAGAGCTGCTCACGAGTCTTTTTTTGGATTTAGCAAAGTCGGGAGAAGCGATTTTGATGAGCTCGCACGACATAATCGGATCTATAAACTCGTGTTCTAGAATCATGCTTTTCGACGGAAGCATAGTGGGCGACGGCGCTCCAGAATCGTTAAACGCAAATCAATGGGTGCAAACATTCCATGTGGATGCGCAAAATCCACTAATCAAAGCTGTAGAGCGCGTTATGGCGCATGAAAGTGTGGTAGAAAAATAATGCTATCTCCAATCGACTTTATACAAGACCTTACAAACCCAGACCTTTGGTTCTTACTCAAAGCGCTTATAGTAGCGTGCCTTTCTAGCGTAATATGCGGAGTTGTAGGATGCTACGTAGTGCTACGCGGAATGGCGTTTATTGGAGACGCAGTAGCGCACTCCGTTTTTCCAGGACTCGCAATCGCATTTGTGTTGCAAGGAAATTTGCTATTTGGTGGCGCGCTCGCAGGAGTTGCAACCGCGCTAATCGTATCAATCTTTAGCCAAAATCGTAGACTTCGCGAAGACTCGTTTATCGGCGTATTTTTTGTGTCTGCATTTGCGCTGGGAATCGTAGTAATCTCAAAGGCTTCGGGCTATGCAGGATCCTTGGAATCGTTCCTATTTGGCTCCATTACAGGAATACCAGACTCCGACATTGCTGTAGTAGCAATAACAGGGCTAATAATCGTAACGCTTCTAATGATGTTCCACAAAGAGCTAGTATGCGTTTCAATGGATCGAGAAACAAGCCGCGCAATGGGTTTGCCAGTAGCATGGTTGGATGGAATGCTATACGTTTTAGTTGCGATTGCTGTAGTAGTATCTGTGCAAATAATCGGAAACGTGCTTGTCTTAGCGCTTTTGATTACTCCTGCGGCGACTGCGCGATTGCTTACCGACAGACTTGGGAAAGATGATGATTTTGGCGCCTGCTATTGGGTGCGCTTCTTCGATTCTTGGAATGTACTTGTCTTGGAGTTTAGACACTGCTACTGGCGGCACAATCGTTTTGGTTGCGACTTTTATGTTTGTTCTAGCGTGGATGTGCTCGCCTAAACATGGGTTGTTGGCGAGGATTGTGCCGAAACTGCGATCAGTTGTTTCGTAAAATTGCGGTTTATAGTTTGCGGCACAATAGACGTATGGTATCTAAAGGAAAGCCTTCGCCTAGAAGCGCGGTTAAGCCGCTCAGTGATGAGCAAGTAGAACGCTTAGCGCGAGCACACAAGTTAGTTGATCCTACTTATTACTACCCAACTGGCGCGCGGACGCCAAATACGGCAGAAATCAACGCGCAAAATCCAAAAGCAACTGAGCGCCTGCTCGAAGGAACGTCTCGCGTGCTTAGATCTCGTTGCAAAGTGCGCGCATGGGGATTAGAGAATGTGCCAGAAGAAGACGTGTTTATAACCGCTTGCACGCACGTTACAATGTTCGACGTTTTCGTGCCAATGACGTCTCTATTCCACCAAGGCCGACGTCCGCGATACATGGCAAAAGCAGAGCTTGCGCATTGGCCAATCTTAGGAAAATGGTTCCAGCTTGTTGGCATGCAACCAGTTCCACGCAGAAGCGGAAAAGCACGTGAAATCGAAGAAGAATCGATTAAAATCCTAACAAACGGTAGACCGCTTAGCGTATGGCCAGAAGGAACAGTTACGCGCGACCCTCAAAAATGGCCTATGAGCATGAAGCCAGGAATCGGAGTTATTGCGCTCGAAGCATCGCGTAGGCTGGGGCATCAAATTCCGCTATTTTGCGCTGTTACATGGGGTGCTGCAAGCATCAATCATTGGTGGCCGTGGCCAAAGAAGAACGTTGTAATGTGCTACGATGCGCGTCTTGATTATTCGGATCTTCTAAAAGATATGGAAAATTGGGGTGATTTGCCGCCTATGGAGTCTGCTGCCGAATTGGCTCGTCGCGTACGCATACGCATGACGGAAATTATGGAAGAGATCCGCGGAGAAAAAGCACCAGAAGGATACTTTGACTATAGACTTATGAAGAGAGTCAAAGAATAGTGACTGTAAATTTGCGGTTCACTAAGCCGTAAAACTTTTGTGAATCATCCGTAAAGCGGGCTGTGTAGAATTATGCAATAGTTTGATTAAAAGTATGCAAACATAAAATCGTAAATACTTAAATCACAAAAGTATATAGATTAAAACCGAAAGGCTAGGCGTAAACATGAACGTTACGGTGTTGGGTGCTGGAGCTTGGGGTACGGCGTTTGGGCAAGTGCTTGCAGACGCGGGAAATCAAGTGACAATGTGGGCAATAGAGCCGCAAATTGTGGAAGGCATTCGAGATAATCACCGCAACGAAGTGAGGCTGCCAAGCGTAGAGCGTTTGCCAGAAAACATGACTGCTACTGGGGATCGCGAAGAAGCTGTAGCAAACGCAGACATTGTAGTAGTTGCGATTGCAGCACAATTTGCGCGCGTTGCACTTGAAGAATTTGCTGGCAAAATTCCGCAACATGCGATTGTTGTTTCGCTTATGAAGGGCATTGAGCGCACGACAGGCAAGCGTATGGACGAAGTTGTGTGCGAAGCTTTAAGCTTACCGCGCAACCGTTTTGCAGCATTATCGGGGCCAAACTTAAGCAAAGAAGTGGCATTAAGGCAGCATGCGGCAGCGGTTGTGGCGTGCGAGAATCGCGCAAATGCCGAAGTGGTGGCAAAAGCTTGCTCAAACAGCTACTTTAAGGCGTTTGTATCAACCGACGTAATCGGCGTAGAAATGTGCGGATCGCTTAAAAACGTGGTTGCGCTCGCAGTTGGCATGGCTCGAGGCGCAGGATATGGAGAAAATACAGCAGCTATGATTGAAACGCGTGGACTTGCAGAGTTGACGGCATTGGGCGTTGCAGAAGGCGCAGATTCGCGCACATTCGCAGGACTTGCAGGCTTTGGTGATTTAGTTGCAACTTGCGGGTCTCCGCTAAGCCGCAACTACACTTTTGGATCAAATCTTGGGAAAGGCATGAGCGTTGAAGAAGCAACTGCCGTAAGCAATGGTGTGGCTGAAGGCGTTCCAACTACTAGCGCGGTTGTTTCAATGGGTAAGCGTTTGGGAGTTGCTACTCCGCTTGCAAGTGCGATGGCTCGTGTGCTAGAAGAAGGAATATCGTGCCAAGAGATGCTTGCAATGCTTTTCGATAACGATGTTTGCGAAGAGTAGTGAAATTCCTTATAAGCCGTGCGCGTAGATAATTCAAAATAATTAAAATAATTAAGATAATTAAAATAATTTTCAAAGGAAAAAAATGACGAAAAAGCGTGTAGTGTTCTTGTATGGCGGTAAAGCAGACGAACATTCGATTTCTTGCATATCGGCTGCTGGAGTACTCAGTGCTGTAGACGAAAGTCGATTTGAAATCGTACGTATTGCAATCACAAAGCAAGGCGAGTGGATTGTTGGCGGCGAAGATCCGCGAAACTTCCGCATGGAGCAAGGCGAGTTGCCAGTAATCACAAAAACCGAGCAGACGCGCGATGTTGTGCTAGACCCAGCTAAAGGTGCCGACGGATTTTTGGTGCGAGAGGCAGATGGCACGCTTACAAGTTTGGGTCATATTGACGCTGTTTTTCCGGTTCTTCACGGCCCAAACGGTGAAGACGGAACCTTGCAAGGTTTGCTAGAAATGATGCAAGTTCCATACGTTGGTTGCGGAGTTTTGGCATCCGCCGCGTGCATGGATAAGTATTACGCTAAGCAACTTTTTAAGGCGGCTGGAATTGATGTTGCTCCAGGAATCGCGCTGGATGTGCGAAAGTTCGCTAATGATTGCGCAAATCACTTTGACGCGTACGCAAACGAAATTCTTGAGCAAGTTGAAGAAGCAAAACTCGAGTATCCACTTTTTGTAAAACCAAGCCGAGCAGGATCTAGTTTTGGAGTTACAAAAGTTGAATCGCGCGATGCTAAAGCTTTAGCAGATGCCGTTTTTGAGGCTTCGAAGCACGATTGGCGAGTATTGATAGAGCAAGGAATTGACGCGCGAGAAATTGAGTGCGCGGTTCTTGCCGCTCGCGACGGCGAAGAGCCTAAAGCGAGCTGGCCTGGAGAAGTTGTGCTTGACAAGCGCGAGGCTGGAGAAGACCAGTTCTACGATTTTGACAGCAAATACATGGATTCCGCAGCTTCACACGTGGAAGTGCCAGCAAATCTGCCAGAAGAAACTTTGCAGCGCGTTCGCAATACTGCGCTCGCAGCGTTCAAAGCAGCGGACGGTCGAGGACTTAGTCGCGTGGATTCTTTCGTTACTCCAGAAGGACATGTAATGATTAACGAGATCAACACAATGCCTGGATTTACGCCAATTTCCATGTATCCAAAAGCTTGGGAAGCAACAGGAATAAGCTACGGTGATTTAATCACAAAACTTATTGAAGGCGTGATTTTAGACTGAGACAAACTTCAAAAAATCATGGTTTTTGAGGATTAGTCGCCAGCAACCGAAGAATTTGTGCAAATTTGCGCAAATATCAAATCTTAAAGTCTGTATAAAATCAGGTTTAAGAGAAAACTTAAAACACAAACGAAGAGGTAAAAATGCGAAAAACTCAGCATAACGACATGTACCATTTAGCGCGAAAACGTCAAGGAGATGTTGGTGTATCGCTGTGCTTATTCCTATTTGTTTGGATTCTTGCAACTATTTTAATAGGTGAACTTATAGGCTTGTTCATTCCAAAAGGTGTTCTAAGTCCTTCATTAAGCTCCTTCGTTTCGTCAGACATTGCGCAATACTTAATAGCGTTGCCGATAGCGATGCTTGTTTTAAGACGAGTGCCAGCGGTAGAAACACGCAAATTCACAATGACATTCAGACAGTTTGCTGGATTTTTCGCAGTGAGCGTACCGATAATGTATGCAGGAAACTACCTAGGTTTGGCGATTTCTGCGCTTATATCTGGCGGAAAAGCTGAAAACAGGATTGCAGATATAGTGGCAGGCGGAAACGTATGGGAAACCATGATTTTCGTTGTTTTCCTTGCTCCAGTTGTGGAGGAATGGCTGTTTAGAAAGCAGATTATAGACAGGCTGCGAGTGTATGGCGAAAAGCGCGCGATTGTGTTCTCGGCTCTGGCGTTTGCGTTGTTCCATATGAACATGTTTCAGTTCTTCTACGCTTTTGGGCTGGGACTTGTGTTCGGCTACATGTATGCGCGCACATCGCAGCTTAGATACAGCGTTGCTTTGCACATGATTGTGAACTTCCAAGGAAGCGTTATAGCGATGTGGATTTCCGACAATATGATGGATTCAAACGGGAACTTAATTAAAGTTGAGAATCTTACAACGCAAGAAATCGCGGATTTGGCTCCTGGATTCATGTTTATAGGTCTTTACGCGATGTTCATGATTGTTATGTTTGTGTTTGGAATTGTGCTGTTAGCAAGGAGTAAAAAATATCTCGAATTCTACGATTCGCCGCTTGAAATTCGCGGAAGTGCTGGAATAAAGGCGCTTTACGGAACAGTCGGCATTATGGGTTTCCTTGTGGTTTCAGTGCTTATGAATATGATAATGCTTTTTGTGTGAGCGAGAACGCGTTTAGTGTGATTTCGGATTACGGGATTATTTGTGATTGATTAGTGTATTGGAGGCGATTTTATGGTTACGGTAAATGCAGAAAATGCAGAAAATAGTGATGGATCGGTTGCTGGCGACTTTTCTGCTGAGCCAATCCGCGTGGGTCTTTTAGGCGCCGGAACAGTAGGATCGCAAACAGCGCGTCTAATAGTGGAAGAAAACGCTGACTTATCGGCGAGAATCGGCGCTCCGCTAGAACTTGCAGGAGTAGCATGCTTGCATCCAGAAGATGTGGACGCTCCATGGATTGCCAAAAATCTTCTAAGCGCAGACGCTCTAGCATTATGTGAACGCGAAGATATAGACATAATCGTTGAGCTAATTGGCGGTTTGGAACCAGCGCACACATTTGTAAAAACCGCTCTAGAATGCGGAAAGTCGGTTGTAACAGCAAACAAAGCATTGCTTGCAAAGTTTGGTCCAGAACTCTACGATTGCGCGCAAAAAAACGGAGTGGATTTAAGTTTCGAGGCGTCTGTTGCAGGTGCAATCCCAATTTTGCGTCCGCTTAGAGAGTCGCTTGTAGGCGACAAAATCACGCAAATTTTTGGAATCGTAAACGGAACTACAAACTATATTCTTGACGAGATGACGGTTCGCGGTCTTGATTTTGATTCGGCTTTACGCGCGGCTCAAGAAAAGGGGTACGCGGAGGCGGATCCTACAGGAGACGTTGAAGGATTTGATGCAGCAAACAAGGCTGCTATTCTTGCAACACTTGCATTCCAAATGCCAATAAGCATTGATGACGTTAGTGTTGAAGGAATTAGCGCGATTACGGCTGAAGACATTGCTGCGGCAAGTGCAGAAGATCGCGTGATCAAGCTGCTTGCAGCGGTTGCTTGCGATTCGAATGGATTGGTGAGCGCAAGCGTTTACCCAGCGTTGGTTAGCAAAGAGCATCCGCTGGCTTCCGTTCATGGCAGCTTTAACGCCGTTTTTGTTAAAGCGCAAGCGGCGGATGATCTTATGTTCTACGGCCGCGGCGCTGGTGGTGCGCCAACAGCAAGCGCGGTTGTTGGAGATATTGTTGGAGCTGCTAGAAACATAGCGCGCGGTTGCAGCGATGCCAGCGTGCCAATGTATAACGCAAAATCTTTGGCTTCCACGCGCTCGATTCGTGCGGATTTTGTTGTGCGATGCAGCATGGAGGATACTTCACTTGCTCTTTGCAGCGAAGTGATGGATGTGTTTGATGCGCATGGAGTTAACGCGGAACGATTGCCTATGCTTTGCCAAACTCAATATGAGGGCGAGGGCGATTGCCCAGCTTGCGGAATCGGCGGTCCTGGCGATTTGCGCGTGCTTGTAAAAGATTGCACAGAGGCTGATTTGCGCGCAATTCTTGCTGATTTGCAAAAAGTGGATGTTGTGTGTGCAAAGCCTCTTGCATTGCGAATTATTGAGTAATTAAGTAATCGAATAATTAAGTAATTTAGTAGGCTGCTCGAGTGGAAAAGGTGCGAAATGAAACCAGTATGTAACAGTGTGTCAGTTTGCGTGCCAGCAACCAGCGCAAATCTTGGGTCAGGATTTGACGTTGCAGGAATTGCACTTGATTATGCGGATTCGCTAGTTTTTACGCTTGATGATTCGCTTGATGATTCGCAAGATGTTCGCGTGATTATTCATGGCGAAGGAGAAGATACGTTGCCCAAAGACGAGACTCATCTTGTTGTTCGCGCGTTCCGCAAAGCGTGCGAAGTGTTTGGCTTGCCGCATTTGCGCTTTACTCTAGAAGCGCATAATCGCATTCCTCAAGCGCGCGGAATGGGGTCTTCCGCCAGTGCGATTGTTTCGGGCGTAGCTGCAGCTTGGGCTTTTGCGCATAATGGAAATCTTAATAAGCAGGCGATTTTTGAGCTTGCATCTTCGATTGAAGGTCACCCAGATAATGTTGCTCCAGCGGTTTTTGGCGGATTGACAACCAGTTGGAAGAATGGCGATGAGTTCCACACTGTTCGATACGGCGTTTCTAAGCAAATTCGTGCAACGATTTTTGTGCCAAACTTTACTCTTTCAACTCAAATGGCTCGCCAAGCGCTTCCAGAAAAAGTGCCATATGTAGATGCCGTATTTAACGTTTCGCGCGCTTGCTTATTGCCGATTGCGTTTGGTGATTTTGGTGATTTTGGTGATTCTCGCGATTCTGCCAACTCTTGCGATTCTTGCGTAAAATCCACTCTTTCTAGAAACGATTTGCTTTTTACAGCTACTCAAGACGCTATTCACCAGCCATACCGAGCAAGTCTTATGCAACCAACTTGGGATTTAGTAAAAGCTTTGCGAGACAAGGGGTTTGCGGCTGCAATCTCGGGAGCTGGATCTTGCGCGGCGGTGTTCTATGAGGAAAAGTCGCCAGCAACCGTAGATGAAAATAACGCTACTAATATAAGCGAAAAAATAGAAAAAATTGCAGAACCGCTTTTAAGCGGCTGCGATTGGAAAGTTTTGCACGTGCATGTTGATTCTATTGGTGTTGCAATAACTCGCGAATAATTTGTGCGAAGTTGTAAAAAGGAAGAGTAAGGTATGACAGTTTCGTTGATTTTGGCTTCTCAATCGCCATCGCGTAGAGCAGTGCTGGCTGCTGCAGGCGTGATTCCTGTGATTCATGTGAGCGAGGTAGATGAGCCAGCGGCGTTGCGTAATGCTGCAAATGCGCAAGGTGTTAGCGTGGAGCAGATGAGCGCCGAGGAGCGCGTTTCGATTTTGGCGCAAGCAAAGGCTTTTGCGGTGTATGAGTCGTGGAAGCTTGTTGCAAATGCGGCGGCTTCGGCTAGTGGTGATTTGGTTGTGGGGTATCCGCTGGAGGCTGAGGCTGAGTCTGCAGAATCTGAATCTTCTGAAACTGCTAGTAGCGCTTTAGCAAGTGATTCGCAATCGCATATAACGCATAACGTAGATACTGCACAGACTCGCGATTTTTCGGGCGTAAAAGTTCCTACTAAGACTTTTGATATTCACGATTTTGCGCATATGAATGAATCTTGTAAAGATTGCAACAGCGTGCTTATTGTTGGCTGCGATTCCATGTTTTTGCTAGACGGCGAATGCTACGGCAAGCCGCATACTCCTGAAGTGGCATTTGAGCGGATTAAGCGAATGAGCGGAAAAACTGGAGAATTGTTTACTGGTCATTGCTTAATCGACGCAAAAAGCGGCAAAACCGTGTGCAAAGTGAGTCGCGCAAGCGTGACTTTTGCACATATGAGCGATGAGGAGATACGCGCGTACGTAGAAACTGGCGAGCCGCTGGAAGTGGCAGGATCCTTTACGCTAGAAGGCTTTGGCGGGGCATTTATTGAGGGAATTCAGGGCGATCCGCATGGAGTTCTTGGGATTAGCTTGCCGCTACTAAGGCAGATGGTTTGCGATTTTGGGTACGCTTGGCCAGATTTGTGGAATAGTCGCAAGTTAGAGGGAGAGGCGATTAAGGACGATCCTGCTTCCGCGCAAGTGCCTAAAGAAAACGTGCACCAGCCTGGAGACGGATGGGTTATGTGCGATTGCGGGCGCAAGCATTGGGGCCATAATGGCGCGGCTGGCGTGTTGCTCGCTAGGCGAGATGAGACCACTGGGCGCGTGACTCATGTTGTTATGCAACATCGCGCGCTTTGGAGCGCGGAAGGTGGAACGTGGGGGATTCCTGGTGGTGCAATATCTGATGGCGAAACTGCGATTGAGGGTGCGTTGCGAGAGTCGTTTGAAGAAGCGAACATAACATCTCAAGACATTGATGTTGTTGGAGCATATTGCGAAAGTCACGGAAATTGGCGGTATACAACGGTTTTCGCGTTTGAAAAGCCGGGTCATTGTGTGAATCCGTGCGCGCATGACGACGAGAGCATGGAAATCAAGTGGGTGCCGATTGATGATGTGCCAAAGCTGAAGTTGCTTACGGCAATGCGCACTGATTGGCCGTCTTTCCGTGCGCGCCTTGATTCTCTTGCCTCGCAAAGGTAGCGTCGCAAGGCTGGCATTGCGACGGCCTGCCTTTTCGTTTAGAGTGCTCGAGCGCTTTCCTATTTGGTGTTGCGCGAGGTTTGAGTATTTCTCTCCTCGCAAGTCCCGTCGCTACGCTCCTCTTTTATTGCTCGTAGAGAAATACATCAAACCTTCTGAATGTCTAGAACTTTTACGTGATTTTCATCGCCGAGATTCTCGATTTTTCTTGCTACTTCAGCGAATCACCATTTCATGCTGAGGTTCGCTTCATCCGCTGCGAAAAATCTCGAATCTCTACCTCAATTGGTGTGACCTATGCAACCTTGTAGTGTGTTTGTATCATAATCCGAGTTTGTTGATTCTTATCTGTGAAATCTTATAGAATTATGTTTATGTGCTGATGCATGCTAGTTTTCTACTAGTTGTTAGATGTTATATGGCTTGTGCTTGATTTTGTAATTTTGCTTGTGATTCATGGGTTTTGTGTTAAGCGCATAGAAATAAAGTAAACAAATCAAATAAAGCAACTATTTGCGTAGATTTGCGTAAAAATTAGGGGGGAAATTATGTCTAATGCGTCAAATATTAAAAAAGATATTATTAAGGCAAAAGGCTTTACAATACAGGTTTATACGGAAGATTTTAGGAATGATTACGTTAGTTTAACCGATATTGCGAGATATAAAAACAAAGAAGAGCCTAATGTGGTTGTTGCAAACTGGATGAGAAATTACAGTACAATAGAGTATTTAGGCATATGGGAGAGACTAAACAATCCGAATTTTAAACCCGTCGAATTCGAGGGGTTTTTGAAAGAAGCTGGTAGCAATGCTTTTACACTATCTCCTAAAAAATGGTCAGAAATCACGAATGCAATAGGTTTACTTGTAAAATCCGGTAGAGGTGGTGGAACTTACGCTCATAAAGATATAGCATTTAAGTTTGCGGCTTGGATTTCAGCAGAATTTGAACTATATATTATCAAAGATTATCAAAGACTTAAATCTGATGAGAACTCAAGGCTTTCGCTGAATTGGAATTTGAATCGTGAGATTTCGAAGATTAATTACAAGATTCATACGGATGCTATTAAAGAATATTTGTTGAAGGATTTGACTCCTGAGCAGTTGATGTATAAGTATGCAAATGAAGCAGATTTGTTAAATGTTGCACTGTTTAATAAGACTGCTAAACAATGGAGAGATGCAAATCCTAAGTCAAAAGGCAACATTCGAGACGAGGCGAGTATTAATGAACTTCTTGTATTGGCGAATATGGAAAGCTATAACGCTGTTTTGATTTCTAAGGGTTTGCCACAGGCAGATCGAATGGTGGAACTTAGAAATTTGGCGCGAACGCAGATTTTATCTCTTGAGAATTTGAATAATTCTGGAATAAAGAGTTTGGATTCCGCGCTAAAAAATTGAGTTTAATCACTTTTTAATTCTGCGCTTAATACTGATATTTACCTCGTTTTAGTGTATGCGTGCAGTACAGTTTCTGCGCGCTGATCGATTTCTTGCCTGGATTCGCTAGTTGCGCGACGACCTGCCTTATCGAGTTCAGCGAATTGAAGTGACTTCTCTTGTTTTGTTTCTTTTTGCCCGAGTTTGTTTCCAAAATCGCCAAATGCGTAAACAATCTCGGGCAAAAAGAAACAAACACGGGCAAGTGTTCCCGCTTTTGTTTACCAAAACACCAAAAATGGGAACAAACGCGGGAATTTAATTGGGTGCGATTATCTTGTAGCGTGGCATTTGATGTGGTGTCGGTGTGGCGCCGGCGTGGTGTTGGTGTGGCGCTGTGTGGTGTCGGCGTGTTGCGTGTGTGGGTTGTGTGGAATGTTGATTTTTCAATGGTTTAGTAGTGCTAGTGTTCTTGTCTGAGTAGTTTCCTGAGAAAAGTCTGGGAAAATTCTTTAAAAACCTTGAAATAATGTGTTTTTACGGTTTTATTAGTGTTAATCCGCAAATATTATGGTGAAAATAGTTTTTATTGTGGATTAGTTTGTGTGTGACATTATTTTTTTCTGTTTGTTTTATGTGGTTGCCTCTTGACTTTTTTAAACGGGGGGGGGGTATGTTAATAACAGCTGCTAGCTAGATGCTCTAGATGGTGGTTATCCACAATATTTCGGAATGTTGTTGGATGTTTAAAATTTCTCTTCGCGTGTTTTACGTGGAGGAGAAGAAGAAAGGAAATTAAAATGATGAATAAGAAGGCTATCGCCGCTTTCGCTGCTGGCGCTACTTTGCTTGCCGGCTTCGCAATGGCAACCCCAGCAATGGCTGAAGTTAAGGCTGACGGCACACTTGTTAAGAATGCTGCTCTTACAACCGTTAAGTCTGATGATAGTGATGCTGTAAAGGGTGCAAGGTACAGCTTGACTCAAGCTTACACTGCATATGAAACTGCTAAGACTAAGTTTGATGGCGACAACACTGCTATTGATGCTTACAAGGAAGCTAAGACTGAATATAAAAATTACTCTGATGCTGCTTTGAAGGCTCAAGCTGAAAAAGATAAGACTGATCAAGATGCAACTCTTAAGGGTAAGGCTGTGGCTTATTTGGCTGCTGTTGATTCTTTGGCGACTGATGCGCAAGCTTTAGATTCTGCTAAGAATGGTGTTGCTTCTGCTGAGGATCATGTTGTAGAGCTCACTAAGCCTGCTCCAGATTCAAAGCGTTCTGTCCTTGCTAAGTTGGATGACGCTAAGGAGAAGTTGGATAAGGCTCAGGAAGCAAAGGATAAGGCTTTTGCTGAGGCTGATGCTGCTTTCAATGCTAAGCATGAGGCTGAGAATAGCTTAAAGTCTGCTCAGCGTGCTCTTAAGGATTACCAGGATGAGAACGCTAAGGATAAGGGTTCTCGTGCTTACAATGCTGAAGTTGCTCGTTTGACTAAGGAAATCAATGAAGCTAAGGAAGCTTTGTCTGCTGCAAAGACCAAGTTTAATGATGCAGATAAGGCTTTCAAAGAGGCTGCTGGTAAGTTTGCTAAGGCTTTGACCGAATATGCAGGTGCTTATAAGAATGCTCAGCTTTCTAAGGCTGATGTTTCTGCATATCCAACCCCAGCTTCTTTGGCTCCTCTTGCTACTGACTATAAGTATGGCGTCAACTTTGTTCCATCTGCAACAGTTCAGCCAGGCAAGCCAGGCGCTAAGCCAGGCAAGCCAGGTGCTGCTCAGCCAGGTAAGGCTGGCGCTGCTAATGGTGCTGCCGCTGCTGGCGCTAAGACTGAGGTTGAGAACAAGAATGGCAAGGACAAGCGCGGTAACACCCACACTGGTACTGGTGTTGGCGTAACTTTGACCGCTTTGGCTGCCACTATGCTTGCTGGCATGGGTGCTGCTGTTCGCAAGGCTCGTCACTAAGCATTGCGCGCGCACTTATGCCAAGTGTGTGAGTGCGCGCTTGAAATAGGCTTGCGTTAGGCGGCGGCGCGTGTTTTGCGTGCTGCAGCTTGCACGCGGGGTTTAGAGTTTGCTCGGTTTGCCGAAATTTCCTTTTCTTACCGTGTAGGTTCTTTATTCTGCTTGCAGGTGCTTAATGCTTGTTGCTAGAGATGGTTTTCCGCTAGGGACGGGATTCTGTTCTTTAGTTTTAAAGGAGGCTTGTTAGGTTTCTAACAAGCCTTTTTCTTTTACGTGTTTTGTTGCTCAATGTGCTAAGTATTTGGATATTTTTGTTTTAGAGTGATTCTATGAATGAAGAATAATCACATTTTATATGCTATGAGTCTTGCTGCAACAAGGGCTATGAGCTGATTTGCGCACTTTTTAGCATATAGCCCACCATCTTGGTTGTTTGCAAGCTGGTGGGCTATCTAGTATTTAGTATCTAGTTTTTTGCATT
>QWCU01000050.1_pt1 | contig 22665 bp, 24 predicted proteins | sample 1972601 | NCBI WGS metagenome assembly QWCU01 (sample SAMN09866700, study PRJNA288562) | Human vaginal metagenome isolate pre2_vaginal, whole genome shotgun...
CGAACACCAAGCTCACGCTCACTCCAAGCAAGGATGGTGTAGACGGAGACCCAGTCGAAACGACCGTAACCGGTGAAACACCAGCAGCTAAACCAGCTGCTCCAAAAGTCGAGCCTCAAGATGATGGTTCCGTTAACGTAACGCCAGCAGACGGTACTGATACTTTGGAAATCACGTATACGCCAGAAGGTGAAGACAAAGAGAAGACCATTACTGTTAAGAAAGACAATGATGGAAACTGGACTGGTACAACTCCAGACGGCGTAACCGTTGATAAAACCACTGGTAAAGTCACTATTCCAGCAGACAAAGTCAAAGACGGTAGTGAGGTAAAAGCTAAAGATAAGAAGGGTGGCGACACTTCTAACGAAGCTACTGGTAAAGCTGGAAACGCTGGTAACGTATCCACTGGTACTTCAGGTTTCAACGCATCTGCTGAGTCCGGTAACAAGGTTTCTGGTAAGCATTTCTCTCAATTAGCAAAAACTGGTGATGAATTTGAGCAAGCAGGATTGATCAGCGCAATGGTTGGTTTACTGGGAGCTGCAACAGCATTCTTCTCTCGCAAGAAGAATCGCGACCAAAAAGCTCGCCCACAAAAGTAAACTAATAATTGAATATAATTAGAAAAAGGAGCTGGGCCACAAACCCAGCTCCTTTTCTATATCACTGCTTGCTTACACAAACAAACAAACTCTTGTATTGTGATTCAACACATATCTTATTTAAGAAGAACCATCTTTGAACATATTAAAATAAACGATAATAAAATCAATAAAAACAATTTCTGACAGAACTGCAACATAAAAATTGTTCTTAAACCACATCTCCGAGCATAAACAGATGAGCACAAAGTGGGTGCACTTTTTAGCCGTACTGTTTAACGATAGGGGGGGGCTACCGTTAAAAGGTTTGCCAATTATTAACAAATCCCAAATGCTTCAAATCTACTAATGGATATTTATCGATTATCTTTGATAACTTACTAGAAAATTCCTTGTAATGTTCGTTTTCAGCTAATACTTTAAGATTAATAATACTAGCAAAAATAGTATTATTCGATACACCTTTCTTTAAATACTCTTTATATAATTTTGGTGTCTTAGTTAATTTTGAACCATATAATCTACCATAGTGAGCACAAATATTTCTAACATAAGCTAAATTTTCAATCCATGACTCTAAATAAATGTAATCAATGCCAAATGTATTTGCAATTGCTTTTTTATCATCATTCTTCATATTCTTATACATTTTAGAAAGGGTACCAAAACTCGCTACTTCAATAGCAGCATATAAAGGAATCTCCCCTCCCTCATAATTATCCTTAAAATTACGTATAAAAGGCGATTTCCTATTCCTATTAATTTCTCTTTCTAACTCATCTAAAGTATTCTTCTGATAATTATTTTTCGCATAGTTATTAAGATTCATATAACCAAAATTCCCATATTTTAATGAAAAGTAATTAGTGATTATATCCCTTAAATAAACTTCTATATGCTCTATCAACGAAAATAAAATATGACGAAACTCCATATCAAATAGATATAACTCGACTATATTCTCAAAAGTAGTACCTACTATGTATCTACCATCTTCTTTTAGAGTTAAACTATATGCTTTAATGAGGCGATAGTAAGAAACCCTGTTAAGTACATCTTTAGCATAACTTGTATCTTTTATCTCTAATCCCAAAGACACTAAATTTTCTATTTGCTTACCAATGCTTATAGGAGGTTGATAGGATTTCTTCATATTTCTCTCCTCAAAAATCAAAAGACCCGACTTGGTCCGCATTGTTAAGAGGCGCGTCGGGTACTGTTGATTATCATAATATACTATTGGCGGTTATTTGGCAATTTTAATGAAATAATGTTTATGTAACGATCTCTTGCCATAATAGCGGGATTCATTAATATCTTTCATCTGAAATTATATGTTCTATTCCACTATGCTCCGATTTAAGTATTCTTTCATAAGTGTCGGGTAAGCCTTGAATTCTGCAACCTTGCCCTTAAACTCTGAAACTATTTATAGGAATCCTGAATAGCTTGGAACTCTGAAACCTTTTTAGGCATCAAAAAAAGACGATATTACTACCGCCTTAATCTTATAATTTATCAAATTCAATAAACGCTATCACAGTCGTTCCTATCATCAGAAGCCCATAGGGACTAAATAGAGGACCGATAATCAAGTCAGATATACCTATTCCGACTTCTCTTTGAATAAAAGAAGCTAACGCCCCAAATATGCAGAACATCATAACGATCAACATTGAACACTCTGAAAATAGCGTCTGTCTTATGCTGGGGTAACACGGACATGATACGGTTATTCGTACCAAAGAGTAAGATTGCCGCAAGTGTGATACCTTCTTTGTTCGTTTCCGGATTCTCAAGTATGAGTCCGCAGCTTCTGAGCATTTCCTCATCCGTCATGTCAGCCCACAGATGGTGCTCGGTATTCACTCTCGCCATTCTCCTTGCTTGATTCATAAGATCATGGCGAAGGTTTGAAACCAGGATGGCAGTGTGGGAGACTTGATCTGTCTATACAAGCGGGACGGTCATTTTGCTTTCGCTTCGGCATATCTATCTTTGCCCCACCAATTTGGCATGAGCTCCTTCAATGTGACAGTCTTCCGCTGTTCAAAGTCCTCCATAATCTCCATTTTTTCATTTTCTTCATTCAATTGATAAAAGAACTCTCTACACGCTCCACAAGGCATACCGCTTCCCGCGCCATAAGGTGCCTTGTCGCGGAATGCGATCAGGCGCTTCACCTTCGTCTGCCCGCTATTCACATACATATTAAGAGCGGCCACGCGTTCTGCGCACAAATTAAGAATCCCACTGCAGCTCTCAATGCAGAAACCCGTGAAAATTTCTCCGTTTTCAGCTTCTATTGCACATACAACATGATGTGCGTAAATGAATGGAGAAACTTCCTCCGGATGAAATTGTGGCTTCGCCTTTTCATACATTGTATCCCAAATGTCCATATATTCCTTTTCTCCTAAGCCCCCCGAGTTCTTTTATTCCTCCGATATAGTTTCACTGCAAATATCGTGTAGAGAAACGCTCTATATTTAGAATATAATCGCACGTGATATTAATAAATTCCACATCATGCGAAACAATAAAAATAATGCGTTTTTGGTTTTTAAGCGATTGAATGCAGTGCGATATGGCAAGCATGTTTTTATAATCCATGCCACTGGTTGGTTCATCAAAATACATGAGCGCCGCTCCATCAACCATGCTAGTAGCAATAGCAACACGCTGTTTTTGACCCCCAGATAAACTCATGGGATGCACATTTTTGAATTCACGGATGTTAAGTTGCTCTAATATAGAGTCTAGTGAAGCTTCCGATATGTTTTTTTGCGTAAGTGTGAGCTCATGTTCAACTGATTCGCTAAAAAGCTGGCTGTTTACATCTTGCATTACTAGTGATGATAGCGAAATCCTCTTTCGTTTATTGCACTGTTTATCCTGGTAAAATACTGTTTCTTTTGATTGTTTCATAACGCCAATAAGGCTTTTAATAAAGCTTGATTTACCACAACCATTTTTTCCAACAATGCCATAAATATAGTTCGTATGAAAGGCAAGATTGCTTACATGAAGATTGCATTGCTTTGCAAAGCTTAATTTGAGATTGTCTATACGTAGTGTTGGACAATTTTCTATTGTGTATGGTGGCAATTCAGACAACGAGAGTGCCTCGTCAACATTGCTTCGCAGCCCAAGCGTATGCAACTCATCTGTGCTCAAGCGAGTAAATTCACTTTGTGTATAACAGTGTTTTATTTCTCCCTTTTCAATATGAATAAGCCTATCAAGTATTTCGCGTAGGTAATACAAGCGATGCTCAGCAATAAGCAACGTAATACCCCGCTCTTTTAAATGCCGAAGCATATTAGCAAGTATTTCAATATAGGTATGGTCTAAATTTGATGTAGGCTCATCAAGCAGTATCAGTTTGCAACCTGAAATATAAGCGCTGGCCAGGCATAGAATTTGCTTTTCTCCGCCCGACAGCTCAAAAATGCTTCTGTTAAGCAAGTGAGCAATCGGAAACAAGGAAAGTACGTCTTGCAAACGCTTTTGCATGTTCTGTTTAGGCACTCCGGTGTTTTCCAGGAAAAACAGCAGCTCTTGCGTTGTGTCGACGTTGAAAAAATGCGTTTTGGGATTTTGAAACACCGACGAGGCAAGCATTGCAATTTCGTAGATTTGCTTTTGAGTAAGCTCGTCGCCATCAAGGGCGATGGTGCCTTCGATGCGCGCATTATCGTAGCGCGCGCCCAATCCGTTCACGGCATTTATGATGCTCGATTTGCCGCTTCCGCTTTCGCCCGTCAAAACAACGCATTCACCTGGCGATACGTTAAGATTGATAGCATGAACCACCTGGTTTTCATCGTAAAACACGCTTAGATTGCGTAGTGTAAGCATGCAATCCCTCCTGCAAATAGTGCCGCAACAATGCCCATATACAAAAAATCAACCACGCGAAAGCGAATGGTGGTGTAGCGCGTTTTGGTGCCGGGGTTGGATATAGCTTTGCACTCTGCGGCTTTGGTAATGTCGTCAGCGAGATTGCACGACACAATCATCAGCGGCACGAATACGTATTCTAAGTAGCGGGCTGGGTGGCGTTTAGAAATGTTGCGAATGCGCATAGCGGTGGTAATGGCGGCGCTTTCTTCTTTGAACGCTGGGAAAAAGCGAAACATCACCGCCAGGGGAATTGAGACGCATTGCGGTACTTTCAGCAGGCATAGTGAGGAAAGGATGGCGCTCACACTTGAACCTTTCACTAGGAACTTTCCTGCTAAATACGGCAGCATGAACAATTTTATCATCAAAGCGTAACACAAGAACATCTTCGCCACATCAGGCAGATTCGAAAGCGCGTCAAAATTCGGCACAAAATTAAGTAGCGTGTATACAATTAGCGCTTTTAGCACGGTTGCGCGGTAGCCGTTCAGAAACAGAAATACCAGCAGCGTAATAAACAGTGGAGTGTCAGTAGGAAGGTGCTTAAAGATGCACAGTCCTGCAAGCACCAGCACCACGCATTTGCTGATGGGGTTCGGGTTGAACGGGTGCGCGTGCGAGTCACAAAATGAACGGACGATTTCTGCGGCTGATTGCGCGGATGCGTGTGCGCTGCCATCTGCAGCTGCTTGCGCGTTCGCTTCGCACGATGGGGTGCTGGTGCTTTCGTTCTTGGTTGATATACGCATGTGGACATCCATTTTTATGCAGCAATTCCGGCTTTTACAAAGTGCTTCTTTAAGAGCTTTTTACCGATAAGCGCCCCGATAATCGCGCCCACCATTGCCCCGATAGCTACTAAAATCATGCTTTGCCATGTAAGAAGTTGAACTAGCTGCGCTATATAAGCATCTCCCATCGGCTCACACAGTTCAAGAAAACGCTCGCGCATGAAAATCATCTGGCTTAATACGCCAGGCATCCATAGCGAATGCACTGCATACGCCAGCGTGTTCCAGGTGAAGCTTGAGTAGTTGCCAATTTTGCGCAACACTTCGGCAAGTAGGGTTGTGATAATGCCAATCACCAAAACAACGTACGTGCAACCCAGCAAGAACATGAGAGCGGGCGGTATGATACCAAAAATCGCAAACGCAAATGCCTTTTGTTCTTTTGCCATAAATAGCAGTACCAATGGCCCAGCAATAATGGCGGCAATGGTGGGGTAGATCAAATACATAATCGGCACAATCCCCATACAGCCGCATGCCATGACAATAACAAGGTAAATCACATCGAAAATACCAATAAGAACTAAATCTTTCAGCATAAGTGAAGAACGCTGATTTGACGTGGTGTTTTGTTGTTTCATCCTAATCTCCTTACTTTATGAATGACGCGAACTTATCTGCCGTGCGTGGTGCTGTGGTTCCGTAATGTTGTGGTGCCGCGGTGTCGTGGTGCCGTGATGCGGGCAGCCCGCGTGGTGCCGTTACGCCGCTCCCGCTCAGACTTTGTGCCGCCTCAATACACGAACTCATCTGCTGCCTGCGTTTTCTCGAGCAGATTTTGGTAGCTTGAACTGGAACGAAGCAGCTCGCTATGCGTGCCGCACGCTTCCACGCGGCCGTCTTTCATCACCACAATGCGCGCTGCGTTCTGAATTGACTTCATGCGATGCGAAATAATGATGACTGTCTTGTTTTTCATCAGCTCATTCAACGATTCTTGAATTTTTCGCTCGTTGTCAACATCCAAACTTGACGCAATTTCGTCCAAAATCAGAATTGGTGCATTTTTCAAAAACGCGCGCGCAATGGAGATGCGCTGGCGTTCACCGCCCGAAAGTTGCTGGCCATTTTCCCCGATGAGCGTATCAAAACCCTCGGGCAGATTGTCAATAAAGTCGCACTGCGCAAGCTGTGCGGCACGCTTTACCTCCTCATCGCTTGCGCCTTCACGCCCAATGCGAATGTTTTCAAGAACGCTCGTGTTGAATAGCACAACATCTTGAAACACAATCGATACGTTGCGATACAAACTTTCAGCTGACGCGTCTTTGATGTTCACGCCGCCAATGGAAATGCTGCCCGAATCGAAGTCGTACAGGCGCGCTATCAGGTGCAACAGCGTCGTTTTGCCGCAGCCCGACTCACCAACCAGCGCGCACACGCTGCCTTGCGGCACCGTAAAGCTAACGTCTTTGAGCACTGGTTTGTTGGCATCGTAAGAAAAATTCAGGTGCTCGATGCCTATGTCGAAGCTTGAAAAGTTCACATCGCGCCCGCTGAGCGCTTTTGCGTTGCGAATTTCGTTGATGCGTTCCACTGCCGAATTGATGTAGAAAATTTCCATGAAAAACTCCATGTTCGCATCGACCACTTCTTTGATTTTCATGGCAGCAAGCACGTAGCCTATCAGGTACAATATCGAAATTTCTCCCGTTTGCATAAGGAAAATGCCGCCGACAATCGTAAATGCAAGCGAAAAGTGACCAAAAATTCCCGAGCCCATTAACAGGAACGCGGCATTACGTTCGCTTTTCCAGTGCACGCGCTGCGTATCTTCAAGCCGTGCGTATAAACTGCTTTTGACGTGCTCGGTTAAGTTGAACGCGATAATTTCTTTCGACATCTCGATGCGCTCTTGAAACGCTTGCGAATTTTCACGCAGGCGCACGTAATGTTTGTTGAACTGCGCGCGTGCGTAGTTTTTCCCCAGCACAATCAGCCCAAACGACACCAAGGTTGGCACAATAGCAAGCAGCGCCATTTTCCAGTTGCCAATAAGCATTAGTATCGTAATTACGGGCAAGAACAGGCAAAACCCAATCGCTGTGGGAATGGCGTGACTGCCTGCGTGCTCGATTGCTGCCACATCGGCCATAATGCTTTGCGCAAGATCGGCAAGGTCGTGCTTCGAAAAATACGACATCTCAAGCTGCGAGAGCTTCTGCGCAATTTCGATGCGCAAGTTCGCTGCTTCCTTGTAGGTTTCGTTGTATTGCGATTCGTATTCAAAGCTTAGCAAAACAGCCATTACAATAAGCGTGATCAGCGCAAACAGCACGTAGGTAAGCGTGTCGTGCACGTGTTGTAGCAGCAGTTGATCAACCAACAGCAACAGTAACATTGCTGGGCACATCGTTATAACAAATACCAAGAAGCTGAACATGCCCGCCTTCAGAGCGCCGTGAACTCCCTGGTCAGTTAGGGCGAAGCTGCGTTTCAGAAACTTATTCATTGCTTACTCTCCATTCGTTCGCCTGAGTATAGAGTGTGTAAAGCCGCTTATACTTTCCGTTTTGCGCGATAAGCTGCGCGTGCGAGCCGCGTTCCACGATTTTCCCCTGCTCAGCAAGCAAAATTTCGTCAACGCCCGTGATGGATGACAAGCGATGCGCAATCATGATCACCGTTTTACCGCGCATCAGCTGTTTGAACGCTTTTTGCAGTTCGTATTCGTTATCGGCGTCAACAGAAGCCGACGCTTCATCCATAATGACGATGGGTGCGTTTTTCAAGATGGCGCGCGCAATAGCAACGCGCTGCGTTTCGCCACCCGACAGGTACACGCCTTTCGTTCCAATAAGCGTATTCTCGCGTTTCTCCAGCTTGTTGATGACGCTATCAAGCCCTGCTGCCGACAGCGCCGCCATTACTTCTTCATGCGATGCGTCGCGCTTAGCACAGTGAACGTTGTTGAAAAGCGTGTCATTGAACAGTTTGGCGTCCTGAAACACGAAGGCAATTTCGCGAATAAGCGCCTCTTGCGTGTAGGAGGAAAGTGGTTTTCCGCCAATGAGCAGCGCGCCTGAATCAAGCGGGTAGTACGCGCAAATAAGCTTCGCAATGGTCGACTTGCCCGAGCCCGACTCACCCACCAGCGCATATATCTTGTTTTCCTCAAGCGTGAACGACAAATTTTGAAGAACGTGTTTGTCGCCGTAGGAAAATGACACGTCCTTAAACTCGATGGAGTGGTGCGCAAAATGCGTTTCGTTTCCAAAATGCATGGATTCATCAGCCATTTGTTTGTACAGCGCTTCAAGCGAATCAACCGCGTAGTTGCCTTGGAACGCAAACATGCCAATGTACATAACGCCCATGAATGCGGCAAACATCAAGCCCGACAAGAACAGCACCATCATTAAATCGAGTGCAAGGATAGAAGGGCTTCCCAGTTCAGGCAGGAAAAATACAATCGGGATAACAAGAATTGCCGCCACGCCAAAGAACAGGAACTGATATAAAACGTAACTTTTTTTACAATGCTTCGAATACTGATACGCGTAATCGGAGTAGGTTTGAATAAGCGTGAATAGCTTTTTCATCGAACTGATTGACACGCCGAAAATTTTAATGACGGCAATTCCGCGAATATATTCAACTGTTTCCGCAGATAGTTTGTCCAGTGCGTCCTGATATACTTTCATGAATTGGTTACCGCCCATCATGCTTGCCAGGATAGCTCCCGTAACAAGCGTAAGGATGGTAACGCATAATCCAACGCGTATGTTTACAAAGAAACTTACTATAATGATAAAAATGGGCATCAGGAATGCTCTCGTGCCATCGGGGATAATATGCGCCACTATGGTGTGGGTAAGCGCCGCGTTGTCGTCGATGGTTTTACGAATACTGCCTGATGAATGGGTATCAAAAAACCGGAAGCTTGCTGTGTTCAGCCCTTCAACGCCGCGTTTTCGCAGCGCAGTTTCTAAGCTGAAGCCCACGTTATGCGCTATGAGTCCAGAAATGCCTCGAAATATACTTCCTGCCAGCAATAACAGCATAATCACGAACGCAAAACTTTGCGCGCTTTGCAGGTTGCTGGTAACGATAAGCGCGTGCAAAAAACGATAGATGGTATAGTATCCGCCCGTAATAAGGATGCACGATGCGCCCGATATAATAACTGCCAGTATCGCCAAGCCTTTAAGCTGGGGAATGTAGGCGAACAGTTTTCGGTAGGTGTTCATAAGCGTTCCTTTCTTGATGGGGAAGGCGTTGTATGGTGCTGCGACCTTGTGTGCGGGTGCGGCGCGTGGGGCTTGCTTTCATCCGCGCGCGCCTCGCGCGAGTGCGGTGCGTTCGCACGTTCTGCTTGTGATGTGCTGTTTTCAGAATCGCTCTGCTCCAGAATGCGTAAAATGATGTCCTTTATAAGGTCTTGATTGTCTTGTACAAGCTCGTGTGCTTTCAGTACGTTTGCAGAAAGAATAATTGCATTTACAAAAAAAATCATGAATGCAACTCGATTTGGAGCGATATTGAGCGTTTCTGCTTCGATGTTTTGGGCCTTGAACAATTCAAACGTCGTGTGCTCAAGTTGCCTATACACCTCTTCAAGATGGGGGTTTCTTTTTTTCGCCAGAAGCAATTCAACGTAAACGGGCATAAGCTTATTTGTATCAACGGCCTTTTTAGCCATTTCTTCGGCAAGAAATTCCATGCTCCACTGTCTGCCGTTTGCTATCGATTGCGCAATAACGTTGTTGCGGTATACGATGCCATCAAGCATGATGTCATACAGTATGCCGGCTGTATTTTTGTAGTAGTGATACAGGCCGCCTTTTGAAAGGCCCGTTTCTTTCACAAGGTCTTCCATGGTGGTATTGTCAAAGCCCTTTTCCACAAAAATACGCGCTGCTACACGCTTGATTTGCTGTTTGCGTTCATCGAAGCTAAGGCGTTTATTACGAACCATAGGCTGCTCCCTTGCTGGTGGAACGTGTGGTGCGTCGTGCGTAGATGCTTATATCGACGGTTGAGTCGATATAAGCATTATAAGTTAGGCACGACTTACTTTCAAGTACTTCTTGGTGCGGGATAAGAGATGCGCGCGTGCGCCTGCAGGCAGAGCGGCAGGCGTGTGCTTCTCTGCAGCAATGCGCCGCGGCGCAGGCAAATGAAAACGGAATTTACACCACTTTTAGGACTTGACCGTTCCGATTGACACCTGTCACATCTTTTCTGAGTTAATAGTTATGACGTAGATTTGAAATACTTAGGATTGATTCATCCTAAAATATAGGGTACAAACTCCTTAAAAGGAGGCTATCGTTATGAATGTAAATACAGATACACTGATTTCAATTTCTGAAGCCAATCAAAACTTCTCAAAGGTTGCTCGTCTTGTCGATAAATACGGCTCAGCTGTAATACTAAAAAACAAATCTCCGCGCTATGTGATTTTAGAGTCCCCTAAAGCCGATGAGGTTTCTGCTCCAGCTGATGATGAGATCATGGCTTTATCGGATGTGTTCATCAACAAGAATACAAAAGTCTATGAGGAATTAGCTTAAAGCCACTTCGCATTAAACCTTTTAACGATAGACCCTGCAAACCCCTGCTACACAAGGGCAAAAATGCACCCAGCCTAAAAATGCACCCACCTACTCAAGCCCTCGACATCAAGCAAACACTCTCCACGATTCGGCGGAGGAGTAGGAGTTGGTGTCGGCACAGAATCTTTCGTATCTTTGTAATAGAGATTATTCGCCGCAAACCGAATATTCGCTCGAAGAAACGAATATTCGCTATAAATTCGCTATTCGCGATTGACATAGTGAATTTTGTGAGAATAATATAGTTAGGATTATTGCAGGGGGTACTTCGATGAATTTTGAAACCGAGAATATTGAATTTAAGTCTCAGTTTACTGAGGAAATCTATAAAGAAGTGATAGCCTTTGCCAATACTGACGGAGGCGTTGTATATGTTGGAATAGATAACGATGGAAATGCTGTCGGATTGACCGATGTTGATAAAGAATATGCCCGCATTACTAACGGTATCCGCGATGCGATCATGCCGGATGTTACCATGTTCGTGCGCTTTACAGTGCAAGATAACAAGGTGGTACGGATTACTGTAAGTGAAGGCACGAACAAGCCTTACTATCTAAAAGGGAAAGGGTTGAAACCGAACGGCGTTTATGTGCGCCAAGGTACCTCCAGTGTTTCCGCCTCCCCTGAGCAAATCCGTCAGATGATCAAGGAGAGCGACGGCGATACTTTCGAAGAGGACCGTTCGCTTGAGCAAGAGTTGACCTTTGAAGCGGCTCAAAGAACATTCACTCTTTATGGGGTGGAATTCAACTCGGGGAAATATCGGTCTCTTGGTATTACGCAAAAGAAAAACGGCATTTATACAAACCTCGCCTTACTTCTCTCTGACCAATGTGCACACACAACAAAAATTGCTGTATTCAGCGACGATGCCTGTACTGTGTTCCGAGATAGCAAAGAGTTTGCAGGGTCGGTTTTCAAACAATTTGAAGACGCTGTAAACTATCTGGCACTTTGTAATAAGACGAGCTCCATAATCAAAGGTGTGGTACGGACGGATAAGCAAGATTACCCCGAAGAAGCAATCCGCGAAGCATTATTGAATGCGATTGTCCACCGCGATTACAGTTTCAGTGGCAGTATCATAATCAATGTTACCGACCATAAAATGGAGTTCATTTCTCTTGGAGGGCTTCTTCCTGGCCTTTCTCCTGACGATATTCGTTCTGGTATTTCTCAGCCGAGAAACAAGAATCTCGCTGAAGTGTTCCATCGTTTGCGTCTGATTGAAAGTTACGGCACTGGCATTCGCAGAATATTCAATCTATATACCACTTGCTCGGAGCAGCCGCAAATTGAAGTGACCCCTAATACGTTCAAAATTGTCTTGCCGAATATGAATGCTGTTCCTGTGGCAGAGTCTGAGAACATACCAGCAGTAACCACGCAGATGCAGAAAGTGCTCGATTATATCAAGGCAAATGGGCAGATCACTGAAAAAGGAATCAGCGAGCTTCTGGGACTGAAAAAGACCCGCACCTTTACTGTTGCAAAACAAATGCGGGATCTCGGACTGATAAAAGTAGTCGGCAGAGGTGATAGCAAAAAATATCTGCTAACATAGCCGTTCATTCACCGGTGTTATTAGCGTCCTGTTTCGCTGAATGATTTAGTTGTGCCGCATACAGAGTATTTTGCGAGGTGGCGTGGGTGTTCTTTGTTACGAAGGCTGTAGAGCTTGGTGCGGCATTTGACGCTGCAGGTGATGCGTGCACGTGCAGCATTTAGATCTAGGAGCTTACCGCAGACAGCGCAGTTGCGTGCTGTCTTTGTTGGTCTTTTTACTTAAGGGTGTTTTTGTAAAATGCTCTAAACCGTTGTACGAGCAAGTCCTAGTTGCTTTCCTATGGCTGCAGCTTCCATACCTTCATCTCTAAGCCTCAAAATCTCTGCCTTAGCTCCATCATTAAGCACGCGTTTCACAGCCAGTTCCTTCTTCTGCATTTTTCCGTTCATAAGGGACTGCCGTGATCGGGCACTTGTTAACGAGTTTTCCGATAAGCCAAACAAAAAATGCCGCAGCATATGCGACATGGAATATCAAAAATATTTTAAGATTTTATATTAATATCTTAATTTAATCAGTAAAAATATATCTATACTTTACCGCACAAAATAAATTAAGACTACCATTGACCGATATGACAGCACTGTCTACGGAATTCATATTCTATTTATAGTTAAAATGTTTAAAATAAAAGCGGCATAACTGCACGAAAAAAGGGTGGTTAGCATGAAGGTAAACATATTCAAAAGAATATTCAGCCCAATGCAACCACTTGTTGGCCTTACAATATTAGTTTTAGTATGGCTTCATCTAAATTTTAGAGATTCCTCCTTGTTGTATTACTACTGGCTGCTAAATCTGCTTAGCAACGTATCATTCGATGGGTACAATATACTTGCAATGATTGGTTGTCTAGCACCAATTATGGCAGTGGTGTATTTTTCTTCAAATTTTTTACTTACCCGAATTAACTCTTCTCTATATGCTGTAATTCGTATTGGAACAATTAAGTCCTTATTGACCTATACATTTGTGCCATTACTTTTAAATTTGCTTTACTACCTATGCTTTGAGTATATAGCAGTTATAAGCATAGATTTAATATTTGGAAGCATGCCTATTGAATTGTCTAGGTTTATCAATGTAACACTCACATCGCTTGTAGTTCGATACATTAGTATATTAGCAGTCGTAATGTTGTGTAATTTATTCACATTTATTAGCATGACTGAATATGTATGCTTTATCCCTATGTTTGTGTATGCAATTGGTTTGTATTCCAACGCCTTTATCGGACAGTGCTCATTTTTAAATTTTATGCCATGGAATGGTTTAATTCAGGAGTTCTCTCTAAGCATCCCATGCGATCTTTCCATTAATTATATATCTGTTTTATTTAGTTGCTTCATCTGTATATTCTGCGTTTTGGGAATTATTTACCAAATTAAACATAGAGACATAATACAGGAGGCATTATGATCAATTTAAAAGTTACTAATGCTAGAAAATATATAAAAAAGAGACTCATCTTAGATAATATTTCTTTTGAAATTAACAAAGCAGGCATCTATGGATTTACTGGCATCAATGGCTCAGGAAAGTCAATGCTTTTCAAAGCTATTGCTGGCTTAATTCATTTGGACTCTGGATCAATTGAAATAGACGGGAAACAAATCGGTGTTGACTGTCCATTTCCTGAAAACATGGGCCTAGTAATATCCGCCTCATTTTGGGACGAATATACTGGTTTAGAGAATCTTAAAATAATTGCTTCGATTCGAAAGATTGCCACCCTTTCTCACATTGAAAACTCACTTCGAAGGGTTGGACTCGATCCAAATGATACTCGTTTATATAAGCACTTCTCGCTTGGCATGAAACAGCGCCTAGAGCTTGCTCAAGCAATAATGGAAAAGCCAGATCTTTATATTTTTGATGAACCATCTAATGGTCTTGATAAAGACGGACTTTCATTATTGGTGCAAATAATTAATGAGGAGTACAGCAGAGGTGCGACTATTTTGGTTGCATCACACAATACTCCCGAAATATCATCCTTATGCCACCGTCAATTCGAGATATCAAACGGAAAGATCATCTCTGATACGGGAGACAGGTGACTTAGATGAAACGTCATCTCACACATATAATCATAATTATTTTGAATATAGTTTTTCTTAGTATTGCATTAGTGTTTGGAATATTAACGAAAAACGGCTTTACCACAAGTATCGCTACAATTGATGAAATTCCCATTATTCAACGTTCAGCAAATGCAGGCTTGCTTAATCCAAATGGTAGTGCTGAGGGCATTATGTCGATATCTGATATGCAAAACGATGCAACAGATATTGTCGAATGCGTGTTTACTGGTGAAAGACGCTATGGGTATCAAGCCCTAATAAGCACAGCGCGTGTTACGAAAGTCAATAAGGGAACGTTGAATATCGGGGATGATATTTTTATATTTGAGCCAGTCCAAATACTACCAATCAATTCGATAAACTACCCATTAACAATAAGCGACAAAACAATCAAAGCTGCTCTAAATAATGATGATGCAAAAATAGTTAGAGCATCTCCCATTAGTTCGTATGTTTTTGGCAAAAACCCAATGAATGTAGATTGTAAATATTTGGTATTTCTTAAACAGAAAACTCCAAATATGTACAAACAAAAATCTGAAGACAATTGCTATCGAATGATTGATTGTGCCTATTCCAGGATTCTCATTAACGAAGATCCAAAGATAGATATTTCTGAAACACCGTCAGTCATGTATTTCAAAGATGCATGTCAGATAGATCAGGTCGTTAGCGATATTGATAGTCAGAAACTGTATCTAGATACATGTAAGCACTTGATAAGTCAGTATAGCTAATAAAAACCAATGGTCACTTGAATGAAAGGAGTAGTGATGAAACGCCCATACCGCAATGGGTGTAGTACACAGTAAACTATGTCACGCCCTAGTAAATGATTCTCTTGGTCGCAAGGCCAACGGGACTCGTTTATGTCTTGCCATCTCTCAATAATAAGGAGACTATCATGCTGAAGAATAAGAAACACATCGCTTATCCAATGTTTGGAATAGCAATCGCTGCTTCCTTGTTTGGCGCTACCACGGTTATGGCTAGCACTCCTGGATTTAGGTCTTCATTACCTAGGTGGCAGGGTCATACCACTGTTGTCGCAGGCAGAAAGGACTCAAGCAGTTCTAGTAATGCCTACTTGAAACTAGATGACGGCAGTAAAAATGGCTGGTTCTGGGTCGACCGTAGCGGACATGGACAGGCGACAGATCGCTATTTCCTTGCAGGCAATAATGAGCGCACTCTCCCATATTATAGTTCCGGTTGGACTGGCGATACCTCCCTTCGTGGACATCAGGAATGGTGGGGACCCGGCGAGGATTCCATCTCTGGTTGGATTAATTTCGGGTAAGTTGATTTGAAGCAGATTGCTTATCGGAAATAGGGTTTTAACGCTCTAAATTAAGCGGAGGGCATCATGAGTTTGCTAACGTTGGTAAAAATTCAGCTAAAGCATATGCTTTCACGGAAAGAGTTTGCGGTGATTTCCACTATTTGCATATTAATAGTGTGTATATCATTTATAGAACTATGCAGCCATTTTACTGCGTTTGAATATGATGCCCTCCCCATTGCTTCCTATGCATGGATAGGCAATATGGACGCGATGCAAATTCAAGCGATACATGTTTGGTATTATTTATTCTTCTTCTTGTTGTCTGCCTCCGTGTACGCGGATGCATTGTTACTTGATTCAACCAAAGGCACTGTAAATTTCATTGCTATTAGAACGAATAGATGGAAGCTCGTTGCATCGTATACGATAGCTGCATTTATTGGAGGTCTGATTGTAGTCGTAATTCCGCTACTTATCAGCCAATTACTCTCATGTGTTGTATTCCCAATTTCTGGGCAAGATTTTGGTTTTCAAACGATGATAAATGAGGGTATCCATTTAGATAATTTGCAGGAATATATTTCTAAAAATGTATTGTTTCCTTATCTATATTATAATCAAACATATCTGTTAAATATAATTTATATTTTATATTCTGGTTTGATTGCTGGCTTAGTCTCTTCTATTACATTTGCCATCTCTTTACACATAAAAGTGAAACGCTTGGTGTTAATTGGAGCGCCATCAATCGTCATCGTCTCTTGCGCTTTTCTGATTCCCAGGAACTATCAAATACAGTTTTACATGTTTCCATCTGCCTCCCTAATAGGATTATCTCCCACGTATTTTGCATTAGCTCCTGTAGTACTATTAATACTTCTCGTTTCCCTCTTAGTAAGTGCGCATGTATTAAGAAGGGACTATTTACTATGATTATGAAGAGCTTTATCTATACTTTAAAGTCTAAACTTAGCATTTCACTCATCGTGTTAATGCTGCTTCAACGTGTAATACAAACGTCAGGATATTTTACCGGAGCCTTATCATTAAATAATGGCATAATACTTGCTGATTTTTTCTCTCTTCCATATGCTACATTTATTTACATTCCAGCAATACTGCTAATATACAATAAATTGTTAGTTCTATTAATTAAACCGTATGTTTTAACACGTTCTGATTCTTACTTTAACATGATTAAAACTTATATTATGTCTTGTTTATTAATATCAGGAATATTTAATATATTAAATATTCTAAGTGGTTACATTGCCTTCTGCATAGTTGGTCAATCGTTGTTGCCTGTTGATATAATAGGAACACTTTTGTCCTTTTTAAGCCAAATAATTTGTCTATTAGTCTTAGCAATTCTGTTTTTTATTGGGATGCTGACTTTTAATAATCGACTATTTTCATATTTTTTAGCACTTATATATGGATTCTGGGACTATATTGCATCTTTCATATATGCTGCAGAAGCTAATCAATTGTTTTTTGGCTGGAAAATTTCGACAATGGCCTATACGATATCTGAGCATGTTGTAATAAATTTAACGATTAGAGAATTTTCTCTGTTAATTATTGTTCTTACATTATCATACTATGCTATATCACACATAGCATTTGAAAGAATTCTATTAAATATTGAAAAAAATAGCTCATAATATGTATGTTTAACATCACAAATTATGTTCTGAATTTTACTTGTTGAAATAACTTTTCCAAGGCTGCATCGCGCGCGAAGCATCTGGCCGCCCATTTCTTCTGCAAGTAAGAAGGTTTCCTGTTCCTCATCGGTCATATCACCGCGCGTTGTATAAAGCGTCATATCGTAGTAGTAGCCACCGGTTACGAGATAGAGCGTCTTGCCACCAAAGACAACCTTAGATCCACTTGGCTCTGAATAAAGCCCTGCGTAGTAGGTTTTATTAATGCCTGTATTTCCGATATAAATCTTCTTTTTTCGTAGGTTCTAAGTGGATGGCCTCGTGTGAAGAGATCATCGCCTATATAGATGTCAGGCTCTGAATAAAAGCGCCTCTTTGGGTCAAATGAGAGGTAGGTTGAAAGTGTTGTGGCTGTAGGTGTTTTGAGGTAAGCCTAGATTATATAGTCGCCTGCGGTATCGAGCGACATTTCAATACCACGCACATCAGGGGTGTTATATCGGTGGTTAGTTCCCATTTTGCCAATGTAGCAATCCTCATAGTAGTAGCGAATACCTGTGGAGTCGACGCGCCGCACGAGCTTGTTATCCTTGTGCCACGAGATGTCATAAGGCGAGGGCCTATAACAGCCGCTAACAGGTTAAGATTTCGATAGATTCAAATTCAAATTTATTTTTTATATATTATCCTAAATATAAGCATAAATTCAAAACTTGCTTAATGACTGCTATCTAATTCATCTTATGTAGCAAGCACAATAAGTGTACGGACACTTACGAAAAAATTGATGAAGCAGACCCTTAAGATCTGCTTCTTTTTTATCAATTTTTAACTTGTTAGGGCGTACCCTAAGACCCCGAAATACAGCAAAGGAGGATTCGCCTATGGCAAATAGAATACGAAATGAAAGACTTGAAATTAAATTGACTGAGGAAGAAAAGGCTCTTTTTGAGGAGAAAAGAGAACTTGCGAAATGTAAAAATATGAGCCATTTCATTCGCAAGTGCGTTTTAGAAAAGGAAATATATCAAGTGGATTTAGAACCGTTTAGAGATTTACAGGGATTACTTTCCAACGCTACAAGCAACATAAATCAGATTGCAAAGCGTATAAATTCCACCGGCATAATCTATAAGGACGATATATACGATATGAAAAAGCAGATTGAATATTTCTCAAAAGAGTTGTGGCAAATACATTCTCTCTTCTTAACAGAACTTCCGGAGGTGATTAAAACTTATGGCTATTACAAAAATACATCCTATAAAATTAGCCCTTAATCTTGCCATGTCATATATTGTTAATGGAGAAAAGCAGATGAGCAAATCTTAGTAAGTACTCATAAATGCCATCAAAAAACTGCTCATACCCAGTCTTTAAGAACACGAATGGTGTCGGAACAAACGGAACCGTTCTTGCAAGACACCTTATTCGATCTTTTCTACCCGGTGAAGCAACGCTCGAAATGGCACATCAAATCGGTCTTGAACTGTGTAAAAAAACATTATAGGACGAATACGGATTTGTGCTATCTACTCACATAGATAAAGGGCATATCCACAATCACATCATATTCAATAATGTCAATATGGTTGGTGGCAAGTGATATCAGTCCAACAAGAAAAGCTACCGCCAAATCAGGTATCAAAGCAATAAGCCATGCAGAGAAAACAACCCATCTGTGATTGATAGGTTCTACGAAAGCTATAAGAGAAAGTACAAAACGAATGGCAAATTATGGCATGAAAATGAGCAGTCTAAGAAAGGTGCTTCTTGGAAAAGCAGACTCCAATTTGATATTGATCGACTGATAAAAACAGTCTAAGGATTGGGAAGAATTTCTAAAGAAAATGGCAGAGCAGGTCGGACAGAGTAAAACTCAGGTTCAAAAATACATTCGCCTGACTGAGTTAATTCCTGAACTATTGAACATGGTGGACGAGAAGAGAATCGCCTTTAATCCAGCCTTTGATCTGTCTTTTCTCAAACCAGAGGAACAGCAGATGCTTTTAGAAACGATGGATTCTGAGCAGGTCACCCCTTCTCTCTCAGGTCCAGCGCATGAAAAAGTTTAGACAGGACGGGAAACTCCTCAGCAAATCCCATGCTGGCGATTATGTCGGAGGAAAAGAAAAGCGATCTGGACAAAGTGACCTTTTCTTCTGATACCTTGAGGAAGTATTTCCCCAAAAGCTATATCCCCAAGCGCATGGAGGAAACCATCATCAAGCTGCTGGAACAATGGCAGTGCAAGGGAGCCGTGGCTATCCTTGAGCATTGCTTGCCGGTATTTTCTATTTTGAGATTCATTGTGATACAGATAATGAATTGGGCACATGCTGCACTACCTTTATGGGAATGCAGGAGGAATTAAAAAAGTCACTTTCAGCACAGTGGAAGATGACGCAGGAACGTGTGGAAAAGGTGGAAGCTCTTACGCATGATTTAAAAATACCAGGATGCTTTTCAAGAATTAGATGCAATTATTTGTAGCATCATTTTAGATATTTCTTTTGGAGACGGGCGATTTTCCATTTGCATCCATTCGGAAAGAAGATTCCAAAGTGCACCGGCACTGACAAGCAGCGCAGCTTTCTTTTCAAAGACGCTGTCGTACAAATTTTGATTTCCACGAACGGTATCATGAATCACAGGTAAGACCTGGTTGAATTCTTCCAGCAGATAATAGAACAGATGATTCCGTTGTAAAAGACGCAAAAAGTTGATCTGTTTCTCCCAAAAGGTAAAAAACACTTCCACAATCTGCTCCAGTGTATAGTGTCTGTCTTTTTGAAAATAAGTAATGTAGTCCTCACATCTTTCTAAGAAGCATTGCTGTAATACCTGCTCCTTCGAATCAAAGATCCGATAAAAAGTTCTCCTTGATAAAAGCGCATGTTCGGCGATTTCTGTTACGGTAATACGAGCATAGTCTTTTTGGCTCATAAGATCCAACAAGGACTGCATCAACCATTGACGGGATTGCTCAGCGATGGGATTCTTTTCCTTTTCTACCAAACTCATTTTGGTCCTCCTGTCACATTTTTTCGGGATTGTAGCACTTGAACCGCTTCCATTAACAATCATGTCTTTTTGAATATAATATAAATTAGAAAGTGACACAAGTGAGACAGATAAAGGAGGCTCAATTTTATGAATACAATAAATACGATTGTTTGGCTGTTCCCGGTTATTTTTATGCTGCATGACTTCGAGGAGATTATTTTTGTGGAGGCATGGAAACGGAAATATAAAAGAAAAATACAAACAACAAAAATGAAGAAGATTCCATTTGCCGATTTGGGAAGCACCCCATCATTTTCCATTGGTGTATTGATTGAATTTTTCATTATTTCAGCTATATCCCTCTCTGCTTGTATCTTTGATTGGCACTTTCTGTGGCTGGGATTATTTTTTGGATTTACCATTCACCTGATTGTGCATTGTATGTTGGCGTCGCAATTTAAAGGCTATGTACCTGGAGTGGTCACCGCAGTCCCGTTACTTCCGTTTTGCTTTTATATCCTTTGGATTTCAAATAAATTCCTTTCTTTTACCACAGCTCAATTATGTGTCAGTTGTGTAGTGGGCGCTATTTTGATGTTCTTAATGGTGGCTGTTTTGCATAGATGTATGAAATCGTTTGAAACTTTTATCAAGGAGTGGGAAGTTTAATTACCCACAAATAGCAAATTTTTAAGGAGGTCTTTTGCATGGAGTTGGAGTTGGAATTTAAACAAGGTGTATATCACCTAAATCCTGATCCTAATTTTAACTTTCAGCTTAACCGCGTCATTCTTTGGGATGGTGGGGATTTAAACGATGTGATGCAGGCTGCCAAAAGGATTACAGACAGCACAAGCTGGAAGCAGGAAATGATTTACTTTGGGGATAATGCACTCTCTCAAAACAGAATCCCTCAGGCAATTGCATATTACCAGATGAGCGAATTTTTTGATGGAAATCCTAGTAACAAGCAATACTATATAAAAGCCACGGAACTGTTTTATGAGTATTACCATTCTTATTTCGATGAGGGACGTGTCCAGAAAATTCAGGTTCCATATGAAGATGTTATGCTGCCAATCATGGTTGCAAAAACTCAAAAACAATGTAAGGGCACCATTCTTTTACACGGTGGTAACGATTCATGCTTTGAGGAAATGTTTTTGCCGATGTTATATCTTTCTGAACACGGGTATGATGTATATCTATTTGAAGGTCCTGGACAAGGCAACGTTCTTCGTGTTCAAGGGAAACACTTTACATATGCTTGGGAACGTCCGGTCAAAGCAATATTAGATTTTTTTCACTTGAATGACGTCATTATTATTGGTGTTTCTTTGGGAGCTATGCTGGCCCTGCGTGCTGCTGCACTTGACAAGAGAATTACAAGGGCTGTATCTTGGTCTGTTTTTCCGGACTTTCTTGACGTGGTTCTCGACCAAATACCAAAAAAGGTAGCCGGTATCGTTCGGTTTATGTTGAAACATAATCTTCGCATCGTTCTCAGCCCTATTCTTTGCATGATGAAATTGATACGGAAGAATGACCCATTATTTCAATGGGGTGTCAAACATGGAATGTACGCCTATGGAGCTGACAGCATTTATGATTATCTGAAGAAAGTGAGTAAATATCAGATTATGGATGTGGCATCCATGATTGAACAAGATGTATTGATTCTTGGTGCCAACCAAGACCACCTCGTTGATTACCGAATGATCGGCAAAGAAATCAACGCACTTACCAATGCGAACTCTCTCACATTTCGCCTTTTTACTGAAAAAGAAAATGCGGGAAATCATTGCAATTTAGGAAATGCCAAACTGGCTTTAGATGTGATACTGCAATGGTTGACATTTTTAAAACAGCGTGATTTAGAAGTTAGGAAGAATTGAATTCATTTCAAGAATCTCATGTACATCTATCCTATTATACTCACATAAAAACAGGTCGATTGTAATCCTCGACCTGCTGTTTTAACTATTATCCCACCCTCATATAAAAGTAACTCTCATTTAAATCTCATCATATTTCTTTTTTAATTTATCCATATTATCAAGGTCAATCCACTCCTCGCTAAAACCACAGGCAGTACAAATATACCTATCAACAGGTACTGCCGACATAATTGTATGGCCAGTCATAATATTATTTCCAGTCCCATAAGCCCCAGCAGATCCAGGCACAAATATA
>QWCU01004671.1_pt1 | contig 22524 bp, 20 predicted proteins | sample 1972601 | NCBI WGS metagenome assembly QWCU01 (sample SAMN09866700, study PRJNA288562) | Human vaginal metagenome isolate pre2_vaginal, whole genome shotgun...
GCGCTTGTTAATGCGCGCAGCGCGACCCTGTGCACGAGCGCGGAAACGCTTAAGCGTTACACCCTCATCCACATAAGTTTCCTTGATGACCAAGTTTTGCTCGCGGAATGGTTCTCCAGCTTTCTCAGCCTTAACGCGAGCATTAGCGATCGCGCTTTCAAGAACCTTGCGCACCGGCAACGATGCGTCTTGAGGAGCAAACTTCAAAATGGTAATAGCTTCGCTTGCACGCTTGCCTCGGATGAGGTCGACCATGCGGCGAGCCTTGCGCGGCGTCACACGTACGTGACGAGCGATTGCTTTAGCTTCCATGTGTCCTAACTCTCCTTTAGCGGCGTGCTTTCTTGTCGTCCTTCACATGACCCTTGAAGGTCTTGGTTGGGGCGAATTCACCGAGCTTATGACCAACCATTGCTTCGGTAACGAATACCGGCACATGCTTGCGGCCATCGTGTACGGCAAAGGTGTGTCCAATGAAATCAGGAGTGATCATCGAACGACGCGACCACGTCTTGATGACGTTATGCGTGCCCTTGTCGTTTTGTTCATCGACTTTCTTCTGTAAGTGGGCGTCGACGAAAGGGCCCTTCTTGATGCTACGAGTCATCTGTTCGACACTCCCTTACTTGCGGTTCTTACCATTCGGACGACGACGAACAATCATCTTGTTCGAAGCCTTCTTCGGACGGCGGGTACGAACCTCGCCCTTGCCCCATGGAGAAACAGGTGGTTTACCACCACGGGTACGACCACCATGAGGGTGATCAACAGGGTTCATAGATTCGCCTCGGGTGATTGGCCTGCGACCAAGCCAACGAGCACGACCTGCCTTACCAAGCTCGATATTAGCGTGGTCGGAGTTGCCAACCTCGCCGATTGTAGCGCGGCAACGAGCGTCCACGTTACGAATTTCGCCAGATGGCATACGCAACTGAGCGTAAGCGCCATCCTTAGCTACGAGCTGAACGGCAGCACCTGCGGAGCGTGCAATCTTTGCGCCACCAAGTGGACGAAGCTCGATTGCGTGAACCACGGTACCAGTTGGGATGTTCTTAAGAGGCAAGTTGTTGCCTGGCTTAATATCAGCCTGGGCGCCAGTCTCAATAACATCTCCCTGGGAAATGCCTTCAGGAGCGATAATGTAGCGCTTCTCACCATCTGCATAATGCAACAATGCGATGCGAGCGGAACGGTTAGGGTCATACTCAATATGAGCGACCTTGGCTGGCACACCATCCTTGTCCCAACGCTTAAAATCGATGAGACGATACTGACGCTTGTGTCCGCCGCCGCGATGGCGGGAAGTCATGCGACCGTAAGAGTTACGACCGCCAGTTTTGCTGAGTTTGCGTACCAACGACTTTTCAGGAGTAGAACGCGTAATCTCGGAGAAGTCCGAAACCGAAGCGTTACGACGTCCTGCAGTCGTAGGCTTATAAACGCGGATAGCCATAATATAGTATTCCTTTACTTTTCTCGGCTAGCCTTCAGTTACCAAAGATATCGATTGTCTGGCCTTGTGCCACGGTGACAATAGCGCGCTTTTGATTCACACGACGACCGAAGCCGGTGCGAGAGCGCTTGAGCTTGCCAGCGCGATTCAAGGTGTTAACATTCGTTACCTTGACTTTGAAGATTTCTTCGATAGCCTGCTTGATCTGAACCTTGTTAGCGTTTGGAGCTACAACGAAGGTGTACTGGCCACGATCGGAAGCTGCATAGCTTTTTTCAGAAACAACTGGCTTTAAAATGATGTCATGTGCTGGGTTATGGACTGCGACCATTTGAATCAGGCCTCCTTAACTTCAGGCTCGGTCTTAGCTGCAACGAAGGCTTCGAAACCTTCCTTGGAGAAGACGACGTATTGAGCGGTGATGACATCGTAGGTGTTGAGCTGATCAGCGAAGATCACATGCACCGTAGGAATGTTACGAACAGACATCCACTCGTTAATGTTCTCGCGAGAGAGAACAACAGTGGTGAACTGATCCTTAGTTACTGGTGTGAGTGCTGCAACAGCTGCCTTTGTGGATGGAACATCCTTAATGCCAAAGTCCACAATTGCAATGCGACCAGCATTTGCACGATCCGAAAGAGCATAACGAAGAGCAGCTGCCTTCATCTTCTTTGGAGTACGCTGATCGTACTTGCGAGGAACTGGTCCGTGTACAACGCCACCATGTACCCACTGTGGAGCACGAATGGAGCCTTGACGAGCACGACCAGTGCCCTTTTGCTTCCATGGCTTCTTACCGCCACCAGATACGTTAGCGCGATTCTTAACCGCGTGAGTACCCTGACGAGCAGCAGCAAGCTGAGCAATAACGACCTGATGAACCAATGGGCCGTGAGCTAAAACGTCTTCGTTGGAGATGCCGAAAATCTCGGCAGGAGCTTCAACAGTGCCGTTTGCATTACCCTTGGTGTCAGTTACGTTCAGAGTTACGTTTGCCATTTAAATCAGGCTCCCTTCACTGCCGAACGGACTAGAACGATAGCACCCTTAGGTCCTGGAATAGCACCCTTAATAGCTAAAATACCGTTCTCAACATCCGAAGAAACGATTGTGAGGTTGAGCGCAGTAGAAGTCACATGACCCATGCGACCAGCCATACGCTTGCCCTTCAAAATGCGGCTTGGAGTTGCACATGCGCCCACAGAACCTGGACGACGTTCATTCTTGTGCGAGCCGTGAGTACGACGGTAAGACTTGAAGCCCCAACGCTTGATTGTGCCAGCAAAGCCTTTACCCTTTGTAGTACCCGTTACGTCGACTTCGGCACCTTCAGCAAATACTTCAGCGGTCAATTCCTGACCTGGCTTGTAATCTGCTGCATTTTCAGTGCGCACCTCAGCGAGGTGACGACGAGGAGTCACGCCAGCCTTTGCAAAGTGACCAGCCAATGGCTTGGTAACCTTGGTAGGATCAATCTGGCCATAACCGAGCTGTACGGCGCAATAACCGTCAGTTTCTTCGGTCTTAACAGCGGTAACTACGTTGGTAGCAACCTCAACCAGAGTTACGGGGACAAAAAGGCCGTTTTCATCCCAAACTTGGCTCATGCCCAGCTTACGGCCGAGCACAAGCAGTGCGATTCTTATTTTGCGACATTATTTACCCCCCTTCCTACAGCTTAATCTCGATATTTACATCCGCAGGCAGGTCAATGTGCATCAAAGAATCCACAGCCTTTGGCGTTGGATCAACGATGTCAATGAGGCGCTTATGAGTGCGCATCTCGAAATGCTCGCGAGAATCCTTATATTTGTGAGGAGAACGGATAACAACAAACACGTTCTTCTCGGTCGGCAGAGGAACCGGACCCACTACTGTGGCGCCCGCGTTCGTCACCGTCTCGACGATTTTCTTCGCCGATTGGTCGATGACCTCATGGTCATAGGACTTAAGCCTGATGCGGATTTTCTGTCCCGCCATTGCCGTCCGCCCTTTCTAGCGATTCGTTTACTGTTTACCAACCTGTATCAAAGGGCACCGGGAGAATAGACACTAAAGGCCATTCCACATCAGTGCGCAGCCTACAAAAATCAACAAAAAACTGCGATTTCTGCTTCTGCGCTCGCTTTTTTGAATTACAATATGCGAGCCTTAAAAACAGGCAACTAAGTAATTAAACCATCAACCTTGGATTAACAAAAATCGGGCGTGTCGGCTATTTTCCAACGAAAAATGGCAGAAACTACAGCTAGTGCAGCCTCTGCCATTTGTAACTAAATATGCAATAATCATTCAATAATTATCTAGATAATCACTTAGATAACCACTCAAATAATCATGCAATAAATTTTACTTAAATTCTACTTCGATTCACGCTGTAGGCGCATACGATGTCCTTCTTCTTGAGAAACACCATAATACGCTGCAATCGCAATATCCTTCATATCTTCGATTTGAGGAATACGCGGATTTGCAGGAGCACACTGATCTTCGTAAGCACGCATACCAATCTGATCCAACAAAGACCAGTAGTATTCTTCGTCCACACCGCACGCCTTAAACGAAGCGTCCATGCTAAGAAGATTATCCCTATAATTTTCAACAGCGCGCGCCAAATTCTCAACGCCCTCTTGAGGAGTTTTACCAGGATTTACACCAAGATTCTTAGCAAGCTGCTGGTAACGCTCTGGAGCGATATAGCGATTGTACTTTGGCCAGCTTGTAGGCTCTTGTGGAATTTGACCATTGTAGCGAATTACATAAGGAAGCAAAATCGCATTTGTGTGGCCGTGCGCAACGTGGCACAAAGCTCCGATTGTATGTGCCATTGCGTGGCACATACCAAGGAACGCCGAGCCAAACGCCATTCCAGCCATCGTAGCTGCATTATGCATCTTCTCTTGAGCTTGAATCTTGCGCTCAGGGTCATTAGCGTTCACAGAATCGTTAAGATTCTCCCAAATCAACTTTGCTGCATGCAATGCCATTGCATCCGTAAAGTCGTTAGCATAAACAGAAGCAAAAGCTTCCATAGAGTGCGTCAAAGCGTCAAAACCAGAATCGCAAGCAAGTTTTCTAGGCTGCGTGCGCGCCAAAACTGGATCCACAATTGCAACCGAAGGCGTAATCGCGTAGTCCGTAATCGGGTACTTGTAGCCAGTCTTATGGTCTGTAATAACAGCAAACGGAGTAACTTCCGATCCTGTTCCAGAAGACGTTGGCACGCAAATCAAGCAAGCCTTTTTGCCAAGAGGCGGAATCTTAAACGCACGCTTTCTAATATCAAAGAACTTCTCGCGCAAATCAGCGAAGGAAATTTCTGGATGCTCGTAAAGAAGCCACATAATTTTTGCAGCATCCATAGGAGATCCGCCGCCAACAGCAATAATCGTGTCTGGCTGGAATTCTTCGCGCATCATTTCCGCGCCGCGCTCAACAGTTTCAACGCTTGGCTCTGGCTCAACGTAGTCAATAATCCTAAACGTTACGCGGTTGTCTCTAGCGCGAAGCTGATCAATCACCTTGTCTATAATGCCAAGCTGTTCCATCACTTTATCGCACACAATAACTGCGCGCTCAATGCCATACATGTCTCGCAAATAGCGAACAGCATTCGGCTCAAAATACGTTTTGGCCGGAATCTTGAACCATTGCATATTGTTATTCCTTCGCGCTATGCGCTTTATATTAATAAGATTTACCGCTTGAACGTTTCCAGAAACAGAGTTTCCACCATAAGAACCGCATCCCAAAGTTAAAGAAGGCGCGATTGCATTGTAGATATCTCCAACGCCACCCAAAGATCCTGGGGAGTTCCAGATGATTCGGCAAGCATGCATGCGGCTGCCATATTCACGAGCAAGCTGCTGATTATTGGTGTGAATCACAGCAGTGTGGCCAGCTCCGTGCACAAGCATTTTCTCGCACATTTCAAAGCCTTGTTCCTTGTTATCTGCGCGAAGCAAAGCGTGAACAGGAGCCAACTTTTCCATTGTTAGAGGCTCCATCTCGCCAACTTCCTTGCACTCAGCAATAAGAATCACGGCATCTTCTGGAATCTCAAATCCTGCTTGTTGCGCAATAAATTGAGGCGACTTTCCAGGAACAACAGAATTAAGCTTTGGAGTTTGGCCACTATAAGACGTGCAACCAAACATGTACTTCTCGAGCTTTGCTTTTTCTTCTTCGTTTACAAAGTAAGCTTTACGGCGCTTTAATTCGAGCTTCAAAGCATCATACACATCTTTATGCGCAATAATCGCCTGCTCTGTTGCACAAATCATGCCGTAATCAAAATGCTTTGAAAGCACCAAATCGTTTGCAGCGCGCTCAATGTCTACATCTGCATCAACGTATGCCGGAGCGTTTCCTGCACCCACGCCAAGTGCTGGCTTACCAGAAGAATAAGCAGCTTTAACCATTCCAGGGCCACCTGTTGCAAGAATTGTTGCAACATCTGGGTGCTTCATTAAAGCTCCCGTAGCTTCGATTGATGGATGCTCAATCCACTGAATGCAATTTTCTGGCGCTCCTGCTTCTATTGCTGCATCGCGCACAATTCTTGCTGCTTCCGCGGAGCACTTTTGAGCAAATGGGTGGAATCCAAAAATAATTGGGCAGCGAGTTTTAAGCGCGATTAGCGACTTAAAAATGGCTGTAGACGTTGGATTTGTGACTGGTGTAACGCCAGCAACAATGCCAACTGGCTCAGCGATTTCATCGATTCCAAGAACGTCGTCTTCTCTAATAATGCCTACTGTGCGCTGGCCTGCAAGATAATGCGTAATATGTTCGCATGCAAAGATGTTTTTTGTAGCTTTATCTTCGACTAATCCTCTGCCTGTTTCATCAACAGCCATTTTTGCTAAGACTAAATGCTTGTTTAGAGCTGCAATCGATGCTTTTGCTACGATTCGGTCTACTTGAGCTTGATTTAACTTTTCAAATTCATCTAAAGCGACTTTTGCTTTTTTAGCTAACTCATCAACTTCTTGTTTTGCAACTAATGCCGCTTGCTCTTTTTCATCGAGCACATTTTCTTGCGCTGTTTCTTGCGCTTGCGCCATTTGGTCCTCCTTGATCTTTAGATTCCTTACGTACTTCTACGCTTTTTGCACATCAACATTTACATACATAATCTTCTATGAAAGACACATCATAATGCTGGTATGTGATACATTTCACAATTTACTTGAATTACTGTACTATTTTGGCTTTGCAGCGAGTTGCGCTATTTATGAGCGAGGTTTATCCTCTAATGTTCGTTATTTGTTCTTATTTGTAATGATTTATGTGCGATTTGCTGAAAAATTTTCTAGAATGTTAGCTTTAGATGTTACTTACAAACGATTAATAACATTTAATTTAATTCTCGATTACACACGAATAAAAAATGGCTCCCAGCATGAGCCAGGAGCCATTGAAGTTGTAATTCTTCGCAGCTTAACGCTTCGAGAACTGAGGTGCACGACGTGCCTTGTGCAAACCAGCCTTCTTGCGTTCCACAACGCGAGCGTCGCGGGTCAAGAAGCCAGCCTTCTTCAAGGAAGCACGGTTTGCATCGCGGTCAATAGCGTTCAAAGCGCGGGCAACGCCCAAGCGAATTGCGCCAGCCTGACCAGTGGTGCCGCCGCCGTCTACCAAAACGACAACGTCGAACTTACCTTCAAGCTTTAGAAGCACGATTGGGGAATTAACTTCGCGCTGCAATAAGCGAGATGGGAAGTATTCCTCAAGAGTGCGGCCGTTAATAGTCCACTTACCAGAACCTGGAACCAAGCGAACGCGAGCAACGGCTTCCTTACGACGACCAGTGCCATAGCCTGGAGCGATAGCGGAAGTACCAGTGCCTGCACCAGCGTTGGTTTCGGTGGTGTAGCTAGTCAGTTCTTCTTCGTTCTCAAGAACCGCGGAGTTGTTGTTATCTACCATAATCATATTCTCCTTACGATTCACTTAGCCTGCTGGCTAACCTGAGAGATCTCGAAGACCTGTGGCTTTTGCGAAATATGAGGATGCTCAGCGCCAGTGAACACACGAAGGCGATCAAGCTGAACCTTAGCAAGACGATTCTTTGGAAGCATTCCCCTAACAGCGGAAACGATGATGCGCTTTGGATTCTTCTCCAAAAGCTCAGCATAGCTATCGCGGCGAAGTCCGCCTGGACGGCCAGAGTGGGAATACAATTCCTTGCTCAACTTATTGCCAGTCAAAGCAATCTTATCTGCGTTAATAATAATAACGTGATTGCCAGAATCAGCGTGAGGAGCATAAGTTGGCTTCGTGGGCTCCCTGAAAGTCCTCGATGGCGAGTGGGAAAAGCGCTTTGAAGGACCCCTTAGGGAAACACAACAATCTGCAAGTATATCGCCATATAACGACTATTTGCAAATTTCTATTTTACATACAATGCGGACTACAACGCTATACAATGCGGACTGCAACGCTCGCCAGTAAAAAACAAACGCTGCAGCCCGCAATTAATAATGCATCTACATCTATTTATTCATCTTTACTTATTCATGATTTGCGCTAAAGACTTAACTCTAGGCAAGTCGAATAAATCGTCCAAAAGAACAGGATTGCAATCAGCATCTGCCAAAGGAATACGCCAATTTGGATATTCGTCGTTAGTTCCAGGCTGATTTTGCGCGCGATGCTCGCCAGCGGCGTCAACAATAGACGCAGCAAGCAACTTAGAAGGCGCAGCTTTAAGCGCTTTATACAACGCTTCAACAATCTCTTGCTCATGCTGCGACTCGTCCTCTAGCGCACTTTCGTTTAAGAATCCGCTAGAAACAAGCATCTTAAGCATTGCATTATGCTCTTTAACAGCATCAGCGCGGAACTCTTCTACAGATCCAGTAAGAAGATTCAAACGCTCACGAATATTAACGTGCTCGTAGTTTAAGTACCCTGCAGCAGGTGGCATATCGTGAGTATTTACAGATGCAAGCGTCATTTCGCGCCACTTATCTGGAGTACGGAATACGCCGCCACTCTGTTCAAACCACTCAACTGTGCATCCAAGAACCTTGTTTTTAGCCAAAACTTCTAGAGCTTCAGCTGGCACAACGCCAAGGTCTTCTCCAACTACAACGCCATTTGCGCGCGTGGCTTCAATCGCAAGAATGCCAAGCATAACGTTTGCATCGTAGTAAACATAAGCTCCGTCTCCTGGAGTAGATCCTTCTGGAATCCACCAAAGTCGGAAAAGTCCAAGAATATGGTCGATTCGCACAGCTCCTGCAGAAGCAAACATGCCATGAACCATATCTCTGTAGGTCTTAAAGCCTGTGCGCTCAAGCTCAAATGGATTAAGCGGAGGCTGAGACCAGTTTTGACCTTGCTGATTGAAGTAATCAGGAGGCGCACCAACGCAAGCACCATTGGCGAATCGCTCTGGATTCCACCAAACTTCCGATCCTGCTGGATGCACGCCAACAGCCATATCCGACATAATTCCAATGCGCATTCCTGCTTTTTTAGCTGCCATTTGCGCATCGTGCAACTGGCCGAACGCAACCCACTCAAGCCAACGATAAAACTCTAGCGTGTCTGGGAATTGCTTTGCTAAAGCGCTAATCTCATCGGAATCTTTAGTAAGATGCTTCTCCCAGCAATCATCGCCATTAGGCGCACCCCACTTGTCGTAGCAAAGGCACCAAGTTGCGTAGGATTCAAGCGTGTCTCCCATATCTTTCTTAAACGCTTCAAACTTTTGCGCGCGCTTATCTGACATGCCCGACTTAAAAATAATCCACAAAGCGTGCATTTTTACGCGCCACATTGCGTCGCGATCAATAATTTGCGCATCATTATTAAGCGGCTCTACTTGATTGTGCAAATCGTCAACACTTTTGCGATCTTGCTCACTAAGAAGATTATATTCTGGAATGCTTTCTGGGCGAATATACGTAACGTTTACCATAGACCTAGCAACAGGCAAATATGGCGAAGGCGTTAACGGAGCAACTGGCTCTCCAGCGTGAAGCGGATTTACAAGAACAAAGTCCGCTCCCGACTTTTCTTTAGCTTTAACAAGCAAATCCGCCAAATCTGCGTAATCGCCAACTCCCCAAGACTTAGAGGAGCGGATTGAATAAAGCTGAGCCATCCAACCCCAAATTTGCTTGCCATCTTTTTCTAGTTTCTCAATAGTATCAATGCTTTCTGGCGCACTAATAAGAGTGGCCTCTTCTACGCGGTTCTCAACACTAACACGCAAAGTGTGGTAGCCCATTGGAACGTCTTGCGGAATCTTAAGCAAAGAAGTTGCTACAAACTTGCCGTCTACTGGAATTGCAACGTCATTTTTAGAAGGCAAAATCTGCAAATCACCCTTATATTCACTGCCATCTTCCAAAATAAGAGTTGCTGTAGGATACTCTAAAATCCCAGTATTTATACTTACTTCGCTTTCTTTACCAACTGTGTGCAAAACTGTTGGAGCAACTAAGCGAGTGTGACGCTCATTAAGAATTTTTTGAGTTGCTTCTTCGATTTGCTTATTGTTTTGAGCCTCTACGCATAGTGATTGCAATACTTTTACAAGCACGCTATCTGCTATTTTGTGCTCTACGCCATCCGATCCAACAAATTTGGAGCGAACGCCCATTAGTTCAGCCAAATGTATTAACGGACTTGTTGGCTGCACTGTTTCTTCATTTTTAGTGTTCATATTTTCCATCGAGTCTATTTGTGGGGTTTTAATGCAAACGTATGCAATTATTATTCATTTTACTTTTATACTCAAGACTTATTTTTATATTTAAGACTTATTTAAGACTTTTGACGCAGCAAGCGAGACGTCCGAGTCCTTATCTTTAGACAAAGCAATCAAAGTTGGCTGCGACACACCAGGATTAAGAGCCACTGCTCTTCTTACCATTGCAGAGAGCACAGGAGAATCGTCACTTTCTTCGCTTGCACCAAGAGAAGCCAAGTAATCCAACGTTTTTGTGCTAACACCATTTGTTTGCGCACCTTCTAATCGCATTTTCCAAGATGTTCGCGGATTGCACAAAGCGGCATCTCTAACTTGTGCACAAGAATCTTTAGTAAGCCTTCCAACTAGCCAATTCTTAGCATTTTCGTTCTTTGCAACAGCTAAGCGAACATTACTTGATTCGTCTTGAGAAAGCTTAACCAAGATATTCGGGAATGGCATTACTGTTGCTAAGTGAATGCGATCTTCTTCTGGAGTGTTTAAATTGCCTGCTACAGCTTCCAAAAGTGCAGTCGCTCTAGAAAATCCTGCCTGATCAGACCTATCTGGCAACTCTTTTACAGCAAATTCATGCAATTCTTTAGAATCACTGGAATGCCTTAAATGCTCATACACCGCGGTTAACGGCTCATATAAATTGCTAGAATCATTAGATTCAATAGATAAATCGCGGCTTGCACCATTGCCTAAATCATCGTTTTGCTCAACGACATTAAGCTTTTGCGCATCATTCATAAACGACTCACCAACCTTTGCTTAATCACTTATATAATCTATCAGCTTTGCAACACAAATCTTAAAACCAAGAATCAAACAAGTGTCAAATAAGAATCAAACAAGAATCACTAAAATAAAAATCAGCAAATTCTAGTGCAAACACCACAAAAATCTGGAATTATTACTCCAGAAAACGTATTTTTTACTGCTTCAAGGAATCTATCTGATTCTTCACGCGGCAAACTCACTGTTAATTCAATAGAAACGCCGTATTCTTCGCTTATAATTTCCGCATTATTTTTTAACAATAAATGCTTAAACATTCTTAAATGCGAGTACTCAACTTTGCAAGAAAAACAATTACACTCTACAATATCCGCTATTTTACTAGACTTTATAGCACCTGCAGCCGAAGCAGAATACGCTCTTATTAAACCACCAGAGCCAAGCAAAATCCCACCAAAATAGCGCGTAACTGTTACAACTGCGTCTACAACATTAGAAGACCTAATAACATCTAAAATCGGCTTACCTGCAGTGCCAGATGGCTCTCCGTCATCGCTCATACGCTCGCACAATCTGCCATTTTTATCTGCGTAAATCGCAGCGTACGCAACATGCCTTGCTTTGGGGTGAATCATCCTAATTGACTCTACAAACTCAAGCGCTTCTTCAGCACTAGAAACGTGGCAAGCGTCCGAAATAAACTCGGACTTCTTTTCCACAAAAGCAAAGTGCGCAGGATTCTCACATAAATCAGTTACGGTTCGCATATTCTTCATATTCGATATTCAATATTATTCGACATTCGACATTCGACATTCGATATTCAATATTCAAATCGTTTTCAATTCAAACAGTCTTAAAGCTACAAAAGATTATATGCAACCGCTAGAATTACAAATCGCAAATCACAAATCGCAAATCACAAATCACGACTTATCGTAGCGCATTAAGTGATCTACAACGTCTACAAGCTCTGCAACTTTCTTATCTGTAACCTTTTTATTTCCAGCGTCTTGCGCTTCTTCTAAGGCCTTTGATATTTCTTGATGAGCAACTATAAGCGCAACTGCCCTAAGAGCTGCCGTAGATGCAGAAAGTTGCATAAGAATGTTGTTGTAGTCTTCCCCTTTTTCAACCATATTTTCAACAGCGTGAACTTGCCCACATACTCTATGCAAGCGAACCAACATCTTTTCTTTATCTATGTTGTAGTCACTCATAAAAAACCTCATTTGAAAACAGTGCTTTTATATACCATTTACATAATAATTGTGCGTTGTATAGTACGCAAAACTATAAGCGCCAAAAAGCTATGTTTATAGAATAAATTATGCATATTATACAACGCAACTATTTTTATCTGTTTTAATACTTTATTAATATATCCCAATTAATATATCTCAACATACATGTTTTACAAATTTATGCACATATTAATCAAATATTTTATGAGAGATTTTATGCAATGTAACTTGCACGTTTTGCCAAAATCACAGATCCTGCAATAAGCAATATAGCCAGAGAGAACATTAATGTTGTTTCAACTTTTACGCCAGTTGTTACTAGATGCCCAACATTAGCACCTAGACGAGCATGGCGTCGTTTTGAATTTTTTGTTCCACTTACATATTGATTATTTGGCTGCGAGTTCTGCTCTACATTAGAGTCGCTTACTTGTTGATTATCTCCATACTGAGAATCTCCCTGTTTAGAATCTCCCGGCTGAGTAGCGCTTTGATGAGTATCAACCTTCTTAGAATCACCTCTCTGAATAGTACCTGATTTAGTAGCTGTATATTTACCTTCCTTGCTATCTTCCTTGCCTTCGACATGCTCAGATTTATGCTGAGAATCCGTATTAACATTACTTTGACCATCTTTTTTATTGTTTTTTTTCACTAATTTTATCGTTATTAGCATTACTCTCGCCAGTCGCATCTGCACTTTGATGAACTGTATTATTGGTTCCAGCATCTACTTGCGCACCGAGCGTATTATTATTCGCTCCAGCGTTTACACCAGATTGCGCATTGTTGCCAACTTGCGCTCTGCCAGACTGTGTGCCAGCAACTTCATTCTGCGCACTAGAACCTTGTGTGCCGCCAGGCTTTTCGCTAGAACCACCAGGCTTTTGCACACCAGGCTCACTCTTCACAGGATTCGCATTACCAGACTGCTCTTTTCCAGGCTCCTGCTTACCAGGCTCGTTTTTCCCAGAACCCTGTGTGCTGCCAGACTGAGTATTATTGCCAGCTTGCACACCAGAACCTTGCGGATTTTGAGGATTCTGAGGATTCTGCTTTGAAACAATATTATCTACAACGCCACCACTAGGAGACGTCTTTGGATCAACTTCACTACCCGTAACATTTCCACTACCAGCAGGCTCGCTCTTACCTGGATCTTGTTTACTAGGCTTTTCACTAGAACCACCAGGATTATCCTGCTTACCAGGCTCACCCTTTCCAGACTCACCCGTCCCAGGCTGCTTCTGATTACCAGGCTTTTCGCTAGAACAACCAGGCTGCTCTTTTCCAGGCTCACTCTTTCCAGACCCACCCTTACCACTAGCATTCTCCGCCTTATTAACAGTCACAGTAACAGGCTTATTTCTATCAAAGAAGCTTCTACTATCTTCGTTATTAAACGACGTCTTAAACTCTTGCGCTCTAGAAGAACCTGGGAATTCATAAACAAAAACATACATTCCACTTTTAGCCGTATTGCCGTCTAAAAGATCGATCATATCTCCAACTTTTTCAAACTTTTCTTTTTTATTCTCAGCACTTCTGTTCTCTTTGTTATCTTCACTGCCCTTGTTATCTTCACTATCGCTATCTTTGCCAGATTCTTTGCCATTAGACTCGTTATGAGTAAGAATTATCTTTCCATTGCCAAGCGTGTAAGTTCCATTACGCAATGGAACATCCCATGAATCTATTTTCTTATGATTTTCGTCTTCTTTAGGCTCTTCTACAGAACTGGAAACAAGTTTTACCATATTTTCGTTGCTCATTGAACCATCTTTGTTTCCAACCCACCAAAGACGAATGTTCATCTTTGCATCTTTACTAAACCCATAATCAGTATTTCCATCAAATTTTCCGTAGTCTTTTGGAACGCCACTAACAACTATCGCATCCGAAACGTCATTTGTATCTTTATTTTTTAGATTCTTAACATGTTCAATCGATATTTTTGCCTTATGCGAAACTGTTGAATTTACGTTTCCAAATTCTTCAACAAACTTTTCTGGAATAAACTCTCTAACGTCGTCTTTTTGATTTCCAGGATCAATAAACCAAACCCACGTTCCAAATAATCCTGCATCATCTTTGTTCACTTTATAAACTTTTGCGCTAGCAAGTTCATCTTTAGATAAGTCACCTTTTGCTTCGTGCGCAACCGCTTTAACTTCTTGATTTTCTCCCGAAAAATAAACATCGGCTGCAGCAACTTGACGAATATTCTTATCTTCTCGTAGCTCCTTTATATACTCTTCTACTTTGTCTTTTTTATTTTCGCGTTTTTTCATAATATCGTTATAAGAACCAACAAAGTAGTATCCGCGCGCACGAACATCTTTACCACTTACCCACTCATCTTCAGTAGGATTCTTTAGCGCAGAAGTAACAGTATCTTCTACAGAATCGCCTACTTTTAACTCTTTTACAATCGACTTAGAAGAAATCGAAGGCTGGAACTTTCTGTGCGCTCTCTCTGTTAATACATTTGTAAATTCTCTGACTTTTTCATCTTTTGCTACTCGTATTAAAGCTGCCCCATTTCCTATATCTTTTCTTTGCAAATATGGAATGTAGTATTCACCTTTAATTTCTGCTTCGCCTTCTCCTGTTGCAACCCAATCAATTCCACACTGCAAGTTATAAGGATTAAGTAATTCTTTAAACTCTTTAACCTGTTTTTTATCTTTTATAAAACGCAACTTATCGCCTACTGCAGTAAGCTTAAATTCTGTATTGTCTCTGTAATATCCAACATTTCTTGCATCAACACCATGTGCATCAATAATTACCCTTCCACTCCTTGCATAGTAGGTAGAATAAGGGTCAAGTATTTTGAATCCCATACCCTTAGGTGTTTTTTGGGTTACTTCATTCCACACTTTTTCTGCATCTTCTTTCAAGTTGGATGCACCTTCAAATCCTCTACGCTTTGCTTCTTCCCACCCGCGTTTATCTTCATCATAGCGCTCATGAATTAAATATGCTGCTTCCTCCATTTGGGATGTCAAATTATTTTCAATAGCATACTTAGCTATTCTTGCCGTAATTTCATTAATATTGTTAACATCAAGCGGCATATCTCTCCAATCGGAATCAGCTTTTACAGTTGATCCAGTATTAATGCAAAATACGTAATTACCATCATCATCTTTTTTTACAAGTTTTCCGTATGGTTTCACTTGTGAACAAGCATCCTTATATGTAGAATATTGGGCAAAAATATCTGCAGAAGCCGCATTTATTGCACCATTCCCAACAACAATTGCAATAGTCGCCAGCAACGCTGTCAGTAAAGAGAACATTCGCGTGCGCTTATTGCGTAAAAAGATTGGAATCCCTTTACATCCATGTTTTCCCATATCAACTCCTTAAAACGTTGTTTCCTCTAACGTGACAAACGTTTTTGCTAGCCACGATGAACGAAAAATTCGCTCATGCTCTAACTATGATTTAGGAATTTCAATCTGTAAATAAAAAACTTTCAATGTGGTTAAAGGCTATTTTAGAGGGCAGTTATCCACATTGTTATACACAATTGTGCACAATTACACACAATTATGGCGGTTTTCTGGCGATTCGCGTTTATAGGAATATGTTGCAATCAGAAAAATAGGGGTTATAGCGGTTATAGGCCGAAAATAGCAACCATAGTGCTATAGCAAAAATCAAAACAAAAAGCTCTAAACCGCTGATTTTCAACGATTTAGAGCTAAAACCGCGGAGTCAGAGAGATTCGAACTCTCGAGCCGCTTACGCGACTAACACCTTAGCAGGGTGCCCCTATCGGCCACTCAGGCATGACTCCACTTTGTAACTATTCAAGATAGCAACAGATTCAGACTATATCACCTCTTGAGGACGTGCACAATGCTTAAGCGACACACCAAAAGCGCAAAAGTGGATTTAATAGCCAAATAGCAATATTTATGCTGGATTATGGTCTCCCGAAAATGTAATCACAACAGCCAACATAACTAGAGCCATTCCGCAAACGTCAATCAACGTTGGCATTTCGCCAAATCCCATTCCAACAATTGCAGCAATCGCAGGGTAAAGCGCTTGCATAACCGAATACCGTGCAGAAGACACACGCTTTAGCAAAACCTGGTCTAAAAGCGTTGGAATAAAAGACGCACAAGTTGCAATAACAACCATTAATCCAAGAAGTTTCAAAGATCCGTAAGGCTGAGCAGCCCAAGTTGCACTCGATTTAGGATGCACAACATGCAAAATTGCAGGAACACCAAGAACACTCGATTGCAAAAGCCAACCAATTAAAATAGCTATACTAACTCTGTCAATTGCATTAGAACCTCTTGCAAGCATGCGCCCAGATACAATGTACATTCCCCACATTGATCCGCCAATAAGAATTGCCACTAATCCAACAAGAAAATGCGGACTTTCGTTAGAACGCATAGACGCGCTTGCAAGAAGCACAATTCCGCAAGCTGCAATAACAATTCCAATGCGCTCACGCCATGTTTTACCCGTTATAACAGCAACCATTAGCGGCCCTACAAACTCAATAGTTACAGCCACTCCAACGGCCATACAACTAATAGCTAAATAAAACATTGTGTTCATAAGAACAACAGAAATGCCTACTGCAACAACAATTAACCATTCTTTTAATGTTTTAGGAAGAGAGTTGCGAGCGCGCTTTTTACGCGAAAAAGGCCTTCTCCACGCAAGCAAAAACAAAGACATAAATCCAACGCGATACCACACAGAATATAGCGGATCGAGCTGGCTAAACGCGACCTTTGCTATAGACGTTGCTAGATAGACCGTTGCAGCTTCTACAACAACGATTAGCAAAACAGGCATGCGATTTAGCGCGTTTACTATGATTTGTTTCATAAAGCATACCCTACACGGCAGTAGTTATATTTGCGTATTTTTACACTGATTTTTCGTAAACTTATTGCGACACGCTATTGTACAAAATCGAACGTTTGTTCTACTATAAATTCATGAGCACAGCACCGCGAGTTAATGCAGCTAAACGCGATTGGGGGCGCAATGCGTCTGGCTGCACAATACTTCATATCGATATGGATGCATTTTATGCATCACTCGAGGCGGCGCGTAATCCTAGGTTACTTGGCAAACCTGTGATTATTGGTACAGGCTCGCGCTCCGTAGTTTCGGCAGCCAGCTACGAAGCACGTAAGTATGGCGTGAATTCCGCTATGCCTACAGCGCGAGCACGAAGATTGTGCCCTAATGGCATTTTCTTGCCGGTAGATATGCCATATTACGTTTCCATTTCATCTAGGATTTTTAAGGAGGTCTTTTCAAAGATCACAGATAAAGTTGAACAGGTTTCTGTAGACGAGTGTTACGTGGACGTTAGCTCAGCGTTATTACGCTGGAAAACGCCCATCGCCATAGGTGAGTGGATAAGAAGCGAAGTCGCGCGCAAGTTTCACATCACTTGCTCTGTGGGGATTGCATCAAATAAGCTGATCGCAAAAATGGCGTCAACGAACGCAAAGCCAAACGGAATGCTGATTATCCCCCAAAATCGCAATGCCGACTTTGTTTCAATAATGCCATTACGAGCAATACCAGGAATAGGACCCGCGCTTGCTAAAAAACTAGCTATGTGGGGAATAAACAGCATTGAGATGCTTAGAAGTGTAGATGAGAAGACTTTGGAACGAGTTGCTGAATCTAAAGTTCTTGCGCGAATGCTTTATAACACTTCGCGCGGAATTGATACACGGCAAGTAATGCCCCACGTTCCAGAAAAATCCATTGGAACAGAAAGCACTCTTGATAAAGACACCACAGATATTGCAGCAGTGAAAAACCTGATCAGGCACTGCTGCAACGAAGTGGCGCAAGAATTACGCAATCGCAACACAATGGCAAAAACAGTAACGTTAAAATTGCGATTCAGCGATTTGCACTATGCAACAAGATGCAAAACATTAAGAAACGTAACCGATTGCACTCCAGAGATTTATAAGCATGCTTGCGATTTACTAGAATCGGTAAATCCAACAGTTCATGACTATAAATTAGACGGAAGTCATGTCTGTTTACTAAGCTCCGTCAGGCTTGCTGGCGTTAGCGTAAGCAATCTTGTAGATAAAAGCAAAGCGCTTGTTCAGCCTACGATTAGCGACATCTTAGAAGAGAACGAAAGAGAAAACACCATAAGTGGTATGCGTAAAAATTCAACAGAAATTGCGCAAAACGCAATAAAAAATACGCATGCAAGAATAAGTCACGCAGAACACGTATTAGATGCAGTAAGAAAAAAGTATGGTAAGAATGCTGCTCAAATGGGCATTTAAGCATCTCTTTTAGGAAGAGCAGCTACGCGATCCTCATCCCAACCAGATGGGCCAGCTTCTTGCGCACCACCTAAATCGCCAAGCTTGTTAAAGTATTCAACAGCAGCGTCTTTATACCATTCCCACTCTTCTGGAACATCGTCTTCGTAAAAGATGGCCTCTACTGGGCACGCAGGCTCACACGCACCACAATCAACGCATTCGTTAGGGTTTATGTAAAGCGTGCGATCGCCTTCGTAAATGCAATCAACAGGGCACTCGTCAACACACGCTTTATCTTTAACGTCAACGCACGGTTCTGCAATAACGTAAGGCATAACAAACGCCCCCTTTCACACTCAAAAATAAACTAACTCTTCTATTATAGTTCACGTTACGAGTGCAAAACGCATTGAGTCGGCATACGTAATCGCATACCGACTCAACGCATTAAATCAACGTCTCAAAAAATCAACGTCTAAAAGCAAAAGCCTATTGAGCATCCTCTTGAGCAGACCCAACAGCCGCCTCTTGAGCTACCTCTTGAGCAGCCTCAGCTCGCGCTTGATCTTCCGACTCACCTTCCGCAACTTTTTCTGCAGCAGCAGCATCTTGCGCAAACAAGGTTTCTACTGGAACACCAAGCTTCTTAGCTTTACGAAGTTGCCTTCCAAGCAAAGAATTGCGGTAAGAATAGCCAAAGTACACAGTAAAGCCGATTGCAAGCCAGATTGCAAAACGAATCCATGTAAGCACAGAAAGGTTTAGCATAAGCCAGAACGTAGAAAGCGCGGCGAAAATAGGCAGAACTGGATTCCATGGAACCATAAAGGATCGATGCAAATCAGGTCTACGCATACGCATAATAGGAACGCCTGCAGAAACAAGCAAGAACGCAGAAAGCGTACCAATATTCACCATATCGGAAAGAATTCCAATATCTAATGTAGAAGCGATTATTGCAACAACAACGCCAGAAACAATCTGAATACGTGCAGGGATTCCGCGCTTGCTAACCTTAGAGAAGCTGCGTGGAAGCAAACCATCGCGGCTAACAGCAAACACAATACGCGTAAGGCCCAAAAGAAGAACCATAACAACAGTTGTTAAGCCGATTACAATGCCAAGAGAAATAATCTTAGCAGCCCAAGTTGCACCTACAAGCTCAAAGCTCGTAGAAAGCGAAGGAGCCTCTTGCTTAGCCAAATCCTTGTAAGAGACCATACCAGTTGTAACAACAGCAACAAGAATGTAAAGAACAGTCACAATCAAAAGACCAAGACCAATGCCCCTAGGAATGTTCTTGTGTGGATCTTTAGTTTCTTCTGCCGTAGTTGCAACAACGTCGAATCCAATAAATGCAAAGAACACAAGTGCTGCACCAGAAAGAATACCTGTAACGCCATAAACAGCTGGCTGCATGCCAGTAACCCACTGCCAAAGCGGCTGGCTCATTGTGCCAGAAACGTGTATTCCCTTAACGCTAGCAACGTCTGTTGCAGGTGGAACAAATGGAGTGAAGTTAGAAGCCTTAATGTAGAAGAATCCAACAACAACAACAAACAGAACAATGCCAATCTTCAAGATTGTTAAAGCGCCGTCAAAACGAGCAGAAAGCTTTGTTCCAACAACAAGCATAATCGTAAAGAACGCAACAATAGCTACTGGAGCAAGATCAAAAGTAAAACCGCCAATATTTACCGAAGTAGATACGTTAAGACCAAACAAATGCATTAAATCGTTAAGATAAACGCCCCAATATTTGGCTATAACAGATCCTGCCATAAGCATTTCCAGAATCATATCCCAGCCAATAATCCAAGCAATAAGCTCGCCGACTGTTGTGTACGTAAAGGTGTATGCAGATCCTGCAACAGGAATCATAGAAGCGAACTCAGCGTAGCACATTGCAGCCGTTCCGCAAACGATTCCAGCAATAATAAAGCTAATAATCACCGCTGGTCCCGCATGGAATGCAGCTGCTTGAGCACCAACGGANCCATTGTTTCTGCAATAGTCTGTTCAACAGACTTTTTTCTCCATATTTGCATAATCCAACCTTCTCTAAAACTACGTCTAAAACATTCCATATAAGGGGTTATATGTTATAAATCGCAAAAAATACGGTTCAACACACATTAAGTGCTATTAAACAATAATTTTTACGATATTAAAAGAGCATAGTACTTTGTCTAGCGGAAAATCACAACACAAATCGCAATTTATTATGTTAAATTATGCTAAATTTGTGTTAACAATTTCTTAACAATTGTCTTAACAATCCACACTAACGCCGATTAAAACAGGTTCTGGAACAAGTTTTACGCCAAATGAATCGTAAACACCATCTATGATTTTGCGCGCTAAATCAACAATATCCGAGCACTTTGCGCAACTGCGATTAGTCAACGCTAAAGTGTGCAAAGAAGACAACCCAGCTTTACTTTTTTCGCCATCGCTTTGCGTAAGTCTAAATCCCCTGTGGAATCCAGCATGGTCAATAAGCCATGCTGCAGAAGTCTTAACTCCTTTAGAGCCATCTGGCAAAGTGGCGTCAAAGCGCGGAGCGTCTTCTGGCAGCAAATCTGCTTGAGCTTTAGTCAAAATCGGATTCATAAAGAAGCTTCCGCAACTATGGCGATCCGCATACTTGGAATCGTCTTCTAACAAATCTCCACAAACATAGTCTTCATTTTGAAGCCTAATCGAATACTCAACACCGTTTTCGCTTTTTGCGTAGCACATCCACTTATTTGCGTAGCGCATAGCATCTTCAAGCATGCCCTTAGATGCTCTAACGCGCAAAACTTCGCGACGAATCTTAGACGTTTCCATCCTATCTCCAACTTGCACACCAAGCGCGTGAGCAAGCTGCGAATGAGCCACAACACCAGTTTTTGAATGTTTTAAGCAAAAAGTAACAGACAAAACAACGTATCTAGGCGTTGGGAAGAAGCAGTCAGCAGCAACACCAGGCGCCTTATACATGCTTTTTTTGAGAACAGACGTGCGGTAGCCAAACTTAAGATCTGCAAGATTCATATAAAAAGTGGTTTTATCTTTACGATCCCAAACTTCTACAGATTCAACGCTTTGCGCAACTTCCGCACCGTATGCGCCAATGTTTTGTACAACAGACGCTCCAACCGTTCCAGGAATCCCAGATAGCGCTTCTACGCCTTGCAATCCAAGCTCAATAGTGTGAGACACAAAATCATCCCAATTGCAACCAGCTTCCGCACTAACGTGAACCAAAAAATCTCCGCTAGTTTTATCAACGCCGTCTATGCCAGGAGCTGCCTCATCTAAAACGCAAATCTCACGACGAGCATCGCGCACAACAACTCCGTTAAACGGTTCGTCGCTTACAAGCATGTTAGACCCGCCGCCAATAACGCAAAGAGGCAATCCAGCGCAATCTGCGTCTTCTACAGCTTCGATAACAGCTACTCTGCTAGTAGGCTCTACAAAACGAGCAATAGAACCGCCAACACCAATTGTTGTAAGATTTGCAAAAGTTGGATTATCAGATTCCAATAAGGATGATTGCATACTCATACGATTAATCCTAACAGCAATAAATAACAAAAAACCCCGCAAAACGCGGGGTAATAAAGCTATAAAACTTCGCCGAAGTTCACGCTTTTAGCGAGTCTCGCGATGGAGAGTATGCTTGCCGCAGCGTGGGCAGAACTTGCTCAACTCAAGGCGATCAGGCGTATTACGACGATTCTTCGTCGTGATGTAATTACGCTCCTTGCACTCCGTGCATGCAAGCGTAATGCCTGGACGGATGTCTGCGCTCTTACTTGCCATTTTGTTCACCTCTAGAATATTGTATGTTGACCAACTCCTGCTGGCCATTGTAGCGAGGAAGAGACTCGAACTCTTGACCTTACGATTATGAGTCGTACGCTCTAGCCAGCTGAGCTACCCCGCCAGAGAGCCTCGAGTGAGAATCGGACTCACGACCTCTTCCTTACCAAGGAAGTGCTCTACCACTGAGCTATCGAGGCGTGGCGGGTAGTGGATTTGAACCACTGAAGCACGAAGCAACTGATTTACAGTCAGTCCCATTTGGCC
>QWCU01004672.1_pt1 | contig 22141 bp, 17 predicted proteins | sample 1972601 | NCBI WGS metagenome assembly QWCU01 (sample SAMN09866700, study PRJNA288562) | Human vaginal metagenome isolate pre2_vaginal, whole genome shotgun...
GCNATTTGTAGCGAGGAAGAGACTCGAACTCTTGACCTTACGATTATGAGTCGTACGCTCTAGCCAGCTGAGCTACCCCGCCAGAGAGCCTCGAGTGAGAATCGGACTCACGACCTCTTCCTTACCAAGGAAGTGCTCTACCACTGAGCTATCGAGGCGTGGCGGGTAGTGGATTTGAACCACTGAAGCACGAAGCAACTGATTTACAGTCAGTCCCATTTGGCCGCTCTGGTAACCCGCCAACGTTTCCGCGCGGAGAAGAATATCTCCAAACGGCAACTTTGTTATTTTGCCACGAACGCGCGACTAATGCAAGTTCAAGACACGCCGAAAGGCAAAAATCACATCTAAATGCATCTAAAAAATGCGATTATTTAAGCGAAAAACCATCTTTCTTTAAAGACTCGCACACTTTAAGTACGCGATCATTTGCCTCGGTTTCTGCGATTGTAATGCGAATACCTTCCCCAGCAAACGCGCGCACAGAAAGACCTGCATCAACAAAACGCTGATTAGCTCGCTCTGTATCTTCGCCAAACGGCATCCAGAAGAAGTTTGCGTATGGCTCGGCAACATTCCACCCTTGCTCTCGCAAACCGCTCACAACGCGGTTACGCTCCTTAACAAGCGCATCTACGCGATTGCGCATTTCTACAAGCGCTTCATTCTCCAAAGACGCAAGAGCTGCCACTTGCGCAATTTGGCTTACGCCAAACGGAACAGCCACTTTTCGCATACCATCTACGACTTGCGCGTTTGCAATAGCATAGCCAATACGCAAGCCAGCCAAACCGTAAGCCTTAGAGAATGTTTGTGCAACAACAACGTTTGGATATTCGCGGTAAAGTTGCATGCCATCTGCCGTACCCTTTGCGTTGTTAAATTGCACGTAAGCTTCGTCAATAAGCACCAAAACATTGCTTGGAACAGCATCCAGTACTCGTCTAGCTTCCTCGTCTGAAAGCGATGCAGATGTAGGATTGTTTGGATTGTTCAAAATAACAAGACGCGTGCGCTCATTAATCGCATCAATCATTGCGTCTACATCGTGCGAACCATCTGCGCGATTAGGAATTTTAACGCTTGTAGCGCCAGCACCAGTAACAATAATCGGATACGCTTCAAAGCTTCTCCACGGGTATATAACTTCGTCTCCAGGGCCTGCAACAAGATTTACAAGTTGCGTAATAACCTCTGTAGAGCCGCATCCAAGAACAACCTCATCTGGAGTAACGTTAAACTTTTTAGCTAACTCTTCTACGACTTCTGTTCCGCGCATGTTTGGATAACGATTAATAACCCCAAGCGCACGGCTAGAAATGGCGCTTTTCACGCTTTCTAACGGCTCAAATGGGTTTTCGTTGCTAGAAATCTTATATGCGCGAATGCCGTCTAATGCGGGCGCTGGTTTACCTTGCTTATAATTTGGCAAAGTATCTAAAATACTGCGATGTTTGTAATCCATGATTTTATAATAGTCGCGTCTTAAACAAATTAAATAAATTATTAGACGTATTAAAACAAATCAGACACACTAAACGATTAAACAAAAACGCTGAAAACAGCGATAAGCCGCCATTTTCAGCGCTAAATAGCTTTTATTACTTGACTAATACAAGTAATTAGCCAAGCGAGTAATAAAATCAGCCAAGGATTGCAAGAACGTCACGAGACGAAACGATTAAGTAATCTTCGCCTTCGTAATGAACTTCTGTGCCACCATACTTGGAGTAAAGGATCTTGTCTCCAGGCTTAACATCCATAGGGATGCGCTCGCCCTTATCGTCGCGGCGGCCTGGGCCAACAGCCAAAACCTCTCCCTGCTGTGGCTTTTCCTTAGCATTATCTGGAATGTACAAGCCAGAAGCAGTTTGAGTTTCTGCCTGAGCTTGCTTAACAATAATCTTATCTTCCAAAGGTGTGAGTTTAATCGACACTTCGGTACCTCTTTCTAGAGAAATGTAACCTTTGCGCGAATAATGTTGACGAGGCTGACGATCACGTCAAAACTATCGAGCACTGAACCTTATAATAGCGCGTTTTTAGCACTCTACCAACTAGAGTGCTAAAATTTTAGAAAATTTTTACAAACTTTAGGCAGCGCGACGAGCCAAAACATCCCTTAAATCGGCTTTACCAAGCGAGTCTTTTGTGCTAACTGGAGGCTCTACAGTAACTTCAGATACTTCAGACACTTTGCTTGAATCGAAAGCCGCCGCCGATTCGTTTGAGTCGTCTGTTGAAATCGCTTTAGTAACTTGCTTAGTGGACTTTATCTCTAAGCTTTGCGGACCCGCATTTTTGCCATTAGCACCAAAATCACTAGAATCATCGCCAAACGAGAACGATATAAGATCTTGATTAGAGTTGGAAACATCACTTTGCGAGCGCGCATCATTAGCAGCGGAAAAATCGCCAGCAACCGCGCCTTTTGCCACCTCTTTACTGCTTGATCCAGCTAAAGCCATGCTTATGTCTCGCTGTTGCATAACCGAAGTCTCTGTGTTGTCTGGATTTTCGGCATGCTGGTAGTCTTCGGCATTTTCAACAACTGAGTTTACAGCAGCGTCAAAAATTGGCTCCACAACAGAATCATTAAAAGCTGCAGAACGCTTGTTATACAAAGCAACTTTTGCTTCCCATTTGCGCGCTTGCTTAGCAGCCATAGAACCAAAGTAGAGAACAGTGCAAACAGCAGCAAGAGGGATGATTGCAAACCACGCACTATAAAGGCCAGAAAGACCCGCAACAAACACAACAAGAGTTAAAAACGCTAGAGAAAGCACCAACGCACGGCGACGGCGGATTGCTGCACGACGAAGCGCGCGAATACGGGCAACGTGTGCAGGCGTAAAAGCACCATTAAACTGCTTAGCGCACTTATGTTTATTAGCGTTCACGCCATTGCGACTGAACTTGCCATTGTTAGGCTTTGTATTCGCTTGCATCTTCGACGGCTGCATGCCAACCCCTTTCGCCATCGTGCCGCTACACGCGTGGAAAAGCGAATCACTGCTATAATCCACAATGTGCAACGAAGGTGAATACCTATCTTCGCTGTGCTCCAGCATTGACTTCATGCTGTTTTCAGTGCGTTTAGGCAACCAACCAAACATTAAGGCTACGATGATGATCAATACCGTTAACGCGCTCACCGATTCATAACCCATACGTACAAATATAAAGTGCATTAAGGATGTAAAGGCTAAAAATAAGTCGGCGTGTCGGATTTTTTGCGATTGTTTCGCAAAATTTTACAAACAAAAAGCGTTTACGATTGGCGATTAGCCGCTTTAACGAGGCGGTATTATGAGCTAGGATATGTGATGGAATTATAGATTGGAGGAACCGTTGCCTACTTATCATTACCGTTGCAAGCAATGCGGATATGATTTTTCACAACATCAATCGTTTGAAGATGAGCCAATTACCGTGTGCCCAAAGTGCGGAAAGCAAGAAGTTCGTAAGGTTTTTAGCGCACCACCAATCAACTTTAAGGGTAGCGGATTTTACCGCACCGATAAGTAACGTGCAAATAACCCATTAAAATTTGTGCATATGTGCATAAGTGAAAAAATATGACGCAACTTATGTGTGTATGTGAATAAATTGAAAATTTATGACGCCACTTATGTGCTTATGTGCGTAAGTGGCGTTTATTTTGCCACACATGTGTGCGTATGTTAGTAATCACTCATATTGATATATGTTGATATGTGTATTAATACCAATCAAAAATGGCTATTTATGTGCATATGTGCGTAAGTAACTATTAAACTTAATCAAAAATGTTTATATGTGCGTAAAATCCTCGTAAAATCCCCATCTAAGCTAGCCTTTAACCACATTGCACAAAAAAGCTTGCAAAAGCGCTACGCGTGATAAATGATGCTTATATGCATACATCATTTTTACTAAAAACAGTTGGCTACAACGCGGAAAACAAGATGCCAGTAGAGCTTATAAAGCGCAGAAAAAGGGCGCAAACCTTAAACATGCTTTCAATATTTTTTATAAGTGTTGCAACATTGTTTTCAATACACCTTATTTCAACGTTTCAAGCTACTCAAAGCGTGCCAGTAGCCATTAGAAACATAGCAAAAGGCAGCGTGATTAAACAAAGTGACCTGCATTACGTTAACGTGCCTAAAAGCAGCGTTTTTAACAATGTTCTTAACCAAACTTCTATAAACAATTCCGCTAAAAACGCTATTATTGCTGCGTGCAACATTAAATACGGAACGCCGATTTTTAGCAATCAAGTTACAAAGCAAACAAAAATTCCGCCTGGCTTTACAACAATTTCGGTTAATCTTGCAAGCAGCAGCGCCAGCCTTGCACCAGGAGACGTTATTTCTATAGCGTTTAGCAAAGTTCCAAACAGCTTAAATACAGCCAATCATTCAACAAATCCAACACAAATAGAAACATCTAGCGACGCCAGATTTCCCGATAACATTACTTTGCAAGACAAAAACGTTTCGCTTGTTCACAACGTAATCGTTGTTAACGTAAACAATTCTGCACAAAGCGCACTGCTAGCAATGCCAGCAGAAAACGCGTTGCAAATCATAAACACGCAAGCGATTATTCCAAACCTTGCGGTAATAGCTGTGCAAAACTAGCAAGCAATAAATAAACGCATGCCATCCGCTATGCAAAGTTTATCTACCGCGTTCGCTAAAAACCGCCCAATGAGGAGGAAGCTCGCTAAGAATACGATTATCGTCGTCTTTTGCGCGCTGCTCAATCGTTTGAGCGTCGCCCAACTCTTGCTTTACGCCATCCGCGTCAAAAAGCTCCGACCCTTTACGAACCACGCGCGAATGGCCCCTAGAACACCTGCGATTAGCGTTGTATTCGCTCATTGCTGCTCGCCGCTTTTATAAAGCTCGCCAATTCTAGAAACAATTCGCTCAACTTCTTTTTCGGGATTAACGAATGCTCCAACGCTCCAAACGTTCATAACAGACCAGCCAAGATACTCCAAATCTTGAGCGAGTATGCGATTGCGCTCACGAGTAGACTCAAGGCTCATAAAACTCGCGTCGTCGGTTAGAACAGCCAAAGCAAACGGCTTATCTGGCAAGCCAACAACAAGAGGAATACTATGATCTTCACTAAAACCGTAGTTTACTGCCACATTAAGGCCGCGAGAGCGAATTCGTTCTGCCAAATCCGCAAACAAAACGTTGCTAAAGCCGTTTGCGGAAAAGTCGCCAGCAGCTTGCGATTTAGTAGGCTCGCCCTCGTTACCCTCGTCGCTAGCCTCGCTAGCATCTCCAGAATCACCAGCAACCGCTGCATTTGCTGCATTTACTGCATCAACTGGATTATCGTCCAAATTCTGCGCCCAAGTAAGCAAATCCTTAAGAAGCTTAGGTCCGTCTTGATGCAAACGATCATCTTCCATATCGCTAGACTTAAATGCGCAAACAATGTCCAAGTTTCTGCGAGCCAAAGCCAAGGAGTCAAGAAGCATGGACTTTCCGCCTTCTTCTTCCAAAACTCCAAACTGCTGCAAAAGCCTTCCGTGCGAAGTCTTTGCGTAGCACAGCGAAAGAATAACATCCGTTGCGTATGCACCAACAGCCTCGTTTACGCTTACAAGTCGTACATGCCTAAGGAATCTACCCATGTTTTCGTCTTTAACAGCCAACGCCTTAAGCTCCGCTCCAAGCCTGTTTCTAAACACGCTTGTAAGAGTCACAACTGCAAGCACGTAGCTAGAAGGAACAACGCTAAAAGTCTTAGCGCGCTGCTTAATCAAAGACACAACTTCGTCAATCTCGCGCTGGCTGCTTTCAATAAGACCAGTTGCCATAACTGGAACGCCAGCGGCTTCTACTTGATGAAGCTTAACATTGCCTTGCATTTTTTCTACAGGAACATCGTGTCTAAGCGCGCCGTAGCCGTGGTTTTCAAGGAAATCAGCAAGATACGCGGACCGCCTGGTTGCTCGCGACTTAACGCAAATAGTAGGCAAAACACTAATAAGGTCACTTACGCTTTGCGAGCTAACAGTTTGCTTGTGCGCAATAACAACAGCTTGGCGTGCGCGCGCAAGAATGCTAAGCAGCTCAATGTTGTTAATATGCTCTGCAGAATCAATGATTACAACGTCTACAATCGGCCTAAACTCAGTCATCATAGTTAAAGTAGACGGCATTGCAACCAGAATCGGCTTAGCAGCAAGCAGCAAATCTGGATAAGAGTTCATCAACTTAGCAAAAGTTACACCCGAACCATTGCTTGCAAGAGCAGTGTGAAGCTGATTTGCCTCTTGAGAACGCGCAAAAAGCAAGTCGCAAAGCTTTTTAAGTGCTTCTTGCTGAACCATTGGTCCTACGGAACGCACGTGCTCTGTGTCTACTTGAACAAAACGATCGGAAGCGTCTTGCAACGCAGAACCGTCTTGATTAGATATAATCTCGGAAGAATTAACAATATCTTCAAAAACGGTAGTCCACCAAGCTAGATGAAGCTCGCCATCTAAAGCCTGGCCTGTAACTTTACGCCTACGCAAGTCGCAAACAAGATCTTCTAAACCAACGCCGCGCAATTCACGCTCAATAACACACCTACCTGGTAGCGTGTCTAAAGATTCGCGACTATCGTGCAAGGCTTGCAAGCGCTCGTCAAGCTTAGTAAACTCAATGTTTTCAAGGTCTGCGCCAAGTCGCGTTGTAGAAAGCACAGCGTTAAGCGCTACAAGATTACGGTCTAAAAGCTCCTGCGTGCTAACGATTTCGTCTAGCTTAGGAGGCAATACTGGCCAACCGCCATGAGGCACAAAAGTACGCCATTGCACAGCTTGCGCGGCAACAATCTTTAATGCTTCGTGAAGATCGTCTACCTTTGCGCCAACACGCAAAAGGCTGCGCGCTTCTTTAATATGATGCCTGCGCTCCCAAAAGCCCATTGGCGTGCCTTCGCGCTTGCGAACAGCTTTAGGCTTGCTCGCTTCAATCATTGCGTTAAGATCGCGCTCAAAAATATCTGGCTGGAAAACGTCTAAAACGCGGCGGAGATTCTTTAGAACTGTAACCTGCCTACCCCATTCTCGCGCCGTAGAAGGAATAGGGAAACCGCAATTTTGCACAGTTGACTTAACGTGCTCGCGCGCGGCTGGCAAAAGCTTTGTAAGAACGTCTACAACGCGCTGATACACTGTTACAGCCTCGTTCTCGCTAAACAGCGAAGCACCAAACCACGGCGTATCTTCGGCATTAGTAGTAAATTCACCAAGAGAATCTGCCTCGTGCAGCTTTTGCGCCCACTCGTCTAAATGACCAGAAAGCGAGCGCGCAGCATCTACACTAAGACGAACATGCGTGCAAGGATGAGTAGGCAGCATGGCGATTCCTGCAAGATTTTGCATCGTCTGATAAGCGGAGACACCCCATCGCTCGTTTACTCCGTGCAAATCTCCCAAGTAGCGGTTTAATCGCGTTTTAACGCCAACAAGCTCGTCGCAAACTTGCTCAAAGCGGCTAGAAGCAACGCTTTGGCGAGACCCAACGGCCGCTATAAGCTGCGCATCAACGTGCTTTGCAAGATGCGAATCCGAAACGTCTAGAGAAAGAGAAGAAATCTCGTTTGCGCTAAGAGCGTGGCGGAATCTGCGCTGCTGCTCCATAACGTTTGGAACGTACAAAACGGACTTTCCTGCAAGAACGCAGCGCGAAGAAATTGCAGCCGCGATTAAAGCGGAATCGCATCCAGCGTCTGCATCTATAGCCAAGGAAGCGCCATTTGCCGCCTTTCCTGCAGCGTATCGCACAGCGTTACTAACGTCGCCAACTTCGTATTCGTAGTGTGGGTCTGCATCTAGTGGAGAATAGTCGGAAGTATCTTTTGCGCCTAGCGATTCAACGGCAATATCATCTCCCGCAATCGCGTCAATCATAGTGTTTCCAACGTTCCCCAGCTTAAGCGCGCGCAAAATCTGTCCGCTTTCTGCTAAGAATCTAGATCCCGAGTCTGTAAAGCAACCGAGCACAATATCTCGCTCAATGTCGAAATCTGGGAAGACTCTTTGCGCAGCAGCACAAATCGCGTCAAAAACTGCAGATGTTTCTGGTGTGCCGCTCTGGTAGTTTGCACCATCAAAAAGCGCGTCTTCGCTAAGGTGTACGCCTCTTTCTTGCAACCTAAGAACAAGAGCGTGATTTAGTCGAACGTTTCCCGAAAAGTAAATCGTTGCAGCCGTTTCGTCTTTTCCAGCTTCTCGCAAAACGCGCACGGGGTACGTTAAAACTGGCACATGATTGCCGCTCCACGACGCAACTCCAACAACAAGCGAAAGCTCCGAAACGCCATTTTCGTGCGCTTTATTGTCTCTGTCTTCAAAAACTCTGTCTAGTCTTCTACCTGCCGCTCGAAGCATTCCCGAATCGCGGAAAAGCGCTTGAAGAGTGGCCTTTCCACTAGCAAAAAGCTGCGCGATTCCCGAAGGATGCGCGTGAGTCAACTCTAGTTGCGCACAAAGTTTTGTTATGTCTTCTAGCGGAGAAGGAGCAAGCTGCGACTTGTATTTTTCATGCCATTTGTTAATGCGCTCTAGTTTTTCGGCGCGCAAAGATTCCGCAGATTGGCGTGATGCAGCCTGGTCTGGCTTATCTGACTTATCTGTCTTATCTGAAAGATTTTGTTGATTTTGCTGGCTTAACTGACTTGCCTTGCCTTGCTGGATGTGCATAAAGTCATTTTGATTATCGCTCATACTACTCAACTCCCTTGTTTACAAGCCGATTGCATTGCGATACGCGCTGTATCCGCTATTTTGCGCCAACGCTTGATCCACGTCTGCGTTCCCCTGCGCCGAAAGCCACGCGTACAAATCGTCGTACAAATTTGTGTTCATTGCCAAGAATGGCAGCAACTCTTGGTACTTTGCCATTTCAAACTGCTCAGCAAAATCGTCTGTTTTTTGCGCTTCTTCCGATGTAAACCCTCCAGCGGAAACCACTTCTTTGCGAGCGCTAAATTCGCCATTTGAGACTTTTTCAAACACAGATCCTGGCTCAAAAGCTGGTGTAAATTGCGCGGAATCGCTTGCTATGGTAGCGCTTACATCACTTACATCGTTTGCATCATTAACGCTATTAACAGCATCTGCAGAATCATTGTATTGCACTTCTTCTTGGGCATAATTTTGAGCAACACCTTGAGCAACACTTTGATCTTGAGCAACATCTTGCAGATCTGATTGAACGCTTGCTTGCAAATCTTCTTTATAATCTTCTTTAGAATCCGCTTGAGATTCTACATTCTGACTATTTGTTGCATAGTTGCTATTCGACAAATCACTAGCAGCATCAGTATTTACAGCATCATTATTAGCAGCATCGTCAAATAAATTGCGCGGTTCCACAGGGGAAGCAAACTCATCTCGAACAACAGGCAAAACAACTTGACCTGCAATAACAGGCTTAATTTGCTCCGCAACGCTTTCTGCAACACTTGCAGCATCTATAACACTTGCAATATCTTCAACGCTTGAAGTCGCAGAAGAAGGCACAGCAGAAGTCGCAGCCGAAGTTGAATTATCATCCGCATCCGCACCAGCATCCCCCGCCGAAGCACTACCAAGATCATCTGCCTCAGCAGCATCATTAAGCCGCTTTTGACTATCCCAAACCAAATCAGGCCGCGAAACCGACTGCGCATGAAACACGCCCGTTGGCTCACCAGCGCGAATGTCAAGAATATCATCTACCGACAAATCCGCCGCATCTGGCTCCTTAATATCATTATCTGGCGCATAAGAGAATAAATCGCGCACTGGCTGCGCATCCGCATCGCTTCCCTGCGGCGCTTTTTCTTCAATGCGCACAAAATCAACTGGAACATCGCCAAATTGCATGCGAACAATGCTGTCTGGCATATGAAAAATCAACGCCTGGGTCCAGTCGCAGCAAATCGCCGCTTTCGTTAACAAGATAAGTTCCGTTTGTAGAGTTCAAATCGCGAATCGTAGCCGCGCCGCTTGCGTCCACAATCAAAAGCGCGTGTCTTTTAGACATAGAGCGCTTATTGTCTACAACGTCTACGCGTATAAAACCATCTTCGCGCAAAGGGCGTATAGGCTTCCTGCCAATCTCCACAGACTGACCCGCGCCAACGCGTGCCTGCTCCACTCCACCTACCGTAATCATCCAGCGCTGCAAGGTTTGTTGAACACTCACGGAACCTGCTCCCTTCAAAAAACACACTACACACTATTGTGTCATGCTTTGTGTATATTGCGCTAAATGCTAATCAAATGCTTAGCATGCAAATCAAACCTGCCGCGCTTTCTTTTAGCATCTGCAACAACCATAGTCGCAAGAATCACCGCGCACCCAACAAGCGCAATAACAAACAGCGTCATCCAAAGAGGCCACTGCAACTTGTCGTCTGGCGCCTTAACAAGATCGGGCAGCACGCGATACCCCGTTACCAGCAGCCTTTGCGTATTAACACCATACGGCGTGCAAGTGAGCAAAGTCACTAAATCGCGCCCCTTCTCGCGCTGCAACAAGCTGATGTCATTTGGTTCTACAACGCTAATGCGAAACACCTTGTATCTCAGCGTCTCGCCTTGAATATCCAAATAGAAAAAATCGCCTTTTTTAATGTAGATTAAGTCGTCAAACATAGTCGCATGCGGCAAGCCTGTATGCGCCGTAATAACCGAATGCCTATTTTTGCCGCCAACTGGTAAATCCGTGCCGTACAAATGACCAGCGCCATATGCTAAAACATCCTGCGAACTGCCGTGATAAATAGGAAGTTTTACACCAATCTTTGGGATTTTTACGATTCCCATAATGCCCATTGGCTCATCCAGCACGCTACTGTACTTTTTATACTCGGGTGTTTTCTTAAAATCTTCCGTTCCGTTATATGGATCCGCCGTAAAAATCGCGCTACGATGCGCGTTATACTTGCGAGCCTTATCTAAGCTAATCGCACGCGCATCTTTAGGCTGCTCGCGACTAAGCTTGTCGTAAATTGCAGAAAGCTGCTTCGAAGCATGATTGTTCCAAAGAGTAGATGCCACTGGGTACGTAAAACATAGGATTGCGGCGACTGCCAAGACCACTGGCTCTAGCGCTCGACGCAAAGGGCTTTTCTTTTTCTTAGCCTTCATTCCTCCTCCAATGCGAATCGACGACTTCGAGCTGCATAGCGCGCGAAAAGATTAGAGCACTTTGTACCAGGACACGCCAACGTAGAAACAAAATACTCAATTCATTTTGTTTCAAACGCTGCGGCGTGTCTTCTGGTACAAAGTGCCTAAATCTTTTTAACGCTAAACCGAACGTTTAATCAACGCTGGTTATCTAAGCGCATCAGGCTTTTGCCTGCTCCTCTTCTTTGCGATTGCGCATGTAGAGGAACACGCTTGCTGCAATCAAGCCCATGCCAGCAAGCGCGAAAATAATCACGCCAGTAGCACCAGTTGCAGGAAGGTTGAACCACGCCCAATTGTCTGTAGAGCTCTTCTTTGTGTTAGAGAACGATACAGTCTTAAGCTTGCCTTCCTCTACCTGCACAGCCTTAACTTCTGGCAAGCGCATGTAGCCGTCTGGAGCTTTAACCTCAACAAGGTAAATGTTTGTGCCAGCTTGAACCTTAACAGCCGCCTTCAATTTACCGCCGTCTTGAGTTGTAGCCTCTTCGCCCTTGAATGTAGAAGAAGCAGCGCTGCATTCGGTGACATCATCTGCAGTCTTACTTGCATCAACAAGTTTCTTAGCGCAAGCGTTCGCTTTCTCTTCAGTGTTGAAAAGTCTGAACTCAGCACCCTTAAGGCCAGTCTTGGTTTGTTTGCCTTCATCTGCAGCATCGTACTTGAGCACGTCGAACCAGCCATACTTGACTTTAGAAGTACCGCCGTCATCATCGCCAGACACGATTGGGTCTGGATTTGTCGTGCCCTTAGGACTTGCTTGGAAGTAACCAGACTTATTTACGACTTCGTTCTTGCCGTTTGTCTCTGTTGAAGTTTCGTCAGTAGGAGCAGTACCACCTTGGTAAGTATCACTAAGATCAAGCTTAATAGCAACGTTTACCTTAGGGTCTTGGCCGTTGGTAACGCCATTCAGCTTTTCAGCAATCTTTTCTAAGCCAGCAGGCGTAAACTTAACTAAGATACGGTTTCTGTCAGTTGCAAGACTCTTGCCGCCTTCTTCAGTACTAGCTTTCACGATAGAAACGATATAATCGTCAGTCACTGTGAGTTTATCATTCTCACCCTCGCCAATCTTCACAGACTCAACAGCACTGCTGGCATCCGTTGGTGACGTAAACGCAGCAGTAGGGAAATCATCAAACACAGCAAAGCCATTAAGATCATCTGCGCTCAAAGTGCCAGACTTGGTACGGTTCACAGCAGCGCTAATCGTGTAGTAAAGCGTCTTATCTTTTGCAAGAACAGAGTTGTGATTTTTGCCGTCGTCTAGCTTCTTGGTAAACGTCTTAGAAATATCCTTGTTCTTTGGGTTGATTGTTGGCTTCCAGTTGTAAGTGGTAGTCGTAGCGCTATCAACAGTCTTAGTCTCAATCAAAGGCATTGTTATGTAGAACTCGGTCATATCCGCAGCACCATAGCCTGCAGGAGGAGTTTCAGTAACCTTGTACAAACCCTCTGGAAGATCCGCGAACGTTGTAGTGTTTCCATTTACTGTAGACAGATGATTTGGGTTATCTTCAAACGTAAGTTTTGCGCTAGCCTCATCACCACGATTCAGCGCACCGACTATGCCAGCAATCTTGGACCAGGTGGTAAATTGAGTGTAATCAAGCGTATCATTGCCAATCTTGGTAACCTTTTTAAGCGTAAATGTTGCGCCAGTAAGAGCATCGCCCTTGTGGTGACCCTCGTTATCTACAGCATCCGCGTACTTAAACTTGTTAATCGTTAACGTACCTGTTTTATCTTTTTTCTTACCCCACGGAGAGTTATCGGCAGTGGGTTGAGTAAAAGGCTTATTCGCCCACGCAACGCTGGCCATAGTGACGGCGCCAGCAACGCACAGCGTGCCAGCCATCGCGAGCGACGCAATCGCCGCAACGCACTTTCTTGTTAGTTTATTCATATTATCTCCTTTACTCGATGCTTCTAATAGCAGTTGAGTTAAGTTGTTTTGTTTTTGTGTTTACTGTGTGTTTGCGCGCCGATTGAGCCTTGTTTGTACTTGCTAAGCACTTGTTTATACCCATTCGGCACTTGTTTGTGTTTGTGTGTTTGTTTTGTTTTTTGACTACCTGGAATATCTTCTGGAATATATTGGTTTAGTTAATCTAATTATGTTTTTATTTTTGCTACGCGCACTGCACTAATACGCGCGCACAACTTGATTATGTAGGCAGCTTTCACATTAGCATCGCCGCCTTTCGTAAAGCAGCTTTCTGCATGCTTCACTTTGACTTATAACAAATCCAGCAGCGAGCACGCTCACCATTACGGCGGCTACAGCGCCCAGCTGCAAGTTCCAATTCTGACCGCCCGTATGCGGCAAAGTAAAATCTTTGGTCACGTGAATGTAAACGGCTGATTGCGCATAGTCTTTGTCGGCTGTTAGCTTCGCACTCTTAAAAGCGGCGGATATTTTCTGTGGTGTTACGCCTGTTTTAGCTACTTCGGTGTTGAACTTATCAAGCACATCTTGCTTAAGCGCGTACACAACGCACTGGTAATCGCCAGTTTCCGTTGGCTTAAATGTAGCGCTGGCGTTAGTTCTAGCAGCAAACCTGGTAGTGGATCCATCAGGCGTGCAAGACTGCTCGCCTTCGTTTGAAGTACATGGGTTTTGAGCCTTGTCATCTGGGAAACTAAAGCCAAGACTGCTTGGATCTACCCATTTTGTATACTCAAAATCTGCAGCACCTGTTTTGGATGCGTTACTTGCGCCGCCTGCAGCGCCTGCGTTAGTTTTTTGCGGCTTCTCTCCCTTCGAGCACAACATTTTAAGCGTAATTTGTTTTGTGGAATCCGCCTCAGACGTAGCTTCAATAAACGGCTTAAGCTCCATTCCCTTCATAACAGAAACAGTGTCGCCATCCGCCAACGCCGAAGAAGCGCCACCAGAACCAGAATCATTGCTCTTAAACGGATACACGCTCAGCTTAAGATCGCCATCTTTAACCTCAAGCTTCTTCTTTTTCTTCGACTCAAAAACAATCTTAATAGTCTTAACGTCCCAGACTTTCTTTCTGTCATATGCACCCGATTCAAAAATGCCATACGGGTTAGGAGTCGGATCTTCCGGGCTCTGTTTTTCCGGGACATACGCACTGAATATATCTTCCACTTTTACATTCGTATCAAAAAGATTCTGTTTAAGATGCGTGCTACTATCGCTAATTTTGCTATCAAATACTTGATCAAATGTATAATGATACGTTTTAACACTGCTAGACGATACACTAACACCCTTAAGCGCAAGAACTTTGCATATAAAAGTTCCAGCCTCTTTAGGCGTGCCAGTAATCCAGCTTTGCGAGCGCTCGATAATATCATCACTTTCATATAAGTTGCCACTAGACTCGCTAAGTTTATTGTCATCTGGGCGTTTCCCTAAAGCATGATCCCACTGCTTTTGTGTAGGCGGTGGATTATGACTAGTTGAACCACCAGCAGGCGTAGCACTATCGCTAAGAGTTAAGCCATTAATTGAATTAAGGTAGTAATCACTATCTTTAGTTTCATCTCCGTCTTTATGGCAAACCATGCGATGATAAATAAGATTTGGCCTCTTAGAAGATGTAGTGTCAATAAAAATCGGAGTTATTGGGCTAAAGTTTCCTTTATCATCCGATTCAACAGTAGCGGCAATACCGTTATCTTTAACTTCAGCACGATCTTTAGAGTCCTGGTGATTATAAACCTTTAACGATAAAACATCATTCGTAGGATTTTTGTATCTAATCTGTATACTAAAGCGTGAATATTTATTATATGAAGGACTACAGCTATTAGTGCACCATTGCGAACGAGTAAGAGTAGAATTGTCTTTATATTTTACCTTTACAAACACATAATAACTGCCATTATTCAACCATTTATTAGCATGTATTTTAATTTCGCCAGAAGTAGGATCTACTTTAACAAAATCATTATTTTCTACATTTGACTCAAGTGCAGTACTTTCAGTTGAAAGTCTCTCTAAAGAAAAACTTTCAATAAGGCCTTTAACACTACTAGATGCGTCTGTCTCTTCGTCTATTGTCGGAATACCCTTATCATTAATTTTCTTAACACGACGAAACACTGGCGTTATAGTATGAGATTCACCTATGTTGTTTATTGTAATAGATTTTTTAATTACAACCCTTTTTTTTCTTTCTAATAGTATAAAAATACTCTGCTACATAACATTTTGCGAGTTCTGTTATGCCAGCATCGCTGCACTCTTTCGGAAGCGGAGTACTGTCCGCGGCGGCGCGAGTGTTGCCCAGCTCACGCTTTTGCAGACGCAATTTATTTGCAGCCTCATCTTTTTTAGCGGATTTTTCAGCGTCTTTAGCAGCGGCAGTGTCTTTATTAAGGCTCTTGTTTACGCCTTCTACATCACTGTTTTGCTGCTTCTTCGTTGAGTCAACGTTTTGGGCGTGGTCTGCATTAGAGCCGCCTTGCTTGGAAGGAGTTTGCGAATTGTTAGGGTCTACAGTCTTAGATTCTTCAGTCTTAGATTCTTCAGCATCGCCCTTTGCAGCAGCATCGCCTTGTGCAGCGGATCCGTTTTTTGCAGGCGCTCCAGCAGTTTCCGCAGTCTTATTCTCAGGCTTTTCGGTTTGAGTTTGCGCCTGTTTAGGCTCGCCCTGCTGGCTAGCGCCCATAGAGGCAGATGGCATAATCATAAAAGTGGCAAGAATCGTAGCAACAGCAACAAAAAGCGCAACAATAGCGCGACGAGCACACGCAGTTTTAGAGCAAATTGAACGCAAAAACCGAAGGAAACGGCCACCGCAATGTAAATTACGCATCAGCACACCTCCCTCCACGCGTATTTACTAAGTTTGCAAATCAAAACGCAAAACTTACAGATTAAATAATCATCTGCTAACTACGGCCAGTAAATGGGCACTTATCATAAGCCTTTAATAATATACCCCCCCCCCCCTATGAAAACATCAAGTGCGATCCACGCGCAACACACCGTAAACTCAATACAGAACCCGTCAGCTTTCCCGCATTTTGTACGTGAATTAGGTCAAATATGGTACAAAATGCGGAGTTATTTTCCCGACTTTGTACGCGATTTAAGCCAAATTTGGTACAAACACCGTCAACTTTTCCAGAGTTTGCGCGAAGGCAGGACGGAGCGAAGCATAGCGGGTATAATTAGAGTGCAAGAAAAACACAGACCAAACAAAACACAAGCATTAGGTTGGAATATGAAACGCATTAACACGAGCACAAACGCGGCAAGCAAAATCGCCGCAAACTCGCTAATCGTTTTTACATGTATCTTTCTTGCAACCTGCACAAGTCTGGGCGTAATCTACCGCGCACAAGGATCTTTAACAGATTTTAATTGGCTAAATGCGCTGATTTTTGTAATCGCATTTTGCGCATATTACGCAATTTTGAGGGTTCTTATTTATTTTGGCAAAAACGGAGTTATGCCAAAAATCGTAAGATTTATGCGCGCAGAATCATCGCCAGAATTATCGCAAGCAGAATTATCGCCAGAAAAATCAAAAACAAAACAATCGAAATTAAAAATCGCAACAACACTCCGCGCCGCATTTTTTAACGCAAAACGCACCCTAAAGTGGTGTTTTTACCACTCAACCCGCCGCAAGCGAAACATTTTTCTAACGCTGATTATCGGCTGGCTATGGGCGCCAGTAACGCTGCTCGCCGCATACGGAGCCGACATTTGCTCGCAAATCCGCGAATACAGCTGGGCGTGGAATCAAGTAACTGGCCTAAAACAGCCATACATTGGCTTCTTTAGCTTTGTTCCAGCAGACATTTACCCTACGGCGCACTACCTTTGGCCCGCAAAGCCAACGTACTTAAGCGACCAGCACAACATTGTTTTAACGCTCATTTACGGCGCTACAGCCGCAATATCGCGCTATTTTACAGAGTCGAACGACGCAGGAATCGTGCTTCTTGCCGTTATGCAATTTGTGCTCGCTGCATTTTGTTGCGCTGCAACCGCAAACCGATTCTTAAACACACCGTGGGCTAGTGCTAAAACAGGCGAATCGCAAGCTGGACACGCGCCATGTGCAACAGCATCAATCCAAACAACACCAATCGCCTTGCGCGCAGCCGTAATAATCACATTTTTGTTCAGCCCACTTGTAGTGTTTTCAACGATTTCGCTTACAAAATCGCCGCTGTTCGCGTTTGCATTTGTGTGGTGGTTTGGAATAATGTACGAGCTTAATTGCCTGGAATTCAAGCAAAAACCAGCCGCACACACAATCGTAGAACTAATAATCAGCGTATGCATTATGCTTATTGCCGCAAAATACGCGTGGTACATTCTTGCGATTCAATTTGTGTTAATGATTATATCTAGCAGAAAACGTTGGAAAATATGGGTTTTATGCATTCTGCTACCAACAATTCTTATACACGGCGCAATTATGCTTGCCATTTCTAGCGGCGCGATTATAAATGGTGATCCAATCGAAAGCCGCGGAGTGCAACTTCAGCAAATCGCCAGAATCGCAAAGCTAGACCCCAAAAGCATACCGCATGCAGCAAAGCGCGCAATATCGCCAATTTTCAATCTTAGTCAAACTGCAGAAGCGTACACTCCTCAAGACGCGGACCCTGTAAAATCTTCTGGCTTGCAATCTAAAAAAGTGAGCTACCGTTGGCGTTATATTACAAAAGACAACATGAAAAAGTTTAATCACGCATGGTTGCTTATGATTACACACAGCCCGATTGTTGCAACGGATGCGCTGCTAGCAAAGTCGTACGGCTACTTCGACATTCTAGACGTGCCTTATGTTGGCCCCGAATACTACGTAAACACCGAGAATATAAAGAATTCTGAGTGGATTCGCTACTGGCTGCCCGAGTGGCGTGGCGCTGTATCGAGCAGCGTGGAAGCATGGAGCAATACGCCGATTCTTGGGTGGATTATTCACGGAAACTTGTATGTTGTTGCAACGCTGCTGATTGGCGTTGCTGAAATAGCATTGCGCAGGTGGAAAACGCTGGTTTTGCACGCGTCTCTTGCGCTTTTGATGGGCGTAATGGTTTTGGCTCCTGCAAACAATTTTGAGCGACACATGCTGCCGATTGCGTTTGTGTTCTTCTTTACGGTTCTAATGTTTATAAGGGATAGCGTTTGCATCTCATGCCGTAATACGTGCGATAACACATGCCATAACACATGCCGTCAAAGTGATAAAATAAATTGCGATTTGGTGCATGATAGTACGCGCGAGGATTAGCACAACAATACACACAAGGATTCGCACAAGAATTGAGGGAGTGAATGGACGAAAACGCTGACTTTCTTACAATTCTTACAGGCGTAAAGCCAGATGACGAACGCGATGTGGCAAATAATAATACTGATTCTTCAAGTGATGATTCGAGCTTTACACCAAGTTTTACGCCAATGCCATACGCTCCAAAAAGCGAAGATGCACTCGGAATTTTTGACATTCGAGACGGCAAAATTTTTGACGCGGCAACACGCTTGCGATTACACGCGCTAATCGGAACGTGCCTTATGAACGGCATTGCAGATAGTCGCGTAAGCGCGCTAATGCACCTCTTACAATGGCAAGAAAATACGCGATTTGTGGCGATTGCAGGCACGTATAAAACGGAATCGAACTCAAACGACGACAACCCAAATCCAACACCGCAAAACGCGGGCGCACATGCGGCGCAAAACAACACAGACTCTTTAAGACGCGCAATATGGACGCAACTCGGCGCATGCGGAGCATACGATGCGATAGTTGACAGCGTGCAGCTAGACGCCATTAGCGCGCGTGCAAAAACGTGGAAAATCGGCGGAAAATCGCAAGAAAGCGTCGACGCGAGCAAACGCAAAGATGCAGCGCCTTCGCACATAATCATTCTTGCGCTAAGAGAAAACCCAAATCCAACAGCATTAAACAAGATGTGCGAAGTGTTTGCAAAGTCGGGAAAACCCGTTTGCATAAGCGAAGTTGTAGTCGGCGCGCAAAAAATATGCAAAGAAATCACAGCAACACTTGCAGCGCTTGCCGTTGCGCCGTCTGTAACGCATTTGCCGCAAATAATCCGCTGCGACGACGTTCTTCCAGAGCGCGCACTTATAGGTGATGAAACCGCCGTAGAAACCTTATACACTAAGGTGTATCAAAGCTTGGCGCCGTACAACCCAGACGACCCGACTTTGCAAACAGTCGACGCTTTCTTGCGATTTGGCGGCGCGCTGGATCAAACTTCGCACAATCTTAACGTGCATCCAAACACAATACGATACCGTTTGCGCAAAGTTGCGCAAACAACAGGCTGGGACGCCACTGATCCTAGAGAGGCGTACGTTTTACAAACTGCGATTACGATTGGGCGAATCCGCGATTCTGCGCGACGACCTGCCTGAGCACTTAGAGCGTAGCGTGCGAAGGCAATTCGGAGCGCTGAGCCGCTTAAGCGTAAAGTCCAGTGGACTTTACGCGCGGCGAAGACGTTCGCGCGCTTAGACCGCGCGAACGAAACATCTCATTCAGTGCGAAAAATCTCGAATCTCTACCTTGCTTGGTGACGCTGTTTGAAAAGAATATAAAAATAAAAGCGCCGAAAACAACGTGCTCTATAAAAGAACACACTATTTTCAGCGCTAATAAAATTACTCAGCTATGCTTAGCTAAAAATCACGCAGCAATGCTTGCAATATCCACTGGAACGCCAGGAGCCATTGTAGAGGTAATCGTTACCTTAGTGATGTAACGACCCTTAATGGTAGTAGGCTTCAAGCGGCGAATCTCATCGGCAACAGCCTTGAAGTTCTCTTCAAGAGCCTTATCGTCGAAGGAAAGCTTGCCAAACAGGAAGGAAAGATTGCCCTGACGATCAACGCGGAACTCAATCTTACCACCCTTAATATCGGCAACAGCCTTTGCAACATCCATTGTAACGGTGCCAGTCTTAGGATTTGGCATCAAGCTACGAGGACCAAGCACACGACCAAGGCGACCAACCTTGCCCATCATGTCTGGGGTTGCAACAACGGCATCGAAGTCAAGGAAGCCACCGGCAACCTTCTCGATAAGCTCGTCATCACCAACGATGTCTGCGCCAGCTTCTTGAGCCTCAGTAGCCTTTGGACCACGAGCAAACACCAAAACCTTAGCGGTTTTACCAGTGCCATTAGGCAAGTTCACAACGCCACGAACCAACTGATCCGCCTTGCGAGGATCCACATTAAGGCGCATAACAGCCTCAGCAGACTCGTCGAAAGCGTGCTTTGGCATGCTCTTAAGCAAAGCAATAGCCTCAGCTGGGGTGTAAAGGTTGTTGCGGTCGATCTTCTCAGCCGCTTCACGATACTTCTTAGAACGCTTCACCATTTTTTCCACTCACTTTCAGTCGGTAACGGTAATACCCATCGAGCGAGCAGTGCCCGCGATAATCTTCATACCAGCTTCAACATCTCGTGCAGAAAGATCTGGCATCTTGATTTCGGCGATTTCGCGCACCTGAGCCTTGGTTACAGAACCAACCTTGTGGGTCAATGGGTTCTCGGTGCCCTTAGGAATGCCAGCAGCCTTAAGCAACAAAGCAGCAGCTGGTGGAGTCTTAAGAATAAATGTAAAGGAACGATCTTCGTAAACAGTAATCTCTACTGGAACGATCTGACCCATCTTGTCCTTCGTCTGGTCGTTATAGGCCTTGCAGAAGTCCATGATGTTTACGCCGTGGGAGCCTAATGCAGGACCCAGTGGTGGGGCTGGATTTGCTTTACCAGCCTGAATCTCGAGCTTAATAAGCGCAGAGACTTTCTTTTTTGGAGCCATAATATGGTTCTTCTTTCTTTTGAAGCGGTTAAATCGGCACCCTAAAACGTTGATATTAAGCCGTTTTAAGGATCCTCCCGCAACTTATATTGCTGTGCTGTGCTAGCGGATTACTCCTCCAGTCACAAGCTTTCCTATTATGCCACTTTGCCGCGACGATTTGGTGAAATGTTTTCCCGACTTTGTACGCGATTTAAGCCAAATATGGTACAAAAAGCGGAAATAGCGCTAGTACGGATTAGCTACGCAGAGAAGCAAAAACGGCAAGGAATTCGTGATAACCACAAAAACCTTGCCACATTCAAAACGCATCCGCGACTAATGCGCTAGCAAATCGCTAACCAGCAAATCACGCTAGCAACCAGCCGCATGCGTTAATAAAGTTAACAAAAGAGCCTAGAACTACTTAAGTTCAACAGTTGCGCCGGCTTCTTCAAGAGCAGCCTTAGCCTTGTCGGCATCTTCCTTCTTAGCCTTCTCGAGGACTGGCTTTGGAGCATTGTCAACAATGTCCTTAGCTTCCTTCAAGCCGAGGCCAGTCAAAGCCTTAACAGCCTTGATGACGGCAACCTTCTGAGCGCCTGCAGAAGCGAGGACAACGTCAAACTCGTCCTTCTCTTCCTCAGCAGCGCCAGCGGCAGCGGCTGGAGCAGCAGCAACAGCAGCTACAGGAGCAGCAGCCTCAACATCGAACTTCTCTTCAAAGGCCTTGACGAACTCAGAAAGCTCGACGAGGGTCATTTCACCGAAAGCTTCAAGAAGCTCTTCGCTAGTGAGCTTAGCCATAATGGCTTCCTTTCTTACTTGGCCAGACACACCTTGTGCCTTAGAGCCATAACATTTTTATTATTTTTTGGTCTCATGCAGCAAGCTGCAAGGGAATCAAGCGGCCTTTTCCTGCTTCTCGCGCAAAGCGTCGATAGTACGCACTGCCTTGGTTGGCAAAGCGTTGAACAGGTAGGCGGCCTTGGACATGGTGCCCTTGAGCGCGCCAGCCATCTCGGAAAGCAATTCTGGGCGAGACTTGAGGTCTGCCAGCTGCTTGGCGCCTTCGGCATCGTAAACGGTTCCATCTGCGAAACCGCCCTTAATGACGAGGGTCTTATTCTCTTTGGCAAAATCACGCAAGGTCTTAGCAGCCTCAATGAAATCGCCC
>QWCU01004641.1_pt1 | contig 22082 bp, 17 predicted proteins | sample 1972601 | NCBI WGS metagenome assembly QWCU01 (sample SAMN09866700, study PRJNA288562) | Human vaginal metagenome isolate pre2_vaginal, whole genome shotgun...
ATNTTGCCAAAATCCTGATACTTGGAAAATGCGCGACGGCAAGCCGGTTTACTTAGATGCAATGATTAAAAAAGTAGACCGTTATCAAAGTCTTTTTAAGGCAACAGGCGGAGGAATCACGTTTTCTGGCGGAGAATCTATGATGCAACCAGCTTTTGTATCTAGGGTTTTTCGTGCAGCAAAAGAAATGGGCGTGCATACTTGCTTAGATACTTCGGGCTTTTTGAATCGCAATTATACGGACGAAATGATTGACGACATTGATCTTTGCTTGCTAGATGTTAAATCTGGTATTGAAGAAACGTATAAAAAAGTAACTGGCGGCTTGCTTCAGCCAACTATTGACTTTGGTCAGCGATTGGCGAAGGCTGGTAAGAAGATTTGGGTGCGTTTTGTGCTCGTTCCAGGTCTTACAGACAGCGAAGAAAATGTTGAAAAAGTTGCTGAGATTTGCGATTCATTTGGTGATGCTGTTGAGCATATTGACGTGCTTGGATTCCATCAACTAGGCCGCCCAAAGTGGCATGAGCTTAGGATTCCATACCCTCTTGAGAATCAAAAAGGACCTTCTAGGGCGCTTAAAGAGCGAGTTGTAAACCAGTTCAAAGACCACGGTTTTGTTGTGTACTAGACTGCGTTTAGATTGCATCAAAAATGTAACTGTAATTTAGACAATTTTTGCGTATTGTATTGGTTTTTTTTTTTTAAAGGATTTTGTATAATTATACAAATAACCTTTTTTAGAGAAAGGATACGCAATGAAGCGCAGAATAGGTTGTTGGATTGCATTAGCTTTTGCATTAGCGTTAGCTATTTTTGCACGGTGTAACGATCAGTTTGGCTTTGGCACAGCGCTTATTATTTTAATTGTTTTGCCGATAATTTTGTTGCCGATAAATATCGTTGCGGCTTTCGATAAGAAACCTCTTATCGAAGTGCCGATAATATCTATTGCTATAACTATTGCTACAGAACTTGCCACTTTCCCAATAAGAGATTTAGGTTTACATGCTCTCTACGTTATCCCAACAGTTTTAGTTTCGGCAGTCGCATTTACTCTTACTAGATTCCTTAAAACTAAGCTTGTTAAGCGCATAAATGACGAAATAGTAAACAATAAAACAGAATGATTATTTAATTGATTATTTATTTTGATTAGTCGTAGTTGTGTGCGAAAGTTGAAGCCGTGTTAAAAGATGCATAATCTATAACACGGCTTAAATATATCTTGCGCAATGTTCTATAGAATGTTTTACGGATATTTTGCAAAATAATATTCAAGCATTACAAAGTAAGATGCAAAAAGCGTAAGACTTTGACTAAAGCGTACAAATCGGGAGGCGTTCTTGAATAAGGAACCAAAGCTTTTAAAAGAGCCTAGAGAAGGAGTTCCAGAAGTTATTGATACGCTTGAATCATATAAAGAATATTGTAATTTGTTGGCAGCAGGGTCGGGGCCTTTGGCTGCAGACGCAGAGCGCGCATCTGGTTTTAGATATGGTCACGAAGATTGGCTGATTCAGTTCAAACGCAAAGGTGCAGGAATTGGATTGCTGGACCCAATAGCTTTAGGAAAACTTGGCGTTGATTGGCATGAATTTAATGAGGCAGTAGGGGATGCGCCTTGGATTATTCACGATTCTATGCAAGATTTGCCAGGATTTTTCGATATTGGTTTGCGCCCGCGTGCTTTATTTGATACAGAAATCGCAGCTAAATTGCTTGGTAGAAAGCGCTTTGGATTAAGCTCTGTAACTGAATATTATTTGGGATTGACTCTTGCAAAAGAACATTCTGCAGCGGATTGGTCATATAGACCTCTTCCTAGAGATTGGCGAAATTATGCTGCTTTAGACGTTGAATTGCTAATCGAATTAGAAGAAGTAATGAGCGGCGAGTTAAAAAAGCAAGGCAAGCTTTTATGGGCAAATCAAGAGTTTGCACACTTATTAAGTAAAGGTGCTCAAAAGAAGGCTCCTCACCCAAATCCTTGGCTTAGAATATCTCATATAAGCGTTCTTATGCACGATAAAATCGGCTTAATGATTGCAAAAGAGCTTTGGCAAAAGCGAGATGAGCTTGCTTGTCAATACGATATTGCGCCAACTCTATTGCTTTCGGATGCTGCGATTATTGAAGCAGGAAAGCGAAAACCAAGTAATTCTAGGGAGTTTCGCTCAATTCGCATTCTTAATGAACGCGTTAGGATTCACACGGGCAGCGAGCAAGACAAGATGTTTGAACGTTATGCTCCGATTCAGCGCAAAATCAAGCCAAATGTGTGGAAAGTTGTTATAGAAGACGCGATTAGTCGCGCTAAAAGTGGGGAAGTTGCTATTGTTTCTAAGCTTGATGATTCAAGTAGTAAATATGGCAATTACTGCGATTCTAGCGATTCTGCGGATGCTGGCGATTCTGCTGATTCTAGCGACGCACAAGAATCGCAAGCAGCTCCACGATCTATGAAGTATTGGCGTGATCATCATCCCAAAAGATATGAGCGCTTACAAAATGTAAAGCAGTCTTTAATCAAGATTGCAGAAGATACGCATACGCCTACGGAAATCATTATTAAACCGCAAATTATTCGCAATCTTTGTTGGCAAGATAATATTGAGCATATTGATGTTAAGGAGTTTCTTGTAGAGCAGGGTGCAAGAACGTGGCAAAGCGATTTAATTGCTGAGTCCGTAACTCGCGCTATTATGTAACGGTTGTGCCATATGGCAGAAGCTAGAAAACGTAATTTCAGGAGCGCGAAGCGTGAAAATCAGCGTCAGGAATCTTGAGCCAACTAAGGTTAAGCTCACCATTACCGCAGATCTCGAAGATTTTGAGCCATTTATGGATCAGGCTCGTAAAGAGATCGCAAAGCAAATCAACGTGCCAGGTTTCCGTAAGGGACACGTACCAGGCAAGATTGTAGATCAGCGAGTTGGCTTCGGAGCTGTTGCCGGTGAAGCTGTAAATTCTGCTGTTCCAGAGCTTTATTCTAAGGCTTTGGAAGAAAAGAAGATTCGCCCAATGGATCAGCCAGAATTTGATGTTCAGGAAGTCCCAGAATCTGCTAAAGATGAACTTAAGCTTAAGTTTGTTGCAACTGTTGAGCGTCGCCCAGAGTTCAAGCTTAACAAGTTTAAGGGTGTAGAAATCGAAGTAGAGAAGCCAGAAGTTAAAGATAGCGATGTTAAGGCTCGTCTTGAGGCTTTGCGCGCACGTTTTGGCACTCTTGTTGGTGTTGATCGCCCAGCTAAGAAGGGTGATTTTGCAAACATCGATTTGGAAGCTAAGATTAACGACGAAGTTGCCGATTCTCAAAATGGCGTAAGCTACGAGCTTGGTTCCAACACTATGCTTGATGGTTTGGATGAGGCTTTGGAAGGTCTTTCCGCTGGAGAAGAAACCACTTTTGAAGGTACTCTCGAAGCTGGAAAGAACCAGGGCAAGAAGGCTCAGGTTAAGGTAAAGGTTAACTCCGTTAAGGCTCAAGAATTGCCAAAGCTTGACGATGAGTTTGCTAAGGAAGCATCTGAGTTCGACACTTTGAAGGAGCTTAAGGAAGACGTTCGTAAGTCTTTGGAGCAAGCAAATGAAGGTCGCCAGGCAACTCTTGCTCGCGATGCATTTATTGCTAAGATTCAGGAAGAAGTTGAAATTCCTGTGCCAAAGGGTGTTAAAGATAAGGCTGTTGCCGAGCATCTTAAGGGCATGACTCCAGACCCAGAAAAGGCTACTAAAGAGCAAAAGGACGAGGCTGAAAAGGCTGCAGAAAAGGAGCTTCGCGACCAAATGGTTCTCGACGCTTTGGCAGAAAGCCTCGACGTTTCTGTTTCTCAAGCAGACGTTACCAACTTCTTGGTTTCTGTTGCTCAACAGTACGGAATGGATCCAAGCCAGTTTATTAACGCTATTGTTCGCAATGGTCAGCTTGGTTCTGCTGTTCAAGAAGTTGCTCGCTCTAAGGGCTTGCTTGCTGGCATGCGTGCTGTAAAGTTCGTTGCTGGCGGAGAAGCTCTTGATTTGAGTGCTTTCTTGTCGGAAGATGAAGAGCCAGAAGATGAAAGTGTTAAGGCTGCTTCTGCTGCTGCAGCTGTTGCCGATGAGCTTTCTGCTGAAAAGTAGTTAGAGTCTTCTAAATTAGAATCTTCTAATAATCTTGTTATTTAAGGCCTAGTGGAGTATAGCTCTGCTGGGTCTTACTTATATTTAATTAAATAATTACTATATAGAATTACGATTATTATAGTAAAATATTAAGAATTGCGAGACATTATGGATAATAGTGCTAAAACTAAGCATGAATCTTGTTGCAGATTTGGCAAATTAGGCAAATCTTGCAAGTTATTTAGTTTTGCAATTCGAGTAGCGCGTTTTATTGTAGTCTCTGTTGCTCTTGGCGTTCTTGTTGGCTTAGGAGCAACAGTTCTTACGCTTATTTTTTACGCTGTACAATACCTTGCTTTTGGCTCAATTGAATCTGCTAAAAATACTGTATTTTTAGGGCTTCCTTGGTATCGATACGTGCTACCTGGCACAATTGCTATGACTATTGCTGCACTGGCTTGGTATTTTTTGCGAAAGAAGGAGAATCCTCCTCGAATCGTTACTATTCCACAAGCCGTTAGTGGCAGTAGAATGCCAATTTTTTCTACTATTGCACATGTTTTATTACAAATCGGCATTGTTGGCTCTGGAATTTCAATCGGAAGGGAAGTAGCTCCTAGAGAATTAGCTGCAATGATTGCTCAGCGTTGCAGCAGTATTTTTAATGTGTCTGTTAAAACTCAGCGTATACTAGTTGCGTCTGCTGCAGGTGCTGGCTTGGCTGCAGTGTACCACGCGCCTTTAGCTGGCACCGTGCTTTCTTTAGGTTTGCTTAGTAAAACTCAAGGTTTTGGTTTTTATGCGTGGCTAAATCGCGAAAATGGCTCTGTAATAGTTAATGCACTTAAAAATATTGCGCGCTCGGAGCGTTTGCATTGCTTGCCTTTTGCTCTTGTTATGAATTATGTTGCTGCGTTTGTTGTTGAATTTTTATTGCATCATTCTAGATATTACAATATTTCGCAATTTTCTTGCGTGATTTCTTGGCAAATTTGCGTTTTAACTGTTGTTGTTGGTGCAGTGTGCGGCTTAGTTGGTTACGTTTTTCGCTTGGGTATTATTTGGTGTAGAACTCATGCTTTGCGTGGCATACAAATGCTGTGTTTTATGCCTGTAGCTGGCTTAGTTATTGGTGTTGCGGCTTGTTGGTTTCCGCATATTATGGGGAATGGTAGGTCGCTTTCTCAACTTGCGTTTTCTGTATCTAGCTTCCCGTATATGGCAGAAAACTCGCATATTGTTACTATTTTGTTGCTTCTTGCGCTAATGAAAATGCTTATGACTTTGCTTGTTTTGCGCTACGGTGCTTCTGGAGGTGTTTTGCAGCCAAGCATTTCAACTGGCGCTTGCTTTGGTGTGATTTTATACGCTACTTTTTCAACGTCTGGTTTTTTGCAAGTTTTTGACATTTCGCAAGTTTCCGCAATTTCTGTATCTATTATTGGCGCTGCTTCTTTACTTGCGTCTTCTAGAAAAGCTCCGATTATGGCGTGGCTTTTAGTTGCGGAATTAGTAAATGCACCGTTTACATTACTTTGTCTTATGCTATTGGCGGTGATTGTGTCTAATTGTGTGTCTAGTTGTGTGTCTAGTTGTGTGTCTAATTGCGTTGAGCGTTTTACTTTGCATTCTTGTTCTGCGGTCACGCGCACACGATAGTCTAGATATATTCAAAATGTTTGTAAGGAGATAAGGTGACTGATCTGTTTACGGCTTCTCCCGTTATGCAAGAAGGGGAGCCACAAAATCCAACGGATTCGATTTTTAATCAACTCTTAAAAGATCGTATTATTTGGCTTGGCTCTGAAGTCAAGGATGAAAATGCCAATATTATTTGCGCTCAGATGCTTATGCTAGCTGCGCAAGATCCTAAGAAAGATATTTGGCTTTATATTAATTCGCCAGGTGGTTCTATTACCGCTGGAATGGCTATTTACGACACTATGCAACTTATTGAGCCAGATGTTGCTACGATTGCTGTTGGCATGGCTGCTTCTATGGGTCAGTTCTTGCTAAGTTCTGGTACGCCTGGTAAGCGTTTTATTACGTCTCATGCTCGCGTGCTAATGCACCAGCCTTCTGGCGGTGTTGGTGGCACTGCTACAGACGTGCGTATTAATGCTGAACTTATTATGGATATGAAGAAAACTCTCGCTGAGCTAACGGCTCAGCAGACTGGTCATACTGTTGAAGAGATCTACCGAGACAACGAGTATGATCATTGGTTTACTGCTCAGCAGGCTTTGGAGTATGGCTTTGTAGATAAGATTGTTACCACTCCAGCTTCTATGCGTGGGGAGGAGTGATTTTAATGGCAAGTGAAGAAGCAAAGTTTGTTGCTCGCGCTAAGCGTTTGGGCGGATTTGGCCAGACCAGTGGTGTGTTTACGAATCGTTATGTTTTGCCTCAATTTGGCGAGCAAACGCCATACGGTATGAAAACGCAAGATCCATACACTAAGCTTTTTGAAGATCGCATTATTTTTATGGGTGTTCAGGTTGACGACACTTCTGCGGACGACATTATGGCTCAGCTTTTGGTTCTAGAAAGCATGGATCCAAGCAGAGATGTAATGATGTACATTAACTCTCCTGGTGGTTCTATGACTGCTATGACGGCCATTTACGATACCATGCAATACATTAAGCCAGATGTGCAAACGGTGTGCTTAGGTCAGGCTGCTTCGGCTGCTGCGATTTTGCTTGCTGCTGGTGCTGCTGGTAAGCGTATGATTTTGCCAAATGCTCGCGTGCTTATTCATCAACCTGCTATGGGTCAAGATTTTGGTAAGGCTACAGAGATAGAGCTTCAAGCTAAAGAAATGTTGCGTTTGCGCGAATGGTTAGAGGCCACTCTTGCAAAGCACACTGGCCAAAGTGTTGAGCGAATTCGTAAAGATATTGAGGTAGACACTATTCTTACCGCTCCTCAAGCTAAAGAATACGGAATGGTAGACGAGGTTCTGGAGCATAGAGCTTAAGTAGTTTTTGCTTTTTGCTGTAGACTTTAGATTCTTATGTTTTAGATGCAGACCCTGGCGCTGGCGACACGCCAGGGTTTGTGTTTTTGTAAAGATGGTTGTATATTAGTCAAGTTGCCAAAAACAACGGAAAGTTAAAGTTCCAAGTTTTTGGAGAACATGCGCCAGTAGCCCAACGGATTAGAGCATCTGACTACGGATCAGAAGGTTGCAGGTTCGAATCCTGTCTGGCGCACGGTACACGCGGTTTTTTTACCGCGTTTTTTTTTTATAATGGTTGTTATCAAAAGTGATTGATTAATTAATTGAGAAAAAGAGGCTATCTTATGCAACCTGAGAAAGTTAATCGTTATAGTTTGCGTAAGCTCGGACAACATCTCGTTTCTGCTGTGGTGGCAGTTGTGGTGGTTGGAATTTTGTTCTCTGGAATGGCTCTATCTCAAGCGACACTTGCTCACGCTGACATGGTGGGTAAAGATAATGATTTAAGGAATGGATTAGAAAGTCACCATACCGCAGATTCTGAAAACAGAACTAATCCTTTGACTAAAGATGAAGAAGGCTATTATGACCTTATGGCTGAAAAAACTTTAGAAAATCTCTATCCAGAAGTTTTTTCAGATGAAGAATTGCAAAAAGCTGAAGCAGAAAAAGACGATAAAGTAAAAATTTATTTCACTCCAAAAGGAAAAGACTTTAACCCTAAAGGAAAAGATACCAAACAATTAACATTAATAGGCGCGCAATACGTAGATTGGCATACACAAGAAGGTACAGTTGATTACTTTATCTTTTTACCAAAAAGAAATGTAGATCTTGCAAGCGCACAAGTTGGAGCAGTTTATCACGCTTTTAACACCTTAGAAGAAGGTAATAAAATTTCTTTTAATGACGGAAAATACGACGCAACACCTTTTGAGCTTTCAGTAAATAAAAAAATTATTGGTAAAGATTTAAAAGAGGAAACTAAATTTAAAGTAAATCCAAAGCAAACTCGTGCATTTGTTAGAGTTAGCTATCAGGTAACTAAAAAAGATGATGCACTATCGCAAGTTTTTTATGTAAATAGATATGGAGAAGGAAATACTATATTTAAATTTTTTGTAACTCCTGTAGATGCAGATTTTCACTTTGTAGATGACAGTAGTTATAGAAAATTAACAAATCAAAAACTATCTTCAGCTCTAAAAGAAAGAAGTGAAAAAGATAAAAATTCTTTTTCTAATGAAGCTTTTAAAAAACTTGATCTAAAAGATATGCTTGACATTGTTAAAACAGATAAAGTTTTCTTTGGAAATAATCCAGTTTATAAAGCTAGATTGTCCACTCCTTTATTGTCATATGATGGTGATGAAAAAAGCTCAAGAAAAAGACCTACTTTAGATCAGCTGAAAGCAAAAACAATTCCAGGATATATTTACTGTGATAATGATATAGATAAGCCAAAAACAAAAGAATTTAAAAAAGATGACGCCACAACTAAAGAAAAGGGCAATCATTATTTAACTTATGGCTATGATAAAGATAGAAATATGTTGACTACAAAACATTATTATGTCACTTATCGCGCCATACCAACAGAAATTGTTGTTCGTCAATTTAAAGAAGATAAAAAAACTCCTTTAGATAATAGTTTTGATCTTTACCGTGTAGAAGATAATAAAGAAGTATTAGTTAAATCTGCTATTAAACCTAATTATTCTCGTGCGAATGAAAAAGAAGATACTATAAATTCTATAGAAGAAATGATGAAAAAAAAAAACTACAATAAATGATGCTGGATATTATGAATCAAATAATCTTCTTTATTTAGAACCAGGTAATTATGTTTTGAAATCAAAAAATTTAGAAGAGCCATACTATAACGAAAAAGAAAATCAGGAATTTACAGTTGGTCTTTTAGATAGTAGTGACAAAAAAACAAGAATAGTCGTAGACTTTAATGCTGGTTTAAAACATAAAGTAAACTATAATTTCAAATCAGAAGATGGCAAAAATTTACCAGACAAAGTCACAAACTTACTGCCAAAAAATGAAAATACATATAAAAAAGGCGAAAAAATAACTCCAGTTGACCCAACGCAAAAAGAAATATCAGTAGACGGAGGGAAATGGACATTCATAGGATATGATACTAAAGAGCAAACAGTAGAAGACAAAGATTTAACATTCATAGGAACATGGAAATTTACTAGCATAAAACCTCTATCTACCCTAGACGAAGCACCTCAATTAGAAGTAGCTGACAAAGAAATAATGGTAGGAGAAACATTAGATCTAAAAACACTAATAATAAAAGCAACAGATAAAGAAGACGGTGACCTTAAAGACAAAGTAGAAATAACTGGTGGCTTTGACAACAACAAAGTCGGTACATATAAAATTACATATAAAGTAACTGATAGCAAAGGGGCAACCGCAACAAAACAAGCGACAGTAACAGTAAAAGAAAAAACAACATCAAATCCAGAGCCAGAGCCAGAGTCGCAGCCTCAGCCAGAGCCAGAGCCAGAGCTACAACCAGAGTCAAAGCTGCGGCCGAAGCAGGAGACAGTGCCGCAGTCACATCCGCAGCAAGAGTCACAACCGCAGCCGAAGCAAGGGTCAGAGCAAGAGTCACAGCCGCAGCCAAAGTCGCAGTCACAGCACAAAGCCACTTTACCACGGACAGGAACGACCGTTAGTAGCTTAGTGTTGATGGTAAGTGTATTAGCTGCGATGGGTGTTTTGCTTCAAGTAATTAAACGAAAAGATTAATGTTTAATAATTGACCCCTCTATCTGTGGATAGAGGGGTTATAGGCCTTTTGACCTATAACCCTTTTTTAGACACACTTTTTGCCGCTTACCCTAAATATATCTTTTTGCAAAAGTATAAAACACCTGTTTCGACTTTAATTGCACACTAAACGATATTATTGAATCATAGTGTAGGAGGATATAGTGGCCAATTTATCGCAACAGAAGCGCGAGCGCATGCTGGCATTCTTAAATAAAGTTAAGGAAGAGCATAAAGACGATGATGAAATGCTCGTTGCTCTTGATGAGATTGAGAATGAGCTCAACTCGAAAAAATATGGTCTTGTATGGGAAAAACACGAAGAAGAAGTTGACCGTATGATGCAAGACAATATTCCCGTGTTTACGGAAGTAAAAGAGCGTGAAATTAAAGCAACTGATGAAAACTCTTATAACTTTCTACTGGAAGGCGACAACCTTCACAGCTTGAAGTTACTTGAGAAAACGCATGCAGGAAAGATTGATGTAATCTATATTGATCCACCTTATAATACGGGCAACAAGGACTTTATCTATGATGATGCATTTGTAGATAAAACGGATGGTTATGCACACTCTAAGTGGCTCTCCTTCATGAGTGAGAGACTTGAGATTGCAAAAAGATTACTCTCTGATAACGGCGTTATCTTTATCTCTATTGATGATAGAGAACAATCTAATCTACATTTACTATGCGATGATATTTTTGGTAGCAATAATTTTATTACGTCATTTATTTGGGAAAAAACACATCACACAGGTAAACAAGCCAAAAATTGCTATTGCAACGTTGATTATGTCTTGGTCTATGCGAATAAATTATATGGAATAGACGGTAAGTTAAAATCGTTATTGGTGGAAAAAACGTTAACTGAATTTTTGGATGCTCCTCTTTATAACGCATCAAATAATGAGCAAACTTTAACATTCCCAGCTGGTACCGTGTATTTTAAAAATCCAACCTGTATTAATGATTCTGCAAATAAAAAATATAAACTAGAAACTCGAATTGTTGCTGAAAAGTCAGACTCAAAGTTGGATATTAACGACGTTAGTTATGAATATTCAAATATTGAACCAATTGTAATGTCGTTTAAGTCTAGGTGGAGCCAAAAAGAAGTTAATAGGCAGATTGAAAATGGTACAAAATATATAATTAAAAGTTCTGGATGCGCAATTAGAGCAGTTTACTCCGATTCAAAAGAAGGTTTTAATTTATCACCTTGGCAAATTATAAAAACAAGCAATGGCCAACAAGTTGGTACGAATGAAGATGGATCTTCTATTTTAAAGAAAATTTTGGGAGAAGGAATTCCATTTTCATATCCAAAACCTGTATCATTGGTGAGATATCTCACTAAACTGTGCATCAATAAAAATTCCACAGTTATAGATTTCTTCGCAGGCAGTGGTACTACCGCTCAAGCTGTTCTTGAGCTGAATAAGGAAGATGGTGGTAATCGTAAGTTTATTCTCTGCACGAATAATGAGAATAATATTTGTGAAGAAGTTACTTATGAGCGTATTAAGCGTGTGATTCATGGCTATGCGGATGTAGAATGTATTCCTGCAAACCTTAAATACTTCAAGACTGACTTTATTGCTAAAGATGCAGATGATGTGAGCGCGGAACTCCTTTCTCACATCAAAGAGATGGTAGAACTTGAAAATGGTATTACGCTGGATAACAAGCACTATCTTATTGTTTTGAGTGATGAACAGGCTGACGAGCTTGCTAAGAATTGGTCGAATTATGAGGACGTAAAAGCGATTTACGTTTCTCGTAATGTGCTCTTTACGTCTGAGCAGGATGCACTTTTTAGTAACACGGAGATTCATATTATTCCTGATTACTACTTCGAGTATGAGCTGAAGGAGGTTGGTGAAACATGGTAAATCCAGGGCTTACAATCAATTTATTTGAATTTCAAGAAAAAGCCGTAATCCGTTTAATAGATTTAACTACTAAGTCGGATGCTAAAGAAACTGTAGTTATGAAAGCTCCTACTGGTTCAGGTAAAACAATTATTCTTATTGACTATGTTGATAAATATTTAAGTAATGTTGATAAGAAAACTGCTTTTATTTGGCTATGCCCAGGAAAGGGAGACCTTGAAGAGCAAAGTCGTAAGAAGATGCAGAAACTTTCTCCAGGTAGAAAGACACAGAATTTATTTGACGCGCTTTTAGGTGGATTTTCTGAAAGTTCAACGACTTTCATCAATTGGGAGCTGGTTACCAAGAAGGGTAACACGGCCATTCGTGATAGTGAGTGTAAAAATCTCTTCGACCGTATAGCGGAAGCGCATCGTTTAGGCATAGAGTTTATTGTTATTATTGATGAGGAACATTCCAATAACACTGCAAAAGCTAGAACGATTATTGATGCTTTTGCTGCCAAGCATACTATTCGCGTCAGTGCTACGGCTGTTGAAAACAAGCGATATGAGTTTTTTGAGATTGATGAACTTGATGTTATTGACGCAGGTCTTATTACAAAAGCACTTTATGTTAATGAGGGTCTCAAGGAAAATCTCAATATTGATGATGATTATGATACTTTGCTTGATTTAGCTGATAGTAAGCGTAAAGCGATAGCTGACAGGTATAAATCGATTGGTAAAATTATACGACCTCTTGTGTTGATTCAGTTCCCTAATGGTAAGCCTGAAACGATTGAAGCAGTAGAAGCAAAGCTTGAGTCCATGGGCTACACGTATGAAAACGGTATGGTCAGCAAGTGGATGAGTGAAGATAAGAAAGATTTACCAGATGATCTAACTGAGAATGATGGTATTCCTGTGTTCCTTCTTATGAAACAGGCAATATCCACTGGCTGGGATTGTCCTCGTGCGAAAATACTTGTAAAGCTTCGTGAAGGCATGAGTGAATCCTTTGAAATACAAACAATCGGACGTATTCGTCGTATGCCCGAAGCAAGACACTATGATGATGACTTGCTTGATTTTTGCTATGTTTATACTTTTGATGAGAAGTATAAGGCAGGACTGCTCTCTTCAATGGATAAGGCCTATGAAACAAGGCGCCTGTTTCTCAAGGATAAGTGCAAGACATTCACGTTAGAAAAGCAAATCCGTGACCTTGACTTTAATGGCTTAGGGGAGCGTGAAGTGTTGCAAAAGATTTATGCTTTCCTTGTTGAAAAATACAAGCTCACAAACGATAAGAAAGCAAACCTCACACGTTTAGAAGCTGCAGGATATGTTTTTGGTAATGAAATACTCGGTTCTGCTTTATACGGTAAGTTCATTAAAACAGCATCAGTAGCAGAAGCTACAACATACTATATGACTAGAAAGCGTGTTGATACGCATAAGCATGGTATCGAACTTTTACATAGTGTCGATGCGATTAAGAGCACGATTGGTATGTCAACTGTCAAAGTAAAAGTCATTCTGGAACGCTTATTCCGTAAAGGTGGTAATAATAAGCAAAAACTCATTAACCTTCCTACAGCCGACTTTTATGCTTTTGTAGTTAATAACGAGCATCTTTTGAAAGAGGAATTTAGAGCCGTTACAGCTAAAATGTCTGTACAGCAAGAACTGAAGCTTGCGCCTAAAACGTCTACTTTCAAGATTCCCGAGCAGGATTTCTTTAAGTACGATTCGGGTGTCAAAAATGAAGTAGAATACCTCACCAATGCTTACCGTGAATACACTTCAGGTTATGCAACAAGTGTTATACGTTCAACGTCTGAGATGCTGTTTGAGAAGTATTGTGAAACACGAGATGATATTGATTGGGTTTATAAAAACGGTGATACTGGTCAGCAATATTTCTCTATCGTTTACATCGACGGCTTGCAGCATCAATGGCTCTTTTATGCAGACTATATTGTCAAGAAGAAAGACGGTTCTATTTGGGTAATTGAAACCAAAGGCGGCGAAGCTAGAGGACAAGATAAGAACATTGACAAGCAGATTGAGAATAAGTTCAACGCTTTTAAACAGTATGCTCAAGCTAAAAAACTTAACTGGGGTTTTGTGCGAGATAAAGATGGTGAGCTTTATATCAATAACACGGTATTTGCTGAAGATATGGCAGATGAGAACTGGGTTCCGATCAAAGAAAGGTTTTAATAATGGCAGAACGTGCATGCAATGATACAAATAATATATCCTTCTTAAAAGTGATCTATTTCGATGAAGAAGCAGCTACAGACTTATTGTGTATCAGAAATAATGGGAAAGTGATTAGTGAAATTAAAAAGGCTTCAAATAACAATGATTCTGAATCGGTAAACGCTGAAACATCTGCAGATATTAAATTTCCATTTTGGCCATTTAGTTTGCGTGCAAATATTGGGGTTAAAGGAGAGCTTAATCGTAAAGCTGAAAAGATAGTCAATCAAATTTTTACTAATGATGTACTATCTGATTATTTAGAACTTGCGTACAGCGAGGACAAGATACAAAAATTTAATAATTCCTTAGTATATGCATATCCTAATTCGTTATCTTATTTTAAATTAATAACACCATACATGGCTATGACTGAAGGAAAGCTAGACGTTGGTGATTTTAAACTTAATATTCCAATGATGGATGAAGCATTAACGAGAGGTAAAGGTTACTATGAAATGCTTTTGAATTTCAACGATAATAAAATTATTTTGCGTTTTAATTTAGCTTCTTTCAGAAATGCCTATTCACTAGCTGATTTAGTTAAAATGAATCTCACGTATCACGGCGTTAAAGTTGGAAAGACATCGATAAATCAGTTGGATATTAATAATGAATTCCAAATGGAAGAAAAGAAAATTGACGCATATGAGCTAGCGATGGAGAACAATACAAAAGAATCAACTGATTGTGTTGATGTTTATGATGTTCTTTTTGCGGGGGTATTATATGAAAATTAAGGTTTATTATGGCCCACGCAAAGCTTTTGATGAAATTCTTCCAAAAGGTATAAGGCCTAAAACGCTTACAAAATTAGTGGAAATATCAGATCACGAAAGACACACTTTCTATGTGGATTACCCTAATAAAACAAAGGAGAACAGAAAAAAGCGAAGCGTTAAAAATGTGATTGCAACTACAGAAGAATATGCTCTACTATCCGACAGCGGACTAAATGGTCTTATAACGCTATTGGATGAGTTTGCAATTGAAAATATATACTTTCAAAATCCCCCATCTAGCGTCGTAAGTCAATTAGAAGAGGTTTACGAAAAAATAGATAGAGATAACTATTCGTACAAAAATATTCAAACTAAAACGCTAAAGATATTTGCCAACAAGTTCACTTCTGAAATTTTAGGACAGGAAACAGTAAAAAAGAAGTTGCTTGTGAATTTATATCAGCTTGCCAAAAATTATAATAAGGGAAAACCTATAGTATTAATGTTGTATGGACCAGCAGGAGTTGGAAAAACAGAAACAGCAAAATTGTTGTCATCAGTACTTGGTCAACATTTATTTAGGAAACAGTTCTCAATGTTTCACACTAATTCTTTTGCTGATTATATTTTTGGTGCAAGTCACAACTCATCTTCCCTTTCAAGAGACCTTTTGGAAAGAGAAAGCAATGTTATTCTGTTTGATGAGTTTGATAAACCCAACAATATGTTTTACAGTGCATTTTATCAGATGTTCGATGAAGGCAAATTTGAAGATAAGAATTACCAAGTGAATTTAAAAAATAGCATAATTTTCTGTACTTCGAATTTTACAAATAAGGGTCAAATTAAACGAGTCTTAGGTGATGCCATATACAGTAGGTTTGATGCTTTTATAGAATATAAAGCATTAACAAAAGAAGTTGTAAATCAACTAATATCAAAGTCATTTAATAAATTAATAAATAGCTTAGATAATGATGATAGAGAAAGAATCGATGAACAGAAATGCTTAAAAGTTTTATTGTCGCATTCAAGTAACTTACAAAATGCTAGAGAACTTGATAAAGTTGTCAATGAATATGTATTTACGAGCATTCTAAAAACAACTTTTTCATAATAATATAATTCATGTCTTATTTATTTACGTCACTAGACATAATAATTTTTATGTTTTACCAAACTCATACGCGTCCTCAAGCATTGCTTGTGTGTGTATATTGCTCAGTGTTTGGAATATAGCAAGCTCCATTCGAATAACTTTTAGGCAAAACGTATGAAAGTAATGTGGCTTGGCAAATACCACTTTAATTACCAAAAACAAGGGAAGCCTACTTCATGCAATGTGCACTAGGTGGGCTTTCTTATGTTCCTGCTTAAAGGCCTTCAGTCATTTTTTTAATCCCTTACTAAATACTCCTTTAGCTACGTGCTTATTGTTTAATTTGACAGTCAAATACAGCAATGTCCTGCTAGAATTGAAGTCATTGAAAATGATGAAATATATCTAAAAATGGGCTCTACTTGATAATAAGTTAAATGATAAAAAAGAGATTTCGCTGTGCTAAGAGAAATATAGGGAAAGGTAAGGAAGTTTATTATGCAAATAGCTGAAGGGATACCAGAATATTTATATCATTACACTAGTTTGAAATCAGCAAAGTTAATTTTAATGAATAAGACTTTGCGACTAACTTCACTTGAATGTATGGATGATAAAACTGAAGCAATTACTGGTGAAGGTCGTAATTTGGGGAAATTTATTTTTTCAAGCTGCTGGAGTGAGAATAGAGATAGCATACCACAATGGTCTATGTATGGAGATTCTAGCAGAGGCGTTTGCATAAAATTAAGAAGTTTTCCTTTTAAAAATAATTATGATGATTATGTTGAGCATTGCATTAATAAAGAAGATAAACCATCGGAAAAGTCAACGGATGAAACTTTTATAGTACCTGCGCAATATTGTTTTGGATGTAGATTTAAGCTAATGCCACAATTCATTATAAGTAACAAAGAGAGAGACATTCTTACCCAGCGCTTAAATGCAAAAGTAACATATACAGATGATGAATCACTTATCTATCCTAAATGTTTGAGACAGGATGGTGGATTTTTTTGTTTTGATACGAATGTGTTAGGGAAATATAAAAGTACTGAGTGGAAATTCCAAAAAGAATGGAGATACTCAGTCATATATATTCCATTTGACCAAATAAAATTTTTTAGTGATAAGAAATATAGTGCTAATGTTGGTCAAGAAGTCTTTAATAACTTATTATCAAATAATCAACCTATTGTCCATTATTTAGACTTTAACATTGATGATAAATATTTTGACGATATGGAATTGATATGCGGACCAATGATGGAAGAATTTGATTATCAGGAATTAACTTATTTTGCAAAAGGTGTTAATTCAAATATACGTGTTGTTAGAAGTAAATTGTATAACAAATGGAAAAGCAAAATTTGAATCGAAGTACTTATGTTTATTGACCTTGTATTTATGTTAAAAAATAAGGATAGCGAAAATGATATTGATTCATTTAAGGAAAATTTCGCAGACCTGATTTCTTTTAAAGAAAAAACATTATGCTTACACAACGATAATCAAGAATTTAATTATAATATTCAGAAAATAGGCGAAGGAATTAGGTTAAAAATTTTAACTATCGATAAGAGAACTACAAGAAAACAAGCAATTTCAATCGAATCTTTGAAGCGTTCTTTTATAAAAAATGATCTAAGACGCGAATATAACGTTGTTGTCATTTTTGATGGAGCTTCAGAATATTACTGCAATAACCTGTCTAAGTATATATTCACATTTGAAAGAAAATTAAGACAATTTGTATATCTTACTGTGTTAAGCGCATATGGTACGGAATGGACTAAAAAAACTTTAGTCGACGAAGAAATTAAGAACGATATTGATAAGAATGAAAGAAATAAAAATCGTCATATTGAGATGGCTTTAGACTGTTTTACTTTTCAAGATTATATTGATTATTTATTTAAGGAACAATCTATTGAAGATGCAAATGAGGTAATTAAAGATGCAAAATTAGCTTTAAAAAAGCGGGAAACTTCAAATAATATTATTAAAATATTAAATAATGGTGAGAAGATATCATTGTGGGAAAGACTTTTTAGTAAAAGAAATATAGATTTAACTAGAAATAATCTTGATGAAATTAGAAAAATAAGAAACGATGTAGTGCACAGCAAAGAAATTTCTGGTACTGAATTTTGCAAATATAGAAATCTACTTAAGCAATATATAAAGAAGTTAGATATTGCCATTGCTGATTTTGAGAACAGAAAGCATTTGAGTGTTACAGATTTAGAAAATGTTTTATCTTCGTATACTAGAATCATTCAAACGAGTGGAATCGGTGAGTATATTACTAAAGCTCTTTCGCCCGCTTTGAGTGAAATTTCAAATTCATTATCTAAAGAAGCTGTAAAAAATATTTCCGCTTCAATAAGCGATATGATTCATTTGGATAATGAATCATTTAGTGCAATAACTGAAGCATTCGCTAAATTTTATAGACAAAATATTGAAATAAAAAATGCCAAAAATTTTTCCTAATAACATTTCTACGCCAAAATTAAATATAAAGAACCCTTTGTTTTGAAAGATATATAAAAATGCCAAATCTATCTTATTTTCTGAAAATAAACAATGAAATTAATCTAATTTTGTTAGTTCTGAAGATTGAATATTGTATTTGTTGCGTGAATAACAAATGTGTTCTAAATATTTGATATATTTACTTAAAAGTCGGCTTCATGCCGTCGGTGACTCACTCACCTTAGGCGTTGCGTGGGCTCCTTTATTTGTTGACATATAACATATGAATCTTTAAAGACGTGTAATCGTAAAAAGGTTAGCGTGTTGTTACTGCATGTAATGACGTAGAAGATAAGAGAGGAATCAAAAGCTAATGGATATAATGAAACTTTGCTATGACATGGCTGAGAAACTTCGGCCTTATGCTGAACCATACATGGATGAAACTTGGAAAGAAGCAGCAAATAGTGCTATTCGAGCAGGCGAACCGTCTATTGCAATTGATTATTATTTAGTAGAAGCATGGATGCACAAGAGCGCACCTAAAGAGTTGCTAATCGAAGCTTATAATTTGCTAGACCCTTATGAATGTGGTGATGACTACGACGATATAGCAGACGATTTAGGAGTCCCGCGTAAAGTTCATTCACCAGATGAATAAAAAATAAATTTTGGTCTATAATCCTAGAACCTATAATCCTAGAAAATATGCTTAGAATGAAAATTGCGAGGGATTCCCTCGACTAACAATCTGACGTAAACTGCAGCTGCGAGGCCCTCGCGTTACATTCATTATAGCGTTATTTTTTAGAATATCCAATGTAACAGGGGATTCAATAAATACTATTCTTCAAAAATGTTTATCTAGAGAAGATACGAAGCTAAATTGCGTTTGCATAATAGAAAACGGGAAAATTAACTGTTACAAAAGAGCTGGTCATTCCCCCAAACCTACCCCGTGAAGGGTCAAGGGTAAGGGGGAGCCCCAGCTCTCAATTCGATTCTATCATATGGGTTTTTACATCTTCGCGCGATGGATGGTAAATCCCTCAATAGTTCGAATCCCTGAGGGGGCACACTCGCTCACTTTTCACGCATGCGTGTTGATTCTCTAAATCACGTAGTTTTATCGCGTAGTGCTACGCGTAGCCGTTTACTTAGCTCTGCTTATAACCTGATATCCGTGTTTAATTAGCACAGATTCGAGTTGAGAAAGATACGCAAGTGCTGCAGGGGAAAGATTCGTGCGCTCGTTCTTAATCCACCCAACAAGCATTGTTTCTTCGCAATCCAGCGGAATGGTCACGATTTTCTCGTTATTCAAGTCGCCATTGTCGATTCCAGTGCAAATCGTAAAACCATTAAGGCCAATAATAAAGTTTAAAATGGTTGCGCGGTCTGTAACATTAATCTTTTTAGGCGGGTGCTGAGGCCAAACCGCTTCCTCTGTAAAGAAGAAGCTCCCGTCTTCTCCCTGCTCGTACTGAATAAACGGATATGGTCGCAAATCCTCCAAAGTAAGCTTCTTGCGATTTGCGAGCGGATTATTCCTAGAAATAAAAACGTGCAAATTAGCGCGGAAAAGCGGATGAAACTCAAGATGCTTTTCTCGAAGCATTTTTCCAATAACGTCTTTGTTGTAGTCGGAAAGATAAAGCAAACCAAGGTCTGCGCGCATTGAAGTCACTTGATTAATAATGTTCTTTGTACGCGTTTCCCTTAGTGAAAACTCGTATTCGTTAGAATCTATGCTGCGAATCATGTCTACAAAAGCCTCAACAGCAAACATGTAGTGCTGGGTGGCAACGCTGCAAAGCTGTTTTCTAGGCTTAGTGCTGTTGTAGCGCTCTTCAAGCAAATCTGCCTGGTCTAAAACTTGGCGCGCGTATGTTAAAAACTCAGCTCCGTCAACCGTTAATGCAATTCCTTGAGAAGACCTTGTAAAAATCTCAATGCCAAGCTCTCGCTCTAGCTCTTTTACGGAAGAGCTTAACGCTGGTTGTGAAACATAAAGTTCGTGCGAAGCTTCGTTCATAGATCCGCACTCTACGATTTTCACAATGTACTTTAATTGCAGCAGCGTCATTATTAAGAGCCTTCCGATTTTTGGGATTTATACTTGACTATTTCCAACTATTACAACTATAACAACTATAAACTAACGCCTATAATCTTGCGACTTTGGCTTAGTGCTTATAATTTAACGCCCAGCGATGCTAAATCTTTGCGAGCTTGTTCGGTAGTAGTAAAAACAAACCCATGCATTCCAACATTATGCGCGCCATCAATATTTACTGGCTTATCGTCGAAGAAAACAGTTGTTTGCGGTTTCAATCCAAATCTGCTCATAGCAAGCTCAAAAATCTCGGGCTGTGGCTTATGCAAATGCTCAACGCCAGAAATAATCGTACCTTGTAAAAGAGTAGAAAGTTCTGGGAATTTACGCAATGCGAGTGGGAAAGTTTCTCTAGACCAATTAGTCAATCCCCAAACTCCGTAGCCAGCTTTGCGCAAATCGTGCAATAAATCAACCATTCCAGGCATCATTTGCGTAAGAACTTGGTCATAGTGTGCGCAATACCATTGAAAAGCGTTACTAAGCTCCTTGCCAAAACGCCTTTCATATTCTGGCAAAAGGTCTTTTAGTAGTTCGCCGCCGTCCATGCGGTCTTCAAACTCATAGAATCCAGCCAAATCGTCTTTTCCAAAAGTGCCATTAGGGCAAATCGTGTCTACTAAATCCGGGAACTGTTTTTGTAAACAATTCCTGCAATTCCACTCGAGTAAGACCTTACAATAATCAAACATTACGTCGTGAATTTCAACAGATTCTACATTTTCATTTGTGTTGATATTTGTGTTGATATTTGTGTTTTTCATTTTTTCTTCTTTCACTAATTAAGATTCATTAAAAGACCAATAATGTAAGGCAGCGCATTAATAATATCGCTTGCTACAATTGGGTGATCTGAAGTTGAAGCATCATTTGATTCCACTATGTCTTGCGCCAATTGAGTGTAATTGTTTTCGCTGTTGATTTTAGATGCTAATGATGCTGAAATTCCGTGGATTACAGCTGCGCTCGCTGCAATAAAAGCATAGTTTTCGTTTTCTGCGTAATTCGCGTAGTTTTCTGCATAATTTTCTGCACAATTTTTATTATTTTCTTTTCTTTCGCGTTGCGCTAATAATGCTCCTAGAATTCCTGCCAGTACATCTCCTGAACCTGCGGTTGCGAGCCAAGATGGAGCGCATTTTGCAATATAAATGGGAGAGTGTAGTTCTGATGGTGATGCAACTGCTGTTGTTGCGCCTTTAACTAGCACAGTTGCTCCAGTAAGATCGGCTGCTTTTTGAGCGTAGTGTGTTGGATTGCTAGATATTTGCTGTGCGCTTATATTCAAGTCGTATCTAGTAAAAAGTGAGCTTAATTCTCCTGTGTGTGGAGTGAGAACCACTTTTGTGCAAACATGTTTTGGCAGTAAATCTAACGCTCCAGCATCTACGCATAGTGGTGGAAGATTATCTTTTTGACTTATTGATTGTTCTTTCGAATTATTATTTTCTTTCGCATATTGCGCAAGAATGCTCGCAATGTATTTTCTTTGATTTGCGCTAGCTTCAGTATTGCAATGATCCGCATCTGGTATTCCAGATCCAACTGTTATAGCGTCGATTTTTCCAGTCAATTGTTCCGAGGCTACTACTTCTGGAGATGTTTGTAATACTAAGTTTTGTGCGCGAAGAGGACCGGCATAACGAACCATTCCAATATTT
>QWCU01000056.1_pt1 | contig 21729 bp, 25 predicted proteins | sample 1972601 | NCBI WGS metagenome assembly QWCU01 (sample SAMN09866700, study PRJNA288562) | Human vaginal metagenome isolate pre2_vaginal, whole genome shotgun...
CCACCCGACCAGGGCATTTAGTGGGTCAATAATAAATCGTTTTACTGGGTCTAAAATACTTTGCCAGCGTGGGTCAAATTAGTGTGGCTTTTCCAAGGGGCTTTAAAAAGAAAAATTTAAAGGAAGTATCATAAAGATATATTCTTTAAATTTTTCTTTTTAAAGTCTCTTTTCGTGTGTCCTACCTTAATATGGGTGGGTTCTGCGTTAGGGATTGTAGGGGAAATTACGGCTTTATCCTGATTGGAGTGTAAAACCCACCAGAAACTGGAATGCCCAAAAAATTATTCTTGGCGTAATCTATCAAATAGTTCATTAATATTAACTCCCTTTTCTCTCAAAAAGAAAAGGTATTTAACGAGTGCGCCCTTACTTCCATGTTCTTCTAATTGTCTAACTTGTTTATCAGAGATACCAGCACTCTTAGCCAGCTCATTAGCATTTAAGTTTAGCCACGCCCTAGCCATTTTAAGACATTTACCTATTGTTTTTTTTTGTTCTTCTGTCATTATCAATAAAAATTTAGAGGATTAATAAATACTTTATTTTTAATAACCTCATAATGTAGATGATTACCTGTACTTAGCCCTGTAGAACCTACGAAGCCTATACACTGCCCTTTTTTTACCCTCCTACCTATCACCGTATAGATATAAGTAAGATGAGCATAACACGTAACAAATCCGTATCGATGTGCTACAACTACTTTTTTACCATATCCCCTAGTATTCCCTGCAAAAATAACCGTTCCATCGGCTGTTGCGTGTACAGTAGTAGCATATTGTGCAGCCAGATCTACCCCTGAATGAAACTTCTTTTTTTTAGTTATAGGGTGTATCCTATAACCAAAAGTGCTACTTAATCTTCCTCCCCGTAAAGGGGCAATACTAGGCAAGTATTTAAATGTCTTACTATCGCTCTTTATAATTTGGTAAACAGGTTTAATATCCTTAAAGGATTTAGCCGTTTCTAGCACCCTCCGACATAAATATTCTTTGCTTTGCCCATAAATAGGAAAAGCAAGGAATAGTAATATTAAGTCAAGAAATACTACTCTAAACATTTATAGGAAATGATTTTTCGATATTTTTACCGACATACACAGAAAAGCCTGTAAAATCTAATTGCGGATATACAGTATATCTTCTACCATCTTTACTCGTAAGTCCTAAGATCTTTATATTTTCTATTTTGAAGTCTTCATCTAAATTTGGTATCTTCATATATTCATCATCTTCTAAGATGTCTTTACTAAATTCATATCCTGAAATAGGGCACGTTATGTGCCTAGTTACTTTCTTATACTTTTTAGTAGAGATATTATATGAAATATAAGTCATATCAAAGCTTATCATAAAATCATCACTATAGATAGGATAACCTTTTAATTCTCCTAGACTATTTTTAGTATCAGAGAACACTCTTAACTCCAATTCTTTATAAATATATGGTTGATCAAATTTATAACCAGCTACCAAAGTAAACCTAACATTAACTAAGGGCGAATAAAATAACTGATAAGTTCTGCTTTCTTCATTACCATATCTATCTTTTATCGTCAATTTTATAGTATTATTTCCTTCCTCATGTTGATTATAGGTATAATTAAACAGCGCATGTCCTTTTCCTTCAAAAATACGTCTTTCCTCTCCATCTTTCAAAGAAATAATTCTACCCTTATCTTCTTTATTTTCTATTTTTGTGTAGTCATAATTGAAAGTACAATTCTTCTTACCTTCTAAAACTTCAAACTTAAGGGTATAATAATTATCCTCATCTTTATAGTTGTTTATAGAGAACTCACCATGTGAACCATCACTATATAGTATCTGCTTCAATGGTTCTAACGGTGTAAAAGTGATAATCGTACCAGTGCTAACTTCCACTTCTTTTTCCAATGAATATGAATACTTTCCATTAACTATGGTAAATTTTACAGTCTGTTTACCACCATTTATAGGAACATAGTTAAGTATAACCGAGTTATTTCTAAAAGCATCTCTGAACATTTCATTCTGTTTGTGCTTCACGGATGTTTTTTCCTCTGAATATACTTCTGCCTTTCTTTCCCCTACGGACATAGTTATTTCTAGCGAGTCCCCTCTATCTTTTATATCCTCTAGGTTGATACGAAACTTAATAGGTGTACCTACATCATGCACCTTACCAGCATCATCTATAATCTGTAAGGAAGCCTTAAAAGCATAATCTTTTACTTCTACTTCACTTTCTTTTGTACAAGAAATGAACATTAGGGAAGAGAACAAGGCTATAAACAAAGTGTAAAAATTAAAAATCTTCTTCATAACGTATCTTATTTTATTAGAAAATCAGTTGTCTTATACCTACTTCTAAAGAAGTATTCCATTTACGAACATCACTCATAGGAGAATAACATTCTTTAGCGTGAAAAATCAAAGCCGTTTTAGGTAGCACGAAAAATTCAATTTCTCCTACCACTACAGGAGCTGCATAGAAGCGGCTTTTGATATTTGCTACCTTGCCATCAGTATTAAGATATTCTTTCGCACTTGCAATATCTTCATATCCTCCTCGAGCACCTATACCGATATTTAAGTATAGGTTATTTTCATTACTGTATACAGTACGTAAATATTCTAAATTTATAGCATAGTCTTTCATCGTAAAACTACTATCGTATAACTTCTTTACAAATTGTGAATACTCACCCTGTATTTTTAGAATATTTTTACTAGAAAGATAATTCATATAGCCTAAACCAGCGTTCCACGCCTTACTATGAGTTAGAGTATAACCTCCAAAAACATCGATTCCACCGATACTTTTAGAGTGTCTTTGTCCCATTGCTAGCAATGGAACTAAGAATAAAATAAAGCAAATCCATTTTTTCATACTTCTCATTTTTATTTATTAATAATCTCTTTTGGTAGGTCTACTGCATCAAGAACTGTAGAAGCTGGGACGGTAAATTTAAAGTGTCGACCTCCATTTTTCTCTTGTATTTCAACAACAAACTTTCGTCCTTCAGGAATTGTGAACTTATCAAATCCTACGACCCAGTCCATTTTACTCTTTCCCGTTACCGTGTCAGAGTAACCATTTTGGAAAAGTGGTTCTATTATTGTTTCTTGTACAGCCGTTTTTTTCATTAGCTTTCTATCCGTAATATAGAACTTTATAAAGTCTATATCATAATTAATAGAAGAACGATTATTCATTTCCAACTTCATTAATAAAGTATTGCTGTTAACGTAGATATTCCACACTGCTAAAGTAACATTACCAGCTTTTGCTGCAAGGTTATATATATTCCTTTTTGACTTTAATATATTAGAACATATTTTATCCTGTTCCTTTGAATTAATTTCTACATCATTGAATATTGCGACCTCGTTACTTCTTAATTTGTTAGCCACGGTATCAGCTATAACATAAGAATAACAACTTGGTATCTTGGAATAATTTATATCTACAGTATAAAATTTGTCATCGTCTGTTATAACAGAAACATTTGTTTCTGGAAAAGTCTTATCCTCCTCTGCGTGAATACGGATTATATTATCGACCTTTTCAGCTTTTTCTACTGCTATAGTATTATCTCCAAAATCGACATATTTAATTTTATCAGGAAAGATTAGATGAGTAGACTTATCATTACATACCTTTATCATTTGTGGTTGGATATACTTATTATCTTCCCTAATGTAAGAGTATTTCGGATCATCGTTATAACTCAACATATAAGAATGAAAAGCACCATCAGCTGTAACAACTGACAAGTTAGTATTCCCTATAAAGTTTCGTTCCTGTGCTTTTACACGCAAAACATTCTTTACATTGTCAGGTTTATCTACTGCCACCTTATCACTATTACCCACATCGAAATATCGTATAGATGTTGAGAATATAAAGTGTAAAGTCTTATCATAAGATATACCTACATCTATTGCTTTTTTTGCTTGTATCGTCTGTGCTACTACAATTATATGAGAGAGCAACAAAATAAAGCAAATAATACCTCTATGAATTATTCTTTTGCCCATTGCAGATAGATTTTATAATTAGTTCTTATAGATGCTTTTTGCACCCTATTTTTCTTAGATAATATAGATTTACCAGCACTTGTTACAGCTCTAACAACTCCTCCTATTACTCCTATCCCTGTTGGTGTTATCTCGCTCGCCCCAGCATCAGTAACATCAGCTTTGACATCAGATTTGACACTGCCAGGTACATATATACCTTTTATACCGTCCCTATCAAAGACATCTAGCTTAACAGGATATATACTATTGTGCAATCTTATAGCTGAAACCTTTACAGACATTCTTTCACCATTGAAAGAAACTACACCATATACAAAAGAGTTCTTAGGAATAACAACACCATCTACTACCATATCTTGTAACAAGTGCATTTTAAGCGTTGCCCCCGAAGTTACCGTTTGATCACCATGCACTACCGCTGCTATAGCATTATCTTGGCTCATCTTCTTTCCTGACGAAGAAAAAAAACGCCCTTTTGGCTTCTGTGGTGCAGTAACAGGATTTTCTACCTTTGTAGGCTTAGGAACTGGATTTTCTTTTGTTTCTATAGGTGGATTAGTGTACGTATATACGTTAGTAGAAGAACCTGAATACGCTTTAGGCTTAGGGGCTGGTCTACTAGCGTAAGAACCGCTATAAGTTGGTGCAGAATAACCATCACTATAACTAGTGGTTCTGTTAGTACGTAACTGTTTTTGCAACCTTAACACCTCCTGATTATCTTCTGCAATTTCTTCTGCACCTGAATAAGACACTTTACCTGCCGTAGCTTGTGCTGGTGGAGATGGAACTTCACTATTAGACATTAGTCCAGCTTCTTCTGTTTTCTTATCAGAACCTGACTTCATCATATCTTCAACTGTTACTTCTCCCTCGTCCTGAACTCTAACAGATAGCTCGTTATTATCTTCGTTAGAACTTGGTAAGGTTGCATAAACGACCAAAGCACCAAGAATAAGAAAAGCAACCACAGAAGCAATTACAATAAATTTCTTTTTATCTCCTGCATTCATTATATACCCTCCTCTATATTTTGATTGTTATTAGAGCTCTCACTTTCTTCCCTATTGGTTGTTTCTTCTTTTTCTTGTGTTTCTTCTTGCAAAGTCCAATTTTGCATTAACTGATTAAAGAAAAAGCCTGTTACATTTTCAGGAAACTGCGGGGTTGTCTTAACAATAGTACCCTCTGATACTATTCTAAATTTCCTTTGAGTTCCTGAAGCTGTGTACACTGTCAAAGTTGATAAGAAACGAACCTTATAAGGTTCGTTCTGCCCTTGAAAACTTAACAAACTATCTATTTGACATTTGTATATAGCACCATTGTTAATTGCATCAAAATAAGCCTTATCATTATAGTACTTATTTGTAATTGCAGTTAAGTCTGACTGATTAATATAAAAAGAAGCATAAGCTTGATTTCTTTTTATATTAACCTTATCAAAGGTATTAGCATACTTTGTTGCCTGCGCACAAGTATTCTTGATTAAAGCTGCAAATAACTCTGTTTTTCGCTCTGCGCTGGTTTGTAGATACTCACCGCTTCTATCTACGACAACAACCTTATTTAAAGCTGTTAAAGAGATATATGCCCCCCAAGCTAACACAGAAATAACAACTAGTAGGGAGAAAAAAAGGCATATTTTCATATTAGTAGAACTTACCTTTTTAGCTTGTACTAGTGTATCAAAGTCTTTTAAAACTTTTTCTTTCTTCATAATTCATTAATTAAGCAATTTCCAAGTATATTTTGATGCCGCACTAAATAAGGACAATTTGAATATAAGTCCTATTACCATAACCATAAGATCAGAATTAACATTATTCATATCCCAACCACCAATAACCGCCGCAGATAGAGTTTCCGCAAAGAAATTAGCAATTAAATACGCTGGTATTAGCATATAGCACACTGCAAGATTTTTTAAGTATGTTATTGTTATACTTCTAGTCTGTTCACTAAGTGAGCAAACAACCGCAATTGGTGTAACTATTTTCAGTAGTGCCAGGTATAAATATCGACCTGCTGCAAATATAAAATACAAATACTCGCATAAGTAATATATTAACATCTCTATAAAGATATATACAGGCATCAATAGCGTTTCCAATGCAGCTACAAACATACTATCATCTTCTATATTTTGTTGGAACTTTTCTTCCACCTGTGCAAATAAAGCTTCTCCATCTATATCCTTTGGTGGTGGAAATTGTGCCATTAATTGAGTTTGTACATCAGCTAATAATTCTTCTATCATATTAATTATAGGTGATGCCGCTAATATAATGCCAGCGCAAATAAAATATGTATAGAAAAGCATAAAGAACGACCTTACATTAATAGGTCTATTATTATCACCTCCATAAGCTTCTTTATATGCAGTTACAAACTTATTAACAAGCAGAATACCACATATTAAAGCAGCTATAGCATACATACCATCGCCCACTACATTTTTTTCGATAATGGCGGTGTATGCTTTCTTTATGTTCTCTAAGACATCGCTATTCATCTTCTCTTAATTTTCTTCATTGCGTTATTGTAAGTATCAAACTTTCGTTTATTCAAAAGAAGTTTAGAATAAAAATCTTTTGTTTGCTTATTCAATTCTGAAAGCATTTGTATTCTTTCTCCATCTGTCATTTTTGCATTAGGAGTAACTATTGTTCTTGCAAGGTCAAAAATAGTATTACTTTCTTCTATGATTTGCTTTATCTTATCTATATAAGTTAGATACATATCACGACTTGCAAAGTCATTTCTTCTTGACTCTTTTGCTGCGAAGCTCACAATTTTAACTTGTCTATCTAATATATTTAGCAACATCTTGCTATTTTTAAGAAGTCCACTGACTTTATCATAAAGATCTACTGACTGTTGAAGGACTTCCTTATTCTCGTTTAAGATGTTTATTTGAGAAATAGATTTCTCAAGTGATTCTGCCCAGCCTTTTTCTGTTGCAGCAAGACTTGCTGCATCAGTAACGGCTAGTTGTGCCGAAATATTAACCGTTGCTATTAATGCAAACAGACTAACCAAAAATATTTTTTTCATTGCTATTTAAATTTATAGATTTCTTATACTTTTCTATCGCTTCTTCCATACTTCCTGACTGTTTATAATTATCATCAATAGACTGCCAAGCATCACCATCAGTTTGAAATGCTAAGAATTTTTCTTTTGATAATTCTAAACGCATCACTGTAGCATAGTTATCTCCAAATCGCATAAAGATTTCTGAATAAGGTCGTTTTCCTGCAAAATCATTACCTATTGACTTCATCATATTTATTTGACTTTCCTTATCCATTTGAAACGCTCGTACGACATCGCTATAAACAACTTCTGTAGCTGGTAACACATAAAGTATTTGCGTATTTGCAAACATACCTTTTGTATATTCGTTATCTGGTAGCTGGGACGGTGTTTGAATAACTGTAATAATAGCACCGTTTTCTTTTCTTAACTTCTGATAAAAGAACGCTACTGTAGAATGAATATCAGTACCACTAGAAACATCTTTTATAGCTTGTGACTCTGCATACTCATCGAAGATAAGTTTACCTTTTACGCTTCTATCTGAAAGTATTTTATTTTCGATAGTATCGTATAAAATACTCATTACTACTGTTACAAGGAAAGGATCTTTTTTTATTTTTGTCAGCTCAAAAACTATAAAATCTTTATCCTTAATTCTTTCTTCCCTGTCTGCTTCTTTGCATACATTTTCATAAAAACCACCTGGCAAGAACTCGCTACAGTTATGTTTAAAGCTATCAAGATCGAAGTAATCAGGTTTAATATCAAATCTTTCAAATAAAGTCTCTCCCTGTTCTACAACATAATTATAGAAATTAGGGAAGCTATGCCCTGTATGCACATCTTTATAATATTGTAGAAGTATCTTTGTAAGAGAAACTACCTGCGGTGTTTCAGTTACAAGCATTGGCATACGCCAGAATTTAAAGATAAGGTTAACTAGCATTTTAATCTTATCCTGTTCAGGATAGCCATCAACTTTAAAGGGATTAATTCCGAGTGGTTCTTTACCGTCATAATCTATATGCAGCGACTTTTCAGGATATAACTTAGCTATTTGATAAAAGCTTTTACCAAATTCTACGACAATATCTTTAACTCCGCTTTCAATATCTTGTTGTACGATATTTAAAGCTGTTACCGACTTACCACCACCAGTACTAGCTACTATAATACCGTTTCTTGCTGCAATTCTTTTCTTTTTTGCGTCCCACAAATCCTTTTTTATTGGTACTTGATAAATTCTATCATTAAAAAAAGTACCCTCATCATCGCTTTCAAAAGAAGTGTAGCTTACATTAAGACACAAAGCAGAATGTAAATCAGCTAAATATAAGAAATCTTCAGGAGTAGAAGCAGCACGCCCAATCACTGTAGAAACGAAAGTTTTGTATAATGATTGATAAGATGGTAGATAATAACGACAATCAGCATTATTAAACACGGTCTTAACCATATCTACCCACTTATCTAATAGATCTTCATTCTCATCAAAAACGGTTATATTATAACTAGTCCTACAAAGCAGATTTTCGCTTTCATTAAGCATTTCATTCTGCATTGTTTCTAGTCCATTATATTGTATCTCTATTTCTTTATCAAATGCCTTGTGTCGTCCAAAGAAACGTACTCTTTCCTTTAGTTCCTCTTTATAGGCATTACCGTTGAACTTCCATACTTGGTTAATTATATGCTGGCAAGGTAAGAATACTCCGAGTTGTTCTAAAGGAGACATAAACATTTTATTACTTCTCCCTAATGTTGCATCTTCCACATAGTTTGAAAGACTATCGGGTAAATAATTTTCATCACAGATAGAGAATACAATGCCTTTCTTATCACCAATATTAAGCTTATCATCAAATTTAATATCTCTTATTCCTGCGTCATCGTGAAATGCATTAACATAGCGCAAAACATATTCAACAATATCAGATTTAGATAAAGTATAAATCGTTTCTCCTTTTATACTTTTCATAATTGATATTGCACTTTCTACCGCATCTATAAACTCACCGAGTTTATCACGATCAGCCTTTGAAAGGTTTTCTTTATATGCTAGCGGATTACTCTGGTAACTCTTTTCCAAGCTGGAAAGACCTGATAGGGTAAAAGAAATAAATGTAAGATGCTGCAAATAATCTCTACCATCAAAATATTTTCGTTCTGACTTCTGAATGTAGCTGCTACCACCTATGCAACTGCTATCAAATTTTCTCTTTAAAAATATATCTTGCTTATGTATATAACCTTTCTTTATATGGCTAAAAGCCCTATAAAGATGGTTATGTCTATCTTCAAAACCCTTATCATCTATGGTATATGCTTCTGACATTTTCCATCCAAAAACAAAGGTAATACTACCATCTTTTGACAATATACAATTATCATTAATGGATAATATGCTATAAGCCTGTGTTGCTGTTATTTCCATTTTAATATATCACGATTAGATATAATAGTTACCTCTTTGTTGTTTTTATACTTTCTTAGTTTGTCAGATCTTGACATATTCATTAAAACAAATCTTGTTATAATGAAAACGAACCCAAGAACTATAAGAGTAAATACAAAATTCATGAAAGCCCCACCTCTTATCATTGCCATAAAAGAAGCCATAGCAATAACGCCCAAAGCTCCACCTAGACCACAATATATATAGAAATATTTTGCAGTCATTCCTTTTATCTTTAGGTCGGTTTCTAAGCCTTTACGAACTTTATATTTCATTATATAGATAAAGAGATACTACCAACCATTGAAACAATAGCGGTAAGAACACCTATACCAATAATAACATACAAAACAACCCAAACAACATTCATTAAAGCGCCTTTGCGTGTTCCTGTACCGTCCCTATCTATAATACCCTCTAAATTTGAGAATATCGCTATACCAACACTAATAACAATAATCGCAGCAATAATAGGTACTGCATAGTTACTAAGTACCTGATTTACCTTACCTCTTACGCCACCTGCTTGTAAGAGTAAGTTTGCTTGCATAAGCAAGCCATAAGCATTCAAAAATAAACTTGTCATCTTTCTAAAAATAGTTTTTAATTTTGAATGCAAAATTGAATAAAACTTCTTTTAAACGGAAATTTTTAGGGTTTTATTACGTTTTTTTTTTTTTGATTAACATAAAAATACACTAATATCCTGTATTATCCCATTCCAACAATTTTCAAGAGTTGACGGGAGAACATTATTAACTATAGGTAATTCCTGTTCCTCTGTTGCTTGGTACATATTAAAATTAAGATGAAATTCTCTAAAATTAGAATGAGCTGCACTACCTAGGAACTCACCAGCTTTTAAGTTGGTGAAAAAATTAGTATCATATCTATCTTCTTTCTGTGTAGATATGGTTCTCGACCTGCTTTCTCCCCCTCGACTGGCTCCGCTCGTCTTAGAAATTCTTTTCTTTTCCTCTTTACCAAACACTAAAGGATAGGTTTTCAAAGCTTCTATATCCTTTGTTCTGCCAAAGAATTGATTAGAAAAGTTTGCTTCTATACTACTTCTATCTAACTTGCTATATCTCTTTTCTATCTTAGCTGCCGATTGTGTTATGAATGTAAAACTACATTTATATTCTCTCAATACTGACGGCATTTTTTCAAAATCTGAAATTTTAAATGTTGTCGCTTCATCTAAGAAGTAAACAAAAGGAACTTGATTATTTAGCGTGAAGCGTCTCGAGCTCGCAGAGATCATCAATGATATAATAGGAGATATTACATTTTCAATCTGATAAGCATTAGCCACAGCAAGAAGTTTTGGTTTCTCAGGATCAATAAGATTAAATTCAAAGTCGTTACCTGAAAGGACATAGCATATTTTTTTGTTCTGTGCTACTGGAGCTAAATAGTTTGTAAGACTTGATAAATAGCTAGCCTGTGTTTTAGGACTATCGGCTGCATTAAGAAAAGCAGAAGCCAAAATTCTACTTTGTGCATTTTCATTTAAGAATTGCGTAAGCTTATCATTACTTGCTATGCAAGCAAAATTAACGATATGTGGTATTGTACACATATTAGGAAAATCAAGATAAAACCTTATTGCAATACCTTTCAATATACCTAATGCACCGTAAAACCATTCGTCTTTACGGCTATTCTCTCCCATATATGCAGTTAACATATCATCAATAAGTTGTAAGAATAGATTTTCGTCTTGAATGACCTTTGGCGCAATAGGATTAACCCTATAAGTTCTATCCATATCAGCAAAAGAGATATAATAGAACTGATAGGGAAAAGAATACTTCTTTGCCAAGTTATAAGCTGTCTTTGTCAAATCAAAGTCTTTATAATCATAGATAAAACCAGCAAAGCTATTTCTAATATATTCTCTTAGCAAGGGTTTTCCTATACTCTTTGTTTTACCAGAGTTTGCACCACCATAAACTAAAAAATTATCAAATGGATCTTTAAAAACAATCTTTCCACGTTTAGTAGAAAGTTCAAAGATTGTTTTAGTTTCATCTTTTTTATCTGTCTTATCAGAAGTAGGAATTAATGCAACTACTATAATAATTGCCACCAATATTAAAAATGAATAAAGTAAAATATGTTCTATCATAACTCTTTAAGTGGATTAAGTAAGTTCTTTATTTCGTTGATAACTGTTTGCTTAATTATACTCTTCGGGTTTTTGATAACCTTTATTAACATATTTGTTTGACCCACAAGAATACGCTCTGTTTGAAAGTTGTCTTTAAGAATTTCTTTCTTTGCCTTATTCTGCAACTTGGCTGCAACACTACCCATACTGTAATTAGAGGAACTACCCTTTTTCTTCCCTAAGGTTTTTCTATTGATCTTATTGTTGTTACCTTTATAGTTGCCTACATTGCTACCTTTTTTAAAATCTTTCCATTCCCCTGTAAGTTTCAAGTTCTGTACTTCCTTAAGCTGTTCCTTTTCTTCAAGAACAGATTTATAGCTATCTTCTTTTGAAGTGTAATTAAATTTATCATTGAAAATTTGCTGGACTTCTAATTTCCACTTTTCATGATTAAACCCTCTCTTAACTTCTTTACCGTTAAGTTCCCAGGTATTACCTTTGGACTTAACATGTGGAGATAACTTTGTTCTCTGGTCTCTACTATTCCTTGATACTATGATATGAACATGTAAATTAAGCCCAGATTTTAAATCACCTATTTTAGCCTTGCCTTGCCTTACTTCTTCACTATCTTTCTTATAAGTTCTTTGTGTTTCTATACGTGCGAAATAGAGTAAATCATCACCACAAGTTATATTTGGTCTGTCAAAGTTACGAGCATAAGCATCCATAGACGAGCGTGTAAAGGCTACTAGTTTTTGCTTTACCTCGTCTTGTCTTTCCTTGCTCAAAGAATGGAAATTTTCTATATCTTCCCCTATCAAATGTTTCTGTTCGCTGGTAGAAGGGTTCAAGGTAAGCATATAGAACTTTGTGTCATTTACTCCTAGGTTCTTTCTATTATTATCAATTTGAGTAATGACCTCTCCCATATCATACCTACCAGGTTGCGAAGTAAAAAAATGATTACCTTCCTCTTTGTCTAGGTAGTGTACAAGTCTAGAACTTGTTTCACGATCAGCCAAAGTTTTACCCTCTACGTTTTCTTGTTCTGCCTCTTTATCAAGGTACTTTGTAAGAGAGAAGCAACTTCCTGTATTACCTCCTTTAAGCTCTGTAGATGTATGAACTCTAGCAAACATAATTATCGTTTTAATTCTTCCCTAATAGTATTAATACACATATTAAAGTCTGATTTACGAATAGTAATCTTATCACTATCAAACATAGTGCTTTGCTTTCTTTCGCAAAGTTTATCTAAACATTCAGAAATAATAGTTACATTAATATTAGTACCTGTAGGAAGAGAATTATTCTTTTCCCTAAGGTTATCATTTTCTAACCTCAAAGAAGTTATTTCACTATCTTTTTCTGTAAGTTTTTTTTCAAGGTTTCGATACTCTTCTATTAAGTTCTGAACTTCTTCTACATTCATATAGTTTTCATTTTCCTTTTCTGCTTTTTCTATTGACTTATTAAGCCCTCCGTCAACTAGGTAGTTAACCCTTTCTAATATATCTTTTAATATTGATGTTTGTTTTGTATCTATACCTTTAAGAAGTTTATTAATCTTTTGCGACTCTTGTTGTGTTACTATGATTGGAGAAGCAACGTTATCAGTTACTCTCATTCCTGTATTTAAAAAGAAATCTATCATTTCATTAATAATAAGATTAGAAGATTTCTTACCTTTGAAGTCTACAAGTTTTCTTGCAGTCACTTCATCTACTCGAAGCATTGCCATATTTTAATTTTTATTGCAAATATAGGAAATTTCTTCAAATGTTTACATAAAAAATAAAGAAATTATATTTATAATCAAGTACTTATAATTTTTAATGTAAACGCAATGTAAACAAAATGTATACATTATATTTACTTAAATAATTGATTTTCAATTCTTTAAGTTTTTTATGATTGTATAATATACAATCACTGCTTGCTTAAAAATTATTTTTGACTGAAAGACAAAAAAGGAGGGGGGGGCATAGGGGTCTCCCCATAGCGATAGCACCATAGTGAAAAAGTTCGGCAAAGAGCGGAATGCAATGGAGCGATAGAGAACGAGGAGGAAGAATGACGACAAGTGAACGACCGAACGAGTGAAGAGAGAGCGAAGCGAAAACGAAACGACCGCCTATAAATTTAAATTTTCAATTAGCTCTTTTATCACTTCTATTTTTATAGTTGAATAGTCCGATTTGTCATAGATTTCTAACAGATAGACTTCTCCGTCTTGTTCCGTTGCCAAAATATTGTAAGTGATAACCCTGGCACCACCAGACTTTCCACTTCCCTTTGAAGTTATAGCCATACGGATTTTGCGGACACCAGGAGTAAGTTCCACACCTTGGAGCGGATTTTCTTCCAATGACTCCGTTAACTGCTTGATGTCAGACTTCATCGACTTATGTCGTTTCGCCAAAGCCTTTAGGCTCTTTGCAAAGGTTGGGGTTGGTATAATCTTAAAGCTCATCGAGAAGATCTTGCATTGAGAGTTCTTTGATTTTCCCTTCTCTCATCAGCTGGACTTCACGAAGTGCCATAGACAAACGCTCCGTTAAGTCGGGCTTATTTATAACACTATCGTCCGAAGTAACAGGCACAAGGCGAAAACTTCCGAGACCTCTCGACTTCAAAATAATATCCTCGCCTTTACTTGCCTTACCAAAATACTTACTTTGGTTGGCTCTAAATTCTCTTGCAGTAATAACTTCCATAATTTTGTTTTTGATGCAAAGATAAGAAACGGTATCCATTTGATACGCATTATTACAAAATTTAACATACAAAAAACGATAAATTTCTAATTTTCTCTTCTACCTCCCCCCCCCCCCCCCAAAAAAAAAAAAAGGGGGGCTGCTCTGCTTTTTTCCTCCAGTTCTCTATAAGTTTTTTCATTTTAGAGGTGTTGGACTTCAAAAAAGAACGGCTTAAAACGCAAGTATACCTCTTTTCCCTAAGGTTTTTAGTTATATATTAGGGGTATCTCGCATTTGTTTCTCTTAATATAGCGTTCAATAAATGGGAAAAAGAGGTGATTTTTTGCCTTGCCTATCTTTAAGCAAGGTCTGTTATATGCTATCCACATTTGTAAACACTTGTGGATCAAATGATTAAGTTACTAATTAATTACTTTTGCAATACTAATTAGTCACTTTTGCAATACTAATTTTGGTATTAATTAGTCACTTTTGCAATACTAATAATCACTTTTATTTGTATAGGTGATTAAATATTTATATCTTTGTCGGCAAATAAATAAAAGTATTATTTTAGTGATTAATTAGTATGGCAAATATCATTAAAGAGAATAGGGATGTATTCCAATCTTATATCCTTACTACAGCTAAATACAATTTCTCTATATATGAAAAGCGTATAATGTATAGACTGGTAGAAATGGCTCAAGATGAAATAAAAGGCATTTTGATACGTGATAATATGCACAAAATAGAACCTACCTTATTTGGAGATCGTGAAATCACGATGCCAGTTGCGGATATATTAAAAGACAAACAAGATAAGAACTACACTTTAGCTAAAGAAGCCTTTACAAATCTTGCAACAAAAGGAGTGGAGTATGAGGACGAAAAAATATGGTCTTTTACAAATATTATCAGCAGCCCAAATATTGAAAAGGGTTCAGGTATTGCTACTTTTAAAGTAGATATGAAAATTTGGCAATGTATTTTAGATTTCTCCAAAGGATACAGAAAGTATGAGCTTGAAACAATAATGAAGTTTAAGTCAGTATATTCTATGCGAATGTATGAGTTAATGAGTGGGCAACAGCACCCTTTGGAATGTGGACTTAGAGAGCTAAAAGAACGCTTTGGATTAATCACAAAAAAAAAATATAGAGGGAAAGAGATAGAAGTCGAGAAGTTTAAAGTTACAAAACGCTTTGAGCAAGGTGTATTAGATGTTGCGAAAAAAGAACTAGACGAATGTTCTCCTTATTCTTTCAAATATGAACAAATAACAAAACATAGTCGAGGACGAGGAGGAATAAAAATAATAGGATATAAGTTCTACCCTATTTATAAACAAAAAAATAGAGACTCTGAACTTGAAAGAAAAGAATTGCAAGCAAGAATTGGTAATATTACTGGTCATTATGGAATGTTACGAAAAGAAGTATCAGATTACTTGCTTTATAATCTTGACTGGGACAAAGAAACTATAAATAAAAATAAAGAAACTCTTTTAGCTGCCGATAAGGAATTTTCCGACTTTGTAGGTATTTTGTCTTGCTTGAAAATGCGTGCATCAAAACAAGGAAAAGGTATTGGTTGGATTATTAATGCTATCAAAGCAGAATTATCCAAGTAAAAAGAAGTATTTTATAAAATAATTATTTAATTATTATTGTAAAACTCAATAAAAATAGGTATCTTTGCAAATAATAAAAGTATAAAATAATTATGAGCAAAATTATTTCTGTTATCAATCATAAAGGCGGAGTTGGTAAAACTACCACCACCGCCAATGTGGCAGGTGCGCTTTTAACCTTAGGGAAAAAAGTGTTAGTTGTAGACCTCGATGGGCAAGCAAACTTAACAATGTCTTTAGGTCTAAGATTTGACTTAGACAATACTATTTACAATGCTATGAGGTCAAATCAACCCCTACCAGTATATAAAAACAACCAAGGTATAAATATTGTTCCCTCGTGCCTGGATTTATCAGCTGTAGAAACAGAACTAATTAACGAACCAGGGCGCGAACTTATACTTCGCAACCTACTAGAACCACTAAAAAAAGAATATGATTATATCATAATAGACTGCCCTCCCTCCCTATCGTTACTTTCTATTAATGCGCTGACTGCATCAGATAGTATTATAATTCCTGTACAAGCACAGTATCTAGCAATGAAAGGAATGGATAAATTATTAAACATCATTCAAAAGGTTAAGCAGCGTCTTAACCCTATTCTTTCAATTGGTGGTATTGTAATAACTATGTACGATGGGCGTACAAATCTTAATAAGGGAGTTTCGGAACTTGTTAAGGATGCATTCAACGGTAAGGTATATAATACCTTTATCCGTATGAATATAGCTTTAGCAGAAGCACAAGCAAACGGAACTGATATTTACAACTACGATCCGAAATGTAACGGAGCTGTAGACTATATGAACTTAACCCAAGAAATACTAGAACAATCATCAAAGTAATAGGTATTATGAAAAAAGACAGTTTAAAGAAAATGATGCAAGATAATAAAGCTGGGGGCATTGATGCCCTGATACAGTCTACAGCTCCAACAGTAGAGGAAGTAGAAACGGAGAAAAAGAAGATTAAAACCTTAACTATCCCTGAAGAACTACATTCTAAAATTAGAAAGGCAGCAGCCCTAAATGAAATGAAGATTTCAGAAGTCGTTACAGAAGCTTTTGCTATGTATTTTAGTAGACTAAAAATGTAGATTTTAATAAAATAATTATTTAATTATCATTACAAATACCGATAATTATTAGTATCTTTGTATATAATAAAAAAGTAAAATAATTATCTATGACAACTTTCCAGGAACTCAAAAGAAAGGTATCTATAATCAATATAGCAGAATACCTTGGCTACCAACTAAAGCGCAAGGATGGTAGAACCAATCCTTGCTATGCTTTATATTCTGGTAATCAGAAAGTCGATGAGATCTTAATCAAGAACCCTACCGACAATGCCCGGCAGAGTTTCTGCGATCGCAATTATAATCATGGGGATGTTATCGACTTCATCAAGCTACATATAAATTCTTTCTCCCAGTTCCAGCATACTAATGAGAATGTAAGAATAAACATTATCCTTAGTCATTTTGCAGGGACTACCTATACTAGCAAAGTAACTCCGTCTTTCTTTAAGGAAAAGAAGCCATTCAACCCTGATAGATACTATACAGAAAAAGCAAGTATAGAAAAATGCTCTTACCTCATAAATGAAAGATGCCTATCTTCAGAAGCTCTCACTGCGTTCTTGTCTCACATCGTAATGATTAAAGACCGCCAGGGAAAAAGAGATATAACAAATATCGGTTTCCCTTACACAGTTCCTGGTACTTCAGAAGTTACCAACTACGAAATAAGGAATAGCGGATTTAAGAGCATGGCAAGCGGAGGGGATGCCCACCGCTCGGTATGGCACAAAGCATTCGGAGAAGTGAAAAATCTATTGCTCTTTGAAAGTGCAATAGATGCAATTTCATTCTACGATATATACTACAAGCGTAAAAACTTCGCAGGATGCGCTTTCGTGTCTACCGGTGGAGGATTAGCCACCGATCAAATAATAACGCTCCTAGAAGCCTACAAACCGCAAAAAATGGTGTGTTGTTTTGACCGAGACGAACAAGGATTTAAATATAGGTTAAAAGTCGAAAAAATCATAGAGGGTTGGAACCTTATGGAAAAAGGAGAAATCTCCGTTGTATCTGTTCTCCCTAAGGATAAAGATTTTAATGATGATTTGAAAAAGATAAAACAATAATTGTTTTATAAAATAATTATTTAATTAATATATTTAAGTAGGGAGAAATGAACAAAGTCATTTCCCCCTTACTAATCATCTACTAAAATCACTATCTATTCGATAGCGTGTTTCTTCTCGTCCTTAAGATAGGTAATTGTACCCCAAATAGCACATATAGCAGCAGCTACGCCCCAAAATACAAGAAATAGAATTAATGCCATAATCTTATTTTTTAAGTCCGTTAATATAAAACATAAACCCAGCCCAAATTAGAAAGATAACAGCTAACAAGCCTACACCTACTAGTACAAACTTATCCACATTCAGTCCAATTATTCCTGATAGTATAATACCACCAAAAATAAGCTTTGCTAGGTCTAAACAGAAATCACTAGCTTTAAGCAGCACTTCCTTTTTTTGTTCTTTCTTCATTTTGCAAATATAATTAATTAATTGATTAGAAACTAATTTTTAACTGTTTTTGCCTTATTGGAATTTAAATTTTATCGGGGTGACCTTGAGGGTCGATTCTTTTTACATTTTTATCTTCCAAGTTTGGCGTTTTTTTTATCGGTTCATCGCTTTCGGGCTTCATCTTTTTACATAGCAAAAAGGAATAAGGTAAAAAGGCTGCGTGCAAATAATTCTTGAAAAAATTTGGAAGGAAACCTAAATCTTTGATTTAGGAGGAAGTCCACCAAAATTTTTCAGGAATAGCTTTAGCGGTATTTGCAGAGCTGCCGAACCTTATTAACTTTGCGATGTAAAAAGATGAAGCCCTCGAGCGTAACCTCTACATAATGCGCCAACTTGGATTAAAGATAAAATAGGCAACCATCGGAGATACCAAAACAAACAGGGTGGGTTTTACAATGTAGACTTTAACGGTAGAAAAAGGACGGACTTATATATTATTTTCCATTTGTGGCACAAAAGGGCTACAAATGGAAAATAATATATAGGTCTAAGTCCTTCTATCGTTAAAAACGAAAAAGGGGTGGAAAAGCCACACTAATTTGACCCACGCTGGCAAGTATTTTAGACCCAGTAAGGTTAAAATAACCAGCCCCACCTTGCCAAAATAAGAATGACCCTTTAAAAACATAAAACTATTATTTATATGACAAAATTAAAGAATTTATTGCGCTGTTACGCATCTGGTATGGGAATAAGAAGTATTTCTAGTACTTTCCATATATCTCGTAACACCCTCCGCAAGTATGTCCGTAAATTCCAAGAAAGTGGCTTGTCTATGGAGCAAATTCTGTCGCTTTCAGATGATAAGCTAGCGGACTTGTTTTCAGATGGGCATTCTCGTAACCGTCCGCCTTCTGCTCGTAAGTTGGAGTTAGAGGCACTTGTTCCTGATTATGTGAAACGGCTTAGCAAGAAGGGTGTTTCTATCTTATCTCTTCACACGGAGTATCTCAAAACTCATCCTAATGGTTACCAGTATTCTACTTTCAAACACGCAATCCATGCCTACAGATGTCAAACACGAGCCGTAGGACATGTAGAGCACCTTGCTGGCGATCAGATGTATATTGATTATGCGGGTGATAAACTAGAGATAGTCGAAGAACAGACGGGTGAGGTGCGGAAGGTAGAGGTTTTTGTGGCTACCCTTCCATGCAGTCATTACACCTATTGCGAGGCAGTGTGGTCGCAGAAGAAGGAAGACCTTATCGTTGCTTGCGAGAATGCTCTTCATTTCTTTGGTGGTGTACCCAAGGCTGTTGTGCCTGACAACTTAAAATCAGCCGTTATCCGCAGTGATCGTAATGAGCCTGTTATCAATGACGACTTCGCTGCTATGGCTGAATTTTATGACATGGCTGTTTATCCAGCTAGGGTGCGCCGTCCCAAGGACAAGGCACTGGTTGAGAATGCTGTAAAGCTAATGTATCGGTCGGTATATGTAGATATTGAAGGGCAAATTTTCCATAATCTAGAATCACTTAATATTGCTATACGCACATCTTTAGAAGCATTTAATAGCCGTAGATTGAGTGGACGTAAGGAATCCCGCCAAGAACTATTTGAGGAAATGGAAAAAGATTTTCTTCGTCCTCTTCCTACCGCTCGCTATCAGATGAAGTCTAGAAAGTCTGCTACTGTCATGGCTAATAGCTTCGTTATGCTAAGAAAGCATAGTTATAGTGTTCCAACAGAGTATATCGGCAAACGTATGGAGCTTATTTACGATAATGACAATGTTCAAATCTACTATGGGTTAAAGTTAGTTACCATCCATCAGCGAGATGATACTCCCTATACCTACTCACAGAAAGATGCACATAATCTTCCTGGTCATCATGGTAGCTTTGAAAAGGATTTGGAGGAAATATATCAACGGGCAGGGCAAATAGACAACATCCTTCTGCTTTATCTCAAGGAAGTCGCTACGCAGATGAAATATCCACCAAAAGCCTTCCGCTCTTGCCGTGGTATCATGTCGCTGGAGAAGAAGTATGGCATGGCTCGTCTAGTAGCAGCTTGTAACTGTGCTTCGGAAGGACGACGCTATGGCTATAATGAGATAAAGGATATACTACAGAAGGGTGATGATGCTTCCTATATATCTATGGATGAAGATAATATGGAGCTATCTCCTGAATATAAATCAAAAACGCATAAGAACATACGAGGCAAGGATTATTTCTCAAAGCAATTATCCAATAATAACAATAATAGCAAACAATTAAAGTAAACAACTATGGAACTAAATAATAATAAGACAGCACCTATTGTGCAAGAAATGGATAAGAATCAGTTATCTCTTGATTTAATGCATAGAATGAGGCTTACGGGTATGGCAACTGCCTTTGAAGAAAGTCTAACAACTACAATTGCAGATACGATGACACCAGATGCCTTTTTATCATGGCTCTTATCTCGAGAATGGGACTATCGTTCCGCAGCTGCTATTGAAAGACTCATAAAATCAGCAGGGTTTAGATATAAAGCCTATCCTGAGCAAATAGATTATAATATCAATCGCAACCTTAGCCAAAACAAAATGGAGAGAATACTCTCACTTGATTTTATCAAGCAAGGACGCAATATATTTATTACTGGTTCATCAGGAACTGGTAAAAGTTTTATCGCTACAGCTATAGGCTATCATGCTTGTAAAAATGGTATTAGAACGATGTATGCTAATATGTCAAAATTACTAGGGATACTTAAAGTCGCCAAGAATAAAGGAACGTTAGAAACAGAGCTAAAGAAGATAGAGCGATGTCGCTTGTTAATCCTCGACGATGCCTTCCTTGTACCTGTAGATGCAAAAGAGCGTCCTATATTACTTGATATTATAGAAGATAGGCATGAAAGGAAGTCGATTATCATATCTTCTCAACTTCCTGTGGACAACTGGTACGATGCAATAGGCGACCCTACCGTGGCAGATGCTGTACTAGATAGAATCGTGCATAGCTCATATCAAATAGAACTAACTGGAGAGAGTCTTAGAAAGATAAAAGCAAAGAATATTGGTAGGTAATAGCGAAATAAAATGACCCACCCGACCAGGGCATTTAGTGGGTCAATAATAAATCGTTTTACTGGGTCTAAAATACTTTGCCAGCGTGGGTCAAATTAGTGTGGCTTTTCCA
>QWCU01004624.1_pt1 | contig 21034 bp, 16 predicted proteins | sample 1972601 | NCBI WGS metagenome assembly QWCU01 (sample SAMN09866700, study PRJNA288562) | Human vaginal metagenome isolate pre2_vaginal, whole genome shotgun...
CAAAGCATTGGTATCCGTCTAAATAGAATCGGCTTCCAAAACTTCCGTACGTTATTGCAAAATCGTGTTCGCGCCCGTCGCATGCGCCTAGCGCATCTTCCATTTGTAGTGCAATTTCTTTCGCACCGTTTGCGTCGGCGCTATCTTCTAAAAGATTTTGTGCACTAAGCAGGGGAGCGTCTTCTTTAATACTTATTTTTATTATTGGAGTTGTGTGCTCTTGTTGTGCAGAAGCTTCCGACTTTTGCGCGGGCTTAATATCTAATAAATCACAATCCGAATTTGCTACAAATTTAAACCCTATTATTCCTTCGTTCTGATTTATTTCCTCGTTTTTATCTTTGCGATTGATTCCCGATTCGTTTTCGCTATATTTTTTGATTTCACTAGATGGTGTAATTTTTATTGTGGCATGGTTGAATCGCGTGTGCTCCGAACCTTTGATATCCGCGATATCTTCAATAAGGCTCGTCGTCTTCGTTGAACGACGTTCCATTTTAGTCCTCCATGACCAGAAAAATTAAAACCACTATGTTTTAACACATCTGACGTCTTACGACATCTACTTATTTAGTCTATCACATATTTTTAAGCAAACGCGCAACTGTTGTAAGATGATGCTACAAAATAAAAAAGAACGTCGAAAAATCAACGTTCTTAAAGAGTGCGAACGGCGGGACTTGAACCCGCACGAGTATACACTCACTGCCACCTGAAGACAGCGCGTCTACCATTCCGCCACGTTCGCATACAGACCACAAAGCTACCATATTTGCAGCCGTTTAGCAAATATACACCTAGTGTGTTGCGTGACGACCTGCCTTCGAGCTTAGAGCGTAGCGCGAGAAGGCAATTCGGAGCGCTGAGCTTGCTCAAAGTTGAAAGCACAGTGTGCTTTCAACGCAAGCGAAGGCGTGAGCGCGCTTAGACCGCGCGAACGCAGAAACACCCAGCCCTCTCGCAACGTTAAGTAGGAAATTGCACAACAACAAGTAAGGATCGCGCAACACCAAGCAAATTATCCACGCGAGCCATTCTCATAATAATGGGCTAACGATTCATCTCTGAACTCTTCAAAATATCCGCCGTCAATCGACGCACGAATGTCGTCTAGAAGCTTAACAAAGAATCGCTCGTTGTGAATCGTAGCAAGCGTGTATCCGTTCATCTCTTTAGCGCGCAGCAAATGGCTAACATACATGCGCGAATAATGCGTGCAAGTGTAGCAATCGCATCCAGCTTCAAGCGGTCCCTGATCGTGCTTAAATTCGGCGCGCTTTACGTTGTATCGTCCGTGGCGAGTAAAAATCGCGCCGTTTCGGCCGCATCGCGCAGGGGCAACGCAATCAAACGTATCTCCGCCGTTTTCTACGCAAGCAAAAATGTCGTCTACTGCAGCAATTCCAAGCACGTGGCGAGGGCGATTTTCTGGCATAGCATCGCAAATCCAAGCGCAAGTGTCTCCAATAATGCGCTTTTCAATCGCTCCGCCAATTCCAACGCCGTCAAAGTCGAGTGAAGCAATCTGCTGCGCCGCGCGCCTACGCAAATCCTCGTAATTTGCTCCTTGAACAACTCCATACAACGCCTGATACGGCTTTCCTAATCGCGCCTCGGTCAATCGCTTGTGTTCTTCAACGCAACGCTTAGCCCATCGGAAAGTGCGCTCAACAGACTCCTCCTGGTAGCGGCGAGTGTTCATAAGCGTTGTAAGCTCGTCGAAAGCAAACATAATATCCGCTCCAAGCTTGTGCTGAATCCCCATTGAGATTTCTGCGCTGAATCGGTGAATCGAGCCGTTTAGAGGAGACTTAAAAGTAACGCCATCTTCGTCAACGAATGCCATGCGCTCTTTGCCAGCTGCGATTACGTCGTCGGACTTCATGCCAGTAACGTCCATTGCAAGCGTCTTTTTGAATCCCGCTCCAAGCGAAAGCACCTGGAATCCGCCAGAATCCGTAAAAGTTGGACCATCCCAGTTCATAAACTTTGCAAGACCGCCAGCTTCGTCTAAAATGTCTTCACCAGGGCGCTCATACAAGTGGAATGCGTTAGAAAGCATGCACTGGCCGCCCAAGTCTTTGATTGATTCTGGTAGCACGGCCTTCATTGCACCTTGTGTTGCAACTGGCACAAACGCAGGCGTGCAAATATCTCCATGAGGCGTGCGAATCACGCCAGTGCGGCCGTATCTGGCTCCGTCTTTTCCCTTGCCATCTGCCGCATTTTCTAAACGCGTTTTTGTTGTAAACGAGAATTCGCTGCGATCTCCTGGCTTACCAGGCTCTGCTCCGCGTGGGTGTTCAATAAGATTAGTCATAACATTTACTCTATTAGAAGGCATGACGATACGCGCATAAGTTGCGGTATTGCGCGCGGGAAAGTCACAAGCAGCCGTTCGTTAAATTTTACGTGTTTTTATAATTTTTATAAAAATAGTTAGCTAATTTATGGGTTATATGTGGTATTTATACGGCATTTATACTACTAAATATTCAGGTAATTTTAAGAGCGGCACGTTTAACTCGTATTGTAAACGCAAAATTGTGTAAAAATTGCACATTAATTGCATATTAGCTTGTATGAATTTGTGTAATCAGATTAGAGTATGCTTTGTAAAAGATTTAAGGAGGATTAATGGCTGACGATATTTACGATTCTAAGGCCTACGATTCTAGTGAAGAGCATAATGGCAATGCTTCACAAAGCCAATCGGAGCCAACGAGCGCGCAGGAAAATCATGTGGAGTCAGAGCAGATTTATAGACCAGCTCCAGAATACGGAGCGTATGGCCCTGTAGACGCGAGTGATGCAAATAATGGTGATGCAAATAAAAATAGCGGTGATTCTAATCATTCTGGCGAATCGTTGCAAAATCAAGAGCAAATTGGCGCGAATGGTGCAAGTGTAGCGAATAGCGCAAATAGCCGTGATTATGCAAATTCAGAATACGGAAACGGTTTAGATAACCCATTTTTGCCATATGGCGATCCATATAATGCAAATGGCGAGCAAAAGCGAACTAGATTCGGCAATCCTTACGATTTGAGCGATGACAATAGCACGGATAGTAGCGATGACAATAGCGCTGATAATAGCGCGGAAAGTCAGCCTGCTGAAGCGCCAAATCAAGTGCTAAATCAAGTGCCAGATCAAGCGTCAAGCCAAATGCAAAGCCAAACTCCAAATGTGGTTTATAAAAAGCGCGGGTTTAAGGCGGAATATAAAGAAAACTCAACAATAATGGTGGCAATTGTGTCGTCCATTATTTCTGCAATTGTGTGCGTTGTTGTAATGGCGTTTGTTCTTACTCAAGGCTTGATTCCTATTCCAGGCGCTGGAACACTTGCAGATGTGGGTGCGCAAAGTCCTTCAAAAGGAACAGCCGTAGTAAAAGGCGGTCAGTCTCCCGATTGGCGCTCGGTTGCTAAAAACGTTTCTGGCGGCGTTGTGTCTATTCAGGCGCGCAACAGCAAAAACATGAGCAAAGGCTCGGGCGCAATAATCGACAAGCAGGGTCACGTTGTTACAAACAACCACGTTATTGCTGGCATGCAACAGCTTCAAGTAACGCTTTCTAGCGGTCAGATTTACAAGGCTAAGCTTGTTGGAACAGATAAAACAACAGATTTGGCTGTGCTTAAAGTAGACGGTTTGCCTAGCAGCATAAAGCCAGTTGATTTTGCGGATTCGGACGCGCTCGCAGTTGGCCAGCCAATAATGGCAATCGGAAATCCGCTTGGATACGACGATACTGCTACAACAGGCATTGTTTCTGCGCTTAATCGCCCAGTTTCTGTTATGGACGATCAAAGTCGTTCGGAAATCGTTACAAATGCTGTACAGATTGATGCCGCAATTAATCCAGGTAATTCTGGCGGCCCAACTTTCGACGCTTCTGGGAAAGTGATTGGTATTAACTCGTCTATTGCAGCAACTTCTGCAAGAGGTGGCACAGCAGGCTCTATTGGAATCGGCTTTGCTATTCCTTCTAACCTTGTTAAGCGCGTGGTAAACGAGATCATTAAGCATGGTTCTGTAAAGCACGTTGCTCTTGGAATTATGGTTAAAAGCGTAAACGTAACGCAAAATAACATTACGCGCGGAGGCGCTCAAGTGGCGTCTGTAACGCCTGGTGCTCCTGCTGCAAAGGCGGGAATGCGTGCTGGAGATACAATCGTAGCGTTTAATGGCAAGTCGGTTACAAGCAACTACTCGCTGCTTGGATTTGTGCGCGCTACCGCTTTGGGAGATAAAGCAACAATAACGGTTGTTCGTGGAAACGGAACCGTCAATTTAACTGTTAAGTTTAACCAAGAAGAAGCTGCGGTTAATGGTGCAACTCGCCAAGACCCTCGCTCGCTAAGAAGGCGTGGCAATAAGAAGCCTGATTCTTCCCAAAATAAGAGCCAAAAGGGCAGCGGCGGCGATTCTTCGGATGACGACGACGATCCTTTGGATCAGCTTCCTAGAGGCGGAGACGACGATTCCGACGACGGAGGCATTTTTGACCCATTCGGTTTTTGGTAAACTGATAGTATGACTTACAAAGATTTTGGCCAACTTGCATCGGAGCGGTTTTCTGCACGCGACTTTTTGAATAAGCCGATTGAGCAAAACGTTTTAGAGTCAATATTGCACACTGCTTCTCTTGCGCCAAGCTGGAGCAACACAAGAGCTTACGCGCTTGCGATTGCGCAAGGTGGCAAAAAAGACAACATTGTAAAAGCTTATTTAGATAAGTGCAATGCAATGCTTAAAGCCAAAGATAAGAGTTTGAGCGAATCTGAGCGCGCTCAGTTTGCTCAAGAGTCAGCGCCTAATGGCGACGTTCCTGTTGCAAATCCGTACCCTAGCGACTTAAAGCAGCGAAGCGCTAAACTCGGTCTAGCGTTATATTCGCATTTAGGAATTGAAAGGCACGATTTTGCAGCCAGGAACGCCCATACGCGCAGAAATTTCGAGGCTTTTGGAGCGCCTGTTATTGGCTTTGTTTTAGCTAGGCGTGATTTTATGCCGTTTGCTGCAATGGACGCTGGCCTTATGTTGCAAACGCTGTTTCTTGCTGCTAAAGATTTAGGCGTTGACTCTTGCCCGCTTGGCGTTTTGGCAACTTGGCGAGATCCGCTAGACGCGGAGTTTGATGTTCCAGAAAACATGGAGCTTTTAACTGGATTTGCGCTTGGGTATGCTAGTGATTCGCACACGAACGAGTTTAGGGCCGAGCATCCAAAGATTGAGCTGCTGTAGCGGTTGTTTAGTGATTGCTCAGTGGATGTTTAACGGTTGTTTAGCGATTGCTAAGCAACCGTTTTGCCTATTTTATATGCGCTTTGCGCTCGTAAATAGTGGCAGTGCTTTCCCAAACAAGAGCCTTCCAAGATGTTTTAACGTTAGAAACAGAATGCGCTTTGTAATGCGAAATGTTGTAGTTTAATGCCAAGAAGTAGTACCACGGTTGGTTGGATTCGCTAACAAAAAACTCTGGCTCGCCCTTTGCAGCGCACGCCGCCAGCTCTTTTTCTTGTTGGCTTGCGCTAGAGCTTTCGTTTGTTATAAAAGTCTTGTTTTTGTAAGCGCAATCTATAATATTCTTAGAAAAATAAGGGTTTGCGCCCACTAAAAGCCACGAATATTGGTGAGTGTCGGCTTCTTCGTGCGAAATAACGTTTCCACTTTCGTCAACTTGCTCGTAATTATGGAGCCAAGATGCTACAAAACGCTTATTTTGCAAGTGATTACTAGATATGTATTGTGCTACAGCTCTAGACGGCGAATAGTCAAACAGAATGTCGTTTACGCAAGCAAACGCGTTCCAAATTAGGCTTGGTGCAAGAATTATTGAAATTAGCACGTTGATTTTCAAAGCTTTGTTTTTGGTAAGTCTTGTTTTATTTTTATAAAGATTAGTCGGCTTGACTTTAGCAAGTGCAGATTTTGCAAAAATGGCAACTTTAACAAAAATCGCAGGAATATCCTTGCTGCTAAGAGGCTCTTTTATGTGACTAATCCAAAGCACACTAAGCAAAAACACAAAGATTAGACCTGCGTGGTGAAGCGTAAAATAGCGAACAGCTACGATTGTAAGAACAAGATAAGGGATTACAAGAACCGCAAGAAGTTTTCTGCGCTTGGCGATTCTAATTGCAAATGCCCAAATCGCAAGGCTAAACAGCGTGCATATTGCAATTGGCAAAAAGTCAAAAGGCATTCTTCGCATTGAAATATCGCCATAAAAGCTTGTAAACATGCTTTCGGAAGGCATTACAAATATAAAAGCGAAGCATTTTGCGATTGTTGAATTGCCATCAATCGTTGCGCGAGTGGCGAACGCATTTTTTGCGGGCCATGCAAGAGCAAGGTTTGCAACGCCAAAAATGGCGATTAATCCCCAAGATATAAGTCGCGCCAAATTTAATGAGATTGTTGTTTTAATCGCGTGAAGAATGTCACTAAAATTAAGAGTTTTGCCACATGCTTTGTTACATGCTTCACTGATATTTTTGCTAAAAACTCGCCAAATCCAAGCAATTGTAAATCCTGCAGCAAACGCGATTCCATACACGCTAAGCAAGCACATAAACATAAGACTAATCGCAAGTTTGCAAGCGCTAGAAGTCTTAGAATCCGCACTATTCCAGTAATGCGCCGCTACTAACAAGCTTAAGCAAAGCAAGGCATATGGTCGCGATGTAACTCCGTATTGGAAGCAAACAAAATAAGTAAAAGGAATAAGAAAAGTTGCAAGGCTGCTTGCGTGCTTAAAAGGCGACTTAAAAATAAGCCACGCGCCAAGTAAGCTTGCGCAAACCAGCTGAATTCCCTTAATTCCAAACTCGTATGGAACGCCATTTTTGGCTGCAATCGCAAGTAAAAGATTCCAAAAAGGAGGGTGACCTTCGTAATGCGTTCTAACGCTAAAAATGCTTGCGATTGGCGAATCGCGCGCAATCAGCCAGCTTTGAGCTTCGTCAAACCAAGGTTCGTGGAAACACATTACGATTGCAATAATCGCAATGTATAAAACAAAAGCCAATAGTTGTGCCAATGTGCGCGCGTTATGTGAGCTTTGTAAATTGCGTAGCTTTAAAATCCGCATTACCGTTAACTCTTAAATCCGCAATACTCTCAATTGCAAACAATTGCTAATTTTGACTTAAAGCGGCAAGCCTACGCGCATTAGCAACAGCATACAAGCTGATTCCAGCAGCAACGGATGCGTTAAGCGATTCAACAGCGCTAGAGATTGGGATTCCAGCAATAGCATCGCAAGCTTCGCGCGTTAGGCGACTCATGCCTTTGCCTTCGCTTCCAAGCACTACTACAAGCGGATCGGTTTCAAAGCCAGTTTCGCCAACAAGCTTATCGCCGCCGCCATCCAGGCCAATCGCGTACCATCCGCGTTCGCGCAAACCTTGAATCGCCTTGTTTAAATTCACAACTCGAGCAACAGGCAAGTGCGCTGCGGCTCCTGCAGAAACCTTCCAAGCTGCAGCCGTAACAGATGCGCTTCTGCGCTCTGGCAAAATTACGCCATTTGCGCCAAAAGCGGCTGCAGATCGAATAACAGCACCAAGATTTTGCGGATCGGTAACGCCATCTAGCGCTATAAACAATGGGCGTGCGTTAATGCGTGCAGATGCAGAATCCGCTGCTTCCATAGCGCGAGCCTTCTTTTCTGCGCGATCAACAAGCTCTTGCAACGAAGAGTATTGATAAGGCTGCACCTTTAAAATAATGCCCTGATGGTTGGTGCTGTGAGCAATGCGATCCATTTCCAAGCGATCCGCTTCCAAAAGTCGCAAGCCTTGCATGCCAGCAAGCTTAACTATTTCGCGCGTGCGATCGTCGTGCTCAATGCGATTTGCAACATAAAGCTGCGTGCTAGGAACGCCTACGCGCAAAGCTTCAAGAGCTGCATTTCGCCCAATTACCAACTCGTCGCTATCTGTGCCCAACTTATCTACTCTTCGTCTAGCTGCCAAACGCGGATCTGCAAATGTGCGCTTAATCGCAGCCTTTTTAGCGAAATAAGCTTTATGATACACGCGGTCTTCTGCCTTAGGAGTAGGTCCCTTGCCGCGCAATGCATTACGATGTTTTCCACCCGACCCCTTGGTCGGTCCTTTTTTCATAGCCATATTCCTATTTTCACATGCCCCCGAGGCATTGACNATTCTTATTTTCACACGCCCCCGAGGCATTAGTATTTGGCGCTTTATGTGGCATAATAGAACGGTACTTAATTATTGTTATTGCAATAATCCACAACCGCGCAATAATCAAGATTTTGAGTCAACTTTGCATAAAAATTTTGATTATTGACTACTCCGCGGCGCTCCCAAGGGGGAAAATATGGTTGATCAAAGCGATCAATCCAAAGATCCGTCATTGCAAGACGCACAAAGTGTTGCAGATGCGCTTAATGTAAATGTTTCTACTGGTTTAAGTAGCGATGAGGCTTCTAGAAGGCTCGAGCAATTTGGCCCGAATGCTCTAGCTGGTGCTCCTAAAACGCCAGCGTGGAAGAGGTTCCTCGAACAGTTTAAAGATCCGCTTGTTTACTTGCTTATAGCGGCAACTATTATTTCCGCAATCGCATGGTTTGTTGAGCGCGCACAGCATGGTGGCGAAAGTGGCGGCGAAGTTTTGCCGTTTGACTCAATAGTTATAATCGTGATTCTTATAGCGAATGCAGTTTTGGGCTATATTCAAGAGTCGCGCGCGCAAGAAGCGGTTGAGGCGCTGGCAAAAATGAGCGCTCCACAAACGTCTGTTCTTAGAGATGGGCGAGTTATGCGCATAGATACGGCGGATGTTGTGCCTGGAGATATTTTGGTTCTTGGCGAAGGCGATGCTGTTTCTGCAGATGCAAGGCTTATTGCAGCAGCTTCTTTGCGCGTTGCGGAAGCAAGCCTTACGGGAGAATCGGTTGCCGTTAGCAAGCGTCCAGAAACTCTAGCTTCGCCAAAGTCTTTGGCAGACCGCACAAACATGGTGTTTAATGGCACTGCCGTAACGCAAGGCACTGGCCGCGCAATCGTCACGTCTACGGGCATGAAAACTCAGGTTGGAAAAATCGCAGATATGCTTTCTAGTGCGCAAGAAGAAGCCACTCCTCTCGAGAAAGAGATGGTTCGCGTATCTAAGGTTCTTGGAATCGCAGTGTGTATTATTGCAGCCGTTGTGCTTGCGTCTATGTGGGCTCTTGAAGGCTTCCATACTATTGAAGACGTTATAGATTCTTTGCTTCTTTCTGTTTCTCTTGCTGTTGCTGCTGTTCCAGAAGGCTTAGCGGCTATTTTAACGGTTGTTCTTGCTTTGGGCGTTCAGCGCATGGTAAAGCATCATGCTGTTGTTAAAAAGCTTTCGTCTGTAGAAACTCTTGGCTCTGCATCTGTTATTTGCTCCGACAAAACGGGTACTCTAACTCGAAACGAGATGACTGTTGAGCGCGTTATAACACCTAGCGGCCAAGTACAGCTTACGGGTAGTGGGTATAAGCCAGAGGGACGAATGGTTTTGCTGGATTCTTTAGATGCGGATTTGGCGGTTCCTCCAGCTCTAGCTACAGAGGTGATTGGAGCGCTCGGCTCTGGGTATTTAGCAAACGATGGCGATTTGCACTACAATGAATCGTCTGGCGCATGGCAGCCAGTTGGCGACCCTACCGAGGTTTCGCTTATTGTTGCGGCTCGCAAAACCAAGGCAGACAAGCGTTACGCTCATCTTAGTCGCGTTGCGGAAGTGCCGTTTACTTCTGAGCGCAAGCGCATGTCTGTTGTTGTTAAAGACGATTCGGATTCTGGAAATCTTATTGTTTGCGCAAAAGGCGCTCCAGATGTTTTGCTTTCTTATTGCACGCGAATCGCAGTAGCTGGCGCTGTTCGTCCGCTTACAGAAGGAGACCGCGAAGAAATTCTTGCAAACGTGGAAAAGCTCTCTGGCGAAGCTTATCGCACGCTTGCAATGGCGTATAGGCCGCTTGGCGTAGATAGTTTAGCTAAAGTTAGCGGCATGGTTTCTAATGCTGCAGGTCAAATCGCAGATGTTGCCGAGCAAAGCGACGTTTTGGAATCTGATTTGATTTGGAACGGCATGGTTGCGATTATTGATCCTCCTAGAATCGAAGTTCGAGATAGCGTTGCTCAAGCGCATCGTGCTGGAATCCGAACTGTTATGATTACTGGCGACCATCCGCTTACGGCTGCTCGAATCGCTAGCGACCTTGGCATTATTGGAAAAGATGAGCATGCTCTTACTGGCGATGAGCTTGACGAGTTGCTTTCTAGGGATGACGACAATATTGCTTTCGATGATGCTATTAGCAAAGTGAGCGTGTATGCGCGCGTTGCTCCGGAGCACAAGCTTGCGATTGTTTCCTCGCTTCAAAGGCAAGGCAATATTGTTGCTATGACTGGCGATGGCGTAAACGATGCTCCTGCTGTAAAGTCGGCAGATATTGGCGTTGCAATGGGCATTACGGGTACGGAAGTCACTAAAGAATCTGCCAAGATGATTTTGGCGGACGACAACTTCTCTACAATCGTCGCAGCTGTGCGCGAAGGTCGCGGAATTTTCGACAATATTCGTAAATTCTTGAGATATTTGCTTAGCTCCAACGTTGGCGAAGTGTTCACCGTGTTTGGTGGCGTAGTGTTTGCTGGCGCTTTGGGAATTACGCAGCCAAACTCTGTAGGCGTGACTTTGCCTTTGCTCGCAACGCAATTGCTTTGGATTAATTTGCTTACGGACGCGGCTCCTGCGCTCGCAATGGGTGTTGATCCGCAAACGGATGACGTTATGAATAGGCGTCCGCGAAGACTTACGGATAGCGTTATTGATAAGCCAATGTGGGGAGACATTGTGTTTATTGGCGTGATTATGGCAGCTATAACGTTGATTGGCATGGACATGCATTTGGCTGGCGGATTGTTTACGGACCGCTCCACAACTGTTTTAACTCATGCTTCTCAAATGACTCACGCGCGCACAATGGGCTTCACTATTCTTGTGTTTGCTCAAATGCTTAATGCTCTTGCGTCTCGCTCGCATTTACAAAGCGTGTTTGTTGGCTTGTTTGCAAATCGTTGGCTTTGGGGTGCAATCGCAGTTTCCGTAGTGTTGCAGCTTGCTGTAATTTATATACCATTCCTTAATGGTCCGTTTGGCACAGTTCCGCTCGACTTTATGGAGTGGGTGGAGTGCCTTGGGCTTTCAATGGTTGTGCTTATTGCTTCGGAGTTAAGAAAGTGCGTTTTGCGATTTATTGCTAAGCGCAAAGCTGCATCTTCTGTTGCAATGTATGCCTAATATTTTCGACCGCGGCACGCGCTACACTTGGCATATAAGTGTGTTTAAGTGTTTGTTTTACGAAGTTTTATCGCAAGGAGATTTGACGTTATGCTGTTGTCTGATCGCGACATTCTCAAAGCTCATGACGAGGGTCATATTGATTTGACTCCATGGACCCCACAAATGGTGCAGCCTGCGTCGATTGATGTGCGGCTCGACCGATTTTTCCGCTTGTTTAATAATCACGCTTACACGTACGTGGATCCTGCGGAAAACCAGGGGGAGTTGACTGAGCAGTTTGCGGTTGCGCCTGATGAGCCTTGGATTTTGCATCCTGGCGAGTTTGCGCTTGGCTCCACTTGGGAGTATGTGAAGTTGGATTCTACGATTGCTGCGCGCTTAGAGGGCAAAAGCTCGCTTGGTCGTCTTGGAATTTTGACTCATTCCACGGCTGGCTTTATTGACCCAGGTTTCGAAGGTCACATTACTTTGGAGCTTTCAAACGTTAGTACGCTGCCAGTTAAATTGTGGCCAGGAATGAAGATTGGGCAAATGTGCTTCTTTAAGCTGAGTTCTCCATGCGAGAATCCTTACGGTTCTTCTGTTAACGGATCTCACTATCAAGGTCAGCGCGGTCCAACTCCGTCTAGGTCTTACGAGAACTTCTATCGCGCAAATTTGGAAGATTAGTATTAATTAAGATTTGATTAGTCTTGATTAGTCTCGATTAGTCTTGATTAGTCTCGATTAGTCTCGATTTTTAAGAAAAATCAGGGGAAAAGTAGAAAACTTTCAGCAAGTTATCAGCTAGTTCACTAGCAGCGCTAAGGATTATGTGTTTTCATAATATTAGTGAAAAACTTAAAAGGTAATTCACGAAAGCTTATTCATATTTTTCCTTAAATTTAAACCCCAGTCCAATCGGCTGGGGTTAAATTTTTATGCAGTGTTCGCTGTGTAAATGCCAAAGCTGTGCCGTATGCTGTAGTTATGACTAATCATAACGGTGTGATCTCTAGTGAGTTCGACAACGGCGAATTTAACAATAATGATTTTGGCGGCGGCGATTTTGGCGGCGGAAATAACGGCAACAGCAACGCCAATAATGGCGATTTTGGCAGCGAAGACAATGCTTCTGGTGCTTCAAATGGCCTTCATGCTGGCCGCGAATCTAGTGTTGTTCCAGGCAGATTCGGCGAAGATTTGCATGTAAGCGTTGCCAAGTATTCTCGAGGCGAAGCAGCTGCATACGCCACAAGGCCTCTTCTTTTGCTGTTGCACGGATGGGGTTCAAACGAGGACGATTTGCTTGACTTAATGCGCGTTGTGGCACCCTATAACGATGCGATTTCTTTACGTGCTCCACTTCGCTTGGCTCAAGGCGCTTACAGTTGGTTCCATGATGCTGTGCCTAATGGAGATGACTTAGACCGAGATATGTATGCTGCGGCTGCTGCGATTGATGAGTGGGTTGCGGCGAACGTTCCCGAAGACCGCGCTGTTGTGCCATTCGGTTTTTCGCAAGGTGCGGCTCTTGCGATTCATGTTCTTAGGCTTAATCCAGATCGCTATCGCGCATCCGTTGCGCTTTCTGGCTTCGTAGCTCCTAATATTGCTAAAGATATTTCTCTTAACGACGACGTTCTTGCGGATCTTAATACGCCTGTTTTCTTTGGCTACGGCTTGGATGATGCTGTTATTGCTCCTTACGAGTTTTCGGCAGCTGCAGCATGGCTTGAGGAGCATACGTGGCTCGAAGAGAAGCGTTACCGCGGACTTGACCACGCAGTTCACATGGAAGAACTTGGCGATATTCGCTCTTGGTTTGCGTTGCACAATATTTCTTCGGGGTTAATGTGACTTTGCGCGCGCGCGAATATGTTTCGCTAATGCAAGAGGCGCTGCGACTTGCGCAAGTTGCTGCCGATTGTGGAGAAGTTCCAGTTGGCGCTGTTGTTGTAGATGGTTCTGGGGTGATTATTGGCCGCGGCTCTAATCTTCGCGAGAAAGACGCGGATCCTCTTTCTCACGCAGAAATTCTTGCGATTAGGCAGGCTGCGGCATACGCCAAGTCTTGGAATCTTAGCGATTGCACGCTTGTTGTTACGTTGGAGCCTTGCCCAATGTGCGCTGGTGCGATTTTACAAACGCATATTAGTAGCGTTGTTTTTGGCGCATGGGATTCAAAACTTGGCGCATGCGGATCTGTTTGGGATATTTTGCGAGACCCTCATATTGGCTCCCATCCGCAAATTTTTGGCTCCGTTTGCGAATCGCAGTGTGTGCAGTTATTGCGTAATTTTTTCGAAAATCATCGATAAAACTGAATAATTTTTTAATTAGAAACGCTGTAAAGATGTAATTAGAAAAATTTTGACATTCTCAAAAAACTGTGTAATATGCTATAAAAACCAAAGAGCAGTTGACTGATTGTTTTTCACTCATTCAGTCTTCTGCTTTTTGTTATATTCGTGGTTGCTTCCGCGTAATCCATGTAAACGAAAATTTATGGATTTATGCCTGGTGCCACTTTACTTACAAGCCTACATGGAGGTGTCATTATGAGTGACATGAAATATGCAATGATCGGTTCTGGAGCTATGGGGTATCGCTATGGCGTTTTGTTGCAGGAAACGGCTGGTATTCATGTTGATTTCATTGATGCCTGGGATGAAAATGTGAATAAGGTTCGCCAGCAAGGCGGTGTAATGGTTAGCCGAGATCACGAAAATCGCCATCTTGTGCCAATCAATATGTATACTCCAGAAGATTATGACGGCGATCCAGATGTGTGGATTGTGTTTATGAAGCAAATGCAGCTTGCGGAGATGTTGGAGCGTTGCAAGCATTTGTTTAAGGATCATCAGGTTGTGTTCGCTGCAATGAACGGTTGGGGTCATTTTGAAAAGCTTCAGCAATATTTCTCGGACGATCGCATTTACGGCGGTACCGCAATGATTGCAACCGTGCTGAATGGTCCTGGAGACGTTGATTTTATTGGTAAAGTTGGCGTTGGCACAATGAATATGTGTGCGTTGAACGAGCAAGTGAGCGATGTTGAGCTTGCTATGCGAGATGATTTTAAAGCTGCTGGCTTGAATCCTACTATTACGGAAGATTTCAAGGGTACGTGCATGGCAAAGGTAGTTTTTAATTCCGTAGTTAACACTTTGTGCACAATGTATCAGATTCAAATGGGTCAGTTTATTTCGTACCCAGGGGCTATGGATATGGCTCGTCAACTTATTAACGAAGCGTACGATGTGTGCGATCGTGCAGGAATTCGTATGGTTAATACGCGTCAACAGGAGTTGGAGGCTATTGACTACGTAAGTCGCGTGGCAAATCCTTTGCACTATCCTTCAATGTATCAAGATATGAGTCGTGGTCGAAAGACAGAAGTTGATTATATAAACGGATATATTGCAAAGCTTGGTCGCGAAAATGACTACGTTTGCCGCACTCACGAGTTCTTGACTCACGGAGTTCATTTGGCGGAGCTTGCATTCAAATTGCATAATCAGCAGTGATTTGGAGAGTATTCTGCAATTCGTACAATGAATGAGAAGGAGGCACGGCTCGTAGTTTTTACTGCGGGCCGCTTTTTTATATTTTGCGCGTAATATACAGTATGCTGATAGAATTTAGAGTCTAAAATCATAAATACTATTCAATAAATAAAATTATGCATAATAAATAAAACTGCAATAAAAATACTTATTAACGTAAATTAATGGGGAATGTATGACTACTTTTGACAGAGCGAACTTGCCAGAATCCGTGCGCACAAATGGCGCTACGCCAAACCCTTGGTGGGCAAATGCAGTTGTGTATCAGATTTATCCGCGAAGCTTTCAAGACACTAACGGCGACGGAATCGGCGATTTGAAGGGCATTACTTCGCGTCTTGATTATTTGGCTGATTTAGGTGTTGACGTGCTTTGGCTTAGCCCCGTTTACAAATCTCCACAAGACGATAATGGCTACGATATTTCCGATTATCAAGATATTGATCCACTTTTTGGCAATCTAGAAGATATGGACGATCTTTTGGCACAAGCGCACAAGCGCGGCCTTAAAGTTGTTATGGATCTGGTAGTAAATCACACTTCCGACGAGCACGCTTGGTTCCAGGCTTCAAGAGATGCTTCTAGCGATTACGCGGATTGGTATTGGTGGAGGCCAGCACGCAAAGGATGCGTGCCTGGAGAGCCAGGTGCGGAGCCAAATAAGTGGGGTTCGTATTTTGGCGGCTCGGCGTGGACGTACGATCCAAAGCGTGGCGAATATTACTTCCACCAGTATTCGCCAAAGCAGCCAGATTTGAATTGGGAAAATCCTGCGGTTCGCGCTGCCGTGTACAAGATGATGAATTGGTGGATGGATCGCGGAATTGATGGCTTCCGCATGGATGTTATTACGCAAATTTCTAAGCGCGTAGATAGCGAAGGGCGTTTGCCAGGTGAGTACGGTTCGCAGATTGAAGATGCGCCAGCAGGCGATGACGGCTACTCTTCTCCGTATTTCTTCTGCTCCGATGGCCCTCGTTTAGACGAGTTTTTGCGCGAGATGCGCGAAGCGGTTTTCAAGGGTCGCGAAGGTTTCTTAACTGTTGGCGAGGCTCCTGGAATTTCCGCGCATCGAAACACTTATATTACAAATCCTGCTAATGGCGAGCTAGACATGCTCTTCTTGTTCGATCAAGTTAATGTTGATTGCGCAAATGGCACTAAGTGGAATCCTACTCCTCTTAAGTTGACTACATTAAAGCGCGCAATGGCAGATCAGCAGCAAGCAGTTAGCGAGGCTGGTTGGGCGAGCCTGTTCTTTAATAATCACGATCAGCCGCGTGCGCTTTCTCGCTGGGGTAGCGAGGCTAGTGATGAGATGCGCGTGCTTTCTGCTAAGGCGATTGCAATGCTTCTTGCACATGCATCGCGGCACTCCGTACGTGTATCAGGGTGAAGAAATTGGCATGACAAACGCGCACTTTACGCGTCTTGAGCAGTATCGCGATTTGGAAGCGTTGAATATGTTTAAGCAGCGCGTAGAAGAAGCGCATATTCAGTCTGCGGAGTCTATGATGGATGCGCTCGCAAAGCGCGGTCGCGATAATTCTCGAACTCCAATGCAGTGGAATGCCTCTAAATACGCGGGATTTATGCCTTTTAATGTTCCGTCGCAAAATAACGCGCAGCCGTGGATTAGCGTGAATCCTAATTATGTAGATATTAATGCTGCTGAGCAAATGGAAGATTCGGATTCCGTTTACTCGTTCTACAAGCGTTTGATTGAGTTGCGCCATTCGCAGCCTGTTGTTTCGGCTGGTTCTTGGAATTTGATTGATGCGGATGACGAGTGCGTTTACGCGTTTATTAGGCAGGTTGAGCAGACTTGTGATAATGCTAAGGCGGATGTGGCAGATGTGGCAGGTCTTGAGCATGGTGTGAGTTCTTCAAGCGCGGTTGCTTGCGATTTGCCTTGCGCTTCTGTAAAGAAGTTGCTCGTAATGGTAAATATGACGGATTCATCTGTAGCAATACCTGCTCAAAGCGCCGAATTGTTGCGTAATATCGCCTCTAGCGGCGTATCGTATGATGATGTGATGATTTCTACCTACAGCGCGGATCATGCTCTTAAATCGCTTAAAAATGGCACGCTTGCGCCTTGGGAGGGAATCGCTGTTAGCTTGCAATAGTTTCGTCTACTAACTTTGGCAGAGCTTTCGCAATATCTTCTCGTATTATGCGCTCTGCCAAATAATCGTATTGCGTAGCGCCCAGGTTCATTATTGTAATCGGCACTCCTGCGCGAGCGGCTAGCGGCACAAGGCTTGCAGCTGGAAACACTTCTAGCGTAGATCCAATAATCCACAGCTCGCTTGCGTGCATAATCGCCTGCGCGCTGCGTTCCATTGCGCCTTCGGGCAGAGCTTCTCCAAAATATATAACGTCTGTTTTTATAAGACTGTTGCAAGGCATGTTTCCGCGGTACGGCAGCGCGCGCCTGCAATGTGGGTCTGGGTGTGCGTCTAAGTCGCGCATAATATCGGCAGTTTTATAGCTCGCGTGGCAGCTCATGCAGTGTGATGTTCCAATGCTTCCGTGCAAGTTCACTACAATGTCTGGGCTGTTTCCAGCTTTTTCGTGAAGCGCATCAAAGTTTTGAGTGGCGATTAAGTCCAGCATCCCAGCTTTCTCAAGTTTTACTAGCGACTTATGCGCTGTTCCTGGCTGAGCGTTCCAAACTGGCGACTCTTTTTGCCATCGCCAAGAGTACATGCGTTCTTCTTCGCTGCTTAAAAATGCGTCTATATCGTAAACACTCATTTGCTCTGGGTGTTTAGTCCAAACTCCATCTGGGCCTCGAAAGTCTGGAATGCCCGCGCTTGTAGATATTCCTGCGCCTGTTAACACAACAATATGATGGTGTGCGCTGCTCTTGCTGTTTTTCTCGCTATTTCTCATATACCTATATATAGCACGCGCACATGTTGTGTGCATATATGCTGTTTGTTTTGATTATTTTGCGTATTTGGCTTGTGTGATTTTGCGCGACACTCCCGTGTTTTGGTTTTTGGGGGTGTTTTTCTTGTTTTTTTGGATTATTTTTGTTGTGTTTTTGTTGGTGTTTGGTTTCTTGCGACTTTTTATCGTGTTTTGATCGTGTTTTCAACACGCCGATGTTTTGGCTTTGTTTCAATGGTTTTTGCTTGTTGGCTTGTGTGTGATTTGCTTTTGGGCTTGCTTTGGTGTAAGTTTATCTCTTGCTGCTCAGCGCGGCTGGTTCTCCTCCTTCGGTTGGGGTTGATGAGCTGGCTGGTGTGGTGGTGGTTTGAGAACTCAAGAGCGTGTCTGTACTACTTATTAGTTAATTATTGCCAGTTCATTGTCAGCCTCACAGATTGTGGGGTGCCTGAGAGATGGTTAAATGATGGTGAGGTTTTTTGTTGGGATGTTCTTTCCTTAAAGAATGTCTCGTCTTTTTCTTTTATATTGGAGCCTTATGTTGGCTCTTCATTGAAGTTTTTCGTGGAGGGTTCGATTCTGGCTCAGGATGAACGCTGGCGGCGTGCTTAACACATGCAAGTCGAACGGGATCCGACCAGCTTGCTGGTTGGTGAGAGTGGCGAACGGGTGAGTAATGCGTGACCAACCTGCCCCATGCTCCAGAATAGCTCTTGGAAACGGGTGGTAATGCTGGATGCTCCAACTTGACGCATGTCTTGTTGGGAAAGTGTTTAGTGGCATGGGATGGGGTCGCGTCCTATCAGCTTGTAGGCGGGGTAATGGCCCACCTAGGCTTCGACGGGTAGCCGGCCTGAGAGGGCGGACGGCCACATTGGGACTGAGATACGGCCCAGACTCCTACGGGAGGCAGCAGTGGGGAATATTGCGCAATGGGGGAAACCCTGACGCAGCGACGCCGCGTGCGGGATGAAGGCCTTCGGGTTGTAAACCGCTTTTGATTGGGAGCAAGCCTTTCGGGTGAGTGTACCTTTCGAATAAGCGCCGGCTAACTACGTGCCAGCAGCCGCGGTAATACGTAGGGCGCAAGCGTTATCCGGAATTATTGGGCGTAAAGAGCTTGTAGGCGGTTCGTCGCGTCTGGTGTGAAAGCCCATCGCTTAACGGTGGGTTTGCGCCGGGTACGGGCGGGCTAGAGTGCAGTAGGGGAGACTGGAATTCTCGGTGTAACGGTGGAATGTGTAGATATCGGGAAGAACACCAATGGCGAAGGCAGGTCTCTGGGCTGTTACTGACGCTGAGAAGCGAAAGCGTGGGGAGCGAACAGGATTAGATACCCTGGTAGTCCACGCCGTAAACGGTGGACGCTGGATGTGGGGCCCATTCCACGGGTTCTGTGTCGGAGCTAACGCGTTAAGCGTCCCGCCTGGGGAGTACGGCCGCAAGGCTAAAACTCAAAGAAATTGACGGGGGCCCGCACAAGCGGCGGAGCATGCGGATTAATTCGATGCAACGCGAAGAACCTTACCTGGGCTTGACATGTGCCTGACGACTGCAGAGATGTGGTTTCCCTTCGGGGCAGGTTCACAGGTGGTGCATGGTCGTCGTCAGCTCGTGTCGTGAGATGTTGGGTTAAGTCCCGCAACGAGCGCAACCCTCGCCCTGTGTTGCCAGCGGGTTATGCCGGGAACTCACGGGGGACCGCCGGGGTTAACTCGGAGGAAGGTGGGGATGACGTCAGATCATCATGCCCCTTACGTCCAGGGCTTCACGCATGCTACAATGGCCGGTACAACGGGATGCGACATGGTGACATGGAGCGGATCCCTTAAAACCGGTCTCAGTTCGGATCGTAGTCTGCAACTCGACTACGTGAAGGCGGAGTCGCTAGTAATCGCGAATCAGCAACGTCGCGGTGAATGCGTTCCCGGGCCTTGTACACACCGCCCGTCAAGTCATGAAAGTGGGCAGCACCCGAAGCCGGTGGCCTAACCCCTTTTGGGATGGAGCCGTCTAAGGTGAGGCTCGTGATTGGGACTAAGTCGTAACAAGGTAGCCGTACCGGAAGGTGCGGCTGGATCACCTCCTTTCTACGGAGTTTTTGTGCACGCTCGAGATTGAGTGTGGTTACTGGTGTGGAAAACAATAGTTAACGTTTTTAGGGTGAGTGTGTTGGGCATGCTTTTGGGTTCCCGGATTGCCACCCCCCTTGTTTTGGGGTTGCGGTCCTAGCCCTTGGATTACAGGTTGAGGCTTTATTGTTTTTGGCTTGTGTTCTTGGTGTTTGGTGGTTTGAGAACTGGATAGTGGACGCGAGTAAGAATAGTGAGACTGTTGTGTTTGGTTTTGCTTGTTTTTACTTTTATCAATTTCAACCGGCTCCATTTTGGTGGAGTCGCTTGATCGTTTTGTGATCGTTTAGTGTGATGATTTATTGTCTAGAGAGTTAAGCGATAGGCTTTTTACTGGTGTATCACTGGTAAGGGCGTATGGTGGATGCCTTGGTAGACAGGACCGATGAAGGACGTGACGGGCTGCGATATGCCTCGGGGAGCTGCCGAGTGGGCTTTGATCCGAGGATTTCCGAATGGGGAGACCCGGCCACTGTTATGGGTGGTCACCACAGTTTTTGTGGGGGGTACGCAGGGAAGTGAAACATCTCAGTACCTGCAGGAAAGGATACTCCGTGAGTAGTGGCGAGCGAAAGCGGATCAGGCTAAACCGAGTACGTGTGATAACCGTCAGGTGTTGCGTATTCGGGGTCGTGGGATTGACTGTTCAGCCTCTGACGGGGTTGAGAAGAGTGATAAAATGTCGTGTTATGTGAATGGGATTGAATTCCCAGCCGTAGAGGGTGATGGCCCCGTAGCAGGTTGCGCGATGTCTTTTTATGTTTATTCCCAAGTAGCGCGGGCCTCGTGGAATCCCGCGTGAATCTGCCCAGACCGTTGGGTAAGCCTAAGTATTCCTGTCTGACCGATAGTGTACTAGTACCGTGAGGGAAAGGTGAAAAGCACCCCGGGAGGGGAGTGAAATAGTTCCTGAAACCGTGCGCTTACAATCCGTCGGAGCCTTCTTTGTGGGGTGACGGCGTGCCTATCGAAAAATGAGTCTGCGAGTCAGTGGTATGTGGCGAGGCTAACCCGGGTGGGGGAGCCGTAGCGAAAGCGAGTTTTAAAAGGCGTTTTAGTCGCATGTCCTGGACCCGAAGCGGGATGATCTAGCCCTGAGCAGGTTGAAGCGCGGGTAAGACCGTGTGGAGGACCGAACCC
>QWCU01004661.1_pt1 | contig 20301 bp, 18 predicted proteins | sample 1972601 | NCBI WGS metagenome assembly QWCU01 (sample SAMN09866700, study PRJNA288562) | Human vaginal metagenome isolate pre2_vaginal, whole genome shotgun...
AGGAAAAGATCCTGAAACAACACAATCCGAAGAGGAGATAAATAAGAATAACAATAAACAGAATAGCAGCACATTTAACATAGATAAAGAATATTCTCAAAATTACAGAAAGGATTATTCTAATACAGACGATTCCAGAACGAATTATCATTACTCTTCAAAAGCAAAACAGGATAATTACAGCATTGATAATGAAAATAATGATAAGCGTTATAGTAAATCTGGCAATGCGTTAGCAAATAATAGAGGAATGATGCAAAAAACTGGAATCAACACAACTATTCCTTATGCTTTAATGCTTCTATTAATAGCTATCTCTACAGCATTAATGAAATTAAAAAATATGAAATATTAAAGAATAAGTGTATTTGCTATATTATTCATTTGTTCTAATGTTTCAGGCATAAAAAATAAAAGATGCGTTTTGGAAATTGAATTCTAAAACGCATCTTTTATTTGTAAAATTACTTATAAATCTTAATACTAAATATTTATTTTTAGTCTTTTAACTCAGCACCATCAGCATCTTGATGCCACTTACTTCCAGGCTTTGAGCAAAGAATCAAAATACCCTCAACAAATGCCCATATTCCCGTAATAATCAACAGGAAACCAAAAGAAAGAACAGAAATAAGGAGCTGTGCAATCGCCCTTCCTTTAAAACCAAGATAAAAATTGTGAATACCTAATGTGCCTAAGAAAATCGCTAGCAAACCTGCAACAATTTTATTGCGCGAGCTTACTAAAGTTGCTTTAGTGTTCTCCTCAATATTCCCATCGTACGAAGGGAACTGAGCATTTTGCTGATTGTTGTCAAACGTGCTCATAATCTTCACCAATCCTTTTAATAATTATGATTAATGTTTAAAAGCATCATATAATCATGATTCTTAAAAGAGAATTAATTGTACCTATATTTAATTACAAAACTTGCCCCGATGATCACTCACCAGGGCAATTGTTAACAAGCGTCTAGTAGAAAGTAGAAACTACTTCTTTTCGCTCAAAAGCTGTTCGCGCAAAGCTGCGAGCTGATCGGAATCAGCTAAAGCACCTTCGTTAGCTGCCTCAGAAGAATAGTTGGAAGCAACTTCTTCCTTCTTTTCTTCCTTAGCTGGCTTCTTTTCTTCAGCTTCTTCACTCTGACCATCAGCGGCTGCGGATTCTGCTGCAGCTGCGAGTTCCTTAGCGGCGAACACCTTGTGCTGCTCCCACAATTCGTGAGCTGCTGCATACTGTGCTTCCCACTCTTCGCGCTGCTGCTCGTAACCAGCAATCCACTCGTTAGTGTTTGGATCGAAGCCTTCTGGGTACTTGTAGTTTCCTTCTTCGTCATACTCAGCTGGCATGCCGTAGAGAGCTGGATCGAAATCTTCAGAATTTGGATCAACAGCCTCGTTAGCCTGCTTCAAGGAGAGCGAGATACGACGACGATCGAGATCTACGTCAATAACCTTAACGAATACTTCTTCGCCACCCTTAACAACAGTTTCTGGGTTCTCTACATGACGGTTAGCAAGCTCGGAAATGTGAACCAAGCCTTCGATGCCGTCTTCAACGGAGATGAACACACCGAACTGAACAATCTTAGTGACCTTGCCCTTAACAACCTGTCCAGGAACATGGGTACGAGCGAATCGCTGCCATGGATCTTCCTGAGTTGCCTTAAGGGAGAGGGAGATGCGTTCGCGATCGAGATCAACGTCGAGAACCTCAACGGTNACCTTATCGCCAACCTTAACAACCTCGGATGGGTGATCGATATGCTTCCAAGAAAGCTCGGAAACGTGAATGAGACCGTCAACACCGCCGAGATCAACGAATGCGCCGAAGTTCACGATAGAAGACACAACGCCTTCACGAATCTGACCCTTCTTAAGCTGCGAAAGGAAGGTCTCGCGAACTTCGGACTGGGTTTCCTCGAGGAATTGACGACGAGAAAGTACAACATTGTTGCGATTCTTATCGAGCTCAAGAATCTTAGCCTTAATCTTCTGGCCAATGTATGGGGAAAGATCGCGAACGCGACGCATTTCAACGAGGGAAGCTGGCAAGAAGCCGCGCAAACCGATGTCTACAATCAAGCCGCCCTTAACAGCCTCAATAACGGTACCTTCAACAATGCCGTCTGCATCCTTGATCTTCTCAATGTCACCCCAAGCGCGCTCATACTGTGCACGCTTCTTGGAGAGAATAAGACGTCCTTCCTTGTCTTCCTTAGTTACAACAAGGGCTTCGATGGTGTCGCCAACTTCAACAACATCATCTGGATCAACGTCTTTCTTGATGGAAAGTTCACGGGAAGGGATTACACCTTCAGTTTTGTAGCCGATGTCCAACAATACTTCGTCGTGATCAATCTTTACGACTGTACCTTCAACTAAATCACCATCGTCAAAATTCTTGATGGTTGAATCGACTGCCTTGATGAAGTCTTCTTCGGTGCCAATATCATTAATCGCAACCTTGGCGACTTCGTTATTATTCTCTGCCATTACTTATTAGTGGTTTCTTCTTGGGGTGGATATTACTCGATATTAAATTATGATTTATGCACGCGCACTATGCACGCGCTCTGTCAATGTTATATATAGGCATAGCCAAAATCGCCGTTTTACTTCGGGCGTGTCGCAGTATTTGATATTTACTACTTGCCACTTACTTGCCGCTTACTTGCCACTCGCTGCTCGCTCAGCCATATCAACAACATTAGCCAATAGCATTGCGCGAGTCATTGGTCCCACTCCACCAGGATTTGGCGAATACGCTCCCGCGACTTCTCTACAAGCAACATCAACATCGCCTTTTACGCGATACCTTCCCACTTCTTCATCAAAAACGCGCGATACGCCAACATCAACCAACACGGCTCCAGGCTTAACATCGCAAGGCTTTACAAATCCAGCGCTGCCCATTGCCGCAATAATAACGTCGGAACGCATCATAATATCATGCAAATCGCGCGTGCGCGTGTGGCACAATGTTACAGTTGCGTCTACTCCCCTGCGCGTAAGAAGCAGCCCGATTGTTCGACCAACCGTGATTCCTCGCCCAAGCACGCACACATTTTTGCCTTCAAGATCAATGTTATAAGCGTCTAAAAGCGCCAAAATTCCTCGCGGCGTGCATGGCAAAGGCGTAACAATATCTCCCGAAATATGCATAACAAGCTCACCCAAATTGTATGGATGCATTCCATCGCAATCTTTTGCAGGGTCTACTGCCTCAATAATCTTTTGGGAATCAACTCCCTTTGGCAAAGGCAATTGCACAATAAAACCTGTGCAAGAAGGGTCATTATTAAGCTGATTTACGGCTTTAAGAATTTCGTCTTCGCTAGCGTCTTCTGGCAAATCGCAGCGGATTGAGCGAATCCCCACTTCTTCGCAATCCTTGTGTTTTCCAGCAACATACTTCAGCGAGCCAGGGTCGCTTCCAACTAAAAGCGTTCCAAGCCCTGGATTAATGCCTTTTTCTTTAAGCTTTTCTACTCTATTTTTTAAGTCGCTTTTAATACTTGCAGCTAGCGCTTTTCCATCTAATACAACAACCATGATTCACTTCCCAACTATCATCACAATTTAACACATAGCAATTTTAACTTATCTAACAAATCGCATACATAATTCATGGATAGGCTATCGTGAGGTATCGAAGTGCGCGACACAACTGTTAATAACTGAATATTATAATAGAATGGTATTTGTATTGCATAAGAAAGCTACAACAAGCCTTGCAAAAGAGCCTTGCAGCAAGCTACAACGAGTTTTAACAAGTGCTAATGCTAATAACACTGACGGAAGGGGCGCAAAGATGTGCGAAAATATTTTTCATTTAACTCTCGCAAAGAAAATATGCAAAGCTGTTTTAGCGTGCATAATTGTTCCATCAATGTTGATTGGTATAGCTGGGTGTGGTGCAAGCTCGCAATCTTCTAAAGCTCCAACACAACCCAAAAAAGAAGTTAAACAAATCAAGGTTGTTTCCACTCTTGAATCTTGGGCAAGTTTGGCTAGAGAAATAGGCGGAAATGATGTTGAAGTGCAATCTATAATCAGCAATCCAGATACCGACATCTCTACTTTTAAGCCATCTAGCAAAGATTTACAAAAGTTGTATTCTGCGCAAGTAGTTGTGTCAAATGGCGCTGGCTACGATAGTTGGGTTGCAAAGCACACGTCTAAAAGCAGCGAGATTGTAAACGCAGCTTCCACAGTCGGAGCGCTAAATGGCGATAACCCTTATCTTTGGTTCTCAAAAGATGCTAGAAACGAGATGGCTTCTAGCATTTGCAACGCTTTTTCTAAAGTCCTTCCTTCAAAAAAGAAGGTTTTTGCTAAAAGACTTGACGCAGTTAAATCGCAAGAAAATAAGCTTGATGAATATCTTGCAAACTTCGCTAAAAGTCACAAAAAGTTTAAGTACGCTTCAATAAATCCTGTTCTTTTCTGGCTTATGTCCGATATGGGCATTAGCGATTCTGCGCCTAAGGCATACGCTCAGCAATTAGCGCAAGGCGAAGAAGTAGACAAAGCTAATATAGATGAATTCCAAAAGCTTATTGAAGAGCGAAAATTCGACGTACTTATAAGCAATAGTCAACGTAAAGGCGACGATATTAGCATTTTGACGGGAACTGCTGGCAGAAGCTACACGTCTGTAATGTGGGTTAATGAGCTTATGCCAACGTATGCAACCGATTTAAGAAAATGGGTTATGAAGATTTGCGAAGACATTGACAATGCTAGCAAAACTACGACCGATATGCGTAAAGATTTAGCAAAGCAAGAAGCTGATCAAAAGAAGCCTATTACCGAAAAGCCGACTGTTTCTCAGCCAGATCCAAACAGGTCTAACGAAGGCCAGCAAGATCCTGGAAAGTAGGCTCGTGCTTGAGCGAGTATAGACGATAAATACTTCATACTATTTATTAGCAATTACTTACGATTATTAGCAATTACTTACGAATTAAAGATTTGCTGGCGATTTATCTGCAATCACTTGCAATCATCTGCAATCACTCGCAGTGCAATTTCAATGCCTCGAAGCATATCAGCTAAACTCATAGAACTCGTGCTCGGCTTATTGAGAACCTGCTCAGACAAATACGGAACGTGAATGAAACCGCTCTTAATTGGCAATTTTTTAGTCTGGCAATAATTACAAACACTGTAAAGCACGTCATTGCATACGTATGCACCCGCAGAAAAAGACACAGCCGCAGGCAATTTCGCTTTATTTAAAGCGTCAACTATGTTCACAACTGGCAAAGTCGCTTTATAAGCCACATCACCATCCTGCACAACAGACTCATACCAAGGCTTATATCCACTATTATCTGGTATGCGCGCAGCTCTACAGTTAATGCCAACATACTCAACGTTAAAACAAGCAGAACCGCCAAATTGCCCTAGCGAAAGCACAGCATTAGGATGAACTTCCTCTATTTTCTCAATAACTTTTTGCGCACCCTTGTTAAATTCCGTAGGAATCTGCAAACGAACAAGTTCCACACCCTCAGGCGCATGCACTGATTGCGCAATCTCCCACGAAGGATTTATAGACTCATTATCAAACGGCGTAAAACCAGTAATCAAAATACGCATTACAATACCCCCTCATACAACTCTTACTTATCAAACTTTATAAAACTTTATAAAACTTTATCAAACTTTATCAAAATACATTGCGAAAACTATACATACACGAATGTACTTGTATAAAACATTCATGATTCTATTACTTATTTCACTTTTATAGCAAAGATTAAATGGTAATTACAACTTATACAATAATCGCAAAACAACACACCTAGACTCACGATTAGCAAGACTCGTCTTAGTGTAATATGATTGTCTACTGGCGCGTGCTTAACGAACAATGTTGTTAACAGCGCGCATAAAACCATATAAATACAGAAAATACAGATAAATTAAAAATCAATGACGAAAAGAGATTACCGATGACCAAGATTATTCAGATTGGCGCAAATCATGCTGGCACTGCCTGCGCTAACACCATTTTGAGCTACCCAGGAAACGATCTTACAATCTACGATCAGAATAGCAACATTTCCTTCCTTGGCTGCGGTATGGCTTTGTGGATTGGCAAGCAGATTCAAAGCAGCGATGGCCTGTTCTACCAGAAGCCAGAAGATTTCGTTAAAAAAGGCGCAAAAGTAAATCTGGAAAGCAAAGTTCTAGATATTGATTATGCAAAGAAAGAAGTAACAGTCGAGCTTAAAGACGGATCTGTTATTCACGATTCTTACGATAAACTCGTTCTAGCTACTGGCAGCCTTCCAAACAAGCCACGCATTAAGGGCATTGACTTGGAAAACGTGCAAATGGTAAAGCTTTTCCAAAATGCGCAAACTGTTATTGCTAAACTTCAAGAGCGCGATTTCCATAATGTTGTGGTTCTTGGCGGCGGCTACATTGGCGTGGAGCTTGCGGAAGCTTTTAAGCGTTTGAACAAAAACGTGACTCTCATTGACATGGAAGACCATATTCTTAACGGCTACTTTGACCCAGAGTTCTCCGATAATTTGAAGAGAATTATGGAAAATAAGGGCATTCACTTTGAGCTTGGTCAAGCTGTTGAAGAGATTGTTGGAGATACTGAAGTTAAGGCTGTTAAAACAAGCAAGGGCACTTACGATGCCGACATGGTGATTTGCGCTATTGGATTCCACCCAAATGTTGCTCTTGGAAAAGATCATTTGAAGCAATACGAAAATGGCGCTTTCCTAGTTGATAAAAAGCAGCAAACTTCCGACCCAGACGTGTACGCTATTGGCGATTGCGCTACAATCTACGACAACGCTCGAAGCCGCGTAAACTACATTGCGCTCGCCACTAATGCCGTTCGAAGCGGTTTGATTGCAGGCCACAACGTTTGCGGAACTCCTGTAGAAACTGAGGGCGTGCAAGGCTCCAGCGCAATGATGATCTACGATTACAAGCTTGTTTGCACTGGTTTAAGCTTGACTGCCGCTCAAAAAGAGGGCATGGACGTTGACTACGTTGATTTTGAGGATACTCAAATGCCTGCGTTTATGGAAGTTGAGAATCCAAAGGTGAAGATTCGCATTGTTTATAAGAAAGACACCAAGGTGATTGTTGGATGCCAGTTAGCGTCTAACTACGATATGTCTGCAGCAATCCACCTGTTCTCTCTCGCTATTCAAAAGAAGGTCACGATTAAAGAGCTTGCTTTGTGCGATATCTTCTTTATGCCTCACTTCAACCAGCCATACAACTACATTACAATGGCAGCTTACACGGCTTTGTTGAAGGGCTGATTAGNNATTAAAACAAAGGAGTCTAGGATGAAGCAGCTATCTATTAAGCCAACTATTCACAAATTTGAAAATACGCGCGATTTTGCGCAAGAATTTAAGTTTGGCAAAGACGATTTGGTTATTACAAACCAATACATTTGGGAACCTTATTTTGGCAGCTTAAACCTTGATTGCAATGTGATTTTCCAAGAAAACTACGGCAAGGGCGAGCCAAGCGACGAAATGGTTGACGCTATTGTTCGCGATATTCACACTACCCCAAAGCGCGTGATTGGCATTGGCGGCGGCACTGTTTTGGATATTTCTAAAGTTTGCGCGTTAAAGCAAACAAGTCCACTCGAAGACTTGATTGACGGCAAGATTCCTGCGCAAAAAGGCGCGGATCTTATTCTTGTTCCAACTACTTGCGGAACTGGCTCCGAAGTTACCAACGTTGCCGTGTTCTCTCTTACAAAGCGCAACACTAAAAAGGGCTTAGCTAACGATGCTTGCTACGCTACAGACGCAGTTCTTATTCCAGAATTATTAAAGAGCCTTCCAGATTACGTTTTTGCAACCAGCTCTATTGACGCTCTTACTCATTCGATTGAGTCTGCGCTCTCCCCTATTGCAACAGAGCTTACAAAAATGTTTAGTTACAAGGCTTGCGGGCTTATTTTGCAAAGCTATATGCGAGTTGTTAAGGAAGGTAGCAGCGCTAAAAGCCAAGTTGTAGGCGACTTGGTTTCTGCAAGTCTTTACGCTGGTATTGCGTTTGGTAACGCTGGATGCGGTTGCGTGCACGCTATGGCTTATCCGCTTGGCGGCACTTTCCATGTGGCTCACGGCGAGACGAACGCTGCTCTTCTTACAAGCGTTTTGCGCTACTACGCTAAGCACAACTCTGAAAACAGCACTAGCGCTGAAAATACTGAGCTTTCTAAACTTTTTGACTTTATGGCAAATATTCTTGAATGCCAAAAAGCAGACGTATTAAACAAGCTTGACGAAGTTCTTAACACGATTCTCCCTAAGCACAAGCTTCACGAGTATGGCATGACCAAAGACATGATTCGCGACTGGGCTTCAAGCGTTGTTAAAGAGCAGCAGCGACTCTTGAAGAACTCATACATGCATATGAGCGAAGATGCTATCGCCGAAGTCTACGCATCTACTTTCTAAAATCATATTTCACTAAAGATTTCACTAAAAAATAATCCCCACAACTAACAGAAGCTGTGGGGATTTTAATTATCATGCCTACTTTAAAGCTCACGGCTCAAGCGTTATTACAGGATGCAAATCAAACATAGTAACTGTGCGCTTCATGCGCGCAACAATGCTTGTTATAGCAATCGCAATAATGCCAAATATTACAAGAATTCCAATGCTGGAAGCTATTGCTCCACTGTTTCTTCCAGCCATAGCTTGACGAAGCCCAAGAATCGAGTACGTCATAGGCAAGTATGGGTGAACCGCCCTAAAGAACGATGGCGTCATTTGTACTGGGAACGTTCCCGCAGAGCTTGTAATTTGCAGCATAAGCAGCACAATCGCAACTATTCTTCCTGGAATCTTAAACACTGTCATAATCATTTGCATTATGGCCATAAAGACTATTGACGCTATAATCCCCAGCGCGTAGAATGCACCAACATTGTCGATTTGCAACTTCAACGCTCCGTGAACAACGCCCATAAGAATTACAGCTTGCACAACGCCCATAATCACAAACGGCGTAAAACTAATAAGCGCACTTTTAAGCGGATTCATGCCATTAAGAATTGCTCGCCTATCCATAACCCTTAAAACAAAGGTTGCCATAAGCGCGCCAACCCAAAGGCCTATCGAAATAAAGTAAGGTGCAAAGCCAGTTCCGTAGTTTTCAACATGCGAATAATTATGCTCTTTAAGCGCAACTGGAGCACTCATCATCTTACTTTTTTGCTTAATATTGTTGATTTTGCTAGAGCTTTGTGCGCTTTTAAGGCCTTCATGCAACTTTTTAGCTCCTTCAGCAAGCTTTGGCGTATTTTCAGAAAGCTTTTGAACTCCAGAATTAAGCTTGCTCGAGCCATCTACTATTTTTGCAGACCCAAGTGCAGCAGAATTAATACCATTATTGAGCTTTTCACTGCCATTGCTTACTTTATTAAGACCTTCCGCCAGCTTATTTGCTCCAGCGGAAAGCTGCGACGAGCCATTGTGAACGCTTGATATTCCTTTAGAAACGGCGTCAACTCCAGCTTTTATCTTCAAGCTTCCAGAAGAAAGCGCTCCAGCACCTTGACTCAATGCCGAAAGATTCGTCTCTAAAAGCTTAGAATTTTCGCTTAATCCTCCTGCAAGACCTTGCAATTTTTCTAACACAATCTCTTTAGTTACAAGCGGATTTTGCGCTTCAACAAGCAATTGAGCAAGCTGATTTTTTGTAGCCTCGTTTCCTGCTTTAACATGCTCTTCAAGTTGAGCACTAGAATCCGAAAGCTTTTGCGCACCATTATATAGTTCGTCTGTAGCGTTATATAACGTTTGCGCTCCACTATTTAGCTGATTTGCGCCATTTGCCAAATCGTTAGTTTTTTGCGCTAATGTTTGCGCTCCATCTTTGCTTTGCGCATTTGCATTTTTAAGCGATTGCGCTCCTTTTTGAAGCTCTCCCAATCCGTTTTGTAGTTTTTGCAAAGATTGAGTAAGCTTGATTGATCCGTCAGCAAGCTTATCTACTCCGCCATTAAGCGATTGCATTCCAGCGCTTAAATCTCCAGAACCGCTCACAGCAGCATTAAGAGAATCAGAAGCAGAATTTACTTTTTTAAACATATTCTCCCAATATTCTTGAGCAATCGCCTCGCTAATTTCGCTTCTTAAAGTGTGAAACGCTGTTTTGCCTATTTGAGAAGCAAGCATGTTACTAGCTTGATCGTATTTTACGTGTAGCTTTGCTTTAGTCGGAGTATCGTATTGCGCAGAAGCAATGCACTTACTAAAAGACGATGGAATAGTTGCTACCATAAAATAATCGCCATTTTTAAGACCTTTGTTTGCTTTAGCGCTATCTACAAAGTTCCATTGAAAACCTTCGCTACCGTCTTTTTGACTCTTCAAGCGATTCTTGATTTCATTGCCAACATTGCGCATTTTGCCATTTATAATCGCACCGCTATCTTCCACAACAACTGCAACTGGAACCGTATCTAGAGTTTTGTATGGATTAGTAAACGCCCATAAATACAGCGACCCATATAAAAGTGGTATTAAGGCTACTGTTCCAATAACAAGTTTTCGAGCTTTACCTTTTATAGCATTATTTAATTCACGAAACGCAAGAACAATAGTATTAACGCGCATTCTTACCATCTCCATTTTTGTTAAGCTCAGAATCTTCGCTGTAACTTGCACGACTTAGCCTTAAAACTTGATCCGCTTGCTTTTCTAACTCGCTTTGCAAAACTCCCACGCAGCACGAGCAAAAGTGTTTGCTAACGTATGCGCGAATGTCTGCAAGCAAGCATTCGCTTTGCTCACTTGTAAGCTCAGTTTCTACGCCGTCTACAAAAAGGATCCACGGCTTTTTTAGTAGCGCAAGCGCAATTCCTAATCTCATGCGCTCGCATGGCGTTAAATCACCAATAGCAGTTTCTCTAGGAGATAACACTTTCCAATACGCTAGAACGTTATACGCGTATTGATGTAGAGCTTCGCGATTTTTAACATTATTCTTGTATTGTTCGCGGAAAAGCGGCGATGCACTCGCGAGTTTTAGCTCGCTCATAAGCGCTTCTTCTATTGTTTGAGTGTTATAGAATTCGTTGATTCCGCTAAATAATCCGAGTCCAACGTATTGGCGTGATTCTTTTGTGTCTGCTGGAAGATTCAAGTTTGCGATTTTTAACGTTCCATTCGTAAACTTCATGTAGCCAGACAATGCTAGTAGTAGAGCAGACTTTCCAGAGCCGTGTTCTCCCGAGATTGCAACGATTTGATGAGGCTCAACTTTTAATGACACATCCCAGAATGGAGTTCTTGTAAATCTTTTTAATCCTAATTCTTTCGCTTCTATAAGCGTTTGTTCATCTTGCATAATTTGTTTGCTGCAAAGTAGCGATGTCATACATTTTTAAATGGTATACATTTTTAATGTTGCTATCGAAATTGCTATGCATTCCTCCTTTGTATTTAACTAATATTTTTCAATTTTTAATTTTGTTTGTAATATTTTAATTTTTAATTTTTATTGATTTTTTATTTTTGATTTTCGACTCAATCTTCAATTTGATGCTGCTTAAACTCGATTTTTGCAGCCACTTATATTGCGTTATTGCAACAAAATTGTGTAAAACAAGGAATTAATTATTTTGTTAATTCTTTGCGAACACCTTCATGGTACTCTTCAAGGTGAACAAATACTAACTTATTTTTAAACATTTTGTTCATTTGTCTATATTTTAGCCATAAAAATACGCTATATATAACAAAATCTCACATTTTTGATTTAATCATGTAAATTTCAAGCATACTTAATATTTTTATTCTGCCAATAAAAATACTACGTACGTCTTTATGATATTGTCTTTAATTATTAAAATTTAAAATTATAAAAATTAAAAAACATATTATTACAAACATCAAAATGAAGATAACTTTAAAAAGAGGTGAAACAGTATGCAAATTTTAAACATTCTATGCAACCCAGTAATTGTATCGGTTGTAGTGTTATGCGCGTTAAGTCTTGCAAAACTCAATGTTTTACTCGCAATGATTGTTGCATGCGTTGCAGGTGGCATTGCTGGCCATCTCCCTCTTTTTGGAGATGGAAGCCACACTATTATGGCGCTGCTTTGCGATGGTTTTTCCACAAACGCGCAAACTGCGCTCGCCTACATTCTTCTTGGTACTTTTGCAGAGGCAATTACAGCAACTGGCCTAGCTCAAATCATTTCTAAAAAAATTAGCAAAATTATTGGCACTAACAAATTCATTCTTCTTGCAGTTCTAACAATTATTGCGTGTATGTCTCAAAATATTGTGCCTGTTCACATTGCTTACATTCCTATTCTTATTCCGCCGATTCTTTCCATTATGAACAAGCTTAAGCTAGATCGCCGCGCTGCCGCATGCTGCACTGCGTTCGGACTAGAAGTGCCATACATTGCTATTCCGTTTGGCTTTGGCTTAATTTTCCAAACAGTTATTGCAACTAATCTTTCTAAAAATGGTATGAAAGTTAGCGTTTCAGACGTTAGCGCTGTGAACTGGTATTTGGGTGCTGCAATGCTTGCAGCTTTACTGTTTGCAGTTTTTGTTCTATACAGAAAGCCTCGCGAATATAAAACAACCGAAGCAGATACTCGCGCTGCGGACGCTGTTGTTGGCCCGCTTACTAAAGCACACTACGTAACCATTCTTGCGATTATTGTTGTTGTAGTAGTGCAAGTTATTAGTAAGGATCTTTCGCTTTCTTCTCTTGCAGGTCTTGCAACCATGATTATTTTTGGCGCAATAAAGTGGAAAGACATCGACAAGCAGCTTATGGGCGGCGTTAAGCTTATGGGTCTTATTGCATTTTATTATGCTAATTGCTGGCGGATACGCTAACGTGATTCAAGCTACAGGCGGAGTTAATGAGCTTGTACACCTTGGCGTTGCTTGTATGGGTCAAAACAAGCTAATCGCTGCATTCGTTATTACGATTATTGGCTTGCTTGTTACTATGGGCATCGGCACATCGTTTGGCACGGTTCCTATTCTTGCAGTTTTGTTCGTGCCTCTTTGCCAAAGCATTGGTTTTAGCACTCCTGCAACAATTCTTCTTATGTCTTCCGCTGCAGCTCTTGGTGACGCAGGCTCCCCTGCTTCCGATACAACGCTTGGTCCTACTTCTGGCTTAAATGCAGATGGTCAACACAGTCACATTTGGGATACTTGCATTCCAACATTCCTTATCTTCAACATTCCACTTATGACTGCAGGCATTGTAATATCTCAGTTTATTTAGAAGTTAGCTGAAAGTCACAAACAATACACATCTAATAAACGCTGGTGAAGATTTTTGCCATTTACGGCAATTTTCTTCACCGCACCAAGTAGGCGAACCTAACATACAGCCAACCCGCAAAGTAGCCAATCGCTGCAAATTCGCGGGCGATTGGCTACTATCTCAGAAAGCATGCTGCGTTAATATTTTTACCGAGCTTAAAATTGCTCAGCACATTACAACAAGCCAGCGCAAGCCAAGCCCAAGCCAGACAACATCCTCACATAGACACAGTATAAAGCGAGTAGAAGTAAGCCTTCTGATTCATAAGGTCCTCAAAGCTTCCGCGCTCAATAAGTTCACCACTTTTCATCACAAGAATCTCATCATATTGCTTAAGCGAATTAGCATCCAAGCGATGAGTTACCACGAGTCGAAGGATTCCTTGCAAATCCAAAATAGACTGCGTTACGTTCGCGCTCGTCTCGTTATCTAGCGCACTCGTCGCCTCATCAACCAGCAGAATCTCGGACTTTTTAAGCAAGCTTCGCGCAATAGCAATACGCTGCTTTTCACCGCCAGAAAGATGACTACCATTCTCGCCACACTGATAATCCTTGCCTTTAGCAGCAATTAAATCATCCAAACCAGCCAAGTGAATCACGCGGCTCACCTCCGCATCTGGGAACGGCTTAAAAAGCGTAATATTATCTAAAATCGAAGCATCAAACATAAACACAGACTGCTGCATAAGAGTCGTCTTATCGTAAAGCGAACTCTTGCTCACATTGCTAAGTTCGTGATTATTCAAATGCACGCTACCCTTATAATCCTTGTAGTAGCCCATAAGCAGATTAATCAAACTACTTTTACCAGCACCAGAAGGCCCTACTATTGCGTAAGATTTTCCAGCTTGCAAAGTTAGATTTACGTTTTTCAAGACTTTATGATCCGCATCATAAGAATACGAAACATCTCGCAAAACAACGTTTTTAATAGAATCGTCAATAATCTCGCCAGAATCTTCCTTAGCGTTACTCATATAATCAGCCATCTTGCTAATAAGCTTCTTGGCGCCCTTCATCTCGCCAAGCATTTGCGGAAGACTAGAAATAGGCTGAAGTACGCCATTCATCAAATTAGTAAAAGCTAAAACCATTCCAGCAGTAATAACGCCAACGTGAGCGTTAACCATCCAAGCGCCAACAAGCATCACTCCAAGCTGAGTTCCAAGACTTGAAATTGTGCCAAGAGCAGAAACGGTAGTCATTGTTTTCTCGCGAAGATTCTTCGTATGCTCAAGCTCCATCGACTGATTTTTGTATCGATCAATAACCTCCTGCTCCGCCTTAAAACTCTTAATAACAGAAACTCCGTTCAAAACATCCTTCGTCAGTGCCGTATAAGACTCATTCGACTTAGAAACCTGCTCCTCTCGAGTGGCGATTTCGTTAGCTGTAAGAATCGAGCACGCCATTGGAAGCACAGAAATAACAAGAGCAATAACAGTGAGCAGCGGACTGTAGTAAATCATAAGAGCTAGCGAGCTTACAAGCATAAGAACGTCTTGAACAAAATCAAAAATCTTCTTCAAATACTTTTCTTGAATACGCTCGCAATCATTAGTAAGTACAGAAAGATACGTGCCGGAATTTGCAAGCGAAAAATCACTATAACTCTTTTTTAAAAGCTTCTTAATAACAGACTCTTTATACTGATTCATTGCTTTTTCAAGAAAGCGAGGATACGCGCTGCGCTTCAACGCAAAAATCAGTGAGATTACCAGCATAAAGGAAGCGACAAGCAGCAAAATAGTAGTTAGAGAGAAGTCTCCTTTGCCAGACATATAGTCGAAAATAATTTGCAAAATCCAAGAAATAGCAGTGTAAATCATAGACAAGGCAATAAAAACTATCATCGAAAGAAAAGCTACAAGTTTGTTTTCTTTGAAAAATAGTTTTACGTAATTTTTTACGTCGGGATGCAGTGCGGATGATTTCTTATTTGCCGATGATTGCTGATTTGCCACATTGTCAGTTTTACTCATTCTCGCTACCTCTCACTTCCTTTATATATCTCTTCTATTTCTACTATTTCTACTATCTCTTCTCTAATATCATTTTCGTAAGCAGCATTTTCATAAGCGATTTGCTTATTCACTCGCTACAAAGCATTGAAAGCTACACTATCATACTTATCACGATTATTAACCATTAACGTAATACTTAAACGCATTTATACGTAATGCTTGCTAGAAATAATAAGCATAGAGTTAAAAAAAAAAATCAAATTAAAATGCTGATTCCGTATGTAATATCAGTGTAAACGTGTCAAATGCGCAATGCTGCTTCAATACAAAGCTCAAGCGCATACGCTTTAGAGTCTCCACCCCAATTGCGCTCATCATAATTTTCAACATCGTGCAAAGTATCTGCAGTGTAAAGAATCTCACCCCAAACAATCCCACGCATTTGCGCACAAGCTGCTAAAGCAGAACACTCCATCTCAACAACCGCACATCCCTCTTGCTTACGATTAGCAACTTTCGTCTTAGTTTCACGGAAAAACCCATCCGTAGTCCACGTTTTAACTTCATGATAAGGCAAATTGTGCGCTTGCAAAGTTTGTAAAATAGCACGTCTCGAGCGCTCTGAAACATCAACATAACGACTTGGAGGCAAATAATGATAAGAAGTCCCCTCATCCCTTAAAGCTTTATACGGAACCAGAAAAACGTTTTCCGCATAATCAACTAGCGATCCGCAAGAACCAGCACTAACAACTTCGCTAACACCGTAAGAAATCAGCCAGTCTAAGATCTGAACAGCGGCAGGAGCACCAACTGGAGCCTGTACTAAGCAGATTTTTTGCGTTTCTTCTTCTACTTCGCTGCCTGTATTTTCTCTTACTTTTTTCTCTACTTTCTCTTCCAAAACATATATTGGATATACTTTAGTTGCAGACTCAAAATTTGCTACAATCGTAGCTTTCCTGCTTAAAGCATACTGATCGATTTCATCGCCTAAGAAAGCAAAAACCGCTTTAGATGGAAGCTGAACAGCAATATTATCGTGATTCGGCATTAAAACCGCACTTTTATCGGAATCATACTCTAAAATCGGTAAATCATATTCTGTCATATAATCAGCTCCTTCATACAATCAGCTAGTTCTACAAGCCATTCAATCCTATATACCAGTATGCGCATTATCGCACAAAAATCACAAAGTAGCCAATCGATGCAAATTCGCGGGCGATTGGCTACTTCATATATGTATATGCCATCTAGCTAAAAATGCTATCTAGCTAAACATTTTCACTAGCCCAGTATGCTATCGATATTCTTCTTATTGCTTAGATCATCTTCATCAAGAAAAGCCATCTGCTTTATTCCGCTTAATTTTGCAATAAGCGAAACTGGGAAAGTAACAATATTTTGATTAAGAGCGCTGATATTACTATTTACGATTCTTTTTGCTGCAGCCAGCTGCTCGTTTTCGTCGTTCACTTCTTCTTGCAAATTCAAAAATTGTTCTGAAGACTTTAATTCTGGGTAAGCTTCTGCCAAAGCAAAAATCTTCCCTATTGCATGATTCTGATTTCTCATTGCTTCGCTAGAATCCGCAGAGTTTAATCCTTCTCTTAAACTCACTAAATCCACTAATGTTGTTTTTTCGTATTTTGCAAACGACTGCGCAACTTTAAGCATTTGGCAAATCGTGTCGTACCTTTTAGCGAGCGCAATGTCAACGTTTTTTTGCGACTCTTCTATAATCACTCTATATTTTCTTAGTCTATTTAACGTACCAATAAACCAGCCAATAGCCACTACAAGCACTGCCGCAATAACTATTAAAATAGTCTCATAATCCATAATGTCTCCTTTATTTTTAGCCTTTTTCTAGTCTTAATTGTCTACAATTTTGTAATTCACTAGTATTGCAATTTCTACTTTTTTAATTTTATAGCTTCTAATTTTGCAATTTTTCTCTAATTACGCTGATTATTTCGTAATACTCAGCTAAAACATCCCTAAATCTTGCATATTCTCTTGTTAAAGATAGGTTTTCTATTCCAGATTTTCCAGGATTTCCTAATATATACCGACCAGAATCAAAAGATGCAATAATATGCTCGCTATCCAGATATATGCAAACTCTCATTCTTTTTTGCAAATTATTCAATGCTTCTATAAAACTTGGATCTAATACAAGCTTTGTATAAAAATCGTCTGTAGAAAAGATTGAATACGAATTGTTAAATTCAATGGATTCTGTTTGAACTTCACTCTCCTCTTTTGTTTTTTTACCATAGTATCCACTTAGTTTTTGCCCCATAAAGGTCTTTCCAGTAACGGGAACGATTCTAATGTGACCATTTATATTGGTTTTTGCGTTTATTAATAAGACTTGCCCAATAAAATCCGTTTTTTTAACAGTTTTTCCACTTTCACTTCTAGAAAAGTGTATTGCTTGCATGTTTGAAAATTCAGTTTTGAATTCATCGCCAAAAATTATGTGTTTATTTGAATAATACCTACTCGATATTGGCAGAAGATTATTAAAAATACTATTGTCAATTCCTTCAGAATTTTCTAATACCGTTCCTGGCAGAATCGCATTTAGAATCGGCGTTAAAACATTATTCGCATATAGAGTATTTACATCAACCTTATTTGTTACAAAAAACTTGCCAGCAAAGCAAACAACAAAGGCAACTATTATGAGTAAAGGATATTTATAAGTAGAGTAGTCAAACGAAGGAAGATAATTGCCAACAGCACCAATAATCAGCACTACTGGTATTAATGGGATTAAACGCATTGGGTCAAAAGCGTTATTTTTTATGCCTTCTTTTAACTCATTTAGTTTCCCTTGCATTTGGGGAGATTTTTCTAATTTATTAAGTCTTTCTAAAACTTCGGGATTTGTAAACACGTTACTATGTTTTACATTCATCGTCATCTCCCTCTTATAATCGCCAATATTTTTATAACAACATCTTTATAAAAGTCATAAAAGGCTCTTATATTTTTTATCATAAATAATCATTATTTGGAATAGTTAAATTTGTGATAGCAAAATTTGGAATAGTGAAATAATCAAATAACAAAATAATAAATTTTCAACTACTTTAATAACATTTCTCAAAGCGTATAATGAACTTGAATTTATTCCTTAACTGATAGGAAGTTCAAAAATGGTAAAGAAACTAAAAACTATTTGGAGCGTTAAATTAACTACTGCTTCACTCGTACTAATACCAGCCGCAATCGGCATAAATTATGTTGCAAAACTATTCGCTAGCATGTTAAAGCTACCTCTTTGGCTTGGCACACTAGGCACTTGCATTTCAGCATGCTTAGCAGGACCTGTTGTGGGCGGAATTGCTGGATTTTTAACCAATATTGTCTACGGCTTAACAATTGATCCAATTTCTACAGTCTATAGCATTACAGCTGCAGCAATCGGCGTAAGCGTTGGAATCGCTGCACGACTAAAGTACATGAACAAAGGCTTACACATTTTTATAACAAGCCTTATTGTTGCAGCAATCGCAATAATCATCTCTACACCTCTAAACATGATTTATTGGGGCGGAACCACTGGAAACGTTTGGGGTGACGCTGTTTTTGCAGCAATGGGCTCCAAAGGCTTCTTTGCATCATTCGTAGATGAGCTTGTTGTAGATATACCAGACAAGATTGTTGTTTTGTTCCTTGCAGCTGGAATTTATAAAGTTCTTCCTAAGAGTTTAATAGCTATTTATCAATCCGATGACGAAGATCTTGATAAATAAACGTTTATCGCAAGCAAATAAATCGCATAAACTCTAAGTTCTACAAGTTTTAATATAAGCACAATAAGACGAGATACTATGAAAAGCATCAGCCTATTTGAAGATAAGCATTCGTTTCTAAACGGACTATCTGCAAAAACCAAGCTTGCATACGTAATATGCGCTACAAGCACGCCGAGTTTGCTTGGAGGCTATAGTTCTTTTGCTATCTTTATTATTTTGAGCCTAATATTGCTTGCAACATCAAGGGTCCTAGCAAAAATAAAAATCGTAATACAAGTTACTGGTTTTATTATTGTAACTATTTTTATAGTTCAAACTTTCTTTAGATCGGGAAACTACACGATTTTATTCAAACTAGGACCTTTGATTGCTCGCAAAGAAGGTTTTGAAGTAGCTATGAAGATTGTGCTAAATATATTAAATATTTCGTTTGCATTTTGTGTTTTAACGCTTACAACTAAACCTTCTAATATGATGCAAGAGATGATACAAGCTGGATTACCACCTAAGATGGGTTATGTTTTTGTATCTCTATTCCAAATCATTCCTCAAATAACACAGCAAACTTCGACTATTGTTGACGCTCAAAGAAGCAGAGGATTGAAAACAAAAGGTTCTCTTATAACGCGTTTCAAAGCTTTTTTGCCTTTAATATCCCCGATTATAATGTCTTCATTTATGAGTTCTAAAGAAAGAACTATAGCTTTAGAAGTTCGCGGATTTTCGTGCAATAATCAAAAAACATTCATAAAACCATTTAAGCCAAGCAAATACAATACGCTATTTTTATGCGCTTGTTTAATTGTAATAATAGCGTCTATTATTTATGCGTTGCTTCATAATTCAGGATATATAGCATGGCAGCTATTCATATAGAGCACTTAAAATATCGCTATCCTTATAGTAATACTCTTGCACTTAATGACATTTCTTGCGATATTCATAAAGGCGAATTTATTGGAATAATAGGTGCTAATGGAGCTGGAAAATCAACATTATCTCAAGCCATTTTAGGTCTTGTTCCTAATCTTTACCACGGAGCATACGGCGGCAAAGTTGAGGTAGACGGTCTTAATGCAAAAACTACGCCAATAGACAGTCTTTGCAAAAAAGTTGGTTTAGTTTTTCAAAATCCTTTTAATCAAATTACTGGATCTAAACTTACTGTTTACGAAGAAATTGCGTTTGGGCTTGAAAATCTTGGAATTGAGCAAAACGAAATGCAAAGTCGCGTAGAGAA